>Ga0207694_10003218_pt1 | contig 13006 bp, 13 predicted proteins | sample KBSC34metaG_FD_184353 | JGI IMG/M metagenome (GOLD analysis project Ga0207694, IMG submission 184353) | Corn rhizosphere microbial communities from Kellogg Biological Station, Michigan, USA - KBS C3-4 metaG (SPAdes) (version 2) | ecosystem: Host-associated > Plants > Roots > Rhizosphere > Soil...
GATTTCGTGATCGCCAACGGCGGCGTCCTGACGGGCTACTCGTCCCAGGCCGTATCCTATGCAAAACCTGCAACCTACGGCGTCCAGGTGGGCATCCGCATGTAGCGAGCTGCTGCCGGTTTGATGGGCACCAAGATAAGTATTTTCATCAACCGGAGAGCATCAATGCAACGAAGGAAGTTCAGCCGCGAGTTCAAGCTTGAGGCGGTACAACCTTGCCTGAATACGCGTCAGATACCACCGAGCATGCAGTATTTTATGTTCATATAATCAGCGAGGCCGTGGCTTGACCCCTCACGGCCAAAGCCCGATTCCTTCACCCCGCCAAAGGGAGCAACCTCGGTCGAGATAAGCCCGTCGTTGACGCCCACCATGCCATATTCCAATCCCTCCATGAAGCGCCATTGGCGCGCCGCATCGGCGGTGTAGACATACGCCGCCAATCCGAACTGCGTATCATTAGCAATGCGCAATGCTTCGGCTTCATCCTGAAATCGAATTACCGGAGCGACGGGCCCGAAAATCTCTTCGTGCGCAATATCCATTTGGGTCGTAACGCCCGTCAGAACCACCGGCGGGTGGAACGCGCCGGTCGCAGGCACGCTGGGGGAAGATCCGCCCCGGACGGCGCCCTGGGCTTCGGCCTCCCGCACCAGGCCGGCGACGCGCCGGGCTTCGATATCGTTGATCAATGGGCCCATGCCCGACGGATTGGCGAGGCCATCCCCAACGCTCAGCGCGGCGACGCGTGCCGAGAGCCGTTCGACGAAAGCATCGTGAATCCCCGCCTGGACCAGGAACCGGTTCGCGCAGACACAGGTCTGCCCCGCGTTACGGAAGCGCGATGTCATGGCGCCTTCGACCGCCTTGTCCAGATCGGCATCGTCGAACACGATGAAGGGTGCGTTCCCGCCAAGTTCGAGGCTGAGCCGCTTCACCTGTCCGGCCGCCTTGGCCATGATTATTTTGCCGACCCGCGTCGATCCCGTGAAACTGATTTTGCGGATCGCCGGATGCGTGCAAAATAGATCGCCCGCATCCGATGGTCGCATGGCAGGGGCGACCCTGAATAGATCATATGGCAAGCCGGCGCGGTGGCCAAGATTTTCGAGGGCCAAGGCCGAAAGCGGCGTCATCTCGGCGGGTTTGACGACGATTGAGCAACCCGCCGCTAATGCGGGACCAGCCTTGCGGGTGATCATCGCCAGCGGGAAATTCCACGGAGTGATGGCAGCGCAGGTGCCGACGGGCTGACGAAGGGTGATGATCCGCTTGCCCGTAGCGTGAGTCGGGATCACTTCGCCATAGGCGCGGCGGGCTTCTTCCGAAAACCACTCGATGAATGCCGCACCATATTTCACCTCTCCCCGCGATTCATCCAGCGGCTTGCCGCTTTCCAGAGTCATCAAGCGGGCCAGGCCCTCGCTGCTCTCGCAGATCAGGTTATACCAGGCACGCAGCACGTCGCTGCGTTCCTTGGCGGTGCGCGCCGACCATTCATGGCGCGCTGCTTCCGCGCGTTCGATGATCTCTGTCAGCGCGGCAATATCGTACAGGCGCACACTGGCAACCCGCATGCCGTTGGACGGATTGATTACCTCAAGCCCAGCATGGTCGAGGGTTTCGGGCCCTAGCATCTGCAACGGATCGGTCATCGGATAAGGAACTCCTGCCAAATGCCTGGGCTCAGAGCATGCGCGGCAGCACGTCGGTCTCACCGCCTCTGTCCTGCAGCCGGTGCTTGAGGGCGCCGGCGATATGAAGGACGATCAGCGCGAGCAGGAAATACGCGCTATAGGCATGCAAGGCCTCGAATATCTCAAAGGCGTGGTCATTCTTCGGCAACAGCTCAGGCAGCTTGCCGAAGATGAAAAACGGCACCCCGTCGCTTTGAGCGAAGCTGGACGACATGGCATAGCCGAGCAGCGGCGTGATCAGCGTCATCGCCATGATCAGGCGATGGATAACATGCGACAGTTTCCTTTCCCATGGTTTCAGGCCCTCGGGCGAATGAGGCAGACGCGCCCGGTTCTCCCAGCGGATGAACAGATGCACGACCGCGATCAACCACACCAGCACGCCAAACTGTTTGTGATTGGGAAAGAATATCCCGAAAATCGCTGGCGGTATGTCCTTATCGGGAAGGTCGCTGAAGCGGGTCATATACCAGCCCGACGCGATCAGGCCGAGGATGAGCACGGCACGCAACCAATGCAGCACCCGCATAGAAAGCGGGTATTTGACACCAGCTTGCCCAGAATCGCTGCCCATGGCTACTCCCATCGTGCTACAGAAACACGCCGCGCGAATAACCGCCGTCGACAGTTAGCGACTGCCCGGTAATCGCCGCATCTTTCGCCTCTGCCAGGAAGGCGACCATCCGCCCCACCTGGGCTGGCACGAGCAAGGCACCGGCGGGTATCTGGTTGACGAATTCGGCTTCGATATCCTCGGCGGTCGTGCCGGTTTCAGTGGCCATTTCGGCAAACAGCTCTTCCAGGTGCGGAGTGCGCACAATCCCAGGATGCACGGCGTTGACCGAAATCCCGAACGGCCCCAGCTGATCGGATAGCACCTTGGTGAGGTGGGACACCGCGGCGTTGCGCAATCCGCTGAGCGTGTCGCTGGATCGGCCGGTGAGCCCGCCGATGTTGACAATGTGTCCCCTCCCGGCGCGCTTCATCGCCGGGACCACGGCTTGGCTATAGCGCAAGTATCCACCCACCTTGACGTTGACGTCGGCCATCAATGCTTCGACGTCGACCTCTTCGATCGCGCCGCCGATCGGGGTCGAGCTGGCAGCGGCATTGACCAGAACGTCAATCCGGCCAAAGCGGTCCAGCACCCGTTCAGCAAGAGCTCTGGCGGACGCTGCATCGCGCGCGTCGGAAACGAGAGCGAGGACAGATCCTTCATTCACGGCGCGGAGTCTGTCGACCGCGCGTTCCAGCGCCTCCTTGCCGCGCGCGGTGAGCACAATGGCAAAGCCAGCACGCGCAAGTTCTTCGGCGATACCCGGCGCTAGTCCGCCGCTTCCGCCTGTCAGGATCGCGACGGGGCGATCGTCGCTCACGGCAATTCAGCCTGTATCAGGAACGGGCCTTCGTGCGCCAAACCCTGTTGCAGCGCCACGGCCAACTCTGCGTTGGTGGATGCACGCACGGCCTCGACCCCGTAGCCTCGCGCCAATGAAACCCAATCGATGCGCGGCTTGTTGAGCTTGGTCAGGTTGGCGATTGCTTCATCTTCGAGCGGGGCATCGGCGCGTTTCAACTCTGTCTGCAGGATGGCGTAGCGATGGTTCGCCGCAATGATGACCGTGACCTTGAGCTGCTCGCGCGCCATGGTCCACAAGGATTGCAACGTGTACTGCGCGCTGCCATCCGATTGCAGCGAAACCACGCGGGCACCTGGTGCGGCCAGGGCGGCGCCGACTGCGCAAGGCAGCCCCTGCCCGATCGCCCCCCCGGTATTGGTCATCACCCGGTGCCGCTTTGCGCGATGCGCGTTGCGTAGCCACGGGCCGCCGAGCGTCGACCCTTCAAGCGAAATGATCGCCTCCTCCGGCAGCTGGACAAGCAGTTCTCCCACCACGGAATCCGGCGAAAGCGCCGCTTCAGGGGACGGGGACGTCAGCGGCTCCTTTGTCGTCGGCGTCGGCGCATCGGCCGCATCGAATTGGTTGGCCAGATCGTTCAGCGCGACAACGGCATCTTCGCCAGGGTCGGCCAAATGCACCAGACGCTTATCCGGCACGAGTTGGCTGGGCCAGCCTTCATAGCCGAAATAGCTGATCGGCATCCGCGCTCCGGCAAGTACAACGCGGGCGTCCCCCATCTGAGCGATGACGTCGTCGGGGAAGTAGGCCTGCCGTTCGACCTGGGGCAGATCTCCGCCCAGGGTAACGATGGCAGGGTAGGGCTCCATCAGCAGGCGACCGCCGAGCCGGACGGCAAGTTTCGCGCCGGCGCGGATTCCCGCTTCGGTCAAAGAATTGCCGCCAAGCAGGATGATGGTCTCGCCGGGATTCGCCAATGTGGATGCCGCCGCTTCAAGCTTTTCGGCAGATACCCGCACGGGACGATAGGGCGCAGCTTCTACCGGGACTGGAAGATGCGGCACCGGCGCATCGACGACATCGGTCGGGATGATCAGCGTCGTAGCGCCGCCCTCCGCCTCGTTGGTGGCCGAATAGGCTTTGCGCACGCTTTCTGCGATACAGCCCCCGTCGCCGATATAGATCACGTGGCGCGACACCGGGCCGGCCAGCGAATGGATGTCGGCGGTTAGCGGAGCATCATAGGCCAAGTGCCAGGTGGCATGATCGCCGATCAGATTGATGATCCGCGAACCGGCCCGCCTGGCGTTGTGAAGGTTAGCGATGCCATTGGCGAAGCCCGGCCCCAGATGAAGCAAGGTCAACGGAACCTCACCCGAAACCCGCGCATAGCCATCGGCAGCGCCAGTACAGACGCCTTCAAACAGGCTGAGCACGCAGCGCAGGCGCCCGTCCCGAGCCAGCGCGGCGACCAGCCCCAGTTCGGTCGTGCCCGGATTGGCGAAACAGATCCGCGCGCCTCCCCGATACAGGCTGTCCAGCAACAGATCCGCGCCTAACGGCATGGTGAGCATGTTATCCTGTTCCGGCGGGACATTCATGGCATTCAGTTCCCTATGGCAGAAGCGCCGCGGCTGGCCCTGAGTCCGGCCAAGAAGCCTTCCACGAGGCGCGCGAAGCTTTCAGGAGCGTCATCATGGACATAGTGCGATGCTTCGGCGATGCTGGCATGGGTCAGCGCCGGATTGGCCGCTTCGAGTTCGGCCACCTTGGCCTGATCGCAGAAATCCGATCGCCCGCCGCGAATGACCAGGGTAGGCGTGTGGATCGCAGCGATCACCGGATGCAGATCGACGATGCGTCCAGGCTCGGGAGCAACCCGGGTGGCGGCGATACCTTCAGCATCATAGCGCCACACCACACCACCCTTTCCGTCCGTCCGCATAGATTCAAACAGGCGTTCCTCGATCGCGGCATCGGACACGCCAGGCCGCAGCTTGCGCCAATAGGCGCGTGCTTCGGCCCAGTCAGCAAAGCGCGTTGGCAGGACTGCCATTTCGGCCACGATCCGTTCAAACCCCGGTCCCGCCACCGAAGATCCGGCGGTGATGTCTTCCACCACGAGTCCGGTCAGTCGGCGGGGATGCTTGGCGGCATAGCAATAGGACGTAGTCCCGCCCATTGAATGACCGAGCAGCACGAAGCGATCCAATTCAAGGTTATCGACCACGGCTTCAAGATCGGACAGATAGGCATCTGTATAATAATTGCGCTGCGGATCCCAACCGCTCTCGCCCCGCCCACGCGCGTCGAACGCCACCATCCGCCAACGATCCGACAATGTGGCCGCAAGCTTGCGCCAGGTCCCGGAGTAGCCGCGCAGCCCATGCAGCAAGACAATCACCGGTGCAGCAACGTCGCCCCATTCGCGGATATGAATGCCGATTTCGTCGCTGGCGATCCGGCTGGTCCGCTCGCCAGCGAGCAGCCTGACCGGCTGTGGCGGCGCGTCGGAATAGGCGGCTGGCTGGGCGACCATGCCTCAAGTCAGCCCGTTGCCGACGGCATCTTCCGCCTTCAATCCGCCAAGTCGGGCATTAAGCCGACCGCGCGTGGCGAAAACCCAGCACATAATCACTTCGTCTCGATTGGGCGCATCATCGAAAGAAATACTCATCGTGTCATAGTGGGAGCGTACATAGAGCGCATCCTTGTGGCCGAAGGGAATATCGAGAATGGTACCCGGAACGCCGCGTTTGCCCGTTGAGGGAACCCAAGAGGCACCCCCGCCAACCGCATCGCGAACTGGATTGGCGGCAGGATTGGTCAAAAGGGCATTGCCATGCTCATATTCGCCGTCGATGCCGACCAAGATGGCCTTGCCATAGCTTTCGATCTTGGCACCGCCACTGAGAGCATTGAGCCGCCGCCCAATCTCAGCGCCCAATGCCGGCGAGGCCTCTATCCAGGCGGACAAATCCTCGACGAACTGGCCAGCATAGGGATTCTTAATGCATGCGCCGATCATATATTTGAACAACGGCTGGCCATCAGCCGGCGCGCCCATCTCTCCGGCCCAGATCTCCTCGACCTGGCTGAACCATTTGCGGATGTGAAACGGGCCGAAATTCGACGCATGGGTTATCATGATGTTCTCCTCAAATTCTTGTTCGCAGGCGCTTTAAAGCCGAGCCGGATCGACCGGGATGGCCTGGCCCTGGTTGCGGTTAAGTTCCGCCCGCGATGATCCATCCTCCTGCGGCAGATGCTGACAGAACACTTCCAGCATGTGACCGTCCGGATCATAGAAATAGATGCCGGTAGACACGCCATGGTCGAGTATCTCTGCGATCTCGATTCCGCGTTCACGGAAAAAAGCATAGTTGCGGCGTAGGTCGTCCATGCTCGTGCCGGCCATCATCAGGCCGATATGTTCGAACTCCTTGCCCTTGCTCGCCCCTGCTTCGGCCGGGAACAAGGCGATGTCGTGGTCGCTGACGCCGAAGCTCATGAAGACACCCCCCTTATAGGGGCCCTCAGCAGCTCGGGCGATCAGCTGCATGTTGAGTACATCGGCATACCATTGCGCGGATGCCTCCGGGTCCTTCACGAACAATACGATATGCGCGATCCTTTCAATGCGGATCGGCGACACTTCAGTTTGTGACATGTGGCAGCCCCAGGTCAGAAGGAACGCCTGGCACCCACGCCAGGTCGGTGATTTCGTTGAATTCCCGCCATTCCTTGGTCCATGACTTGCCTCCGTCCGTCGAACGATAAAGATAGCCAAACTTGCTGGCCGCAAGCATGAAATCAGGATCGGCCGGATTGGCGCCAAAAGCCCACATGCAGGAGTTGGATGGATGATCCAGCGCGGCTTTGGTCCAGGTCTCCCCAGCATCTGCAGAGGTCAGGATCGTCGCTGTGGTGCCTGGCGTGCCGTCCCCGATGCCGACCGCGATTTCGCGATTGCTGCCGGGTTTGCGCATGAGGAGGCGAGAATAACGCAGGCCCCAGCTTTCCTTTGCCGGGCTCCGCGTCCATGACTTGCCGCCGTCCGTCGAACGATAGAGCGCGATCACCGTCAGCGCCAGATGCACGCGCGAGCCATCGTCCTGCTTCAGGATTACAATATCGTGCAAGTCGGAATTGCCGCCGAACTCTGACCACGTCGTGTCGATCCGTTCCCAGCTATCCCCGCCGTCGCGGCTGCGATGCAGGCCGCCTTCTTCGACCCCGGCCCAGACATCGTCGGCATCATCGGGATCGACGGCGAGAGCCAGCATGCGCGGCCGGTTTACGCCAGCGCAAAACTCCGGCATTTCAAGCGAGGAGCGTTCCCAAGTTTTGCCGCCATCGTGCGAACGGAACAATATCGCAAGCGAGGGCGCGCCGGTGCCCGCGTAAAGGATTCTGGGATCGCTTTCACTCGCGACCAGCTTCCACACGGCATAGTTATTCAGCGCACAATCGATCCGGCTCCAGTGCACGCCCCGATCACCGCTGTAGAATAGCCCCTTCTCCGCTCCGGCGAAAAGCGCTTCGGGATTGGCCGGGTCGACCAATAAACACCGGACGCGATCGTCATACTCCAAATCCTGCCGAATATTGATCCGATACCAGTTCTTGCCATCGTCGTGGGTGCGCATCACCGCCTGCCCATCGGTCGCGACTATCATGGTCCTGCTCATGTCCGCTCCTGCTTTATACAAATGCCCGGCCATGCTGTTGGCGCTTAGCTGAGATTCACCCAGACGCTCTTGATCTCGCTGTAGAGCTCCATCGCCTGCCGGCCATGCTCGCGTCCCCAGCCCGACTGCTTGAAGCCGCCGAAGGGCGTTGCGTTGTCCACCAGGTTGAAGCAGTTGATCCACACCGTGCCGGCCTTGACGGCACCAGCCAGGCGATGCGCTTGCTTCAGATCGTTGGTCCAGATACCTGCGGAGAGGCCGAAGTCGGAATCATTGGCCTGGGTGACCAGGTCATCGGCATCGCTCCAGCGCAATGCGCTGAGCACGGGCCCAAATATCTCCTCCTTGACGATCCGCATGTCCCGCCCGGCATTGGCCATGATCGTCGGTTCGAAGAAGAAGCCCTCCTCCAATGCCTTGGGCCGACCGCCACCAATCATGATATCGGCTCCCTCCGACTTTCCTATGTCGACATAGGAACTGACGCGGTCCCACTGCTCTTGCGACACAAGCGGACCGAAGGTTACCGACGGGTCCAGCCCGTTCCCGATCTTCAGACGTGCCGCATGGTCTGCGACGCGAGCGAGCAGTTCGTCGTGGATCGAAGCGTGGGCATAAAGCCGCGAGCCTGCCGTGCAGGTCTGCCCCTGATTGAAGAAGATTCCCGCCGCAATCGAGGCCGCCGCTGCGTCGAGGTCGGCGTCTGGGAGCACGATCTGGGGGGACTTACCGCCCAATTCCAGGCTGACCTTCTTGAGATTGCCGGTCGATCCGCGCACGATCGCCTTGCCGACTTCGGTGGAGCCGGTGAAGGCAACCTTGTCCACCCCGGGATGTTCCACCAATGCCGCGCCCGCTTCGCCGAAGCCGGTGATCACGTTGAACACTCCCGGCGGTACACCGGCCTCAAGCGCCAGCTCGGCCAGGCGCAGCGCCGTGAGCGGGGTCTGCTCAGCAGGCTTCAGGATCACCGTGCAACCGGCGGCCAGCGCGGGCGCCACCTTCCACGCGGCCATCGACATGGGATAGTTCCACGGGACGATCAGCCCGCAGACGCCAACCGGCTCGCGCACGGTATAGTTCAGTATTTTGGCGCCGCTGCGTGGCGAGACCGGCAAGGTTTCCCCGCCGAACTTGGTGGGCCACCCGGCAAAATAACGGAAAGTCTTGATCGAGCCCTCGATTTCGACTGCCTGGGTCAGGGTCGCAGGCTTGCCGTTGTCCATGCACTCCAGCACGGCCAGTTCGGCGGCATCGCGTTCGATCAAGTCCGCCAGACGGTTGAGCAGCTTGGAGCGGTCGACAGCGCTCATATCGCGCCACGATGGATCGAGAAGCGCCTTGCGCGACGCCTTGACGGCAAGATCCACGTCGGCGGCGCCGCCTTCCGCAACCTGGCAGATTTCCTTGCCGGTCGCGGGGTTCAGCGTCGCAAAAGTCTTTCCCGATTGCGCCTGGATCGATTGCCCGTCGATGATCAGTCCACGCGGGCCCTTGGCCAGGGCACTGCCGAGAGACTCGGCCTTCGCGAACGTTGCAAACTGTCCTGACATGACTCCACCTTCGACCAAAATTTTGCGTGTCGCGGCAGAAGCGATTTGCTTCGGCAGCGAATCCAAGCCTCACTAACGTATCCACATAATGTAAACAATACTAGATTTCAAAGTTTCTTTGTTACATATATGGGACAATAATGAACACCTTCGTCGATGGAAGTTCCGTGCAAAGCGATTGCGATGATCTCGAAAGTGCCCTCCTCGCGGCGGGGAAAGCGTCCGCGGTGGCCGCTGCCCTGCCCGTGCGGGCGCCCGGAATCACCGAGGCCTACGCAATTCAACGCAGGGTGAACGAATCAACCAATATGCCCGTGATGGTGTGGAAGCTGGGTTTGACCGGCGCCGGCGTGCGCGAAACATTCGGGGCGAGCGAACCAACTGTCGGAAGGCTTCCTGCCAGCGCGATCTACTCGGACCGAAGCGAAATCGCCTTCGTCGGAGCGGAAATGTTCGCTGAAGCCGAACTGGTCTTCGAAATGGGTCGCGACCTTCCGGTGCAGACCCAGCCCTATACGCGTCAGGATATTTGCGCGGCGCTTAAAGGGATCCATGCCGGCATCGAGATCGTAAGGACCCGCTTCGTGACAAGCGACCTGACATTGCCCTTGCTTATCGCGGACAATTCGATGGCGCAGGGCCTGGTGCTTGGTCGCAAGCTGTCGTCGCACTGGGACGACCGGTTTGCTGATATATCCGTCACTTTGACGCGAAGCGATGGCGAGACGATCAGCGGATCGACCGCGCATGTGATGGGCAATCCGCTCGACGCGCTCGTCTGGCTGGCCAATTGGCTGCGCGCGCATGAAGGCTATGCACTGCAGCGCGAACAGTTGATCGCGTCGGGCACCTGCACCGGAGCGACCGCAATTTTTGCAAATGATGTAATTCGCGTGGACTTTGACGGTGCCGAAGCGGCGCGCGTTTCACTGCGCGCGCCGGATCCGAGGGAGTAGCGACAATGTGTCTGGAACTGGGACTTGAAGGCAAGGTTGCCGTGATCACCGGCGGAGGCGTCGGGATCGGCAAGGAAACGGCGCGCAAGCTGCTGCTGGCCGGAGCCAAGGTGGCGATTGCCGCGCGCACCGCAAGCAAGCTCGAAGCCGCCGCCGAGGACCTACGCAGGGAAACCGGCGGCGACGTCATCGCAGTGCCGACGGACACGACTTCGAAAGAATCGGTCCAGGCACTCGTCGATACGACGGTTGCGAAGTTCGGCGCGATTCACATCCTGGTGAACTGCGCAGCAGCGCCTGGCGGCCTGGTCCGCAATGCAATCGAACTAGCGGACGAAACCGCATTGATGCTCGACATTAACACCAAATTGTTCGGCTATTTTCGCACCGCCAAAGCCTGCGTGCCGCACATGCGCAAGGCCGGCTGGGGGCGCATCGTCAACGTCGGCGGTCTGACGGCCCGCTGCACCGAGGCTTTGTCGGGCATGCGCAATACAGCGTTGGTTCATTTCACCAAGACTTTGTCCGATGAAGTCGGGCGCGATGGAATCACCGTAAATATCATCCATCCTGGCGTCACCCGAACCGAGCACATAGAAGAATGGTTCGCAGAAATGGCGGCAGAGGAAGGCACGACCGTCGACGCCATAATCGCGCGCGAGGCGGGAGACCCGGCAGCGCTCAAACGCATGCTCGAGGTCGAGGAAGTCGCCGATCCGATCGTTTTCCTCTGCTCGAAGCTGGGCAGCGGCGTGACTGGGGAATCGATCGCCGTCGATGGCGGCTTGTCGCGCGCTGTGTTCCTGTAGTCAGGAAGCAGGAGCAACCAGAGGCAGGGTTTCCGGCGCGAGCGATCAACATAGGTTGGTGATGATGGTTTCCATAAGACAAGCAACACTGGACGATGCGGCCGAAGTATCGGTGCTGTTCGATGCCTATCGTCAGTTCTACGATATGCCGCCAGATCCGGACCAGGCGCTCCGGTTCATCTCACAACGCCTGGCGAACGCTCAATCGACAATTTTCGTCGCGGAGAAAGACGCCCGGATGATCGGCTTCTGCCAGATCTATCCTGGCTTCTGCTCGGTATTTGCGGGGCCGATATGCATTCTCAACGACCTGTTCGTCACGCCACCCGAACGTGCCGCCGGGGCGGGAAAAGCCCTGCTAAGACAAGCTGAAGCATTTGCGACCCAGGCGGGCGTGCTGCGTATCACTTTGCAGACAGCCAGGACCAATCTTGCGGCACAAGCAATGTATGAGGCCCATGGCTGGACCCGTAACATCACCTTGTACGGGTACGCAAAGCAAGTCGGATAAGGCAAGCAAGCGGATGCTGGCACCCGTCCGGATCAGGCGGGGCGCTGGCCGCGCCTGATCGTGAAGATCGTCACGGCGACGCTCAATGCCAGAACGACCGCTGCGGAATAGATCATCACCGAGAATGAGCCGGTCACCAGTGTCGCGGCGGCCGCAGCTGGGCCCAGGCCGGTCCCAAATGTCTGGATCGAGCCCATCGCGCAGACCACGCGCCCGCGGCCACAGGCCTCCGAGCAGATACCCGACAGCAGCGGCTGGGCAAAATTCCAGCTGAACATCATCAGCACCGTCGCAACGATGAAGTTGTTCGGCACCACCTGGCCGCGATACATCAGAAAGCTGGCGACCCCGGTGATCGCCGTGACGACCAGTGGCCAGGACCGGCCCCAGCGACGCGGTAGGACACCGGCCAGCCCGGCACCCACCACCCCCGCAATCGTGCCGATCGACAAGCCCTTGGCGATAACATCCGCTGAGAGCAGGCTGGCCATGCCAATCCGTTCCGAATAGCTCCACATGCCGCCCATCGCGAAGAACAGCAGGAACACCCCCAACAGTGCGCCCGACGCGTAGCGCATATCAAGCTTGCCAGCGCCGGCAAAGATATCGGGCTCATCCTTGCTTCCATCCGGAAACGCGAACAGCGATAGCATGACGAGAGCGTTGAGTGCGGCGACAATCAAGAACAGTGCCGATGGGGTTACGGCGGCCTGAATTGCAGGCAGCGCATAGAGAAAGGCCGAGCTGAGCAGCGCGCCCACGACCAGGTAGATCGAAAAGGCGCGGTCGGGATTGGACGCCCGCCCCAGCGCCGCAAAGGCGAAACCGATCGCGACGCCCTCCCCCGCTCCGGCGACAATTCGGGCGGCGGCCATGGCCGGAAAGCTGACCACGGCTGCCGTGAGCAGGTTGCCCACAATGATCAGCGCCAGACCCAGCGCGACCGCGATCCGCCACGGCACTCTCGCAAGAGCGAAGGTGCTGAGACCTACGGTGACAGCCATGGCGTTGATGTCCAAGGCGGCAAGATAGCCCAGCTCGTCGTTGTCGAAGCCAGTTTTCTGAGCGATGACGGCAAGAAAGCCGGGGGTGATGAAAATCACCAGCGCACCCACCAGGCCAACAAGGATCGCGCTGATCAGGCCGCCACGGGTGAGACGTTCGGCACCTTGTTCTGCGACCGCCAGACCGGCGATTGCGGTATTCAGCTCCATGACCCCTCCAATGTTGCCGTGTCAGCCATTCCGCCCCGCGCCAGGGCGCTGCGGATCAGGCTTTCAGCACGTCGTTGACGGCCAGCACAAACTTGTCGACAATCTCGTCCGCTTCGGCCCGCTTGAGTATCAAGGGCGGCGCGAACACCAGCGTATCGCCCAACGCACGGGTGATCAAACCGCGTTCAGCGGACGCCTTCAGAACCTGTCTGCC
>Ga0207694_10003224_pt1 | contig 12999 bp, 9 predicted proteins | sample KBSC34metaG_FD_184353 | JGI IMG/M metagenome (GOLD analysis project Ga0207694, IMG submission 184353) | Corn rhizosphere microbial communities from Kellogg Biological Station, Michigan, USA - KBS C3-4 metaG (SPAdes) (version 2) | ecosystem: Host-associated > Plants > Roots > Rhizosphere > Soil...
CGTCCGGGGGGGACGCAACGTGATGAGCAAGGCCTTCCAACAACTGTTCACAATTGCACTCGTCATCGGGTTCGCGCACGGCGTGTGTCCGGTGACGGGGCAGGAAGCCAGCGGATCGTTGCCGCCATCGACGTATCAGGTCTCTGAAAACGTCAATGAATTGTACATTGCGATCATGGGCGAGGTGGCCAAGCCTGGTACCTATCACGTCAATCCCACCTCACTGAACCTGCATTCTATCGTGCAACGAGCGGGTGGATTCACTGCCGATGCGTCGCCCACGATTCGCATTATCCGCAATGGGCGCCCCAGCCACAAAGAAGTGTTCTCGGAGCGGGTCAACAGCCCCTTGAAACCAGGTGATCTATTGGTCGTCGAATCAAAACTTGTGACGCCCGGTGTCAGTCAGAACTTTGACTCCGGTCCCGAACCGACGGCAATTCATGCGAACTACCAGGTCCGGCCGAACCGTCCTGGCGTGCAGGTGGGACTGGTCAATGTCGTCGACTATCCGATCGTGATGACGCTCAGGTCCGAAGAGGCCAATGCCGGAAGCGTTGTCGAAAAGCTGGGGCAGCCAGTGGGTATGCTCGCCAAAGTGGACTTGTATCCAAGGGTCATCACGGAACCTTCGAAAAACACGATTCGTTTGATCGCGGGATCAGTGATGGTCTTCCCGAAAGGTCGCATTGATCGCAACCGATTGCCCTCGACATTACCGCGTCCAATTGAATCGGATATCGCACTGGGGGCTCAATCAGGCCTGATTGGCAATCCCAGCGGACAGTCGTCGGAATTGCGAAATCTTGGTCAGCAGTTGACGGACTCAGGATTCCAAAATGAGTCCGCGAATTCGCGTCGAACTGATTTGCAATCGCTCTTGCCGGCGGAGACCGAATCTTCGAACGACAACTCGATTCTGACGCCATCCTCCTCCGAACCTCGTCGGCCACGGATTGCCACGTTGCCCTTTACCGGCACGCCGCGAATTACCAGTTCGTCCGTCGGCACGCGCCAGGCTGACGTTCCGAACGACACGATTCCTCAGCCAGACGACATCGCGGAAGTTGATGATCCCGCCGACGAGAATGATCTCGAAGCCAGCTCAACCCCTCCGAAGTCATCGTTCTCGCTGTTGCAAATCTCGATCATCCTCCTGGTCGTAGGATCACTGATCTGTGCGGCGGTGATGTTGCGTCATGTGCTGGAATCGAAATCGAATATCACGATGGCGGTACAACAAACTGCTCCACCGATATCGTCGACAGTGCTCTCCGAAGCAGTGATGACATCACAGACCGACGCCAAAACGTTGCTCGAACGACTGATCAAGAACGAAATTCCCATCACGGTGGAATCGATCGAATTCCCGACCGGACTGACGCTTCAGGGACGGATCGCTCCGCAACCCGTTTTGCGGGTCGATGGACCGCAGAGCATTTTGAAGCAAAGTGGGCCTCACATCACGGCCGTGGGACGCGGTGTCAATGGACCTGTTTTGCAGGATGTGATTGCTCAACTGGACAAATCCGAATCGGGCCAGATTCGTCGTCCTCATTTCATGAATTCGGAACCGCGCGATGCCGCCGGTGCGGCGAAGGCGCCGACCGAGACTCATGAAGCCGGCTCTACCAACGCGGGCGAGGCTGCAAAAGCTCCGCTGGCGAAGGCGCTCATTGAGTTGGAACAGGGAGGCCGTACGTGACCATTGGACTCGACCTAGGCAGCCACCAGTTTCGCTCGATTCGCAAGGTTGGCGACAAACTGGTTGCCCGCTGTTGCCCGGCGGTCTTCACCGCATTGACCGATTCGCCCGCTCATCGCCGGTTGCTGCAACAATCGAACACTCAGTTCGCCACCTGTTCATCGGGACAATTACTGGTCTTCGGCGAAGCCGCGCAGGAATGGTCAGCCATGCTGAACCAGACATTGACGCCGCTGATTCGGGGCGGACGAATTCCAGCATCTGATCCCATCTCTCGCCAAATCCTCGCACTGATGATCGACGCCATCCTGCCAGCGGCGTCGACGCCCGCCGAAATCTGTCGGATGACACTGCCGGGCGGACAGTCTGGCCGGTCCGAGGATCGCGACGCCGAGTTCTTTCAGCATTTGGTCTCGTTGCGTGGATATCAGCCAGTATCAATGACGGCCACCCAAGCGCTGGCCTTGGCGGAATTGCAGGACGCTTACTTCACGGGGATCGTGATCACTCTGGGCCACACGACCTGCGAATTTGGCATCACTCACCTGGGTCGCGAGATCGTTCGGTGTGTCGTGATGACCGGACTGTCAACGTTTGACGAATTGCCTCGGCTGGGCGCGAACGATCTGCCCCCCGAAATTACGATCTCTTCCGACACAGTTCAGCGAGACTACTTCCGGTTTTTCACGGACCTCATCACGGAAGCGAAAACCCAGTTTGAACTGGATGGCACGCTGAAGACTTTGCCCAAGCCAATGGCAGTGATCTGTGCGGGCGGAATTACAACGGCAACGACCTTTCTGCCATTATTCCAACGGGCCTGGGATGAAGCGAAATGGCCGATTGCGACGCGGACAATTCGCGTGGTGTCTGAACCCAATTTGGCCATCGTTCGCGGCTGCTTCATACAGGGTGAACTCGATCAACCCGTCGAACGCCAGGCTGCCTGAGCTGTTCATTTCAGGACAGCACTGTCGTGCCGATTGACCGCCGGTGGTACCAAGCTGGTTGATCCGCTCGCCATGGTCAGTGATCATGATCGTGATGATGTCCACCGTCATGATCATGATCGTGGTCATGCCCGTGATCATGATCATGGTCATGGTCGTGATCGCATTCGTCCGAACAGTCACGGTCATGGTCATGGTCATGGTCATGATCGTGATCGTGTTCGTCCTCGTCTTCGTCCTGCTCGATCACGAAGCCGATCTGAGCCGCCAGAAAGACGTCGCGCAGCGGCAGGTCATGAGCCTTGGCGATCTCGACACAGTCATCGTATTCCGGTGTAAAGACGACCGGTTCATCGCCACGCCAACCGACCTTGCCTTTGATTGGTCCGTATTCGGTTTCGACCGTGTAGACCATTCGCTGGCGAGTCGATCGCTGGATGCGTTGGCGTCGGATACCGAATGTCTGTGTTTCGCGAAATACGATTGCCTCAAGTTTGGCGACGTCGTTCGGCGTACAGATCACGCTCAGCATCACAGCAGGACGATCTTTCTTCATCTGGATCGCCGTAGTGTAAACGTCCAAGGCACCGGCTGACATCAATTGACGCTTGGTGAACCCCAGGACTTCGCCGCTGATGTCATCGAGATTCGTTTCCAGCAAGACAACCGAATCACCCGAATCTTCCACCCCACTGGTTTCGCCAATGATCAGTCGCAGCATGTTGGCGCGGTGTTCGAAATCGCGAGTTCCGGCTCCGTACCCGATCGTTTCGATCGTCATATCGGGCATGGCATCGACGAAATGAGTGACCAGGGTCTTCAGAATCGCGGCGCCCGTGGGTGTCGTTAATTCGGCTTCGACCGGTACGTCGGCTAGAGGAATTCCCTTCAGCAGTTCTGCCGTACCTGGTGTCGGAACCTGGCAATGTCCGTGTGCGATTTTGACCTGTCCGCGTCCCGTGGGAACGCGACTGCAGTACAGTTCTTCGACGTCCAATTGGTCGAAGCCAATCGCGGCAGCCACGATGTCGACAATCGAATCAATCGCCCCCACCTCATGGAAATGCACTTTGTCGACTGTCGATCCATGCACCTTGGCTTCGGCTTCAGCGACCGCATGAAAGATGCGCAGCGCCATGTCGCGCTGGTTGTCGTTCAGTCCTTCAGATCGATTGATGATCTGCCGAATGTCGCTCAGGTGACGATGAGCATGCTGTTCGGGATGTTCGACGCGGAAATGCTTTGCACGAAAGCCGCAACGTACGACCTCGTCAATCTGAACCGTGACGCCTGGCAGATTCAGCGATTCAATTCCCGCGCGCAACACGTCGGGATCCAGTCCGGCATCAATGAGGGCCGCTACGGTCATGTCGCCGCTGATTCCCGATGCACAGTCTAAGTACGCAATACGCATGTTGATACTTTCTCAAGGTCTTTCATCCGGCAGAGTGCCAGGATGTTGATTGTTCGAATCAGATGTTCCAGCGACGGAACATACTTGCGCGGGAACCCACAATACAATCGAGTCGAGCGAAACGGGTGGCGCGATGGATGTTCAGGGCTGGATGTGATGGTACCGCAATTTATAGGGACAATTGCAGCGGGGGATGAGATTGTTGGTGGGACTGCGCTCGAAGACAGTCTTATCGCCACCCTGCCCGAAATGACGTCAGAGGGTCCGGCGATCTCCTATTTGTCTTTTTCGAAGATCGGGGCCTTCTTCGAGGGGAGCTTCAGCTCTTCGGGTAGATTGGGAAGGACCTGTTTGATCATCTTGTGAGCCAGATCTCCGTTCACGTATTTCCACGATTTTCCTTCATCGTTTGAAACCCCAATCACGAACGCATTGACGTGCAACTTGCCCCCGGGAGCTTTCATTTCCATCTTGTGTGGGACCACGATGTACATTTCTCCGTCGACGGTGATCGGGTCTGAGGGACTGCCTGTCGTGTTGGAGAGGATCTCCAGTCCCCGCTGCTTCATGTCCTCGGTTGATTTTTCGATGACAGCGATCATCGTTTTTCGGCCGCCGACGAGTTCGACTGCTTTGGGATGAGTCAGATCAATCAGCTTGGTCAGTTCACCTGACTGCACTGCGGCGTTCATTTGTTCGACATCGGCACGAACCTTCTTCTTCACTGCGGCGTAACCGTCGTCATCCTCTTCGTCGATCGGACCTTCTTCACTCCAGATCCCAAGTTGTTGTTCCCGCGCCTGCTCTTCCAGTTTGGCAAGTTCTTTATTCGGAATCGCCTTCTTCAATTGGCGCGCCCAACCAAGTTGAACCATCCGCTGGCCGATGTTTCCACCATCCATCGTGACGACACCGATCGTTAACCGTGTTCTCTTTCCGCCCGTCTTGATCACAGTGACCTGTTTGCTGTCAATAAGCTCACTTAACGCTTTACGGGAAGCTTCTCCGAAAGGTTCGTCCAGTTCGGGAGATTCGATGCTATCGATCCCGATCTTCAATCGATGATTGTCGACTTGCAGCAGAAATGTGTCGCCTTCGATCACGCTGGTAACCGTGCCTGTGATCTCTTCTCCATTGTCAGATTCTGCGGCCAGAATCACGTTGGCAAACAGACACAGAACGAGCAGTGACGTCAACTTGTTCATCGACGATTCTTTCGACAACATGGTTCTATGGGACTGAACTTAGTCCGCAGACTCTGATTTGACTCGCCCAATGTTGAAACGTCTGATGAAGGCGATCTTTGATCAAGATTCATACCAACGTTTGAGCACGGCATTCCAGTCGTCCAGCGTTTTCGTTCTGGCAAACGCGTTGCGGACATCAGCGTGTTCGGGGTGCAGCGGTGTGAACTTCAAGCCGAAGGTGCGCATCGACGACAGCGTTTGGGCGGCATCGCTGACGTCCAGGCTCAGGTCGCGTTGCATTCGCAGGACGCGGCCTTGCTCGGCAATCTCTGGAATCTGTATGGGCAGTCCTTCGGCCAAAGCTTTGACCTGTGAGAAAATCCACGGATTCCCGATCGCGCCGCGTGCGACTGAGGCTCCGTCGACCCCGGTGTAACTGAGCATGTCGAGGCAGGCGTGTGGCGTGAACAGATCGCCACTGCCCAGGATCGTGCGGTCGCCGGCGTGTTGTTTCACCTCGCGTAGAAAGTCCCAGTTACTGGGACCGATGTACTTTTGTTCGACGGTTCGGCCGTGGACGGTAATTGCCGCAACTCCACGAGCGAAGGCGCCGTCGAGGATTCGAAAAAATCGGTCACGACTTTCGGCAGAGTCGTCCAATCCGCGGCGCATCTTCAACGTGACCGGGATTGGTGCGGGGACGGCGTCTCGAGTGCGACTGACGATCTCCAGGGCGACTTCAGGCTGACTCAAGTGAAAGCCGCCGCGGCATCCGCCCCGTGTCGATTTCACCGGGCAACCGAAATTGATATCGATGACGTCGAAGCCGGCCTGAACCAGTTTGCGCGCGGCTGGCGCAAAATCCTGGGGATCGGAACCCATCAATTGTCCGCCCACGGGATGTTCTTCGTCGGTCAGATGCAAATGCCGACGCGTCCGCTGCCGCTCTTTCAGGTCCATGACGAACTTGTCGATCATGACTTCTGCCAAAGTGTAGGTGGCGCCCAGACGTCGCGCCACGATTCGCATGGGACCGTCGCTGTATCCGCTCAGCGCCGCTTGAACTACCGGAAATCCAATCGAAACACTGCCGATCGACAGCGGGCGCCACGCATTTTGTTCCGTGACCAGACCAGAGTTCGTCCGAATCGGTGCAGGTTTGTCGACAATCTGTGTCGGGGAGTTCGTCATAGTCTTGATTGTGTCTGACGCGCAGTGCATTGGGAATAGCGAGACGACTGTTCAGCAACCAGGCATCTGAAATTGGAGGCGTAACCTATTGAAATGGCTGGGATTGACCTCATTCCCCTTCCGACATTTCCGCTGGGAACTTAGAATTGGAGTGACTTGTCTGAATGTCGCGAGCCAATCATTTTGAGTTGGCAAGCTACGTCGGCGAATCGGGCTTGTCTGATTGAGGCCTGCAGCGATTGCGATATGTCGGGGGGCTCGCGATTGACGAACTTCGAGAAGCTGGAAAAATGCCTGTGACAGAGATTCAGCCAGAACGAGATCGGGGCAACACGATGGTTAAGGCAGGACGCGACATGCATCAGTTGAGAATACTTCGTTGGTCGATCAGTGCCGTTCTGGCGTTAATGGTCTCATGGGGAATTGCCCGCCACCTGGCTGCGGCCGACGCGCCGAAGCCCGTGGCCAAAGGCGAGGCTCGCTGCAATCGGCTGGCGAAAGAAACCAGTCCCTACCTGTTGTTGCACGCCCACAATCCCGTCGACTGGTATCCCTGGGGACCCGAAGCGTTCGAGAAGGCCAAAAAAGAAGGAAAGATGATCTTTCTGTCGGTGGGCTACAGCAGTTGCTACTGGTGCCACGTGATGGAACGGAACGTCTTCACTAACGAAGCGATCGCCAAGACGCTGAACGAGAACTTTGTCTGCATCAAGGTCGATCGCGAAGAACGTCCTGATGTTGACGACATCTACATGACGGCGCTCCAGGTCTATTACCAGGCGATTGGGGCACCTTCGAGCGGCGGATGGCCGCTGTCGATGTTTCTCACTCCCGATGCCAAGCCATTGGCGGGTGGTACCTATTTCCCTCCTGAAGACACCGACGCGAGCCAGGGGTTTCCATCGATCCTCGCCAAGTTGCAGGAAATGTGGGCCACGAAACGCGACACGATGAATGGCAATGCCGACATTCTAACCAACGAAACACGTCGGTTGATGCGGCCAAAGCTGGCGCTAAAGCCTGTCGAAATCAACGACAAGTTGGCCGAGTTTGTGTTGGGAGTGACGGTCTCGAGTTTCGATCCGGAATTCGGTGGTGTTGATTTTCATGTGAATCGGCCGGACGGTCCGAAGTTCCCCACCCCGACGAAACTGCAATTTGTGCAACAGGAATTGAATCGCAAACCGAACGACGACGTCGCTCAACTGCTTGATCTGACCTTGATGCAGATTGCGTGTGGAGGCATTCGCGATCATGTCGGCGGCGGATTCCATCGATATTCGGTCGATCGACAATGGCAGGTACCGCACTTCGAAAAGATGCTCTACGACCAGGCTCAACTGGCAGACCTGTATGTCGAAGCGTATCGCACGACGCAGAAGCCGCTCTACAAGCAAGTCGCGGAAGAGTTGTTTGCATTCGTCGATCGTGAACTGACCTCTCCCGATGGCGGTTTCTACTCTGCATTGGATGCAGAAACCAACGGCGTCGAGGGCGAGTTCTATGTTTGGGATGCGACGGAAATCGACAATGTTCTGGGCGAAGCGGCAGGAGCGTTCAAGCAGTCGTACAAGGTCAAGGACCTGCCCGACTTTGAACATGGCAACGTTTTGCGACTATTGCCGAAGAAGTTGCCTAAACCTGAGTCAGGTGATGTGATCAACATCGCCGCCAGCGACGCTGTCACTCAGCGCGACGAATTCTCGCATGCGAAGCAAAAACTGCTCGACGTTCGCAACAACCGCAAGCGCCCTCTGCGCGATAAAAAGATACTCACTTGCTGGAACGGGCTGATGCTGGGCGCCTACGCTCGATCGGCCGCCGTACTGAAGCATCCGGAATACATCCGCACAGCCGAACGAGCAGCAGGATTTATTTTGACAAAACTGCGAGATTCACAGGGGCATTTGCTACACACGTCGACGAACGGACAATCTCGGCTGAACGCGTATCTGGATGACTACGCCTTTGTGATCGACGGCTTGCTGGCACTGCACGATGCCACGAACGACGCAAAATGGCTGAAAGCCGCGCGACAGTTGCAGGACGATCAACTACGCATGTTCCTGGATGAAGCGAACGGAGGCTTCTACTTCACGTCGCATCTGCATGAAGAACTGCTGGCGCGAACCAAGAACTGCTACGACGGCGTCTTGCCCGCGGGCAACAGTGTCAGCGCTCGAAATCTGCTGAAACTGGCGAAAAAAGCTGGTGTGCAGGCGTATCACGATGAAGCGCGGGCAACGATCGAACTGTTTGCCACGAACATCGAACAGGCGCCACGCAATGTCGCGGTGCTGGCCTTGGCCGCCAATGAACTGCTGGAATTCGAAGCCAGCCAAAAGGGCGCGGTGGCAGAAGGCAAGAATGAGATCATTCCTGTCGCCGGTGCTCAAGCAAAACCAGACTCAAAAGCGTCCAACGAACCACTCGTTCCGCTCGTGGAACAGAAAGAAGATCGCACTAAGAAGGATGAACATGCCAGGTCCCGAGTGTATCTCTCTTCGGACAGGCTACCCGCCGGGGGAACATGCGAGATCGCGGTGGTGATCAAAATCGACGATCACTGGCACATTCAAGCCAATCCGCCGATGCCTGAAAACTTTATCGCGACCGAAGTGACGGTGAAGTCAAAACAAGGTGTGACCTTGTCTGACGTCAAATATCCTAAAGGGAAATTGTTCGAATCGGGCAACGAGAAAGCGATGATTTACGACGGTGAAATTGCCATTCGCGGAACGATCAAAGTTCCAGAGAAGTCGGCGGGTCAAACGGATGAACTGGAAATCGCCATCAGGTATCAGGCCTGCAACGACGAGGAAGTGTGCCTGCCCCCGAAGACGATCAAGTTGAACGCCAAACCGGCTATTGCAAAAAAGGGCGAGGCAGCCAAAGGGATTAATTCGCGACTGTTTCCGCCAGCAGAAAATCCCCCAAAGTGATACAATCCGGGTTCTGACAATCAGGCTCGCGGGACACCCAGTAAGCTGGATGCGTTCCAGGTAATTCGCCACAGCGATCGATCGCTGTGGCCCCCGTTTTTGAAGACGACGTTCGTGAGTTCCCGGTTACCGACTGACATGCTGCTGCTGGCCATCGAATCGTCTTGCGACGAGACGGCTGCGGCTGTGATTGATCGAGATCGACGCGTGTTATCCAGCGTCGTGTCGACTCAGCACGAACTGCATGAACGGTTTGGCGGAGTTGTGCCTGAGATTGCCTCACGAGCGCATCTCGAACGAATTCTGCCGGTCATCGACGAAGCCGTGCGCAAGGCCAATTGCACGCTGGCCGAGATCGGCGCGATCGCCGTGGCGACGCATCCTGGCCTGGTCGGCTCGTTACTCGTGGGATTGACCGCAGCCAAGACACTGGCACTCGTGTTGAACGTGCCGCTCCTGGCAATCAATCACATCGAAGCGCACATCTATGCCTGCCGGATGGCCGCTGGCCGCGATGTTTTTCCGGCCGTCGGGTTCGTCGTTAGCGGAGGTCATTCCAACCTGTATGACTGTCGATCGCCGGTTGAGTTTGAACTGCTGGGGGCGACAACCGATGATGCTGCCGGCGAGGCGTTCGATAAGGTTGCTCAAATCCTGGGGTTGGAGTATCCCGGTGGTCCTCAGATTGAATTGATTGCTCGGCAAGGTAACGCGACGGCAGTCGATTTCCCTCGTCCCTTTCTGAACGATTCTCGACTGGACTTCAGCTTCAGTGGCCTGAAGACCGCGGTGCTGTATGCCGCTCGAGGAACGCCCGGAGCTCGAGCGACGCCTGAACCGTTGACTCGGCAGCGCATCGCCGACCTAGCGGCCAGCTTTCAGGCGGCAGCAATCGATGTGCTGGTCGGAAAATGTGAACAAGCTCTGAAGCAGACGCGGCACAAACGACTTCTGGTGGGTGGCGGCGTGGCGGCGAACAGCGTGCTTCGCCAGCGGATGGAGGAACTGGCCGGGCGTCGGCGGATCGAATTGATTATTGCCGAACGGCAGCACTGCACCGACAACGCCGCGATGGGAGCACTCGGCTGGGAACTTTGGGAGCGAGGTCTGACTTCACCGCTCGATCTGGATGTCAAACCGGGTCTGGTTCGCAAGCCGAAAATGGAAACGAGTAATTCTGAATGATCGATTGACGAGGAAATCGGGCTTCGACGACACTTTGGCCCGAGAGATTTTTACGAGATCTGCAACACAAACGTTCGCGAGAAAGTAATCATGCTGGGCACTCAACTGACTCCGTCTCAATACCTTAAACGCTGTGCCGAAGTCTTCGACACACTGGATATCAAGCAAATCGAAGGACTGGCGGACGATATCTACGCCTGCTATGAGCAGGGACGATTCGTGTTCTTGATCGGCAATGGCGGCAGTGGCTCCAATTGTTCACACTTCTGCGAAGATCTGGGCAAAAGCACGCTGGATCGAAAAGATTTTACGAACGACTCGGTCAAGCGGCTGAAGGTGCTCAGCCTGACGGACAACACCCCATACATTCTGGCGTGGGGCAACGACGAAGGGTTCGATCGAGTCTTCGTCGAACAATTGAAGAACTTTGCCTCGCCTGGCGATCTGCTAATTGCGATCAGTGGCAGCGGCAACAGCCCCAACATTCTGAATGCCGTCGAGTGGTCCAACCGGAAGGGACTGACGACGTGGGGAATCACGGGATACTCCGGCGGCAAGCTGAAGTCGCTCGGTAAGAAAAACCTACACGTGCCCCTGGATGATATGGGGATGGTCGAATCGGTTCACCTGGTGGCGTTCCACTGGATCCTGAACGACATCCACGGTCGCATCAACAAAGTCGGGCGATACAACCCGGTCAAATGATGCGGGTCGCCAAGTTCACCATGACGGTCACGGAATGACGTCCAATTCGTGCCACAGAGACATAAAGCGAAGGTGCTGTTTTGAACGTGATTCCGACCAAACTGGCCGGCCTGCTCTTGATTGAACCAAAATCGTTTGGTGATTCTCGCGGATTCTTCTTCGAGAGCTTTCAGCGCGATCGCTATCGCGATGCCGGCATCATGGCCGACTTCGTGCAAGACAACGTTTCTCGCTCTTGCAAAGGGACTTTGCGGGGGCTGCACTATCAGTTAACACAGCCGCAAGGCAAGCTGGTTTACGTCACACGTGGCGAAGTCTTCGACGTCGCGGTCGACATGCGGCGCAGTTCGTCCACGTTCGGGCAATGGTTTGGCGCATTCCTCAACGACGAAAATCATCATCAGTTGTACGTACCGCCAGGCTTCGCGCATGGTTTCTGTGTCACCAGCGAATCGGCCGACTTCAGCTACAAATGCACCGATTACTATCAGCCATCGGACGAACGGACGTTGATCTGGAACGATCCGGCGGTGGGTATTGACTGGCCAAAACTCGACAGTCCGATTTTGTCGGCCAAGGATCAGCGCGGGATTCCTCTGTCGCAGGCTGAGGCATATTCATGACCGCACCGCTTCCTCGAATCGCGTTCACTTTGGGCGATGTCGCAGGAATTGGGCCGGAAGTCGTCGCCAAGGCACTGGTAGATCGCCGGTTGCGGTCTGTCTGTCGACCGATTGTCGTCGGTGACCCCGCCGTCCTCGAACGCGCGATGCAACAGGCGGATGCCGTCACCAGCGTGACGCCAGTGACGTCGCTGACCGACGTTGATTGGACTCGATCTGACGTTCCCTGCTGGAATCCGTCCAGTGTTGATGCAGCAGATGTCCCGTTGGGAAGGATTAATGCGCGAGCCGGACAAGCGGCCTACGATTATCTGGTTGAGTCAACTCGGGCGACGCTGCAGAAGGACCTTGATGCGATCACGACGGCTCCGCTGAATAAGGCGGCATTACACGCCGCCGGACTCAACTTTCCAGGCCACACCGAGATCCTGGCGAAGGAGTGCCAAGTCGATGAATTCGCCATGATGCTGTATCTGCCGCCAGGTGTACCGCTTCTGGGGGCAAATGGACTGGGCGTCGCACATGTCACGCTGCACACGTCGATCCGATCAGTGCCGGGAATTCTGAACGTCACGCATATCCGTGAAACCATTCAGTTGATCGACCGATTCTTGAAACGCATCGGCTGTCCCACTCCTCGCGTCGGCGTCTGCGCTCTCAATCCGCACGGTGGTGAGGAAGGACTGTTCGGCGATGAAGAGTCCACGTTGATCGCGCCGGCCGTTGCGGCAGCACGCGAGTCAGGCGTCAATGCCATTGGACCGATCCCGGCTGATGCGCTGCTGCGTCGCGCGGTGCATGGCGAGTTTGATGGCGTTGCGGCGATGTATCATGACCAGGGACATATCGCGCTGAAGCTGATCGGGTTTGAACGTGCGGTCAACGTGACACTCGGCCTGCCGATCGTTCGTACCAGTCCCAGCCATGGGACGGCATTCGATATCGCTGGAAAAGGCCTGGCGCGAGCCGACGGATTTATTGAAGCGGCGCTGACTGCAACTCAACTGGTGGCGTCTCAATCCAGGTGAGAGGCGTTGCAGCGTCAATTACTTCTTGCCGAGTGCTCGTTGTTGAGCGAAGAACTCCTGCAAGATCCC
>Ga0207694_10003225_pt1 | contig 12998 bp, 13 predicted proteins | sample KBSC34metaG_FD_184353 | JGI IMG/M metagenome (GOLD analysis project Ga0207694, IMG submission 184353) | Corn rhizosphere microbial communities from Kellogg Biological Station, Michigan, USA - KBS C3-4 metaG (SPAdes) (version 2) | ecosystem: Host-associated > Plants > Roots > Rhizosphere > Soil...
GCTGCTCTCGTCTTACGAATTGGCATGCGAAGGAACCGATCTCGAAGGATCGCGCCTGCTCATAGAAGAGGTTCCGATTGTGGTCTACTGCCCCGCCTGTCTTGCCCAGCACACCCTCGGTTCCCCGCAACGGTTCGTGTGCCCTGAATGCAATAACCCCGTATCCGAAGTCATCCACGGGCGGGAGTTGGAAGTGTTCGCACTGGAGATACAAGAATGAGTTCACAACCAATCGCGCAAACCCGGCTGGTAGAAGTAAGACAGAACGTCCTCAAGCAAAACGATATCGTGGCGCGCCAGCTCCGCCAACACTTCCACGATGCTGGAGTCTACGTCGTAAGCCTGGTGTCGAGCCCCGGCTCCGGGAAGACCGCATTCCTCGAGAAAACCCTGGCCCTCCTGCGCCCCAAGTTCCGTGTCGCCGCGCTAGTTGGCGACCTCGCCACCGAAAACGACGCCGCCCGCCTGGCGCGTTCCCAAGTCCCCGTCAAGCAAATTACCACCGGAACGCTGTGCCATCTGGAAGCTGCCATGGTGCGCAGCGCTCTGGACGGTTGGGAGCTCACTGATCTCGATTTCCTCTTCATCGAAAACGTCGGCAACCTGGTGTGCCCCTCGTCCTATGATGTTGGCGAAGATCTACGACTTGTTCTACTCTCCGTAACCGAAGGCGAAGATAAACCCCTCAAATATCCCACCATATTCAATACAGCAGATATGGCCTTGCTCACCAAGATGGATCTGGCCGAAGCGGTCGAGTTCGATTTGGCGGCGGCGAACGCAAACATTCAACGTGTGCGGCCTGGTATGCCAGTGCTCCAAGTTTCTTCCAAGACCGGCGCTGGCATGAATGAGTGGTTGAAGTTTCTGGCCTCCAGCAGGAGAGGCATTTTGTAAGTTTTTGTGAATGAACAACAGTAACCGGCCCTCTTCCGTTGACTTTGCACACGCCGCGCCATACACTCTCTCCATGCGAAATCAGTTCACCAGAGCCGCCCGTCTCGGCACTGCTTTTCTTTTCGTCTGTGCCTCCGTCTGGGCGCACCACGGAAGCGCCATCTCCTACGACACCCAGCATCTCTGGACCACCTGGGCCACCGTCACCGAATTCAACTACCTGAATCCGCATCCCTCCATGACCTTCGACCGCACCGACAAGAACGGAAAAGTCGAACACTGGGTATCTGAACTCCTCACCAATCCCTCGGAGCTAGCCCGTGCGGGTTGGACCAAGAGCCGCAGCGTTGAGGCGCTGAAGCCCGGAACCAAAGTGAAGCTCTTCATCGGCACCTCCCGTGCCGGCGGATTCAGCGGGATTGTGATGAAGATTGAAAACCAGGACGGCCAGAACATTGTCGGCACCCGCAGCGATGTGAAGTCCGTCGACATGGACGGCGTGCCAGGCGGTTTGCAGCCCTCGGGTGAAGACAAACTGCCCGGCAAGGAGTAACGCGTTATGACTCAAAATAACGATTCGGCGCGCTTGGCCTGGCGCGCGGTTCAGTCGGTTGCCCTGGCAATCCTTCCGGCCTTCCTGCTGGTTCCGGCGGTTTCCGGTCAACAAGCTTTGATCGGGCGCACTGACGGCAAGCCCGAAGATGCCCTCATTTCGTCGGATACCGACAAACGTCCGTACAACAAACACGACTTCAATGGACTCTGGTCGCGCGGCCCCCAAACATACGGGCTTCCGCGCTGCCCCGAATGCGGCGATCCGGGACCCTGGCCTAGTTATGGGTTTCACGGCTTTCCGCCACCGCGCACAGCCGAGGGCCAAAAGCGGTTTGACGCCAATAAGCCCGCGCGCGGCATCGAAAAAGACAGCGCACAGGCGAAAAGCCGCACCGATCTCGACATCGGCATGCGGCGCGCGATTCTGCCAGCCTTTGGCAACGATCCGGAAGGGCACTGCGAGCCGCTGGGGCTGGCCCGGTTAATTGCGTTCTCGGGCGGTGGCGCTGCCATGGAGATGATTCAGTCGCCCGCCAACGACCGCATCCTGCAGCGCTTCGAGTGGACCTGGGATAACCGCGAGATTTGGATGGATGGACGCAAGCTTCCCAACGTCGACGATTATCTGCCCCGCTACAATGGCTATTCCACGGCCAAGTGGGAGGGAGACACGCTCGTCGTTACGTCGACAGGTTTCGACGACCGCCAATGGGTGGATCAATACGGCTATCCGATCAGCGCCAAGGCGGTGCTCGAAGAACGCTGGGAGCGCCCCAGCCCGAACCGCCTGCGCGTGCAGATGACGCTGAACGATCCCACCTACTACACTCAGCCCTGGAAAAGCAGCTACAAAGTTTGGACTCTCATCCCCAAAGACAAGATGGCGATCGCCGGATGGTCTGGGATTCTGGAAGACCGCTGCGTGCCTTCCGATGAATCCCTTTTCAACACATTCCGCGATCACGCCGCGGGCAAAAAGTGAGAGCACAACCGCGCATGTTCGGATCTAGCCGCGGCGTTACGCTGCTCCCGTTGATTCTGGCCGCGCTTCCCGGGTTTTCGCAAACCGAGAAGCCGGCCCTGGTCGAAGACGTATTCAAGAACGTGCAGGTGATGAAGGGAATTCCCGTCAATCAGTTCATGGATACGATGGGGTTCTTTTCGGCCGCGATTGGGTTGAACTGCACCGGCTGCCACGTGGCCGAGAGTCTGGATGATTGGGCCAAGTTCGCCGAAGATGTCCCGCGCAAGCGGATGGCGCGGAACATGATCCGCATGGTCGACACCATCAACAAGACGCAATTCGGCGGACGGCGCGTGCTTACGTGCTGGTCCTGCCACCGCGGCGCCCAGACTCCTGAGGTCCTGCCCAGCCTGGCGGCGCAATACTCGATTCCGATGGAGGATCCGAACGCGATCGAGAGCGTGCCGGACGGCCCCCAGGAACCGACAGCGGATCAGATTCTCGACAAATACATTCAGGCTGTGGGCGGCGCGCAGCGTCTGGCCGGCCTGACTAGCTTTACGGCGAAGGGCACAATCGAGGGCTACGATACCTACCACGAAAAGGTGCCGCTCGAGCTTTACGCAAAAGCGCCCGGCCAGCGCACGATCGTCTGGCATCCGCAGAACGGCGATTCCACCATCGTTTTCGACGGGAGCGCTGGCTGGATCGCTGCGGTCACCAATCCCTTGCGCCTGCTTCCCATGCTGCCGGGAGCCGAATTCGACGGCGGCAAACTCGATGCCGCTCTGAGCTTCCCTGCGGGCATCAAACAGGCCCTGACCGACTGGCGCGTCGGGTTCCCCGTGACCGCCATCGACGACAAAGACGTCAACATCGTGCAGGGCATGGGCCCGGGCAAAACCCGCTTCAAGCTCTACTTCCAAACGCAAACCGGCCTGCTGGTGCGCCAGGTCCGCTATGCCGATACGCCCGTCGGAATGGTCCCCACGCAGGTGGACTACTCCGATTACCGCGAAGTGGCGGGCGTTAAGATGCCGTTTAAGATGGTCACCACCTGGACCGACGGCCAATGGACGGTTCAAATCGATCAGGTGCAGGCCAATGCCGCCGTCCCGGCAGAGAAATTCGCGAAGCCCCCACCCGCCACCGTCAAGAATCCCGCGAAAAAATAGAGACGGACTGTAGCCTCAGCCCTCGTATTGCAACACGTTCAAACCCGCATTCCAATCCGTGACATACACCAGTCCATCCGTCGTAACCAAAATATCGGCAGCCTTAGCCGCCAGCGCCGTATTCGGACGCGGGTCAATCAACTTTTTAGGCGCCGGAGGCACCCAGTAAGCAATTTCCTTCGGCGAAAATGCGTCCTTAATATCGAACACCCGAACCCCAGCCACGTTGTAAGTCGCGAAAATCGTCTCCTCACTACGAAACGTCCCCGGCCGGTTCTCGTGCAAATTGTGCGGCCCGAAAGTCCCGAACCCGCAGAAGTCCCTCTCTTTGGGCGTCGGCAAAGTGGAAATCGAAACCGGATTCTCCTCCGCCCGCAGATCCACCAGGAAAGTACAAAACATCCCCTTCGCACATTTTTCCGCGTTCGCTTCGTCCGCCACCACCGCCATCTTTCGCCCCGGCAAGGGCAGGGGAGTGTGCGTTCCCCCCGGAAATGGGGGACTCCAATTGATATGTGAAATCAACTTCGGCTTAGTCGGATCGCTGAGATCATGCACAGTAAAGCCGCCATCGCGCCAGGCTCCATAGCCGCGATTGCCGGCCGTAATCATATGATGCAATCCCACGCGCCGCCCCGGCTTCAGTGTCGACACCTCGCCCGCCGCGCGATTCATCCCCGGCATCCACCAGCGCCCGACAATTTCTGGCTTCGTAATGTTTTGTAAATCCACCATGCAGAGGAAGTGATCCGTGAAGCCATCCAGATGCGCCGCAATCGCGGCGTAGCGACCTCCCGCCCACCACAAACGATTGATCCCTAGCCCGGGCATTTCCAGAAACGCGATCTCTTTCATCTCCCCCGGCCGCGAAATATCGTGAATGCTCAAACCCGAACGGAATTTCTTGCGGTTGGTAATACTATCTGCCAGCGCGTTCTCGAAATACCCGCGGATATTGTCGTAGGATTGCATGGCCACAATATTTGCCCCGTTGGCCAGCAAAAGCAGATCGTCTGAAACCTGCAGATGATGCGTTCGCGTAAAGTCTCCGCCCGTGAAGAAGCCCACAGGCTTGATCTTGCGTGGATCCGCCGCATCCAGAATCGTCACGCCGTTGCTGAACATGTGGCCGACGTAAAGATGCTTGCGGTTGAGCATGACCTGCACGCTGTCCGGCCGCCCGCCAATATCGCTATAAGACAGATGATGGAAGTGTTGCCCGACCCCTTGCGGAGGGATCACACCTTCCGGCGCTGCGCCCACATGCCCTGCCCCCTGCGACAACGCTGCCAGCCCTGCCAGACCCTTCACCGAATCACGTCGAGTAATCTTCATATTCGCTCCGTTTACGAAAACCCCGACAACCAGCTTACACGCCCGCACGGTGTTAAACCACCGCTTACTGTGATATTCTGACCAGCCATGAAGCTTTTCCGGTCCGTGCCCGCCCTCGCAGCCGCGGCTCTGTTTTGCTCGGCCTTGGCACCCGCCCAAACCCAGACGAAACCCGTTCCGCGCACTCCCGAAGGCAAACCCGACTTCAGCGGATTCTTCGACATTCAATACACACCGAATATGGCGATGGGCAAGGAGGACACCGTCCCCTACGCGCCCGCCGGGAAGGCCGCTTACGTCAACCACGACGCCAAAGACGATCCCACCTCCAACTGCTGGCTCCCCGGCGTCCCGCGCATCATGCAGTCGCCGTATCCGGCGCAGTTTGTCCAGACCCCGGGTCAACTGGTGATTTTATTTGAGTACATGCACACCTTCCGCTCCATTCCCTTGAACGGACGCCCCCATCCCACCGACATGGAGCCCGCTTTTATGGGAGACTCCACCGGCCATTGGGAAGGCGACGAGATTGTCGTCGATACTGTCGGTTTAAAAGGTCCACCCTGGACTTGGCTTGATACTGCGGGACACCAACACAGCGATGCCTTACATGTGATTGAGAGGTTCCGCCGCACCCCCGACAACATCGAGTACGAATACACAGTCGACGATTCGAAAATGTACGCGCAGCCGTGGACCCTGAAGCGCGTCTACAAGCCCCTCAAACTATCGCCCCGCTTGCCCGAGCTAATCGAGTATTCTTGCAGCGAAAATAACCGGGACATCCAGCATCTGGTAACCACCAAACCCGCGCTGCCACAGAAGTAGCCTTGAGTCAGGTCAACTCTATCGAGAAGCCCCAGAAATGGTGAAGTTCACGCTAATTTGCGTAATCACCTCTACTGGCTGTCCGTTCAGCAGCGTCGGCCTGTAGACCCATCGCTTCACAGCGTCGCTTGCCGCCTCAACCAGCGGTGTCGGTCCAGAGATTACCTTCAGGTTCTGGATCTTCCCGTCCGTGCCGATCACCGCCGTGAATTTCACGATGCCCTCGATTCCCGCCGATTTTGCCAGCCCCGGATAAATCGGAACAACCTTCTTAATCAAGTTCGCTGCCTGCAAATTGGTTTCTACCCGAATCTGCTGCGGCGCGCTCGGCGGCGGAGGCGACAGCGGCGTGAGCCGTGCCGGCAAAGCGACTCCCAACGGTGTCACCGGCGCGTTCGCTAAAGCGGGCGGTGCGTCGATAATGGCGGCTTGCTCCCTCTTTTGTTGCGTAGGCGGTGGAACAAACGCCCGGGCTTTCGCCGGACTTGGTTGCGAAACTTCCGGGGTCGCCTGAACGCTTGGCGGAGCAGCAGTTTGAACCTTTGGCGTTGCCGCTTCCGCAACAGCTTGCGGCTTTACCGCTGGCGCCGGCTCCCGCGCAGTCTGCGGCGCCGTGCCGGCAGGCGAAGAGAGTGACAAAATAGATTCCTTGGCCACCGCTCCCGAATGATCGTTAACCTCCAGATCGAACTGAATACTCTCCGCCGCTGACTGATACGTCAAATGTCCAATCTTCAGTTGAGCCACGTCGAGCGCCATAGTCCGCGGCGCTTTGTCATGCTCTATGATCACCAGCCGCCCGTCCCGCGCCTGCGTTATTGAGGAGCTCTGCGCATTCCAGCGCACGTTGATCAGGCCGTTTCCCAAAGGTTCAGCCAGTAACTGTAAAGGCGCGTTGTCCTTCGGCGCAACCGCGGCGGCTACGGTCGGCGTTTTGGGCGCGTGCGATTTGGGCCAGAGGAAGAAAAGCCCAACCACCATGATCACAGCGCCGATAACGCCGCCGATCACCAAACGCGTCCGCGACGGAGTAGCCGTCGATGCAGACGGCACCGCGATCACCGGTTGTGACTTAGGAAGAGTGACTTGAATCGGGGCGGTCTCCGGCGGAAGACTCGCCGAAGGGTATTCCTGTCGGTCGACCGGCTCCGGCGTAACCGCGGCCCGCAAAATTTCCGACCGATGTTCCTTCACTGCCGCGAAAAGCGTCAACCGCGACTCCACCGCTTCGACCGGCGCAGCTGGGACGGGTTCCGGCACGTCGCTCACCACCGGCGCGTCTGCGATCGGTGCCGCGGCTTCGCTTGCTTCAGCCGGATGCTGCGCCTCAGGTTCAGCGTTGGCGTTGGTAGCCCGCAACAGGGCAGCCAAGTTCTCTTCGCTAACGGCAACCAGCGACGGTTGACTTTCCGTCTTCTCAGCGTGTTCTGTCGTGGACTCAGTCGATGTGGGTTCGGCGTTTGTCATAGCATGTTCCAAAACTTCCAGCAACGCGGCTGGATAGCCATTGTTTTCCGCATGACATTGATCGGTCCTTTTGAGCCAATACTTTAGCGGTAGTTTACAGGCGCCCCACGGTTCTCGTAGCATGGCAAAGCCACATGCAAAACCTGCACCAGCAATTCGGCGACATCGACATTTATCTGTTTGACCAGCTCCTGCGCGGCCGCATCCCGCCAGGGATGCGGATTCTCGACGCCGGATGCGGCCTTGGCCGTAATCTGGTTTATCTATTGAAGGAGGGATACGAAGTCTACGGCGTCGACGCCGATCCGCGGGCCATCGACAGTGTCCGCCGCCTCGCCTCCAATCTCGTACCCGCGCTCCCCGCAACGAACTTTCGTGTGGAAGCGCTGGAAGAAATGTCGTTTCCCAGCGACTTTGCCGACGTCGTCCTCAGCAGCGCCGTGCTCCACTTCGCTCGCGACGACCATCACTTCGCAGCCATGTTGCGCGGAATGTGGCGAGTTCTGAAGCCCGGAGGACTGCTGTTTTGCCGCCTCGCATCCTCGATCGGAATGGCCGACCACATGAAGCGCCTCGCAGGACGGCGTTATCTCCTGCCCGATGGCTCAGAGCGCTATTTGGTTGACGAATCGCTTCTAGTCAACCTCACTAACGAACTAGGCGGCCAATTAGTCGACCCGTTAAAAACCACAGTAGTCCAGAACCAACGCTGTATGACCACCTGGATCGTGCGCAAAGACTAAGACGTCAAGCCCGCTGCAGCTCGACCGCCCTGCCCTCCACCCCTGATTTCAGGCGGTTTCAAGCACCAGAATGAACTTCGCCTCGTAAGGCGTCACGTACTTCACGAAAGCCGAACCCGCGATGTTGCTACCGTCAGCCCTCAGCATCACGCGAGTACGCAACGGAATCTGCTGGGTCACTTCCACGTGAATCCTGCTGCGAGTGATGTCGATGCATCGACCTACCACAAATCGAATCTGCCCGCGATCATCCAGCCACGCTATGCGGAGCGGCTTGTCCGACGGAACCTGCTGGTAGCTGTTCGCGAAGCCCTGCGAACCAGTCTCGAAGCTATGCGTCGTACGGTTCATCTTCTTCTTATACTGAGCCCAGGCCCGAAAATGGCAGGCGTTACGTGACTGCGTCGCGCCTGGGTTTGGTAGCGAGTCGTTCGCGGCCCAGGCTCAGTAAGCAGAGCATGCGCCGTTACTTGCCACCGCGCAATGGGTCGCCGGCCATATCAGTCCTAGTACCCGGCCGTAAATTTTACAAAAACGTCGCGATTCCATCACGACTCACATCCCTTGCTGACCCTACTCTAGGGCTGTTGCAGGTTCAATCGCGAGAAGAAAACCGGCTTCAAATCAACCCAAAAAGGAAACCACGTTCGTTTATGAGGATCTTTTGTTTGACACTGTCTCTGGCCATGTCCGTCGGAGCATTTGCCCAGAGCAACCCGGTCGTTCGCTGGAACCGCATCGTCGGAGTAATCACTGCTCCCGGCGTTGACAACCCCGTGGGCGTCGCGCCCAATCAAATTCACAGCGGCGCTGGCCCCTGGACTACTCGCGGCGGCAGCGCCCGCATCAACCTGATTTCCGGTGAAGGCTCCTTCGAGGTTGAAGGACTGGTACTCAACGGTGGAAACGCCAGCGGCACCCCCGGTCCCATCAACAGCGTGGTGGGCACGCTCGTATGCAACGCAGGCACGGCCACCCAAGCGGCTATCGACACGCCGGCCACGGAACTCAGTGCCGCGGGTGACGCCGAACTATCCTTCCGGCTCCCGGTTCCAGCAGCCTGTAACAACCCGCTGTTCCTCATCCGCCTCCCGCAGGCGGCACTTAAATGGATCGCCACTGGCACCGTGCCCGTTACGCGCTCCCAGCCTGATCGCTACTAAACTCCCGTGAGTGGGTTCACCATAGCGAGGCCAATACGGCCTCGCTTTACCCCAAGGAAAACCCTGTGACGAAACCAACCCTCAATTGGAAAACCCTGGCACTCCTCGCGCTGGGATTCGTGCTCTATCCAATTCTCCTCGCCTTTCCGTATCCGTTTTTCAGGCACCACGCGCGCGCCGAAAACATTGCCGTCTTTTCCGATGAATCCATTTCTCCCGCGCTCTTCCCGATCCTAAATGACGTCGAGCGCCGTCTGCAGCGGTCTCCTCTCAACGACGCGAGCATGCGCCATCGCGTCTTCATCTGCAATGAAACGTGGCGCTTTGTTTTGCTGGCCAATACTGACTACCACGCGGGAGGCGTCAATAAGGCCTGGTTAAATCAATCCATCTTTCTGCGGCGCGCCAACATCCCCGGAGATCGCCTGCTCGGTCCGTCCGGCAAAGAAGTCGCGGGAGACCGCACCTTGGCCTACTTCATTACCCACGAAATCGTCCATACCCTTGAAGAGCGCCATCTCGGCCGCTACGGCTACCTACGTCTGCCGGCCTGGAAACGCGAAGGGTACGCCGATTATGTCGCCCGGGACTCCGGCTTCGTTTTCGCCGAGCGCCTGGCCGCCTTCGAGCGAAATACCTATGAGATGGACCCCGCACGCTCCGGCTTGTATCTCCGCTATCAACTCTTCGTTACCTATTTGCTCGAGGAAAAGCGCCTGACGCCCCAACAGATGCTGACGGACCAGATCGCCGCCCCCAATATGAACTAATCAGCATGCTGCAGCACCTTGTGCTGGCTCACGTTATCGCCGTCGCCACTTTTCAAATCTCCAAAGATGAGCGTCGAAACGATCGTCAGCGCGCCCAGAACCAGGAACGCCTCATGAATCCCGTGAATCATTTCCGGAGCGCTCGAATGGAAGCGGTCGGGAATGAAAAACGCCGTGGCCAGCGACGCCGAAGCCACTCCAAAGCTCATGGACATTTGCTGCATCGTACTGGCGATAGTGCTCGCACTGCTGGTCTGCTCCTCGTTGACGTCCGCGTAAACCAGCGTGTTCATGCTGGTATATTGCAGTGACGTGAAGAACCCGAAGCAAAACGCCTGCAGCACGATCATCCAAATTGGCGTGCCTACGCCCACCGTCGCGAAGAGCATGATCAGCAGGCCAATGATGACCGTATTCGAAATCAGCACCCCGCGGTAACCCAGATGCGCCAGTATTTTCGGCATGGTCATTTTCAAACTGATCGCCGCGATCGCCTGCGGCATCAGCAGCATGCCCGATTGAATCGGAGTGAAGCCCAGCCCCACCTGATACAGCAGCGGGAACAGAAAAGGAATGCCGCCAATCCCCAGCCGCGTCAAAAAACTCCCGCTCACCGCCGCGCGAAACGTGCGGATGCGGAATAGGCTCAAGCGCAGCAGCGGAAACTTCGTACGAGTCGCGCGAAAGCCATAGCTGGCCATCAGCACCGCGGAAAGCGCCAGCATCCCCAATATTTCGCCGGTGCTCAACGTATGTTCACCAAAAACCTCCAGCACATACGAAAGCAGCCCCACGCCGGAGCCGAACAGCAGCAACCCGCCCACATCCAGTGGATTCGTGTGTTCCTCGCGATAATCCGGCAGATGGCGATAGACCATATATAGCCCCATCAGCCCGATCGGCACGTTCACAAAAAAGATCACGCGCCAATGAAAGTAGCCAACGATCAATCCCCCCGCCACCGGCCCTAGCATCGGACCAATCAACGCCGGAATCGCCACGAAGCTCATGGTGCGAACCAGTTCGGATTTCGCAAACGTCCGCACCAGCGTGAGCCTGCCCACCGGCACCATCATCGCCCCGCCGCAGCCTTGCAGAATGCGGCAGCCCACCAGAAGATGAATGTTACTCGAGATCCCGCACAGCAGCGACCCCAAAGTAAACAGCCCGATAGCGGACGCAAACACCCGCCGCGTCCCGAAGCGATCCGCCATCCATCCGCTGATCGGGATGAACACCGCCAGGCTCAACGTGTAGCTCGCCAGCACTGACTTCATGCTCAGCGGCGCCACCTTCAGCGCGCTCGCGATCGCCGGCACCGCGGTATTGAGAATGGTAGTGTCCAGCGATTCCATGAAGAACGCGATGGCCACCAGCCACGGCAACAATCGCTTGCTGGATGTCTCTAACGGCGTGGGAGTGGAATCAGCCATCAGCGCCAGTGGGCTTTTTCCGCAGGCTGTGCTTGTGATGGTGCACTCGACCAATTCTAGCCCACGCTCAAATTGAGCCCCTATCCGACGAAAACAGTCGCTGCTGATCGGCATCTGCGTACCTGATATACTTGCTCGCCGGAGGCACAATTGAAGTGATGAACCGGCGCCAGTTTATCTCCGCAGCCGCCAGCGCTGCCGTTCTCGCCCGAATTCCGCGAGCGGGAGCAGCAGTGAAGTACGACCTCATCGTCAAGGGAGGCCGGGTCATCGACCCCTCACGCAAGCTGAACGCGATCCGCGACGTCGCCATCGCCAACGGCCGCATCGCCGCGATCGCAGCCAACCTCCATGGCGCCGCCGCCGATACCATCGACGCCAGCGGGAAATTAGTGGTGCCCGGCCTGATTGACATCCACACCCACGCCGCACGTTCGAAAGAAGCCGCCGTGTTGTGTCTCGCCGACGGCGTCACCGGCTGGATCGATGCCGGATCGCAAGGCGCTGACCGTATCGCCGAAACCATTGCGGTCGCCAAGTCGGCTCCCCAGTTGTGCCGCGTTCTGATCAACATCGGCCGCGCCGGCATCCTGCCCGAAGGCGACACCATGGACCTCAACCGCGCCGATGTCGGCGCCGCTCGCGAAGCCATCAGCCGCAACCGCGACATGATCACCGGCGTCAAAGCGCGCCTCTCCCGCGACGTCGCCGGCCCCAACGATTTCGAAGTCCTCAAACGCGCCCAGGAAGTAGCGTCATCCTTCAACCTGCCTGTCATGATCCACATGGGCCAGACCGTCTCGCCTCTTTCCAAACTTTTCCCGATCCTCAAATCCGGCGACATCGTCACCCACATGTTCGCCCCTCCTCCGAACAGCATCATCGACGATGACGGCCACATTCTCCCAGAGGTGTTAGCCGCCCGTCGCCGGGGCGTCCGCTTCGATCTCGGCAACGGCCGCACCGGCCACTTGCGTTGGGACATGGCAGAGCGCATTCTCAAAGCCGGCTTCCTGCCCGACACCTTCTCCACCGACTGGACCCCCGAAGGCCGTCCCGAGCAAGTGGTCAACTTCCCCAACGTGATGTCAAAATTCCTGATGCTGGGCATGACCCTAGATCAAGTAATCGCCTGCGCCACCATCACCGCCGCCCATGCGTTCCCTGTCTTCCAAGATCGCGGCACACTAAAAGTCGGAGCCCCCGCCGATGTCGCCATCCTGGAACTCAGAGACGGCACTTTTGATTTCGTCGACAACTTCGCAGGCAAACGATCCGGCCGCCAGCGCCTCTTCCCCAGCGCCACCATACTAGCCGGCAAGCGAGTAGCAACATGAAGCGCCGCGACTTTTTATCGTTAGCGATCGCCGCCGCAGCCTCCGCGCAGACGCCCAAAAAACTCTACGCCTACGTTTCCTCCTGGACCAAAGGCCCCTTCGGCCAAGGCGGCAGCGGCGGCATCACCATCTTCACCGTCAACATGTCCGACGGCTCCCTTACCCAGGTCTCGAAGACCACCTCCGCGTTTGACAACCTCAACGGCGGCAGCATGTGTGTCTCCGCCGACGGCCGTTTTCTCTACTGCACGCACGAAGCCCCCAATCTCGATAACAAACCCGGCTCCGGCGGCGGAGTCCACGCCTTCGCCATCAATCGCGCCGACGGCAG
>Ga0207694_10003246_pt1 | contig 12960 bp, 12 predicted proteins | sample KBSC34metaG_FD_184353 | JGI IMG/M metagenome (GOLD analysis project Ga0207694, IMG submission 184353) | Corn rhizosphere microbial communities from Kellogg Biological Station, Michigan, USA - KBS C3-4 metaG (SPAdes) (version 2) | ecosystem: Host-associated > Plants > Roots > Rhizosphere > Soil...
AGTCGAGCCGAAGAACGAAATGGTCTCGCGCGTCTCGTCGACCGTGATCACCGTGCGCATCACGCCTTTTTCGTTGAGCGTGCGCTCCAGCGTCAGGAGGCCACCATGCGAGCCGGACGCGACATGGCGCGCCACCGGCCCGCTCGGGTCGACCGCAAGCGTCGCGGCGCGCTGCACGCTGGCAGACAATGGATCCCGATGCGTCAGCACAAAGCGCGCCATGCGATAGGCCAGCGTTGCCTTGCCGATGCCCTGCCCGCCCCCGATCAGCCAGGCATGGGGAATGCGTCCGCTCTTGTAGGCATTGAGCAACGCAGTCTCGGCCTCGCGATGCCCTGATAGCGTTGACGTCTCGCGCGGATGCGGCGCGCTGATCTCGGCTTCGACCTTGCGGGCGCTCATGCCGGGTTGGCCACGTTGCCGGCGGCCGCCGAAAAGAAACGGTCGCGCAACGCAGTCCAGATACTCGCAGCCACGGTATTGGGGTCACCGCTGGCATCGATCAACACACAGCGCGTGGGCTCGGCGCTTGCGATCTCGCGGTAGGCGTCGCGCAGGTCCTGATGAAATTTGAGATCCTCGGATTCAAATCGATCGGGTGTGGCGTTGCCGCGGCGCGCGGCGGCGCGTTTGAGGCCCACTTCGACGGGAACGTCGAGGATGATGGTGAGATCGGGCTTGAGATCGCCGATGGTGACGCGCTGCATGGCATTGAGGATGCCCGGCTGCACATGGCCGACCTTGCCCTGATAGGCGCGCGTCGAATCCGAAAAGCGATCGCACAACACCCAGGTGCCTTGCGCCAGCGCAGGCTGAATTACGGTATGGACATGATCGTCGCGTGCGGCGGCAAACAAGAGCGTCTCGGCTTCAGGGCCGAGCAGCTTGCCCATGCCGGATAGCACCAGATGGCGGATGATCTCGGCGCCCGGCGAGCCGCCGGGCTCGCGCGTCAAGATCGCGCGCAGTTTCGCCGCCTCAAGACGTTCAGCCAACTTCTTGATTTGCGTCGACTTTCCGCTTCCCTCGCCGCCCTCGAAGGAGATGAACCGCCCGCGCCCGGGCGCTCGTTTGGCTGCCGCCTCCTCCACCATGGTCAGAGCTTCTCGGCGCTGGCGCGGAACATGCCGATGACGAGTTCGCTGGCGCCGTCGATCGCACGCCGCATCGTCGAGCCGGTGCCGACGGCCTCGGCGGCATAGACCGGCGACTCCATCGCGACGTTGCCGCCGCGCCAGACCCTGATGACGCCGACCTGCTGGCCTGCCGTGACCGGTGCACGGATCGGACCGTTATAGACGAGGCGCGCGAGCAGCTTGTCGTTGCCCTGCTTCGAGACCATCACCTTGACTGGCTGCGGGGTCGTCACCTTCACCGAACGGGTCTCGCCGCCGAACACGCGGACATAGCCGAGCGGCTGATCGGCGGCAAAAAGCGTTCGCGTCTCGAAGTTGCGATAGCCCCATTCCAGCATCTTCTTCGCTTCGGTGGCGCGGTCCTCAGGATCCTCAAGGCCGTTGACGACGACAATCAGCCTGACGTCGTTGCGCACGGCCGAGCCGACCATGCCGTAACCGCCCTCCTTGGTGTAGCCGGTCTTCAACCCGTCGGCGCCCTCCATGGAATTGAGCAGCGGATTGCGGTTCGGCTGCCTGATCTTGTTCCAGGTGAACTCCTTCTCGCCGAACAGCTTGTAGAACTCCGGGTAGTCCAGAATGATGTGACGCGCGAGCATCGACAATTCGCGTACCGTCATCTTGTTGGTGGGATCGGGCAAGCCGTTGGAATTGCCGAAGGTCGATTTGGTGAGGCCGAGCTCGCGCGCCCGCTTGGTCATGTAATCATTCGCAAAGATGCGCTCGTTGCCGGCGATGCCTTCGGCGAGCGCGATGCAGGCATCGTTGCCGCTCTGGATGATCGCGCCGTGCAGGAGATCGTCGACCGCGACCTTGCTGTTGATGGCGGCGAACATGGTCGAGCCGCCCGACGGCGCCCCGCCTCGCCGCCAGGCATTCTCGCTGATCCTGAATTCGTCTGTTAGCTTGATCTTGCCTTCCTTCAGCGCGTTGAAGACGACCTCAGCGGTCATCAATTTCATCATGCTGGAAGGCGCACGCAGCTCATCGGCGTTCTTCTCGAACAGCACGCTGCCGCTCGTGGCCTCGATCAGGATCGCAGTCGGCGCATCGCCGTCAAAGGCAAGCTCATCGGCCTTCTTGGCACCCTGGACGCTCTGGTTCGCTGCATAAAGCACGCTGCCCCAGCCGATCGCCACTATCGCCGCGGCCGCGATCATGCCGCGAATGGCCGATTTCCTGCGGAAATGTGAGCTGACGCGTGTCATTCGATTGCCTCGCGGGTGCCGCGTTCTAACAGTCTCAACCCGAGCAAACAACACAGGTTTGCCGGTTTTCGTGGTTCGCCGATCGGATTGCAGGGTCCTGCGAGGGACCCTATCGTGCGTCACCATCAAATGCCGAGAACAGGGCGGAACGACGATGCCATCCACACGAACGATCGAGGCCAACGGCATCGAGCTTTTCGTCCGCGAAGAGGGCCAGGGGCCGCTGGTGCTGCTGTGCCACGGCTGGCCGGAATTGTCATGGTCCTGGCGCCACCAGATCCCCGCACTCGCCGCCGCCGGCTTCCATGTCGTGGCGCCGGACATGCGCGGTTATGGCGGCACCAGCGCGCCGCAGGAGATTTCCGCTTACAGCATTTTGGACACTGTCGGCGACATGGTCGGCCTGGTGCAGGCGCTCGGCGAGACAAAGGCTGTCATCATCGGCCATGACTGGGGCGCGCCGGTCGCCTGGTCCGCGGCGCTGTTCCGCCCCGACATGTTCACGGCTGTGGCGGGCTTGAGCGTGCCGCCGCCGTTCCGTGGACGCGGCCGGCCGCTCGACATGCTCAAGGCGAACGGCATCAGCAACTTCTATTGGCAGTATTTCCAGACGCCCGGCGTCGCCGAGGCCGAGTTCGAGAGCGATCTGACGCGCACTTTCCGCACGCTCCTTGGCCCCCGCGGATTCTCCGATCCGGCGGAGGCGACCTTCATCAAGCCGGGCAAGGGCTTTCTCGGTGACGGCAACGGCGATCGTCCGCTCCCGTCCTGGCTGACCGAGGCTGACCTCGCGGTCTTCGTTGGGGCCTACAAGACGTCCGGCTTCCGCGGCGGGCTCAACTGGTACCGCAACATCGACCGCAACTGGGAGCTGACCGCGCCGTGGCAGGGGGCGCAGATCCACCAGCCATCGTTGTTCATCGCGGGCTCGAAGGATGCCGTCATCACCGGGCTGATCGGCGCCAAGCGCGTCAACGAGCTCGAGGTCGTGCTGCCCAATTTGAAGGGCAGACTGATCATCGAGGGCGCCGGGCACTGGGTGCAGCAGGAGCGCCCCGACGAGGTCAATGCGGCATTGATCGATTTTCTCAGGAAGAACGCGGTCGCCTAGTGAAGCCGGAGGCCGCTCAGGACTGCGCCGGGACCGGCGCGGATCGACTATGGCCTCGTCCCTGTTGCACTTCCGCAACTCCCTGCGACAAAATGTGCTAATCCGCTGGTTTGAAACGGAATTTGGCGATCGCCCGCTTGCCTTCGCCGCGTCGGCTGCGGCTAAATTGCCGGCAGGAATTTACCGTCGGATCGAGGCCCGATCGGCGAATTCCCCGGCAGTCCTCGGTCAGGGCTACGGTGGTGGGGGCTGGTCTTGTTGGGGTTGGGAATTTATCGCCGCGACCTTCGCGCCGTCGCTGGCGGAGCGCGGGCGTCACAAGCAGGGTGTTCCTGGCGTGGGGTCGTTGGTCATACGGGCCGCCTGATCTCTCTTGCCGCCATGGTGTTGCTGGGTTCGCTCGCTGCAGCGAACGCCGCCGCGCCGACGGTGACGTCGATCTCGCCAACGGCGGGGCCAACCGCGGGCGGCACGTCGGTGACGATCGCGGGCAACGGTTTCACAGGTGTGACCTCCGTGAAGTTCGGCGCCACCGACGCGACGGGCTTCAACTTCAATTCCGACACCTCGATCACGGCGATTGCGCCGGCCGGCACCGGCACGGTCGATATCAGGGTGACGACCGCTGGCGGCACGTCTACGAGCACGGCGGCAGACCAATACACATACGTTGCCGCACCGACGGTGACGTCGATATCGCCGACAGCGGGACCGACCGCGGGAGGTACGTCGGTGGCGATCACGGGCACCGGTTTCTTAGGTGCAACGGCGGTGAAATTCGGCGCCGCAAATGCGCTCGGCTTCACGGTCAATTCTGACACCTCGATCACGGCGACTGCACCTGCCGGCGCCGCCGGCACGGTGGACGTCACGGTGACGACGGTGGGCGGTACGTCTGCGACCACGGTGGCGGACCAATACACATACGTTGCCCCACCGACTGTGACGTCGATCTCGCCGACGGCCGGACCCGGCGCGGGCGGGACATCGGTGACGATCACGGGCGCCGGTTTCTCAGGTGCAACGGCGGTGAGGTTTGGCGCCACCAATGCGGCGAGCTTCGCGGTCATTTCCGCCAACCAGATCACCGCAACCGCGCCGGCCGGCACCGGCACGGTCGATATCACGGTGACGACGCTGGGCGGCACCTCGGCCACCACGGCCGCCGACCAGTTCACCTACATTCCCGTGCCGACGGTGACGTCGATTTCGCCGACGGCGGGACCGACCGCGGGCGGTACGCCGGTGACGATCACAGGCACAGGTTTCTCAGGTGCAACGGCAGTGAAGTTCGGCGCGGCAAATGCGCTCGGCTTCACGGTCAATTCTGACACCTCGATCACGGCGACTGCACCTGCCGGCGCCGCCGGCACGGTGGACGTCACGGTGACGACCGGTGGCGGCACGTCCGCGACCTCGGGGGCGGACCAGTACACCTATCTTGCCGCGCCGACGGTGACGTCGATTTCGCCGACGGCCGGACCCGGCGCGGGCGGGACATCGGTGACGATCACGGGCACGGGCTTCACAGCTGCGACCGGCGTTACATTTGGTGCAAGTCTGGCGGCCTTCACGGTCAACGGCCCCACCCAGATCACCGCGACCGCGCCGGCAGGAACCGGCACGGTTGATGTCAGGGTGTCGAGCCCGGGCGGCCCGTCTGCGACCACGGCCGCCGACCAGTTCACCTACATTGCCGCGCCAACGGTGACGTCGATTTCGCCGACGGCCGGACCGGCCGCGGGCGGTACGTCTGTGACCATCACGGGCACCGGTTTCTCAGGTGCAACGGCGGTGAAGTTCGGCGCCACCAACGCGACGGGCTTCACGGTCAATTCCGTCAGCCAGATCACAGCGACCGCGCCTGCTGGCACCGCCGGCACGGTCGACGTCACGGTGACGACGGCGGGCGGTACGTCGGCGACTTCGACGGCAGATCAGTTCACCTATGTCGGGGCGCCGGCGGTGACGTCGATCTCGCCGACTGCGGGGCCATTGGCCGGTGGCACGACGGTGACGATCACGGGCACCAGTTTCTCAGGTGCAACGGCGGTGAAATTCGGCGCTACCAATGCGACGAGCTTCACAGTCAATTCCGGCAGCCAGATCACGGCAACCGCGCCGGCGGGCACCGGGACAGTCGACGTCACGGTGACGACGGCGGGCGGCACGTCTGCGACCTCGGCAGCGGACCAGTTCACTTACCTTGCAGCCCCGACGGTGACATCGATCTCGCCTACATCCGGGCCGGCGAGCGGTGGAACAACGGTGACAATCACGGGCACGGGCTTCACAGCTGCGACCGCCGTCACATTTGGTGCAAGTGCAGGGGCCTTCACGGTCAACGGCCCCACCCAGATCACCGCAACCGCGCCGGCCGGGACCGGCACGGTTGATGTCAGGGTGACGAGCCCGGGCGGAACATCCGCAACCTCAGCTCCCGATCAGTTCACCTACCTGACCGCGCCCACGGTGACGTCGATTTCCCCGACATCGGGACCGGCGCCCGGCGGCACGTCGGTGACGATCACGGGAACGAATTTCACCGGCGCGACCGCGGTCAAATTCGGATCGACCAACGCAACAAGCTTTACGGTCAATTCGGCGAGCTCGATCACGGCGACCTCGCCGGCCGGCACCGGTACGGTCGACGTGACCGTGACGAATAACAGTCAGACCTCCGCAATTTCGGCCGCGGACCAGTTCACCTATCTCGGTCCTCCGACGGTGACCTCGCTTTCGCCGACGTCGGGTCCGGCGCCAGGCGGCACGACGGTGACGATCACCGGAACGGGCTTCACCGGAGCGACGGCGGTCAAGTTCGGCGCGAACAACGCGACGAGTTTCACCGTCAATTCGACCGCCCAGATCACCGCGACCTCGCCGGCCGGCGTCGGCGCGGTGGACGTGACCGTGACCAGCAACAGCCAGACCTCCGCCACATCGGCGGCCGATCGTTTCACCTATCAGTCGGCAACCACCCAGACCGCCCTCGCCTCGTCGCTGAACCCGAGCCAGGCCGGCCAGGCCGTCACCTTCACCGCAACCGTGACCGCTTCGGGCGGCACACCGGCGGGTACCGTGACCTTCAATGACAATGGCACGGCGATCGGAACGTCGACCCTGTCGGGCGGCGTGGCCACGCTCACGACCTCTTCGCTTGCCTCAGGTACGCATCCGATCACCGCAACCTATAACGGCAGCCCGACCTTCAACGGCAGTACCTCGCCCACCCTGACTCAGGTCGTCAACGTACCCGCAGACAGCGTCAGGCTTCGCCAGTTGCAGATCAACACCACCAAGATCGAGGCACAGGGTTCGGGCCAGGCCATTTCAGGCGCGATCGACAGCGCCATTTCGGAAGGGTTCAGCGACGGCGGCGCCTTTGTCACGCCCGGCGCGAGCGGGGTCCGCTTCAACTTTGCCGCCGATCGGGACGACGACGGCAATCAGGCCGATGGGAGGGGCGGCAGCACGGCATACGCGAGCGGCCGCGGAGGCGCCACGAACGGCGGGACAGGAAGTGCTCCCGGCTCGCGCATCAATGACGCCTTTGCCGCCATCGACCAGCAGATGCCAGGCAAGGCGCCGCCGCAGAAATTCCGCGAGCGAAGCGACTGGCTGTTCTGGGTCGATGTGAGGGGCACCGGCATCGACCGCTGGGGAACGTCATCGATGACGGGCGTCGGCGCCACCCAATCGTCGGTGTATGGCCAGCAGGTCAACGCGCTCGCCGGATTGACCTACAGGGTCATGCCGAACTTCCTGGTCGGCGTGCTCGGCGGCTATGAGACGTTCAACTACACCGAGCAGGACGTCAACGGCAGGCTGAAGGGCGACGGTTGGACCACCGGCGCCTATCTCGGCTGGAAGATCTCGCCGACGCTGCGCTATGACGCGGCCATCGCTTATTCCGGCATCGGTTATGACGGCGTTGCCGGCACTGCGCAGGGCAATTTCAACGGCAACCGCTGGCTGGCGTCGACGGGCTTGACCGGTATCTACAACTTCGACGGCGGTTTCATTGTCGAACCCTCGGCCAGGGTCTATGCGCTCTGGGAGCATGAAAACGCCTACACCGACTCGCTCGGCACGCTGCAAACGGCGCGCAACTTCTCGACCGGCCGCGCCTCGGCGGGCGTGAAGACGATGTATCCGGTCTCGTGGATCGATGGGATCCTGCTCGCGCCTTATCTCGGCCTGTATGGCGATTATTACTTCACCCAGGATGACGCCAACCTCGCGCAGCTAGCGGGCGCGCCTGTGCTCGCCTCGGTGCCCCTGCTCCAGGGGTGGTCGGCGCGCGCCACAGGCGGCCTTAATGCCAGGGTTGCAGGCGACGCGGTCATCGGAGTCGGCGGCGAACTTGGCGGCATCGGCAGCGACACGCTGATCTGGACGTTCACGGCGCGCGCGCGCATTCCGTTCTCGGCGCACTGAAACCTCGCCCGAGCGAGCGACGGTCGTGGCTATGCGGGTTCCTCAATAGAGCCCGCGGCCGCTCAGGACTTCGCTGGGGCCGCGCGGATCGATCGGCGCATAGGCAGGCGCCGGCCGATAGGCGGCCACATAGCGGTCGTCGCTCTCGTAGGAGACGCTACGGGGATTATCGAGCACGCGGCCGGCCGAGCGCGAACGGCTCGAGGCCGACATTTCCGAGGTCGCGTTGAGCGAGGCGTAGTCGGCCGAGGTGTTGCCGAGATTATAGGGCCGCCCTTCCGGCATCGGAATATCGCCGCGGATCGGGCGGCCGCCTTGCGGCACGAACGGATGCGCGGAGGCGACCCGGACCAGCGAGGGCGACGGCGCCGGCGTGCCGGTGCGCAGGGTCGCCATCAACTGGCGGTCGTCGGAGCCTTCCAGCGGCGCCCGGCCGACATATTCGACGCGGACCTTCGCCACGCCATTACCTTTGAATTCAAGGAGTTCCGCGGCCCTGTTCGAGACATCGATGAGGCGGTTACCGTGATAGGGCCCGCGGTCATTGACCCGCACGATCAGCGACTTGCCATTGCTGAGATTGGTCACCCGTGCGTAGCACGGCATCGGCAGGGTCGGATGGGCCGCGGTCAGCGATCCCATGTCGAACACCTCGCCATTGGCGGTGAGCCGGCCATGGAAGTCGTCGCCATACCAGGACGCCAGCCCTTCTGCGCGATAGTTGACGTCCTCCTCCGGCACATAGACCCGTCCGGCCACCATGTAGGGCTTGCCGACGCGATACGTTCCGCCGCCCTTGGGCACGGGTTCGCCATCGGCGATCACCCGCGGGCTCGAGGAAACCCCGTATTTCGGATCAACACGGCTGGCGAACTTGCCCGACGAGGCGCAATTGGCGAGCGCAAGACACAGGCCTGCGGCAACTGCGCACCGCGCCGCCCGAGCCGCCGAATCTGAGCGCCGGATCCCCATTCGCCCCAATTACCATTGCACCGCTGGCCTGCCCGATCCGGACAGTCACCGGCCTTTCGCTCCGATACGGCCCACCATCCGCATCAACGTGTGAAGATATCGCAACCGGAAGGCGGCGGAAATGGGGAGGGCCTCGCGGTGGTGAATCAATCGTTGCGTGCAGTTTCCGTTGATTTACGGGCCTTTGCGGCGTTTTTGCTGCCTCCTTTTGAAACACCTGTTGCAGAGAATCCTCGGTCCCGACCGATTGTGCCGGCGCGCTTCGAAATCTTTTTGACTGTGCAAGGTCGCCACCGTCTTCTGCACGTGCGAGGGGCGCAAAGGACGTTTTGCAATGTTCGAGACAATGACTGCGATGATGGGTCTGGTCGGCGCCGCAATATTCGTCGCCCACGCGTTCGAAGGTATCCGCTCGCGGGCGTGACCGCGAGCGCCAGCGTGTATCGCTTCGTTCCAAGTCGCTCGTTCCGAAACTTTAATCAATTCGGTCGAGCATCGGAAGTCGGAGGGTGTGTCATGCGAAATCGAGATCTCGTTTCTGACGGCTTCCTTGCCCTGACTGCCGGCGGGATGGCCCTGCTCTGCTCCAGCCTTCTGGCTTTCGCTTTCGTCTGAGCCAGGCTACGCGACGGAAGCCCCCCGGGCTCCCGCCTGTGATGCTCCATGGAGCCGATGGCGCGTTTCGCCTGACGTGATCGGTCTATAGTCCTGACATAAATGGCTGGCCCCGCTCGCGCGTCCGTGAAGCGGTTTCGCCGCGGGTTTTGCACGAAGTTTTCGAACTCGCCGACGAAGCCATTTTGGCTCGCCTGCGAAGAACGGCAGAAACAGAACCGGCGCAGCATTGAGGCTCCCTGATCAACGATGGAGTCGGTCATGTGGACGATCCTCAGTCTGTTTTACCGATATTATTGCTGGGCTCGTCTGGTGGAGATGCGCAAGCATCGCCTGATCGGCATGGCCTGATCAGATATTCTGGAAAGGGCCTGATCATGCTGGCCGAGAAATTCTTTCTGTACCTGGAAGCGCTGATCAAGACTCAGCAGACCCATTCCGACGGCAGCCCGCGCGTCGTCAGCTCGTCACCGCACGTGCCGGTCAAGCTGCCGGCCAAGTAACCAGAACCCGGCCTGCGCCCATATGCGGCGTTGCGTCGACGTGACGGCTGCGCGAGGTGTTCCATCATATTGCGATGGATGCATCGATGAACGCGACAAGGAAATGGATTCCTGGCGTTGTGGTCCTTGGTGTGACGGCTGCGACCTTGACGCTTGGCCAGCCGCCCGCATGGCTGTTGATACTGCTGGGCTGTGTGGTGCTGGCTGTGCTGTACATCGTTGCGAGGCTGAACTCGCGCTACGATCCCCTCGATCCACGCTTCGGCAGCTGCATCCCGCCGATCAATACCAAACCGCGTGATCACTAGGCCGCGTACCATCGCGCGTGTTCCGGCGCGCCGGCTGGAGCGTCTTGCGGCCAGATCGATCCCATCCTTACATTGCGCGTAGAGTGTCAGTGAGATAAGCGGTTCCTCTACGGAAGGGTGGCCGAGTGGTTTAAGGCACCGGTCTTGAAAACCGGCGTGCCTGCAAGGGTACCGTGGGTTCGAATCCCACCCCTTCCGCCAGTATATTGTTCTCCATTGTTCGCCGTTGTTCGGAACGCACAGCTAAATCAGTAGCCGTTCCGCCAACAGCCGGAATGGCATGCAAACGTGGATTCCTCGCGACTGTCTGCTCTACCTCCGAAAGCTTACATCGAGGCCGTCGACCACGATGTCTGCTATGGGCCCAAGGAGACATCGCAGGTTTAGCCCGATAATAAAGAGGCCGCCAGATGAGGGCGGCCTAGCTAGGATGGATTCTTGTCGATGCTGCGCGATCTTCTCTGGCTTCTGATCTTTACCGATGGCGCATGCCTAGCGATTCTCTGGATTATGGGAGTGCGAGTAATGTTCCTCAGATTGGCGCTATACGGAATCGTCTACGATGCCTTGCCGTCCGTGTGCGGGCTCGCGACCGACCTGTCCAGCACGTTGCGTGAACGGCGCGATTGCTCCACTCCCGCTGACCAGATCGAGTTCGTCCATGCTCAATTCGCGCTCGTGCGTATCTTCGTTCATATCCGTCTCCTGTTTAAAGGGCACGATCTCGTTGCAGGATGACAATGGAGTGGCGCGAGCAACGCAACAGTGACTGGGATCACACTCTGTAGCCTTGGGTCTGCTTCCGTCCCCGATACCGGACATCCCGGTATTCACTGCGGATGGCAGCTTTGGGCCACCCTGACAGGGGACGACTTGCGACGCGATGTCTGTTTCGGGTCATTAGCAGACACGGCCGACAGGTCTGACATAGGGCCGCTCTGCCCTGCGAACCGGACGTCGGAGTGTTCAACGCCGATGTCGGATAAGGGCCACAAACGGACGTCGCAGACCACCCCGCCCTAGAACCGCTTCGGGTCAGAAGGTGACATCCCTATGAAGCAGGCCGCCAATCGGGACGGCCTGCTTTTCAATGGATGCTTTCACGATTTCAAGATTTGTCACAATCGCGGATGACTGTTGATCTTCACCGCCTACAACTCACGGCAGATTGTTGTCGGTCTGGTTCGAGTTGACCTCACCTTGAGCAATCGAACCCGCCGGGCCGAAGCTGGGTTCGAAAGACCTCAAGCCGGTGAGCTGGTTCACGGCACCCGGAAATTCGTGCTTGAAGAGCTGCTGGCCGCCTGAGACGATATCGAGTTCGCCGTCGGTAAGCTGGTCCAGATGATTTTCCTTGATCGTCGTCATGTTGGTCTCCTGTTCACAGCGAAGAGCGCGTCGCTCAAGATGTAGTCCGCACAATGCAGCGGTCGGTTCGATTCCACCGTGCTTTAAGTCACAAAGGGCGGAGCCGTGGACATCCGCCCCGACGGGATCAATGGGACTTGCGCTTCCGGTCAATCGCAGCGAGGCGCCAAAAACCGGCACGCAGAACGAGACGGCCACATTCCAATATAGTCGGCTGAAAACCTAGGCGCAGGAGCCGCAATATCGTGGCCCCATCTTGGGTGCGGCCCCCCAGAGCTATTGCCGTGGAAGATAACATGAAAGCGCTGCCTTTCGGCACTGCGCGAGGCCCATTCGCGCCGCTCCGCTCGGTTAGTTGACCGGCCGGCTGCCGCTCAACTTCTCCAACATGCGACTGAAGCGTTCTCCGGCCGATGTCACGTTGTCCAGGATGCCGACGTCCAGCTCGTCGGCCGAGACCGCCATTTCATCCATGGTGTGGGTGCCGGAGCTCCGCCGCGCGTCGCGCAACCGATCGGCGAGGAACACGGCGAGCGCTCGATAGAATCGGCTGCTGAACCCATCATCGGCGCCGAGCTTGTGGAGAAGCCTTGTGCGGTCGAGGAAAAGTGCCAGTCCATCGCCGCTCGCCGTAATCGTGGCCGAGGGCGGCGCCGAGTCCACCAGCGACATTTCACCTACGACTTCGCCGACGCCCATTCGCGCAATCTCGCCCATGCTCTTGTTGGACACCACGAGCTCGCCTTCGAGCAAAAAAATCAGCGAGTCGGTACGGTCGCCTTCGCGGATCACAACCTCACCGCCCTTCAGGCGACGCTGGATTCCCGTCGCTGCCATCCATTCTACGTCGGCGTCCGTGAGCAGCCCGAAAATGTAGAGGACCTTTCGCATCGCCAATCCCTATCCGCCTCGACATGTGTACGTCGCTAGAGAAGTTGCCGCTGTGCAAATGAAGCAAATGTTCCGGGCGTGCTGCTCAGTTCAGCAAAACTCCCGGACTGAACGATCCTGCCGTCGACGATCACGATGATCCGGTCGACCTGGCGCACGGTACTCAGCCGATGTGCGATCACGACCCGCGTCACGTTGAGATTGCCGAGCGTGCGACTCACGATGGCCTGCGACTGGTTGTCGAGCGCGCTCGTCGCTTCGTCGAAAAGCAAGATGCGCGGTCGGCGCGCCACCGAGCGAGCGATCATGACGCGTTGTCGCTGGCCGCCTGACAGCGTGCTGACGCCTTCCGACACCGCAGTGTGCATGCCCATCGGCATCGCCTTGATGTCGTCCTCGAGGCCCGCA
>Ga0207694_10003253_pt1 | contig 12938 bp, 13 predicted proteins | sample KBSC34metaG_FD_184353 | JGI IMG/M metagenome (GOLD analysis project Ga0207694, IMG submission 184353) | Corn rhizosphere microbial communities from Kellogg Biological Station, Michigan, USA - KBS C3-4 metaG (SPAdes) (version 2) | ecosystem: Host-associated > Plants > Roots > Rhizosphere > Soil...
GTCGATGGCCAGCACCGGGTAGGCGCGCATGAACAGGCGCGCGAACACCACGCACAGCACCGCGCCCATCCCCACCCCCAGCACCTGATAGCGAAACTGGTTCAGGCGGTTCGTGCCCAGGCGCCAACCGGTCGAGCGGTCCTGCTGCATGTCGACGCCGATCGCGCACGAGAGCAGCAGCACGCTGGACGAGATCAAGCCGGTCACGGGGTTCTGCAGCCCCAGCGCCGACATCAGCAGCACCGAGATCACGAACGCGCTGGAGATGGGGTTCGAGTCGGTGATGCCGTTCGAGATGCCGTTGATGCACACGAACACCACCGACAGCCCGATGGCGAACAGCACCCACCCCACCGGCTGGCCCAGCAGCACGTGCGCCACCACCACCAGCGCCGCCGCCCATGCCGCGCACCACAGCAGCAAGGTCCGCGTGCCGAGCTGTCGCCCGCGCGCGTCCGCCACGTCCTGTCCCCTGACGCCGCGGGCGCGGATGCGGCGGGTGGCGTCCACGCCCACCAGAGTCAGATCGACGACGGCCGCCCCCAGGATCATCGCCAGCGCCGCCAGGAAACCGATCTTGCGAAAGGGGTCGCGGGCCCCCAGCCAGCCGTGCGCGCGCAGCATCGGCACCATCGCCGCGCCGATGGCGCCGTACAGCGCCGCCGACACGGTGTTGCGCGAGCCAATCACCATCCCGGCCCCGATCGTCGAGCCCGAGATGCGCGTCGCCCCCACCGCTTCCACGTACTGCGCCAGCGCCGCCAGGCCCGCCCCGGCGGCGGTGCCGCCGCCCAGCTTGCCGATCGATCGGCGCAGCAGGCGGCGATCGGTCAGCGCGCGCAGGATGTTGGCGACGGCGTGGCCCGACGGGTACTCGAGCTGCAGGCGATCGACCAGCAGCGGTGTGTACAGCATGCCGACGCCCACGCCGAACATGCCCACGCAGACGAAGAAGGCCACCAGCTTCCAGGGCGACGGCATCGGCATGCCCAGCCACACCATCGCCTGCACCACCACGCACATCCCGGACAGCGTCGCCACCGACGCCGCCAGGGTCTGCATGTAGTTGGCGCCCTGTTTTCCCTCGGCGCCATAGCCATAGGTGACGGCGCTGCCCAGGATGCCCGCCAGCACCTGCCCCCCCACGAAGAACCCCAGGCTGAAGTTCATGTAGGCCGCCGTGACGCCGCCGAGCGGCCCCAGGATCAGCAGCGCCACCGCCACCAGCAGCACGTGGTAGGCGGGCGAACCGACAGGGGGCAACCACCGCGGGCGCGCGCTCTCTGCCGGCATCTACCGTCACGTTAACAAGCCGGCGTCACGGGGAGAAGCGTCCGCCCGCACGGCGTTGCCTTCGTTCCCGGGCCCGGAGGCCGAGGCCCGAGGGGACAACCTTCTTGGTGTAGCCTTTCCGCATGCCCGACACCTTTCATTGCCTTCACGTGCAGGTCCACGTCAAAGCCGACGCCATCGAGGCGTTCCGCGCCGCCACCTTGGCGAACGCCAGCGCCAGCATTCAAGAGGCGGGCGTGTTGCGGTTCGACGTCTTCCAGGAGCAGGATGATCCGGCGCGGTTCATCCTGGTCGAGGTGTATCGCTCGGCCGACGCCCACGCTGCCCACCGCGCCACACCCCACTACGCCGCCTGGCGCGCGGCGGTGGACGACCTGATGGCCGAGACGCGCACGGCGCGAAAGTTCTGGTCGGTGGCCCCGCCCGCCACGGACGCCGCCTGGTGAACTTCGAGTTCGCCACCGCGGGCCGCATCCTGTTCGGCCACGGCGTGCTCGAGCAGGTTCCGCCGGCACTGGCGGGCTGGAAGATCACCAGCGCCCTCTTGGTGACCGGCCGCGACCCCGCGCGGGCCGCCCCGTTCGTGGCGCGTCTAGCGGCGGCGGGTGTCACCACCACGCCATTTCCCGTCGCCGACGAGCCCACCGTCGACCTGGCCCGCGCCGGCGTGCGCGCCGTCAACGAGGCGCGGGCGGGCGCGGTGATCGCGTACGGCGGCGGCAGCGCGCTGGACGCGGGGAAGGCCATCGCGGCGCTGGCCACCAACGGCGGCGAGCCGCTCGACTTCCTGGAGGTGGTGGGCCGGGGCCGCCCGCTCAGCGAGGCGCCGCTGCCCTTCGTCGCCATCCCCACCACCGCCGGGACCGGCTCGGAGGTGACGCGGAACGCGGTGCTGGCGGTGCCCGAGGCGGGCGTGAAGGCCAGCCTGCGCCATCCGTCGATGCTGGCCCGCCTGGCGGCGATCGATCCGGGCCTGCTGGCGGGGTTGCCGCGCGCCGTGATCGCCAGCAGCGGCCTCGACGCGCTGTCGCAGGTGATCGAACCGTTTCTGTCGGTCCGCGCGAACCCGCTGTCGGACGCGCTGGCCCGCGAGGGCATCCGCCGCTCGGCGGGAGCGCTCGGGCGCGCCTACGCGAACGGGCTGGGTGACGACGCCGCGGCCCGTGACGATCTGGCCGTCGCCAGTGTCTGTGGGGGCCTGTGCCTGGCGAACGCGGGCCTGGGCGCCGTGCACGGGTTCGCCGCCCCGGCGGGCGGCATGCTGGGTGCGCCCCACGGCGCCATCTGCGCCGCGCTGTTGCCCCACGTGCTGGCCGTGAACCTGCGCGCCTTGCGGGCGCGCGCTCCACAGCATCCGGCGCTGCCTCGCTTCCGGGAGCTGGCCGCGCTGCTGACCGCGCGACCGCAGGAGGACGTCGAGGCCGAGGACGGACTCCGCTTCGTCGAGGAGCTGTGCCAGGCGCTGGAGATCCCGGGCCTGGCCCACCACGGACTGACGAGGACCGAGTTGCCGGCGCTGGTGGCGCGGGCCAGGGAAGCGAGCAGCATGAAGGGAAATCCGCTGGCTCTCACCGAAAAAGAGCTAACCGAAATCGCTGAATCCGCACTCTGATCCGGCCTCGAAGACAGTCGTTCCAGAGGGGTAACTCCGGAGCGTCAACGTTCCCAGCATGAAGCAGGAAAAACGGCCTGCCACCTCGAAAGCATCGGTCTTTTCGGTTGGCCGAAAACCTGCAAAGCCGTCGATCGCCGGAGCCGACCGGCGGCCCGAAAAGGAGGACGCGATGAACTGGGAGACCGTCGAAGGAAAGTGGACCGAGATGCGCGGCAAGGTTCGCGAGACGTGGGCGAAGCTGACCGACTCGGACCTCGAAGATATCGGAGGGAAGAAGGACCGGCTCATCGGCCGCCTGCAGCAACGCTACGGCTACAAGAAAGAGGAAGCGTCCCGCGAAGCGGATCGCTTGATCGATAAGGTCTGAACTAGTTTTCTCCTTCGCTTAACTATCTGACTTACGCCCCGCGCTTAACTTCACCTGACTTAGTAAACGACACGCCGCCCGTCGCCAGCAGAGGAGTTACCTCCCCAGCCAGCGACGGGCGGCGGTCGTTTGGGCGTCCGCTACGACGAACGACGCCGCTTTGGCACCTTCGCTCCCGAACGGCGCGCCTCCGACAGGCCGATGGCGATCGCTTGCTTGCGGCTGGTGACCTTCTTGCGCGAGCGACCCGAGCGCAAGGTGCCGGCCTTCTTCTCGTGCATGGCGCGGCTCACCTTCTTGCCGGCGGCCTTCCCGTAGCGGGACCGAGACGAACGTTTCGCTGTTGCCATGTTTCGCCTTCCTTTCGATGTGGGGAGCGCGGGACGAGCCCGCGAAGGCGATCCGACTTCAATCTTCGTACCAGAGCGTCATTCCGCGCGAGCGTTACGGTATCGGATCGTCGTCCGCGCAGTTTCGCTCCCTCCCGGTAACAAAGTCGCGCTTTCCCGGCCTTGTACGGTGGCACACGGTCTGCTGTGCAATGGAAGCTTCTCGACGGATCCGGCAGGAAAGGGGTGCTCGTGGACTCGACAATCTTCACCAAACGCGACGGCGGACCGGCCAGGCAAGAAGGCCTGCTCAATGGCTCGACGCCAAAGCCGGAGCGCCTCGACGTTCACTTTCATCTGCCGACGGCGACCATCGTCCGGGTGCTGGTGGCGGCGCTCATCACCTGGGCAGCGGTACGGCTGTCCTCCGAGTTCATCCTGTTGATCGTCTCCATCATCATCGCGGTGGCGCTGCACCCGATCGTGGTCCGGATGGAGAAGCGAGGCACCTCGCGCGGCACGGTCATCGTGTTGATGGCGGGGGCGCTGGTCCTGGTCGCGGTGTTGATGGTGTCGTTCGTCGCCACCTCGCTGGCCGACCAGGTGACCCGTCTGGCCCACGACTTCCCCAGCTTCCGGGGCCGCATCAACGAGCGGCTGCCCGAGAAGTATCCGATGCTGAAGAAGCTGGTCAGCGAGATCTTCACCCTGCCCTACTCGCCCGAGGTGGCGACCTGGTTGAAGCGGCCGCTGGAGCTGGGGACCACGGCCATGTCCGGGGTCATGGCGGTCTTCTTCACGCTGATCCTGACCCTGTACTTCCTGCTGGACGGCCGCCGACTCTACGCCTGGCTGCTCGCCTACATCCCGCGCCGCCACCGCGACAAGATGGCGGTGACCGTGGAAGAGGTGTCGGAGGTGGTCTACGCCTACGTGCGCGGCCAGGTGATCACCTCGCTGCTGTTCTCGATCTACGTCGCCATCGTGCTCAGTGTCTTCCGGGTGCCGGCGGCGATTCCCCTGGCGTTGCTGGCCGGCTTCTGCGACGTGATCCCGGTGGTCGGGATCATCATCGCCACCGTGCCGGCGGTGCTGCTGGCCTTGACCGTCTCGCCCATGGCCGCGCTGGCGGTGCTGTCGTTTTACATCGTCTACCACCTGGTCGAGAGCTACTTCATCGTGCCGCGCATCTACGGACAGCGGCTGCGGCTCTCGACGCTGGCGGTCCTGCTGGCGTTGGTGGCCGGTAACACGCTGGCCGGGTTGATTGGCGCCGTCCTGGTCCTGCCGCTGGTGGCCGCGTATCCGATCGTCGAGCGCATCTGGCTGGCGCGCTACCTGAACCCCGAGGTCATCCGCGATCATAAGGCGCTGGCCAAGTCGGCCGAGACCGGCAACGAGACGGCGGTCGACGCCGTACTGCAAGGCCAGAAACATCCCTGGGAGGGCGCCACCGGCAACGTGGCGGCCCCCTGGCTGCCCGGCGAATCGCCGGGCAAGCCGTGAGCGAAGGACGGACTGCTAGAAGTTCACCTGCCCGCGGGCGATGATCACGTTCTCGGTCTTGCGATCGGCCTCCGTCTTGTTGGCGCCGAGCGCTCCGCCCTTGAAGTGGGTCTGCTCGTAGTTGACCGCGAAGCGCACCGTGTTGCTGGGGATCCAGATGGCGCCCACCGCGCCGCCCTGCGCGCTGCGGATGCTCTTCGTGGGATCGGCCAGCTGCGGGTGGTTGGCGAGGTCGGTGGCATCCCCGAACACGTCGTTGTCGATCTTCAGATAGTTGTAGCGGACGGAGAGCTGCAGCGCGCCCCAGGTCCGCTTCGTGGGATCGAAGACGGTCAGGGGAGAGGCGCCGTCCCAGCTGTTCTTGGCGTTGATGGCGTACGACAGCGTCCCGTGCGCCGCCCAGTTCGCCACGGTCACCACGGTGTTCGATTTCTGGATCTCCTGGCGCGACCGCACGTACTCGCCGAAGATGCCGAAACCTCCGTAGTAGTAGAAGATCGCGCCGTTCAGGCGGGTCTGCCGCAAGTGCGCGAAGGGCGTGCCGGCGGGGATGTCGCCGCTGGTGGGAGCGAGGTACGAGAAGATGTTGCTCTGACCGTTGCTCTTGTACGTGGGGAGCTGCGCGCTGGTGGGGGTGCCGAAGCGGTTGCCAATGCTGGCCGCGAAGTGGAAGCCCAGCGAGCCCAGCTCCTTCAGTGACTCGGTCTTGAAAGGCTGCACCAGGACCCGACCCACGAAGTCCTTGGCGTGGTTGGTGTCTACGTCCGGATTGCTGTTGTCGGCCGCGCCGTTGAAGATGCCCAGGTTGTAGCGAAGGATGCCTCCCGCCACGTCCCCCCACAGCTCGGCGCCCACGTCACGCTGAGGCGTCAGGTTCTGCGTCAGGGCGCGCTCGTTGAACTCGAGGTAGGCGTCGTTCTGCAACCGCTCCAGACCCAGCGCCGTCTTGAACTTGCCAAGCCGCAAGCGGAGCCAGCTGAAGGGATGGAAGTCCAGGTAGGCGTCGAACAGCACCGTGGTGCTGCCTGCGAAGTCCGGAGAGACGCGGTAGTCGGTGAACCCGAACAGCGTTCCGCCGAAGCCCGGCCGGATCTTTCGGATCAGGAACGTGTCCGCCTTGTCGGACAGGGCCCCGTCGTTCAGGAACCAGCGCTGGTCAGCCTGCAGCAGCAGGAAGAAGCGAATGCTGTTCAGGCCGTCCGCTCCCTTGATCTGGAAGCTGTAGTCGTCGACCGTCAGGGTCGGTCCCTCCTTCTTGGCCGGCGCGGCGTTCAGCCGCTCCTCCAGCAGCTCCAGGCGGCGGTTGGTGATGCGCGATCGCTGATCGGATTCCTCGACCAGGTTCTGCAGGTCGGCGGGCGGGGTGCGCACGTGGGTCGTCTCTTGCGGCGCAATGCCCGTATCGCCCGAGGCGGGCGGCTGGCCCGCCGTCTCCCCCGAAGGCGTGGTGACCGTGGCCGCTGGCGGTTGCTGGGCCTGAGCCACCGCGGGGACCGCTCCCAGCAGACCGCCGGCGAGCATGAGGGACGCCAGTCTCCCCAGCGAGTGACCAGTAGTTCTAGGCAAATGGGACATGGATCGTTCTCTCCTTCCGAGCTGTTGAGTCATCGCTGGGCTATCCGGCGCCGCCGGCGCCCGCGCTTCCCGCCGCGCCGCCGGCTCCTCCCGTGGCGCCCGCTTGCTGGTTCGCTCCGCCAACGCCGCCGGCCGCCTCTGCACCTCCGCCGGCGCCGCCCGTCGCGGTGGCGCCTCCCGCCGAGCCGCTCTTTCCGCCGGCCGGGGCGGCCGCGTCGACGAGGATGTTCTCGTTGTGGTCACGGCAGCCGGTCATCCCGCCGACGACCGAAGCGATCAGAAGCAAACAAAGTGTCAGTCTCATCTTTCTCCTCTCAGGGTTTTCGACCTTAGGAGGAGCGAACCGGCTCTGTCAATTATAAAAGACACAATTCCAGTTACAAAGAGTGACATCTCGGGAATTTGCTCGGGAAATAGCCGTTCTCTTGACCGACCCGGCCCAGGCGTCGTAGACACTCGTTCATGAAACGAGACACGGTCTCATCGGGAGCTTCGGGCCGGGCAGCCCTCGACGAGCGGGCCGGGAGCCGCTGACATGGCCCGGAACGCGCAGGAGTGGGCCCAGCGACCCAAGCTGCCCCCCACCCACTACGTCGACACGCGGCTGTACACGGATCCCGGGCTCTTCGAGGAGGAGCGGGCCAAGATCTTCGATCGCACCTGGATCATCGCCTGCCACGAGAGCGAGCTACCCGCGGCCTACGACTACCGGACCTTCCGTCATCCGGGCGGGAAGAACCTGGTGCTGGTGCGCGGCGACGACGGCCAGATCCGTGTCTTTTATAATATCTGCCCCCACCGGGGGAACGTCATCGTCCAGGAGCCGGCGGGGAACGCGCGCAGCCTGACCTGCATCTTCCACGCGTGGACGTTCGACTGCCGGGGCAACTGCACCGGCATCGCCCGACGGAAGGAGGGCTTTCAAGACCGGCTCGATCCCCGGGACGTCGGCCTGCGCGGCGTCCGCGCCAGCATCGGCTACGGCGGGTTCGTGTGGGTGAACCTGGACGACGAAGCGCCCCCGCTACCGGAGTTCATCGGGGCGGCCCTGGACATCCTGGAGCCTCACCTGCGCGAGCCGCTGGAGGTGTTCCACTACCAGCAGGTGGTCGTCGACGCGAACTTCAAGCTGTGGCACGACACCAACAGCGAGTTCTATCACGACTACATGCACTACTTTAACCGGGTCACCGGCATGCAGCAGCCGGGATACTTCGAGCGCCGCTACGTGCCCTTCCCCAACGGCCACGCCTCCGTCGGCTCGATGCAGGTGCAGTACGATCGCTACGAGGGCAGCGCCGAGCGGAAGGTGGGGTGGCCGGGGCTGGCCCCGGGCGGCTGGTTGCTGGTCGACATCTTCCCCGGCATGACGTTCAACCTGCGCACCTCCGTCATTCGCATGGACACGGTGATCCCGCTGGCGCCCAACAAGGTGCTCATCGAGCTGCGCGGCCTGGGGCTGAAGAGCGACAGCGCCGAGGATCGGTCGGCGCGCGTGCGCGATCACAACGCCATCTGGGGCCCCTTCGGCCGCAACCTGCACGAGGATCTGCTGGGGGTGCGCGGGCAGGGCGCGGCCATGCGCGACCCCGGCACGGACAGCCGCTGGGTCATCCACGGGCGCGAGGAGAACATGACGATCCACGACGAGGTCGGGATGCGCCACTACTACGCGACCTGGAGCCGCTACATGGGCCGCTCGCCGTCCGATCCCTTTGGCGAGCGACCATGACCGCCGTACGGAGCGACCTGGAGGAGCTGGTCTATCGCTCGTGCCTGCTGCTGGACGAGCAGGACTTCGAGGGCTACCTGGCGCTGTGCACCGCCGACTTCCGCTACGGCATCCGGGCCTTCAGCCCCGAGATCCGGCGCGACATGGTGTGGATGGACCTCGACCGGCCGGGCCTGACGACGCTGTTCCGCAACCTGCCCAAGCACAACAGCGATCGGGCCCCGCTGTCGCGCCACGCCACCGTGTACACCGTGGCCATCGACGCCCCGAACGAGCAGGCGTCCGTCGTCACCGCGCTGCAGGTCTTTCGCACCGCTCTCGACGGCGGGGCCACCGAGCTGTTCGCCGTGGGGAAGGTTCACGACACCATCGCCCTCGGCGGCGAACGGCCGCTGCTGCGCGCCCGCGCCGTCCGGCTCGACACGCGCCGGCTGGGCATCGGCACCCACATCCCGTTCTGATCTCAGCGCGGGCCGCGCCGGTTCGCGTAGGCCTCGACGAAGTCAGCGGCCGCCCGGCTGCCGTGGGCGAACGACTTCATCGCCTCCTCGTGAAGCAAGGACAGCGCCTCGGCCTTGATGTCGTTGGCGCGATCGCTCGCCGCCACGTCGGCCAGCCGGCGCGGGCGCGGCAGGTCGACCTCCAGCACCGCCCGCAGGCGCGTGGGCACGTTCGCCATGATCAAGATGCGATCGGCCAGGAACACCGCCTCGTCGATGTCGGTGGTCACGAACAGGTTCGTCCGCCCCGACTCCTCGAATAGGCGCGCGCAGTATTCCCACATGAGCTCCTTGGTGAGCGCGTCCAGGCCCCGGAACGGCTCGTCCAGGATCATCACCTTCGGATCGTTGATCAGCGCGCGCGCCAGCTCGGCCCGCCGCTGCATGCCGCCCGAGAGCTGGGGCGGATACTTGTCGCGGAAGTCCTGTAGTCCGACCTTCTCCAGCAACGTCTCGGCCAGGGCCCGGGTGGCCTCGCCGCGATCGCCGCGCGCCCGCGGCCCGTAGACGATGTTGTCGTACGTGGTCATCCAGGGGAACAGCGCCGACTCCTGGAAGACCACCTGGCGATCGCGGCTGGGACCGGTGATGGGCGCTCCGTCGAGGGACAAGGTTCCCTCCGTTGGTCGCTCGAACCCGGCCAGCAAGCGAACGAGCGTGCTCTTGCCGCAGCCCGAGGGACCGATCATCACCGACAGCTTCCCGCGCTCGATCGTGAAGCTGCAGTCGCGCACCACCTCCTTGCGCTCGGGGCCAGCGCCGTAGCTGCGGCTGACCCCACTGGCCACCAGCTCGCCCGCGGCGAGCCCCAGGGGAGGCGCCTCGGTGGGCGGTGACGACGTCAGCGCTGGCTCAGCCATGGCGTCACGCGCCGGCCCAGGAGCCGCAGCAGCTCACTGGAGACGAAGCCGGCGATTCCGATCGAGATCATGCCCACCACGATCTGCTCGTACGAGCCGCCCACGTAGGAGTTCCAGATGAAGAAGCCCAGCCCACCACCGCTGGTCCCGCCGATCTGGCTGCCCCCGCCGGAGATCATCTCGGCGGCCACCACCACCTCCCAGGTGATGCCCATGCCCACCACCGCGCCCACCACGATCGAGGGCAGGGTCCCCGGCAAGATGATGCGGCGGAACAGATCCCAGCGCGACGAGCCCATCGAGCGGGCCGCCTGGAAGTAGCGCACGTCGATCGCCTTGGCGCCGCCCACGACGTTGATGACGATCGTGTAGAAGGCGCCCAGAAACGTCACGAACGAGATGGACAGCTCCTGGGTGGGCCAGAAGATGATCGACGCCGGCACCCAGGCGAGCGGCGGGATGGGCCGCAGCACCTCGAACAGCGGAAAGGCGACGCCGAACGCCGTGCGGTTGACCGCCAGCAGGAGGCCGAACGGGATCCCCACCACCATGGCGGCCGTGAAGCCGCCCGAGACGCGCAGGAAGCTCTTGGCCCAGCTTTGCCAGTAGCCGACATCGGTGAGGATGGCCGCCCACGAGCGCAGCACGCCGGTGGGCGGGGGCGCCGCGCCGACGCAAGGCAGGTAGCTCGTCTTGAAGCCCAGCGCTCCCAGCGTGGCGCGCAGCGGGGCGGACAGGTCCCCCGCCATCCAGTGCTTCGAGCGCGCCCCCAGCTCCCACAGCAGTAGGACCACGGCGATCGACACCACGCCCCGCGCGAAGGAGAGCGCGGGCGCCCCTTTGGCCGTGGCGTTCACCCTTCTCGCTCGCCGCTCTGGAACGCCTTCAGGGCCTCCTCGTGGACGGCGGCGCTGGTCGCCCGCGCCAGCTCGCGAAACCGCTTCGAGGTCAGCACGCTGTAGTCGCGGGGATGGGGGATGTCGACGGTGAGGATCATCTTCGGCCGGCAGGGACGGGTGGTCATCACCGCCACCTTGTGCCCGAGGAAGATCGCCTCCTCGAGGTCGTGGGTGATGAAGAAGATGGTGACCTTGTTCTTGTAATAGATGCGCAGCAGCGCCTCGTGCATCACCGACTTGGTCAGCGCGTCGAGCGCCCGGTACGGCTCGTCCAGCAGCAGCACCTTGGGATCGTTCATCAGCGCGCGCACGATCTCGACGCGCCGGCGCACCCCCGAGGAAACCTCGGCGGGGTAGCTGTGCTCGACGCCGCTCAGTCCGGCGTCGGCCATCATGTCCATGGCCTTGTCGATGGCGTCGCGCTTCGACAGCTTGCGCTGCATCACGGGCCCGAAGATCACGTTCTCCAGGTTGGTTCGCCAGGGGAAGAGGGCGCCGTTCTGGAACACCACCACCCGGTCCGAACCGCGAGGGGCCTGCGGCCGCGCGCTGTCGCATAGCACCTGACCGTCCAGGCTGATCCGGCCGCCGCTGATGTCGTGGAAGCCGGCCACGGCGTTCAGCAGGGTCGTCTTGCCGCATCCCGACGGACCCACCACCATGAAGATCTCGCCGGCGGCGATGTCCAGGCTGCAGCCGTCCACGGCGGTGACCGCGCCGCTGCGACCGCCGTAGACCTTGACCACGTTCTCGATGCGGATGGCCCCGCGCGTGGGGGTCGCCTCGGCGACGGGGGCGGTCCTCCCCGGCGCCACCGGCACGTCGCGCCACGCGGGCGCGGCGGTCTCGCGATGGACGAACGGCGCCGCCGTCATGACTGCCCTCGCAGCGCCAGCTCGCGCACGCGCCACTGCATCAGCAGATCGCCCACCACCCGCACCATGGCGCTGGTCACGTAGCCCACTACGCCCAGGGTGATCATCCCGATGATGATGGTCGGGTAGCGCACGGTGCTGTACGACGTGTTGATGACGTAACCCAGCCCGTACTGGCCCGACACCATCTCCGCCGCCACCAGCGAGAACCAGGCCACGCCCACGGAGATCTGCAGGCCGGTGAAGATGAAGGGCAGCGCCCCGGGCAGGATGACGTGCCGGAAGACCTGGGCGCGGCTGGCGCCCAGGCACTCGGCGGCGCGCACGTAGTGGGCGTCGATCGACTCGACGCCTAGCATGGCGTTCAGCGCCGTCGCGAAGAAGGACGCCAGAAAGGCCAGGTAGATGACGGCCGATTCGCTGGCGACGAACATGACGATGGCCAGCGGCACCCAGGCCAGCACCGGGATGGGCCGCAGCAGCTCGAACAGCGGAAAGACGTAGTCGCGGAACCGCTTCGACCAGCCGAGCAGCAGGCCGAGCGGGACGCCGAAGACGGTGGCCAGGGTGAACGCCTGGGCCACGCGCCACACCGACCGCCCGATGTGCTGATAGTACTCGGGCGTGTACAGCGACAGCCCGTAGGTGGGGTCCTTGCTCAGCCACTCCTTCACCACCACCGTCAGCCCGGGCATCTCGGCGAACCGGGGCAACTTCCACACCTCGACGGCCAGGTACCAGCCGCCCAGGAACAGGCCGAAGCCGGTCAGCATCAAGTAGGGCCGCGAGCTGCGGAACCAGGCCGACGCTCGATGCAGCGTCAGGGCGGCGCCGCGTCGGTGCCGCCCTCCGCCCGCGGCCGGAGTTTGCCCAGCGCTCATGATCAGCTCTTCGGGGCCTGTACGTCCGGCAATATCAGGACGTCCCCCACCGGCGACGTCACCTTCCGCTCCTTCAGCACCTGCTCGGCCAGGTCGGGCACGATCGCCTCGGGACGCAGCTTCTCGACGTTGATGCTCTTGATCGAGAACAGAAAGGCCGCCGACGTGTCGATCAGCCGGCGCGAGTCGCCGCTGATCCCGTAGGGCAGGTTCATGCGAACCTTGCCGCCCGAGGTGGCGCCGTAGCTGCCGTAGAGCGCGTACCACAGCGCCCGCTCGCTGAAGCCGGTGGTCTGCTCCTTGGCCAGCTTGACGATCTCCGCCGCGTTCTTCTCGTCGGCCAGGAACAGCTGGGCGTCCAGCTCGGCGTTCAGCCACGCCTTCGCTACGTCGGGGCGCTGCTTGATCAAATCGTTGCGCAGCACCAGGAACCCGGCGTCGCCCTCGTTCAGGTTGGTTCCCGAGGCGACCCGACGCGCCAGTCCCTCCTGGACCAGGCGAAGCGA
>Ga0207694_10003257_pt1 | contig 12933 bp, 9 predicted proteins | sample KBSC34metaG_FD_184353 | JGI IMG/M metagenome (GOLD analysis project Ga0207694, IMG submission 184353) | Corn rhizosphere microbial communities from Kellogg Biological Station, Michigan, USA - KBS C3-4 metaG (SPAdes) (version 2) | ecosystem: Host-associated > Plants > Roots > Rhizosphere > Soil...
CCACCGCTGTAACCGCCGCCGCCGCCGCCACTGCTTTGGCCACCGCCGCCGCCACCACCGCCCAGTCCACCGCCACCGCCGCCGCCGGATGTTCCACCGCCCGGCACACGGACGCCGCCATTGCCGCCGGTGGCGCTGTTGTCGGTAAAGTCGACATTGGCGATGGTCAGCGAGCCGTTGTTGACGAAGATCGCGCCACCGGCGCCCATGCCGCCGCCGCCGCCCGCGCCACCGCCGTCATAGTTGGCGCCATTGCCATTGCCGCCGTTGCCGCCCTTGGCCGCGCCACCTTTCAGGGTCACGTTCTCGATCGAAACCGCCGGCACGGCATCCTTGCTGTCGAGGAAGAAGATGCGGTTGTTGCCTTGCGCATCGATCGTGTGGCCCTGGCCGTCGATGGAGACATTGGTCAGGACCGGCGGCAGTAGCGTCGTACCGAGAGCGATGTCGTTCTCAAGGATGATGCGGTCGCCGCTCGACGCATTGCTGATCGCGCTGGAGAGCTCGGCGGCATCGCTGACCATAATGTCGGCGGCTCTTGCCTGTACCTGCAGGCCGACCAGCGCCGTGCATGCCATCAGAGAACGGAAAAGGATTGAAGTGGAGGTATGCGGCAAGACCCTGTCTCTCCATGCTGACAGGGATCATCCAGATAGCCCAAATTATTGCTGAAACCAGCAAGATCTTGGCCAAACGCTAAGTCGTGCCAGAAAAAGTCAGGTCGACGCTGGTAGGTGATTTGCCGGCGATACGGGGGATGTCTTGTTCATGGCGGCCCGGACTTAGGTGGCGGGATATCAACGAAGAAAGCCCAGCTTGGAGCCGGGCTTTCTGCTTTGAATGCGAGCCTTGGACTTAGCGGCTGGTAAGATACGCGGTTTCCTCTTCGTCGCGCTGCCTGCCGCCGAGAGCCGCGGCGGCACTGGCGATGAAGGCGCCGATAACGAGCGACAGGGCGCCGAGCAGCGCGAAGGTGGCGCTTCCCTTCCGCGCGGTATCGGCTGCTTGCTTGGCCTTGGTCTTGGCGTCTTGAACCTTGGCAACGAGGGCATCGACACGTGCCTTGGCATCTGCTTCGGAAAGGCCGGTGCGGACGGCGACCAGTTGCGACAGATAGGTCTTGTCGTCAGCCGAAATCTCACCCGCCGCGGCGCTGGCGATCAGGATGCGTGAGGCCTGGCCGACAGCGGCCGCATCTCCATCCGGACCTGCCGCCGCGAGCTTGCCCGGATCGGCCGGTCTGAACAGCGAATCCACCAGATAGGAGGTCGCGTTGTCGGTCGATCCGGTGCCTGAGTTGGCGGAGGCCCCTGCCGATGCGCCCATGGCCGCACCCGACGCGACGGTGGACACGGCTTGTACGCCCGATCCCACAGCAGCCGACAGCGCCGAGCCAAGCACGCCGACGACCAGAAGGGTAGCCAGCGCCCAGGCCAGGAAGCCGTGAGCGGTGTCGCGGAAATAGATCTCATCGGTGTGGATGCCGACCCATTTGGTGCGCAGGCGTCCGGCAAGGTAGCCGCCGACGCCGGAGGACAGCCACTGCACGATGACAAGCCAGATCGCGGTCGAGACCGCGAAGGTGGTGATCGACGCGCCAGAGCCCGACCATGGCGAAACCATGCTGAGTCCAAGCCCGGAGCCGAGCAACATGAGGATGAAAGTCAGCGTCGAAGCCGCGAAGGCGCCGGCGATGATCGGTCCCCAGCTGACGGCGGTGGTGGATGATTCCGTCGAGGCGGATACGTCGACAGCCGATAGGTTGGATTGCATTGACATCCCCTATCGCACGAACAGCATGATGAGGATGATGATCGGAATCGGAATGCCGAGTAACCAGAGCAAGATGCCGCGTCCCATGAAGGCCTCCCTGTGAGAAATTGTGATCGATGCTGTCACAATGTCCCGCAGGGACTTCCGTTCCGACGCACTATGAAATGATTTTGTTCGCCTGCGATGGAACAAATTGGCGCGCCGCAGCGCACCAATTTGGCAAGTACGATTGGCCACCGTCTCCCATCCCGTAGGTGAAACCGGGAACTCGCGGGATAAGCCTCGCCAATTCCCTAGAAGCGCCACTTTTCCTTGCCGACTAGGAAGACGAATGGCTGTCAGGAAACTTCCGTTGAAGCGAAAAGCAAAAGCCCTGCGGATTTGGGCCCCAGCCAGCGGCTCGCGCTTGGCAATTTTCGTCGGGCTGGTCTTGCTCTCTGGTCTGTTCGGCGGGAGCTGGACCCTGGCGGCCTCAGCCGGCGCGCCCATCGGCGCGAAGTCGGCCGGTTCGGCTGCCGAAGACACCGAGCATATTTCCCCCGTGGGCTTCGAAGCCGTTCGAATTCCCAATGGCGGCGAGCCGCCGCTGAAGGCCGGCATCTGGTACCCGACTTCAGCCGAGCCACGCGATGTACCGCTGGAAAGCTTCCACCAGCGGGTTGCGCCTTCCGGTCCGGTAAAAGGCCGTGCGCTGCCACTCATCGTGATCTCGCATGGCGGCGGCGGATCCTATGCCGGTCACTATGATACGGCGGTCGCGTTGGCGAGAGCGGGGTTTGTCGTCGCGGCGGTCAGCCACGCCGGCGACACTTACGACGACCAGAGCAAGGTGCTGATGCCATGGCGCCGGCCCGCGCAGCTAAGCCGGCTGATCGATTTCATGCTGACGGACTGGCGTGAACACGCAGACATCGATGCGCAGCGCATCGGCGCCTTCGGGTTCTCGAATGGCGGCTTCACCGTACTCGTCGAAGCGGGCGGAATACCCGACCTCGACAAGATCGACCCATACTGCGCGGAAAATCCGCAGCACGATCTTTGCACCGCGCTGGCGAAAGCGGGGATCCATTCCGTTACGAAAACAGTCCAACCCCCTCCGGATGCATGGAAGGCTGATCGGCGCATCCGCGCCATCGCAGCTGCCGCGCCGGCGTTCGGATTCACCTTTGGCCGCGCCGGCCTCGCTTCGGTTCAAATCCCGGTGCTCCTGTGGCGCGCGGCCGACGACCGGCATCAGCCCGACCCCTGGTATGAAGAACACGTCCGTTCGGCGCTGCCGCGAGCGCCGGAGTATCATGTCGAACCGCTGGCGGGTCACTATGCGTTCTTGCCGCCATGCAGCGCGCAAATGCGCGACGCTGCCCCCCAGATTTGCATCGACGAACCCGGCTTTGACCGGGCCGCGTTCCATCAGCGCCTGAACGCCACCTTGTCGGGCTTCTTCAGGGCAGCGCTGCAGTCTCAAAGCGCGTCGCATTGAAACGGATACAGCCGACCCGGCTTTAAGCTCTTGTGCATCTCGTTCGTCCAAACGACATGCATCAAATATCCAGATTGGCGACAGACAGCGCGTTGTCCTGGATGAACTCGCGCCGCGGCTCCACTTCGTCGCCCATCAGCCGCGAGAACAGCGAGTCGGCGTCGGTCGCGTCATTGACCTTGACCTGCAGCAGCGAGCGCACATTCGGATCGAGCGTCGTTTCCCAGAGCTGCTCGGCATTCATCTCGCCAAGGCCCTTGTAGCGCTGCATGGTGAGACCCTTGCGGCCGGAAGCGAACACCGCATTGAGCAGCGCCAGCGGCCCTGAAAGCAGCTCCGAGCTTTCCTTGCGGCGCAAGCTCGGCTGCTCGCCATAGACTTCCGCCAGGCGCGTCGCGTAGCGGTCGAGCTGGCGCGCATCGGCTGAGGCGATCAGCCCGGCATCGAGCTGCACGACATCCTTCACGCCGCGCACGGTGCGCTCGAAGACATAACCGCCGGAGCCGTCATTGGAGGTCGACAGCCGGCCGGTCCAGCCGCGCTCGGTCTCCTCGGCGATCATGTCGAGCCGCTGCGCGACGCGCTCGGCCATCACGTTGGCGCGACCAAGATCGGCAAGCACGTCGGCATTGAGCGCGCCGGCAATCGCCGCCTGTTCGACGACGCTGCGGTTGTAGCGCGTGTGCAGCCCGTTGATCAGCTGGCGCACAGCCAGCGCATCGTCGACGGAGCTGCGCAAATCCTGTCCTATCCGCACCTCGCCGGAGGCCAGCACCAGCGAGGCCTCGTCGAGGCCCGATTCGATCAGATATTCCTCATAGGCGCTCTCGTCCTTGAGATATTGCGAGCTCTTGCCGCGTGTCACTTTGTAGAGCGGCGGCTGGGCGATGTAGAGGTGGCCGCGCTCGATCAGCTCCGGCATCTGCCGGAAGAAAAAGGTGAGCAGGAGCGTGCGGATGTGGGCGCCGTCGACGTCGGCGTCCGTCATCAGGATGATCTTGTGGTAGCGCAGCTTGTCGGCGTTGAACTCATCCTTGCCGATCGAGGTGCCGAGCGCGGTGATCAGCGTGCCGATCATGTCGGAGGACAGCATGCGGTCGAAGCGCGCGCGCTCGACATTGAGGATCTTGCCGCGCAGCGGCAGGATCGCCTGGTTCTGGCGCGAGCGCCCGCCCTTCGCCGAGCCGCCGGCCGAGTCACCCTCGACGATGAAGATTTCCGACTTCGCCGGGTCGCGCTCCTGGCAATCGGCAAGCTTGCCGGGCAGCGAGGTGACGCCGAGCGAGCTCTTGCGCGTGATGTCGCGCGCCTTGCGCGCGGCCTCGCGCGCGGCCGCCGCCTGGATCACCTTCTCGACCACCACCTTGCCTTCGCTCGGGTGTTCTTCCAGCCAGGTGCCGAGCGCCTCGTTGACCAGGCTCTCCACCACCGGGCGAACCTCGGACGAGACCAGCTTGTCCTTGGTCTGCGACGAGAATTTCGGGTCAGGCACCTTGACCGAGAGAACCGCGGTCAGGCCTTCGCGGCAATCGTCGCCTGTGAGCGAGACCTTTTCCTTCTTGGTCTGGCCGGAGGACTCGCCGTAACCGGTGATCTGCCTGGTCAGCGCGGCGCGGAAGCCGGCCAGATGCGTGCCGCCGTCGCGCTGCGGGATGTTGTTGGTAAAGGCCAGCACATTCTCGTGGTAGCTGTCGTTCCACCACATCGCCACTTCGACGGTGATGCCGTCGCGCTCGGCGCGGATCGAGATCGGCGTATCGATCAGGGGCTTCTTGACCCGATCGAGATATTTGACGAACTCTTCCAGGCCGCCGTCATAATGCAGCTCATGGCGCACGAGGTCGGCATGACGCGCGTCCGTCAGCACGATGCGCACGCCGGAATTGAGGAAGGCGAGCTCGCGCAGCCGGTGCTCCAGCGTGTTGTAGTCGAATTCGACCATGGTGAAGGTCTCGGCCGACGGGAAGAAGGTGATCGCGCTGCCGCTGCGGCCCTCGTAGGTGCCGGGCTGCTTGTCCTGCACATAGCTGCCGGTCACCTTCAGCGGCGCGTCGGCATTGCCATGCGTGAAGCTCATCTCGAAGATCTCGCCGCTGCGGCGGATCTTGAGCTTGAGCCAGGCTGAAAGCGCGTTGACCACCGAGACGCCGACGCCGTGCAGGCCGCCGGAAACCTTGTAGGAGTTCTGGTCGAATTTGCCGCCGGCATGCAGCTGCGTCATGATCACTTCGGCCGCCGAAACGCCTTCGCTGGAGTGGATATCGGTCGGAATGCCGCGGCCATTGTCGATGACGGTGACAGAACCGTCGGGGTTGAGCGTCACCGAAACGAGGTCGGCATGGCCGGCCAGCGCCTCGTCGATGGCGTTATCCACCACCTCATAGACCATGTGATGCAGGCCCGAGCCGTCATCGGTGTCGCCGATATACATGCCCGGCCGCTTGCGCACGGCATCCAACCCCTTCAAAACCTTGATGGAATCGGCGCCGTACTCGGCTTCCGCGCCATTGGCGCTCTCGGTCTGGTCGCTCATGAAAACCTGTCTGATTGATGCCGCTGATACAGCGCGAAAAAATGGCCCCGAATCGCGCCGTTTTGATGTCCTAGATATAGGCGCAAATGGTTGCTTTTCCAAGGTTTGCGGGCATTTTGCCGGCTTGGCGACGAGGCCCGTCCACGCCCGTACGGGAAGCTGGCGCGCGCATGGGGACGTCCGACTGCGAAAGCCGCGCCGAAGTGCGGCCTCGCAACTGCCCTCGTTGGGGGAATTTTGCGTCTATCCAGCGGCGCGCAGCGTCTTCAGCGCCTCGCTCCAGCGTGACAGTTCGTCGAGCATGGTCTTTGCGCCGCCCAGCACCTGTTCGCTGGGATGGTATGCGCGGTTCTGGTCGAGCAGCGTCGCATAGGCGGGCAGCGCCACGCCTTCCGGGATCGGCATGACGCCAACGGAGGTGAGCAGCGGCTTCAAGGCCTGCGCCGCGCGCAGGCCGCCGGACACCCCGCCATAGCTGAAGATCGCCGCGGGCTTGTATCGCCATTCGTGGACCAGGTAGTCGATGGCGTTCACGATCGCGGGCGCCACGAAGTAATTATACTCCGGCGCGACGAACACGAAGGCGTCGGCGGCATCGACCGCCTTCGACCAGGCCTTGGTGTGGTCGTTCTCGTATTTGCGCAGGCGCGGATGGTGCGGCTCGTCGAGCATCGGCAGATTGAATGCCGCGATGTCGGTCAGCACCGGCTCGAACTTGCCATGTTCGCGCGCGAAGCCCTCGAGCCATTCGCCGAAGATCGGGCCGGCGCGTCCGGGCCGCGTGCTGCCGATGATGATGTCCAGACGATGCTTCACTTTGGGCTCCTTGCTTGACAGTATCCGTTGGTGACTAAAGCAAGCTTCCACCGGCAACAAGCAGGCATCTGCAGGTTCCGGTCACATTCCGGCGAGGCGCGGTCGCGGTCTGCCGCTCGGTCACATGGACGCCCGCTTCGTCCAGCACTACATTCGGTCCTGTCAGCGGAGCACGCTTCATGGACACCAAGCCCGTCCCCTTCGTGCCGCCGGCGCCGAAGCCGCGCACCGAGCCGCCTTCGACGCTGGAGATGATGCGCATCGTCTACCGCAACCCGCTCGAGCTGTGGGGCGAGCACACCTACAACGAGCCGTGGATTTCGGCGAATGGCGTCGGTGGACATCTGATCGTCGCCAACGATCCCGGCCTGATCCGCCATGTGCTGATCGACAACGCCAGAAACTACAAGATGGCGACGGTGCGCCAGCTGATCCTGCGACCGATCCTGCGCGACGGTCTGCTCACCGCCGAGGGCGAGGTCTGGAAGCGTTCGCGCAAGGCGATGGCGCCGGTGTTCACGCCGCGCCACATCTTCGGCTTCGCCGGGCCGATGCTGAGGCGCACACTGGACTTCGTCACCCGCTATGAGGCGGGTGGCATGTCCGACATCGCCCACGACATGACGCTGCTCACCTATGACATTCTGGCGGAGACGCTGTTTTCAGGCGAGATCGCCGGTGAGCCGGGCAGCTTCGCCAAGGAGATCGACCGCCTGTTCGAGACCATGGGTCGCGTCGATCCGCTCGACCTTCTGCGTGCGCCGGAATGGCTGCCGCGGCTCACCCGCATCCGTGGCCGCAAGACCATGGCCTATTTCCGCAACATCGTCGCCGGTACGGTGAGGATGCGCGAGGAGCGGATGAAGCGTGATCCCGATGGCGTGCCGCAGGATTTTCTCACGCTTCTCCTGCGGGCCGAGGGACCGGACGGACTGACCCGCGCTGAAGTCGAGGACAACATCATCACCTTCATCGGCGCCGGCCATGAGACGACTGCGCGGGCGCTGGGCTGGACGATCTATTGTCTCGCCGAGGCGCCCTGGGAGCGCGACAAGGTCGAGCAAGAGATCGACGCCGTGCTGGCGCGCGAACCCGATCCGACGAAATGGCTGGATGCCATGCCGCTCACCCGTGCCGCTTTCGAGGAGGCGCTGCGGCTCTATCCGCCGGCGCCCTCGATCAACCGAGAGCCGATCGAACCGGAGACCTGGAACGGCCTTTACATCCCGAAACACGCCGCCGTGCTGGTGATGCCTTGGGTCGTGCACCGCCATCGCAAGCTGTGGGACAGGCCGGACGCCTTCATGCCGGAGCGTTTCCATCCTGAAAACCGCGACAGGATCGACCGCTTCCAGTATCTGCCCTTCGGCGCCGGGCCGCGCGTCTGCATCGGCGCCAGCTTCGCCATGCAGGAGGCGATCATCGCACTGGCGATCCTGTTGTCGCGCTTTCGCTTCGACGCGACACCTGAGACCCGGCCATGGCCGGTGCAGAAGCTCACCACGCAGCCGCAGGGCGGCCTGCCGATGCAGGTCTCTCGCCGGATGTGAATGCGGCTGATTACCGGTCGGCGACCGGCCGGCGCTGCTGGAACTGGCCGGCGGCGCGGAAGCGCCAGAGATAGCTCGGCAGGATGGTGGCGATCGCCTGCGGCTGGATGCCGAGGCCCGCAAGCGTCCTGTTGGCCGTGGCGGCTTCGTCCGAGACGATATTGTGCTCGCGCAGCTGCTCCACCTGGTCCTTGGTCAACAGCGGGTTGGGCAATAGCTGGAGGATCGACGCCTGGATGTTCGCCACCCAGAACGGCACCGGCACCAGCAGGCGACGGCGCTCGACGACCATCAGCAGCTCTTCCATGCATTCCTTGAAGGTCAGCACCTGCGGGCCGCCGAGCTCATAAGTCTGGCCGCCCTTGACCTTGCCGTCGACCGATCGCGCCACAGCTTCCGCCACGTCGCCGACATAGACCGGCTGGAACTTGTTCTGCCCGCCGCCGATCAGCGGCAGCACCGGCGAGTAGCGCGCCATGTTGGCGAAGCGGTTGAAGAAGCTGTCCTCAGGGCCGAAATTGATCGACGGCCGGAAGATGACGGCGTCGCCGATCGTGTCGAACACGGCCTTTTCGCCGAGCGCCTTGGTGCGGGCGTAGTCGGACGGCGAATTGAGATCGGCGCCGAGCGCCGAGATGTGGGTGAGGCCGGCGCCGACCGAGCGTGCGGCTTCGGCGACAGCGCGAGCGCCGAAATCGTGCACCGCGCCGAATTTCTGGCGGCCGGTCTCATGCAGGATGGCGACCAGATTGACGACATGGTCGGCGCCCTGCACGGCGCGGTCGACCGACCAGCGCACGCGCACATTGGCCTGCACCGGCTGGATCTGGCCGACATTGCCGAGCGGCTGCACATGGCCGGCAAGGTCGGGCCGCCGGCAGGCGACCCGGATGCGGTAGCCGCGCTTGGCCAGCGCCCGCACGACATGGCGACCGACGAAGCCCGAGCCGCCGAAGACGACGACGAGCTTGGGGGTCTGCAGGATTTCGGTCATGACTGGCTCCGCGCGCGAATGCTTGGCTGAAGCCGTTTCTTAATCCGTTTCGCGCCAAAGGCAAAGAGCGACCGGAGGTCGCCATCGCTGAGTTTTTGAGCAATTCCAGGAAAAGTGCGGAGCGGTTTTCCGTCCGGAATTGCGTCAGGGTAAAAGCAATTCCAGGAAAAGTGTGCAGCGGTTTTCCGTCCGGAATTGCGTCAGGGTAAAAGCAATTCCAGAAAAAGTGTGCAGCGGTTAGGCTCGGCGACTTCGCCGTAGCCTTCCGTCCGGAATTGCGGCGGGGAAAAATCCGCTCAGAAAGCCTTGCCGATGCGCGAATCGATCGAGTGGCGATTGCCGCCGCGAATGGCGAAGAAGGTAAGGATCGCGGCCCAGAGCAGCGACTTTTCCGCGCCTGAAAAACCCTGGCCCATGGTGACCCAGTGGAACCACACGGTGACCAGGAGCACGATCAGGCCGGCGAAGGCGGCGGGGCGGGTTAGCAAGCCGATGGCGATCAGGATGCCGCCGAAGAATTCGGTGCAGGCAAGCAGCGGCGACCACAAGACGCCGGGGTAGAAGCCAAGCCCCTCGACCATTTCCGCTGCACCAAACGGATTGAAGATCTTTTGCGAACCATGGATGGCCAGAAAGCCGCCGGCGACGGCGCGCAGCAGGGTTTCACCGGCGTCATGCAACGCCGAATAGAGGCGGCCGAGCGCCGGGATGATCAGCTTTGCGCGGGAGGCGTCGGTGGTGGCGGACATCGTGGCTCCTGTTTGTGACGATACCCGCAGACGCCCGACGGTCCCGGGCAAGTCAAGTTAACAAAAGTTAACCTTCATCATCATGTTTTCTAGCTGAGGGTGAGGAAAGCAGAAAACCCCGCCGAAGCGGGGTTTTCCGGGCAGTGTCCACGCCGAAACAGGGTCCAACGAGGCGGCCTGACCTGAGACGGTATCAAGGTGGCGTGAAGCAAGCACGCCCGCCCCCGCCCTGAACGCCCGGCGCGGCACCGCCAACCGCGAGCCGGACGAAGCCAACCAAGACGGCTCGCGGCGTGGGGTGCCGGATATGGGTCGTGTCAGGTCAGGAAAAGGTTCAACAGGTGTGGCAAATCAGGCCGAATAACGCTCGGCGAATTCCGAAATGCGCTGCACCACCGCCTTCGACGTGGTGATGCCGCGTGCCTTTGCCTTCTCCGCGGCCTCGGCGCGCGAGCGGCCGGGAACATGCACGCCATAACGTCGCCGCAGCCGGTCGAGCTGGTCCTTCATGCGCTGCTCGAATTCCGGATCGAGCAGCTTGGGTTCGATGGCGAGAACGAAAAGGCCGGTGCCGGGGCTGTCCGGCCCGCCGGTGAACCAGGGCGCGTCGAGCGACCAGTTGGCGCCGGAGATGCCAGCCGCCAGCACCTCGACCATAAGCGCTATGTTGGCGCCGCGCTGGCCGCCAAAGGCAAGCATAGCGCCCTTCATCGCCGCCGCCGGATCGGTGGTGGGATTGCCGCTGGCATCCAGTGCCCAGCCTTCGGGGATTTTCTTGCCGTCTTCGGCCGCCTTGCGGATGTTGACGAAGGCCGTCGCGCTCGACGACTGGTCGATGACCAGCGGCGGCCCGTCGGCGGCAGGCGACGCGAAGGACATCGGATTGGTGCAATAGACCGGCTTGACCGAGCCGGAGCCGGCCAGCACCGCCGGTCCGTTGGTGGCCGCAAAGGAAACCAGCCCCTGTTCCGCCAGCCGCCCGGTGAAATAGCCGAGCGCGCCGCAGGTATAGGCATTCTTCTGCGAGAAGATCGAGACGCCGAACAGCTTCGCCGCCTTGACCAGATCCTCGATCGTGCGGTCGAATCCGGTATGAGCAAGCCCGCCGCGCGCGTCGGAGAGATAGACGGCGAGCGCCGGTCTGGTGATCACGGGATCGGCATTGCCGTCGATGCGGCCTGCTTCGAGCGCTTCCAGATAATCGATGAAATGCGACAGCCCGACCGTAGACAGGCCTTCCGCTTCCGCGGCGATGATCGAAGCCGTAAGCGATTGCGCGGCCTCCTGATTGGCGCCGGCGCCGAGCGCCGCCATGCGGCATAGGCCTGTTGCCTGGTCGAGGGTGAGTTGCATCATGGCGTCCTGGGAATGCGGGGGTTGATTGCTCTTTGAGTAGCAGCAGTTGAAGCGGCGTTTGTGTTGAAAATCGTCCGCTGTTGCAAGAAAAGCGGCTGGAGCGCCGCTCAGCGTCGCCCACTGCTCTTGCGTGCTTTAGCCGATTTTTACCGGAATCCGAGCCTCGATCCGGCTGAACACCAAGACCAGGATGCCGGTGATCGTCATATAGATCAGCGCCAACAGCAGCAAAGGCTCGTAGGTCAGGTACGTGTCCTGCCGCACCTTAGAGGAGACGGCGAAGATATCGATAACGCTGATCGTCGCCACCAGCGGCGTCGACTTCAGTTGCAGCACGGTCTCGCCCGTCAGTGTCGGCAGCGCCCGGTAGAAGGCTTGCGGCAGCCAGATGCGACGGAAGATCTTCCAGCGGCTCATGCCGAAGGCTCGCGCCGCCTCGAGCTGGCCTCTCGGCACGCCGGCAAAGGCGCCGCGCATCACTTCGCCCTCATAACCGGCGAAGGAGAATGTCAGCGCCACCACGGCATAGGGCCAGGCCTGCCTGAGATATGGCCACATCCAGGATTCACGGATCCACGGATATTGCGGGAAGAGGGAACCGAGCCCGTAATAAAGCAGCCAGAGCTGCAAGAGCAGCGGCGTTCCGCGAATGATGGTGCAGAAGACCTTCGCCGGTGCCGAGAACCAGAGCGGCCCGCTCGCCTGCGCCAAGCCGAGCGGCACGGCCAGCGCAAAGCCAAGCGCACAGGTGACGGCGAGGATCCACAGCGACCGCCAGATGCCGAGCAACCCCATTTCCCAATATTGCGGCAGCCAGTCCCAGCGCATGAAGAAGGCGGCGCAGAAGACCAGCGCAAGAGCAATGAGGATCAGCACGATTCGGTGCGGCTGGAGCCATAGCGACGCGCGCGCCGCGACGTCGATTGCGGCGGCCTCTCCAGTCATCAGCGAGCCTCATTGACCGAAGGCATGCCGCGCCGCGACCACGCTTCGACGCGGCCGATGTTCAGGTTGGAAATGAGCGACACGGCAAGGTAAAGCGCGCCGGCCGCCAGGAAAAACAGCAGATAGGCCTTGGTGACGCCTGCCGCCTGCCGCGTCGCCAGCGTCAGTTCATTGAAACCGACGACGGCAAGCAATGCTGTATCCTTGGTGGCGATCAGCCACAGATTGGCGAGACCTGGAATGGCGAAAGGCAGCATCGCTGGCAGGGTTATGCGCCGCAGCATCAGGCCGGGCGACATGCCATAGGCGCGGGCGGCTTCGATCTGGCCTTGCGGGATGGCAAGGATGGCGCCGCGGATGACCTCGGTCGAATAGGCCCCCTGAACGAAGCCGAGCACGAAAATGCCGGCCGCCAGCCCGCTGATGTCGACGCGCTGGTAGCCCATCGCCGTCAGCAGCTGATTGATGAGGTCGGTGCCGGCATAGTAGAGCAGCAGGATCAGCACCAGTTCCGGCACGGCGCGCACCACCGTTGTGTAGACGGCGAGCAGATCGCGCGTCACCGGGCCGCCATAGAGCTTGCCGAAGGCGCCGCCAGTGCCGATGAGCAAGCCAAGGCAGGTGGCGCCGATGGCGATCTCGAGCGAATGCAGCAATCCGACCAACAGCGTGGCGCCCCAGCCGGGCGAGACGGGCGACAGGAGTTCGAAGATGCCGGCAGCTGTGGCCGGAAGAAG
>Ga0207694_10003260_pt1 | contig 12930 bp, 11 predicted proteins | sample KBSC34metaG_FD_184353 | JGI IMG/M metagenome (GOLD analysis project Ga0207694, IMG submission 184353) | Corn rhizosphere microbial communities from Kellogg Biological Station, Michigan, USA - KBS C3-4 metaG (SPAdes) (version 2) | ecosystem: Host-associated > Plants > Roots > Rhizosphere > Soil...
GAGGTGCCGCTCCGAATCTCCGACGACACCGTGGTCGCCGCCTGGACGTTCGAGGGGGACATTCCCGGTCCCATCGTGCACTGCCAGGTGGGCGACACCGTCGAGTTCACGCTGACGAACGATGCAGCGATACCGCATTCCATGGACTTTCACGCCGCGCAGGTGAATCCGAAGGAAGCATTCAGGTCGGTCGTCAAGGGGCAGTCGCACACCTTCACGTACAAGCCGAAGTACGCCGGGGCATTCCTGTATCACTGCGGAACGGCGCCGGTGCTCATGCACATCGGCTCCGGCATGTTCGGCGCGATCATCGTGTCACCGCGCGAGGGACTGGCCCCGGCAAAGGAGTTCGTGCTCGTGCAGAACGAGTATTATCTGGCGGATTTGGCGAACGGAGTGCGCGCATCCGATTATCCCAAGATGCTGAACATGCTCCCCGACATCGTCTGCTTCAACGGCAGGCCGAACCAGTACGTGAAGGAGCCGATCAAGGTGAAGCTCGGCGATCGCGTGCGTTTCTGGCTCGTGAGCGCGGGGCCTTCGCACCCGTGCAACTTCCACGTGGTCGGAGAGCAGTTCGACACCGTCTATCTCGGCTCGCCACCCGGCGGCGCCATTCGAGGCGTGCAGACGTTCAGCGTTCCACCCGGCGGCGGGATGATCTTCGAGCTCGTGTGCGATGTGGCCGGCGAATTCCCGTTCGTCAATCACGGATTCGGTCACGGCCAGAAAGGCGCGATCGGCTTTCTGGCCGTGGAGGACTAGCGAGGCGGCGTTCAGTCGCGCGGCAGCAGGAACGCGCGCGCGGCCGTGATCACGTTGTCGCGCACCTCGGCGAGTGAGCCCGCGATGAGCGCGCCCGATGCCTTCGCGTGTCCGCCGCCGCCGAACTGGCGCGCGAATGCGTTCACGTCGACCTCGCCGGTGGAGCGGAACGACACCTTCACCTTGCCGTGGCCGAGGTCGCGGAAGAACACCGCCATCTTCGTTCCCGCAACGGATCGCGGATGCTCCGCCAACCCATCGAGCTCCTCGGGACGCACCGCGTATTTCTCCAGCGCGCCGGCCGGGAGCGCGATCCAGGCGAGCCCGTGGTCGCCATCCACCTCGAGCGTCGCGAGCGCATCGCGCAGCAGATGCAGGCGGCCCACGGAGACCGACGCGTAGATGCGCCGGTACATCTCCTCGGGCTCGACGCCAGCCGCCAGGAGCTGTCCCGCGATCGCGTGGCAGCGCGGCGACGTGTTGCTGAAGCGGAAGCCGCCCGTGTCGCTCAGAATCGCGGTGTAGAGCGCGCGCGCGATCGGCGCCGTGATCTCGAGCCCGAGCACGCGCGCGACGTCGAAGATGAGCTCACCCGTCGCACACGCGGTGGTGTCCGAGACGACGATCTCGCCCGCCGGCTCATCCTGCGGCACGTGATGATCGATCACGAGACGCCGCGCGGGCGAATTGCGCACCGCATCGGCGAGCGAGCCGAGGCGCTTGAGATCGCTGATGTCGAGCACGATCACGAGCTCCACGCCTGCCAGCGCCGCCGCACCCTCCTCGGTGCGCTCAGAGACATCGCCCAGAAGAAAGTCGAACATCTCGGGCCAGGGCGTCGGATTCACGATGCGCACCTTCATGCCGCGCTGCGCGAGCAGGAGGGCGAGAGCGACCTCGGAGCCGCAGCCGTCGCCATCCGAGTTGATGTGCGTCAGCAGCGCAACGGTGCGCCCGGCCGTGAGCTCGGCGGAGTAGCGCTCGATGGCCGCGGCGCGATGCGCGGGGACGGCGAGAAGATCGGGAAGTGTCGTCGGCATGTGGCGAAAAAAAGACGCGGCGTCCGTGGATCCGGACGCCGCGTCAAAGCTAACTCCGCAACGGGTCAGTCGGTGGCTGCGCCGATGCCGCGCTGCACTTTCGAGTGCTTGCGGCCGTAGGTGAAGTAGATGACGATGCCGATCGCCATCCAGATCACGAGTCGCAGCCACGTGTCTCCGGGAAGTCCCGCCATCAGGCCGCCGCAGATGAGGATGCCCAGGATGGGCACGAACGGTACCAGGGGCGTCTTGAACGGGCGCACCATGTTCGGGCTGCGGTACCGGAGCACGATCACCCCGGCGCAGACGATGACGAAGGCGAGCAGCGTGCCGATGGAGACGAGCTCGCCGAGCAGCGCGACGGGAAAGAGTCCGGCGACGATGGCGGCGATCACTCCGGTGACGATCGTCGTCACGTACGGAGTCTGGAACTTCGGATGCACCTTGCCGAACACGGGCGGGAGAAGCCCATCGCGGGACATCGAGAAGAAGATGCGCGGCTGTCCCATGAGCATCACGAGCACCACCGACGCGAGGCCCATGATCGCGCCGATCTCCACGAGATAGGTGAGCCACGAGAGCGCCGGAATGTTCTCGAGCGCGAACGCCACCGGGTGCGGAACGTTGAGCGTGGTGTAGTGCGCGAGGCCGGTGATCACGAGCGACATCAGGATATAGAGCACGGTGCAGATCCCGAGCGACATCAGGATGCCGACCGGCATGTCCTTCTGCGGGTTCTTCGCCTCCTGCGCCGCCGTGGACACGGCATCGAAGCCGATGTAGGCGAAGAACACCACGCCCGCCGCGCGGATGACGCCCGACCATCCGAAGTTTCCGAAGCCTCCGGTGTTCGGCGGAACGAAAGGGTGCCAGTTCGCCTTGGTGACGTGCAGGAAGCCGAATCCGATCACGAGCACGACGATCGCGATCTTGATGTAGACGATGACGTTGTTGAAGCGCGCCGACTCCTTGATCCCGATCACGAGGAGGAGAGTCATGAGCAGGATGAGCGCGACGGCGGGCACGTTCATCACGCCGCCGGGAACGCGCGTGAGGTGGTGCGTGCCTTCCACCGCGAGCGGCGCGGACATGAAGCCGGCGGGGAGATCGATGCCGAGGCGGTGGAGGAAGGCGCCGAAGTAGCCCGACCATCCGACCGCCACCGTCGCGGCGCCGAAGAGGTACTCGAGCACCAGATCCCATCCGATGATCCACGCGACGAACTCGCCCAGCGTCGCGTAGCCGTAGGTGTAGGCGCTGCCCGCGATCGGGATCATCGACGCGAACTCCGCGTAGCAGAGTCCCGCGAAGAGGCATCCGGAGCCCGCCAGCACGAACGACCACATGACGGCGGGGCCGGCGTAAAGCGCGGCGGCCGTCCCCGTGAGCACGAAGATTCCTGCGCCGATGATTGCGCCGATTCCAAGAAGCGTCAGATTGCTCGCGGTGAGGACGCGCCTGAGCGTCCCCTCGCCCGTCTCACTCGCTTCCTTTTGGAGCTCGGTGATGCTCTTTCTGGCTAACAAACCCATGCAGGTATCTCCAGACAAATCGAGTGGGAAGGTGCGGACGCGGATGTAGGGCGCGGGGGCGTCAACCCCGTGGGGTGGAGCAACGTTCTACCGCGGTCGGTGCCCTGTCAAGCACTGAGGAGCAGGAGCGACGCCGCCGTGGCGACCCTGCCACGTTCGCGCGTTGCGGTCTCGGTAGCAGCCGTCTACGTGCCTTTCCGCGTGCGATGTGACACGCATCGTGCGCGCGGATATTGCGAATTCGCCCGGCAACAGTTGCCGTTTCTCCCCCAGCTCTCACCGCGCTGAATGGCCTCTCAGGCACCTGCTGGCACGCTGCGGTACACCGGCACGAGTGACTCGAGCTCCGAATTCGCTCCCCTCGCACGACCGCTGCTCCCAACCTCACCCTCTTTCGCGTGTGGAGCTCGCGTCGCGGCGTGCATCAGGCGGGGTTCGTGGGCGCCGGGAGCTATCTCTGCTCGGCGATGCCGGTCGCGCGCCGACTGCTTCGCGCGTGGGACTACGACATCGTCCGCGTCTACTTCTCGCTTCCCACCGGAGCGCTCATTCCGGCGCTGCCGCTGGGAGCGACTCCGGTGGTCGTGTCGCTTCGGGGCTCGGATGTTCCGGGGTACGATGAGCGCAACGCGATGCTCGTGCTCGCACATCGTGTGCTGAAGCCGCTCACGCGCTGGATCTGGCACCGCGTGGCGCGCGTGCGGTCACCTTTCCCCGGGATGCGCGCGCGGCGTGGCGGCACCGCGGCGCGTCCGGCGTGTGGCGCGAGGTCAGAGTGCGCATCTTCGATCGCATCTCACGTCGCGGGCACGCGCTTCTGCTCGAGCACGTCCTCGCCGATGTGCCGCAGCTTCCGCTCCCCGCTGGCATCCGCATTGCACCATTCGCCGGCCGGGACTGGTCGGCGTTTCTGGAGCTGACCACCGCTGTACGAATCGCGAGGTTTCGCAAGCGCATCGCGCGCGGCCGCGAATGTCTCGTGGCTTGGCGCGGCGAGCGCCCGGTCGCCTTCACCTGGATCTCCATGCGCATGGATCGCGACATCGAGACCTACCCGCTTCCCCTGCCCCCTGATGTCACCTATCACTGGGATCTCTACGTCGCCTCATCCGAGCGCGGCAACGGCATCGGAACGGCGCTCGCGTTCCAACGGCTGCATCACGCGCGCGGCAAGTCGTTTCGTGCCGGCTGGAGGCTCATCGACATCGACAACCTCGCGTCGCAGCGCACCGCGCAGAAGACGGCCGCGCCGAGCACTCGGGTCGTCGGCCAAGTGCACTACATGAGCATTCTCGGGCGCTCGTGGAGTCGCTTCACACCCGGAGCCATGAGCCCGAGGTCCGCGATGGTTCGCGCGGCGCTCGAGCATTCACGGTGAGCGCGGTCGCAGTGTCCACCTCGGCCACGAGTCTTCGCCTGATCGGCAGTGCGCGGCACGTCTCGCGCGCGCAGTGGGACGCACTGGCGCGGCGCGGCTACCATCGGCACGCCTGGTTCCTGATCGCGGAAGGGTGCGGCGCGGAGCCGCGCCACGTCGGCGTGTATCGCGGCGGCGAGCTCGCTGCGGTCATTCCCGCCTTCATCGAGCGGGAGACGCTGCACGGCGACCTTCACGCGCGCTGGTACGGCCCCGCACATCGCGTCGCGGCAGCAGTCGGCGCGAGTCTTCGCCCCTCACTCGCGATCGGTGCGCCGATGAGCACCGGCTCCGACCCGCTCGGCAGCGATGGCGTGCTCACGGAGTCCGTGCTCGACGAGGCGCTCGAGCTCCTCGAGACGGAGGCGCGTTCGGATCGCGTCAGGGCGATCGTCTGGCCGTTCGTGGACGCGGACGCCACCGCCGTTCGCGAGGCCGCGCTTCAGCGAGGATATCGCGAGAGCTTCGCGAATGCCGAGGCGATCATCGACGTCGACTGGAGCTCACCCGAAGAGTACATCTCCTCGCGCTCGAAGAACGTGCGGCGCACGCTGCGCAACGAGCTCGCGTGGGTGCACGATCAGGGAATTCGCGTCACCTGGGAGTCCGATCTTCGACAGCACGCCGAGACGTTCGACGCATTCTATCGCGCTTCCTACGTCGCGCGGAACGGTCGTGTCGCCAAGCTCGCGCCGAACTTTTTTCTCGAACTCGCCAAGCATCGCTCGAAGGGCGTCCGCGTGCAGTGCGCGTGGCGCGGGCAGACGCTTCTCGAGATGGCCGTCGCCCTGGATGCGGGAGGCGCGCTCGACCTCTGTTTGGGCGCCCAGTCCGATGAGACGCGCAACGGTCTCCTCTATCAGCACTGCCTGTGCTATGATCCGGTCCGCGTGTCGATCGCGGATGGGATCTCGCGCATACACCTGGGACCGAGCGCGCTCTACCCCAAGGTGCTTCGCGGAGCCCGCCTCAGCACGCGCATGACTCTCGTTCGCGGCCTCACGCCTGCGGCCCGCGCCGCCGTCCGCGTGCTCGCCCCGCTCACCAGCTCGCGCAATCGCGCGAAGCACAAACGCCTCGTGGGCAGGATCAACTCGGAAGGCGTGGCGCCGTGAACAAGTATCTCGCAGACGCCGCGACGTTTCCGGGCGACGCACGCCTCGCGTGGCGAACCGACGGAGCCCACGGCCTCTGGGCGGAGTTCGCCGAGCGCACACTCTATCGGGTTGCCCGCTCGGCGCAGTACGATCTGTACGAGCGAGAGCTCGCGACCGTGAAACGGGTACCCGCGCCGGAGGGGCTCGAGCTCGAGATCGTTCAGGAGCGCGCGGTCGGAACCGAAGAGGCGCTCGCGCGCGCCGAGCTGTCCGCGCGGACGACGTTGGGCTGGATCATCGCCGCCTCGATCGCCACCTCGCTCGCGGCGCTCCTCGCTTCGCTCCTCGTGACCGACGAGACATGGCGCCTCGCCCTTCGCGCGGTGTCGCTCGGGGTGGTCCTCGAGGAGCTGTGGGTGTACGCGACCACGTATCTGCGCGCACTCCGCGAGCTGCGCCGCTACGCGCTCCTCGAGATCGCGAACGCGAGCGTCCATCTCATCGCTGCGGTGGGAATGGCCCTCATTCGCCGCGGCTTCCGCAGCGCACGAAGCAGGGCGCTGCCCGCGAGCTACACCGAGTAGTTCGGCGCCTCGCGCGTGATGATCACGTCGTGCGGGTGCGACTCGCGAAGTCCTGCCGTCGTGATGCGCACGAACTCCGTTTCGGTGCGCAGCTCATCGACGTTCGCGCAGCCGACGTATCCCATGCCGCTCCGAAGGCCGCCCACCATCTGGTAGATCACGTCGCCCACGGGGCCCTTGTACGGCACACGGCCCTCGATCCCTTCGGGCACGAGCTTCTTCACCGAGAGCTCTCCCTCCTGGAAGTAGCGGTCGGCGCTCCCGTCCTGCATGGCCGAGAGGCTGCCCATGCCGCGGATCATCTTGAAGCGGCGACCCTCGAGGAGGAACGATTCGCCCGGGCTCTCCTCCGTGCCCGCGAGCATCGATCCCATCATCACGCTCGATGCGCCGGCCGCCAGCGCCTTCACGACGTCGCCGGAATACTTGACGCCGCCGTCCGCGATCACCGGAATGTCTCCGGCGCCCTCCACCGCATCCATCACCGCCGTGAGCTGCGGAACACCGACGCCCGTGACCACGCGCGTCGTGCAGATCGAGCCGGGACCCACGCCCACTTTCACCGCGTTCACGCCGCGCTCGACGAGCGCCATCGTGCCGGCGCGCGTCGCCACGTTGCCCGCGATCAGCTGAATCTCCGGCAACATCTCGCGGATCACCGACGTCGCCTGCAGCACGCCCTCGCTGTGCCCGTGCGCGGTGTCGATCACGAGCGCATCCACCCCCGCATCGAACAGCGCCCGCGCGCGCTCCTTGAAGTCGCCTCCCGAGCCCAGCGCCGCCGCCACTCGCAGCCGCCCATGCTGATCCTTGTTCGCGCTCGGGTGCTGGCGACGCTTGTGGATGTCCTTCACGGTGATGAGGCCGCCCAGTCGGCCCTCAGCATCCACCACCGGCAGCTTCTCGATGCGATGCTTGCCGAGAATTCGCTCGGCTTCATCGAGTGTGGTGCCGACGGGCGCGGTGATGAGATTCTCCTTCGTCATCACGTCCTGCAGCGGCCGATCGAGCTGTCGCTCGAACTGGAGATCGCGATTCGTGATGATGCCGATCAGCCGGTTCTCCCGGTCCACGATCGGTACGCCCGAGATCTTGAAACGCATCATCAGCGCGTTCGCCTCGCGCAGCGTTGCCTCGGGACCGAGCGTGATCGGCTTGAGGATCATCCCGCTCTCCGAGCGCTTCACCCGGTCGACTTCGGCCGCCTGCCGGTCGATCGACATGTTCTTGTGGATGACGCCGATTCCGCCCGCGCGCGCCATCGCGATCGCCATCTCCGATTCGGTGACCGTGTCCATCGCGGCGGACACGAGCGGAATGTTGAGAGAGATCCCGGTCGTGAAACGCGAAGCGGTGCTCACGTCCTTCGGGTGCGTGGCACTGTGGCGCGGTGCCAGCAGGACGTCATCGAAGGTGAGCGCCGGCTCGGCGCGCACGCGCGACGCCGGTCTCTCGTCCTGTTGACGAGACGGCCCGCCCTCCGACGAAGCGGAGACGACGGGCCGTGAATGGATGCGAGTACTGGTTGCCATAGCGAAAGCTAGGGCACGTCCTCGAGGGTGTAAAGTGTCATTTCGGGGGCTCGGCGCTGGGCGAGCGGAGCAGGGCGCGCGTGTCGGCGTGCGTGGAGTTCGAGAGCACGTCGCGGGGCGACCCCTCCTCGACCACGACTCCTTTCGCGAGCACGGCCACGCGATCCGCGAATCCCTCCGCGAAATCGACATCGTGCGTGGAGATCAGGAGCGCGTGCCCCTCCGCCGCGAGAGTGCGGAGCACCTCGCCCAGGCTGCCGCGCCGCGCGGGGTCGAGTGCGGAGGTCGGCTCGTCCAGCAGCAGCAGCGTCGGATCCGGCGCCAGCGCACGCGCGATCGCGACGCGCTGCGCCTCGCCGCCGGAGAGCTGCCGCGGATACGCGCTCACGCGGTGCGCCACTCCCAGCGTCGTGAGCAGCGCGACGGCCTCGGCCTCCGCGCGCGCACGCGTCCAGCCGAGCGCGTGCACGAGCGCGAGCGTCACATTGTCGATCACGGTGAGATGCTCGAACAGCGACTGCGCCTGAAACACCATCCCGACGCTCCGGCGCAGCACGCGAAGCCGCGATTCCGGCGGCACCGGACCGGGCGCGAGCGCGAATCCATCCACCACGATCGACCCCGAGTCGAACGGCCCGAGCGCGGCAATCGCGCGGAGCATGGTGGTCTTCCCCGCCCCCGACGTGCCCATGAGCGCACAGATCTCCCCGGGTGCCACGTCGATGGTCACGCCTCGCAGCACCTCGTGCGAGCCGCGCGACGCGTGCACGTCGCGCACGTCGAGCGCCTGGGTCATGCGGCGCTCCACTTCCGCTCGAGCCGCCGCGCGAGCCGCGACAGCGGCAGGGACATCGCGAGATAGATCGCGGCGCACAGGAGACCCGGCACGACCCAGCTGCCGATGTTGGTGGCGTAGATCGCAGTCTGCTTGGTCAGCTCGACGACGGTGATGACGGACACCAGCGACGAATCCTTCAGCAGCGCGACAAAGTCGTTCGTCATGGGCGCGAGCGCGAGACGCAGCGCCTGCGGTCCGCGCACGAGCCGGAGTATCTGCGCTTCCGACAGTCCGAGCGTGCGCCCGGCCTCGAGCTGCGTACGCGGAATGGCCTGCAGCGCGGCGCGGTAGATCTCGGACTCGTAGGCGGCGTAGTTGAGGCCGAGGCCGAGCACCGCCGCGAGAAACGCGGGAAGCCGGACGACACTCGATAGCCCGTAGTAGAGCACGAAGAGCTGGAGCAGCACGGGCGTGCCGCGAATCAGCTCCACGTAGATCGCGAGCGGTGCGCGCACGAGCGCCGGCCCGTAGACGCGTCCCGCGGCCACCGCGATCCCCACCATGACGGCGAGCGCCATCGAGAGACACGACAGGAGCAGCGTGATCGCTCCCGCGCGAATGAGCGCGGGCAGATACGCACCCACGCTCTTCACGCTCCGTTCGGCGCTCACGGCATTTGCGGTGCTCGTATCCCCGAGCACGCGGGCGAAGTAGCGGGCCTGCCCATCGTCCCACACGTGCCACGCGCGAAACGTCTTCTCGAGCGAGCCGTCGCGCATGCGCGCGCGCAAAATCACGTTCACCGAGTCGCGCAGCGCGCTGTCGGCGCGCGCGAGCACGCCCACGTAGTGTCCCGTCGCCACCGGATCCGGCTCGATGTAGAAGCCTCCCGTGCGCCTCAGCGACCGCTCGGCGATGATGTTGTCGAGCAGCACGGCATCCACGCGCCCGGCCACCAGATCGCTGTAGGGATGCACGTCATCATCGTACGACACCACGATCGGACCGCCATTCCCCTTCGCGTCGAGCAGCATCTGGTAGGCGCCCGTACCGCCGAGCGTCGCGACGCGCCTGCCGGCGAGGTCACGGAGTGTGCGGTAGCGTGCGCTGTCGGCGAAGCGAACCGCGAGCACCTCGCGAAACTCGAAGTACGGGATCGTCACCGAGTGGCGCTCGCGCAGCTCCGGGCGATCCTCCACGCCGGAGAGGCCGATCGAGAAATCGCCCCGCTCCACCGACGCCTCGATCGATGCCCAAGCCACCTGGACGAACACCGGCTCGCGGTGCAGCCCGCGCCCGATCATCTCCGCGATCTCGACATCGAAACCGCGAACCCTGGACGGATTCGCGGGATCCGCCTCCACGAACGGCGCGCCGCCCTCGGCGTCACCACCCCAGCGGAGCGGCGCGTGCTCGTTGCCCGTGCGCGCACAGCCGCCGATCGCGAACATCGCGACGAGCAATCCGAAACGAACGACGCGCGGCGCCGCGAGCTCGCGGCGATGGTACCACTGCGGGCGTGCCGCCGTCGTGGTGCCTATCGAGCGACTTTCCGCAGACGACGCCGGATGCCGCGGGGCAGGAAGAACGCGGCCGCCGCGATCACTTCCTGGAGCGCGCGCGGATGCAGATCCTCGATCGCGCCATCCCAGTGGTCGCGGATCACGCCCATGCCCGCGTTCGAGATCAGCCGCCGCACCGCGAGCATCAGGATGAAGACGTCGTCCACCTGGCCGATGAACGGAATGAAGTCGGGGATCAGGTCGATCGGCATCGCGACGTACGCGATCGCGATCCCCAGCAGCACCTTGTCGACCGCAGAGACGCGGGCGTCGGTGAGCAGCCCGCCCATGAGCCGCAGATACGAGGGGATTTGCGCGATCGTGCCGAGCAGGGTGCGCTTGGCACCGGTGCGAGGCGAGCGCCCGGTGCGCCGGCGAGTGCCTGCGCGTGAGCCGGCGGCTGTGCTGGTGGTCGCGGTCACGTCGTGGTGCCTCCAGAGGAATCGGCCGGGGGTTCAGCCGGGGGTGACGTAGGCGGAGCGGCACTCGGCCGCTCGGTCGTGGCGCGCGCCACATTTCGCTGCGCCGCGTCGACCACATCACTTGCAACTGACTTGCCAGCGGCCGCCACGCCGGACAGCACGCCCATCGCCTTGTTCATGAGCCCCATCGTCTCCGCAATCGTGGATGCGGACACGCGTCCCGCTCGCAGGGTGTCCTCCACGCCTTCCGCGAACCGCTGCAGCGCGTTCGGCGACTGCGCCGTCCGCTCGGCGTACTTCGACTCGAGGAACTCGACGTAGTCGAGCAGCTGATATCCGCGCTCGTCGGGGAGCGCCTCGATGGTGCGGACGATGCGGTCGCGTAAGGTGGGATTCATGGCAGGCTGATCGGTGAAATGCACGGCTGTCGCTTCGTGTGATTTACCACGCCGGTCTCGATACGGCTACGCCCCTCGCGGGTGGCGAAGGGCGTAGAGGGTCGAGCAGGAGCTGCGAGCGGGCGGCGTGCCGCTACGAGCGTCCCCAGCGTGCGCGCACTCCACGCGCGTCGACGTGCGCGAACGGTCCGTGCACCGAGTTGCCGCGATACACTCCCACCCCTCCAACGAGCTCGGGGTGCGCCGCCTCGACGCGATCTACCGCGTCGCGGATCACCTTCGCGTCGCGGGAATCGATACGACCGTCGTGATTCAGATCGTTCATCCTGCCGCTGCCGGTGTTGTCGACGTAGACGTCCGCCGCGTCGCCGTACTGGTGGCGGCTGTCGCGCGCGCGGCCGCCCTCACCCACGCCCTGGCGATTGTACTCGGGCGTGCGGAAGCCCGACATCACCGCCAGATGCTCGACGCGCACACCGTGCGCATTGAGGTCCTCGATCACGAGCTCGAGCTTGTCGACGAGGCGCTCGTTCAGTACGAGGTACTTCGGCCAGGTGTCCTGCTGATCGTGAGTCAGGAAGTCGCTGAGCCGGAAGTGCTCCGAGACGTACGTGCTCTCATTCTCCGCCGTGACCTCGATGAACCCGTTCGGATTCGCATACTCGAACGAGCGTGGCGGGCGATGCTCGTACGGCCAGTTTCCGATCCTGTAGGAGCCGATCCGGCCGGCCTGCTTGGCCGAGAAGGGAAGCATGGTGATGAGCGAGAAGGACCGGGTCGCATCCATGAGCGGGTGCACGCCCGGAACGTCGAGCGCGCTGTCGCCGAAGAGCTGGGCGAGAATCGGAATGGCGAGGGTGGCACTCCCGCGGGCGACGAAGCGGGCGCGGAGCTTCCCGCTGAGGCCGACGAGGGAGTCCAGGAACGCGAACGCCATCGGCTTTGCGGGCGTGGCAGCCTTCTCCGATAGCACGACGGGCGCAACTGCCTCCGGTGCGGCGTTCGGAACGCCAGGGTGCTCGTCGAGCTCGAAGGACGCGCCTGCGGCCACGCCCACGAACGCAATACTGGCAACGACTCCGAGAGCGCGGGCCCTGAACCGGCGTGCGCGGGGTTTGGAATGCTTCACGGGATGCCCTCCCTGGCAACCAGACGGACGACCGAACGTCGCCTCTTGGTTTTGCGTGTTGGCCGGAGCCAACGTGCCCTTTTACAAGGAGTCCTCGACCCCGGGAGAGGCCAAGGCGTCTTCATGATCTATGTTACAATAGACGCCCCCGGGGTGATACTGCAACCCGTTTCCGGTATCATTTGCTGACTGGCCAGACGGTCAGTATATGAAAACCGCCGTTCCCACCGGTACGACGCTGTAGAGGTAGGCAATGTCCTCGTTGCGCAACCGGACACAGCCATGGCTGACGGCTTTCCCGATCGAGAGCGGCTCGTCCGTGCCATGCAGCGCGTAGCCGTCGCCCATGTTCAGCCGGTGACCGCCCAGCGTGCCCTTGTACTTGCGCTGATTGGTGCCGTACGGCGGCACGATGATGTTGCCGCCCGCCGTGATCTCGTGCCCCTCCTTTGCCTCGAGCGGCACCTCGATCCCGTCCGGCTGCTTCCTCACCACATCGTTGCCGTCCACCTGGATCAGCGTCCCGTCACCAACCGGGATCGCCTTTTTCCGATCGAGCGCCATGATCCCGAGCCCCTTCTTCTTCGCCTGCTCCACGTAGTGCCAGTCCGGCGGCACCCAGACGGGGTCCATCTCCTTGCTCTGCACCACCAGTCTGCCGCGTGGAGTGTCGA
>Ga0207694_10003269_pt1 | contig 12913 bp, 11 predicted proteins | sample KBSC34metaG_FD_184353 | JGI IMG/M metagenome (GOLD analysis project Ga0207694, IMG submission 184353) | Corn rhizosphere microbial communities from Kellogg Biological Station, Michigan, USA - KBS C3-4 metaG (SPAdes) (version 2) | ecosystem: Host-associated > Plants > Roots > Rhizosphere > Soil...
CGACAAGTACGACACCCAGGTCGAGCCCACGATGGAGGGCTTCTGGACCGAGGACGTGACCTTGCCGAGCCGCCGAGGCGGCATGGTCCTGAACGAGGAGGTGGTGCAAGGCCGCCGCTACCAGGTCGGTCCGGCCATGCGCAAGGTGCTGTTCCCGCTGCACCCCGGCCGCCTCACCATCACACCCATGGAGGCGCAGCTCTCGCGCGTCGACTTCTTCGGCTCGCAGATGCGGGCCCAGCGCGTGCGCTCGGCGCCCACCACGATCGAGATTCTGCCCCTGCCCAGCGAGGGCCAGCCGAACGCCTTCGATCCCGCGAACGTCGGCACGTTCACGCTCACCCGCCGCATCGACCGCACCACGGTGGCGACCGGCGAGGCGGTGACCTTGACCCTGGAGATCGGCGGTCACGGAAACATTCGCAAGGTGGCGCTGCCGCCCCTGCCGAAGCTCGACGGCTGGAAGACCTACGACCCGCGCGTGCAGGTGAACATCGATCCCGGCAACGGCGTCGAGGGCACGAAGTCGGCCGAGATCCTGCTGCTGCCGGAGCGGCCCGGAACGTTCGAGCTTCCGGGCCAGACGCTGGACTACTTCGATCCCGCCAGCGGGCGATACGCGAAGGCCACCGTCCCGCCGATCACCGTCACGGTCACCGGCGCCGCCATCGCGTCGGGTGCGGGCGGCGGCACGGTGACGAATCCCGCCCCGGCGGCGGGAGCGGGCCTCGAGAACGTCATCGCCACCGAGATCCGCCCCATTCACGCGCGCGGCGAGCTGCGCCGGGATCTCGGCGCCAGCCTGCTACACACCCGAGCGTTTTTCGCCGTGCTGCTGGCGCCGCCGCTGCTATTCGGCCTGGCCCTGTTCGGATTGGGCATGGCTGACAAGCTGAGCGCCGACACCGGCGCCACCCGCCGCCGCCGCTCGCGCAAGAAGGTGCAGGCGCACCTGGCGGCCGCCGAGGGGCACCGCCGGCGGCACGATCTGGGCGCCTTCTACAACGAGGTCGATCGCGTGGTGCGCGAGGCGCTGTCGCACCGGCTGGGCGCCGGCACCGCTGGACTGCGCATGGACGAGCTGCGGGCGCACCTGGGTGAGCTGGGCCTGGGCGAGGCCGAGACCTCGCGGGTGCTGACGCTGCTGGAAGACTGCGACCGGGCCCGCTTCGCCCCCGGCAGCATGGCCAGCGACGACGCCGCGCTCGGCGCCGCGCTGGAGCGCGCCGGCGATGTCGTCGCCGCGATCGAGGGCGCGCCCGGCCGGCGCGAGGGGACGGCGAGATGAGCGGCCTCCGAGCTGGCAGGCGACGGAAATGGGGTCTCGGCCCTGACCACTCGTCACATCTCGTCGCGGGGTTAGAAGCACGAACGGTATCTTGTTCTGCGCCTCGCCCCGCATCGCGGGGAGAGGCCGACGGCCGAAGGCCGGCGGGAGAGGGGAACGGCGCCACGGTAGATCGCGGCCCCCTCTCCCTGACCTTCTCCCCGCTCGCGCGGGGCGAGGGCAAACACTCGCGAATGGTCGAGCGGCTGCTTCGATCGATGCGATTCGGCAGATATGATGAGTCGTCAGGCTCGATACCTTGCGCTCGCTCCCGCGGCGTCCGGCGCCTCTGGGCGGCTGCTTTGTTGCTCGCGCTTTCTCTCGCGGCCGTCCCCGCGCGCGCCGATCTGCTGGACGACGCCTGGAAGCGTGGCAACGACGCCTACCTTCGTGGCGACTACGCCGCCGCCGTCACGGCCTATGAACAGATCGATCGGCAGCAGGTCGTCTCGGCCGAGCTGGCTTTCAATCTGGGCAACGCCTACTACCGGCAGGGACAGCTGGGCCGCGCCATCTGGTGCTGGGAGCGGGCCCTGGCCATCGATCCCGACCAGGAAGACGCCCGCTACAACCTCGACCAGGCGCGCAAGGTCGCGAGCACGCGCGTGCACGACAAGCTCGAGGGCGCCGAGCGCGATCCGGTGTGGGTGCGCGTGGTGACCCAACTGAGCGCCGCCACCGAGACATGGCTGTTCGTGCTCCTGTACGTCGCGCTGTTCGTGGCCCTGGGGCTGCGCGTGCGCGCGCGGCGCCAGGCCCGCCCAGAGGATACCGAGCACGGCCACGGTTCAGCCTGGACCGCGCTGGCGGCGATCCTGGGCACCGCCGCGGCGCTGGCCGGCTTGCTGCTGGTCGGGCGGGTAGCGATGGGGCGGATGCCGTCGGGCATCGTGCTCGCCGATCAGGCGCCTGTGAAAGAGGGCGCCGATCCCAACTACAAGACCAGCTTCGAGGTGCACGCCGGCCTGCGCGTGCGCCTGCTGGACCGCGATCAGGACTGGGTCCGCATCCGCCTGGCCAACGGCCTGGAAGGCTGGCTGCCCGAGCGAGATATCGGGAGACTGTGAGCGGCGCACCGCCGCGACGCTGCTAAGCTAGGCCGCGCATGGCCGAGCCCCACTTCGAGAAGCACGTCTTCATCTGCACGAACCGCCGCGACGCGGACAATCCCAAGGGTTCGTGCGCGCCCAAGGGCGCCGACGACGTGAAGGACGAGTTCAAGCGCCTGATGCACGAGCGCGGGCTGAAGAAGCGCATGCGCGCGAACGCGTCCGGGTGCCTGGATCAATGCGCACACGGCGTGACGATCGTGGTCTATCCCGAACAGGTCTGGTACGGCGGTGTCCAGGTCAGCGACGTCGCGGAGATCGTCGACAAGCACCTCATCGGCGACGTCCCGGTCGAGCGCCTCCGCATCAAGTAGTCACTCCCCACTTTCCCGTCCTCGTCCTCGTCCTCGTCCTCGTCTTCGTCCTCGTCTCCGACGGCGCGAGGCAGGCCCTCCCGGCAGGGCGATCGGGGGCGGTATGTCGACCATCGGGTAAGACGCGCGCTCGCGTTTCGAAGACGAGGACGAAGACGAGGACGAGGACGAGGACGAGGACGGGATTGGGGAACGGGGGCCTGCGGTGACCTCGTAACCACAAACGAGCCGGGCGGAAACATTTCCGAAACGGGACCTCGGGCATCCTGCGGCTGTTCGCCTGATTTTCGTGCGTTCCGACACGGAGGACGCTGGTTCGGGCGGGCGCCAGGAGCTTGCACGAACCATGGGTGATGCCAAGGCCGCTGCGGAACCGAAAGAGCCCGCACGCCTGGTCAGCCTGGTGCCATCGCTCTCGCTGCCATCGTCCCGCCCGCTGGTGACCTTGGCGGACCTTCCCGGCCGCGGAGCCGACGACGCGCGGGTGCAGTCGTATCCGCGCCCCGGTGGCATCGTCGTTCCACCCGAGCTGGCGCGCTTCTGTCAGGGCGTGGTGACGCCGCCGCGCGCGGTCGGCAAGAATGTCTCAGCCGACTTGGCCGCCGAAGATCTGGCGCTGATCGCCGCGCGCGCCGTCGTGCAGCGCATGGCGCGCGCCGCGTACGCGCTGCCTCGTCCGTTGCTCGAGCTCCGCTTGCCCAGCCCTTCGCTGGTCCTTCAGACCTACGTCCTCGACGATCGCACCCGCCGCGTGCTCGAGCGCGCCGCCCCGATGACGAAGACGAAGACCTGGACGCTGGCCGCCTATCTCGAGCTGCCGCGCTTCGGTCCCTTCTGCCTGGTCGATCTGCTGGCCGCGCGCAGCGAAGCCGCCCTCGGGCTGGGCGTGAGGCGCAACGGTCGCGAAGCGCTGGCCGCGCGAGGGAAGGCGCCGCCGGAGGGCGAGGATGCCGGCGGAGCGCGCGCGCTTCCGCTCGACGAGCTGTCGTCCCTCTTGATGCGGGCCATGCCCCTCGGCGGCGACCAGATCGCGAAGCTGCTGGGCCGCGAGGGGAGCTCGCTGTCGGCACCGACGGTGCGCGAGCTGGCCCGCGCCTACCGCAGCGCAGGACGCACGGTTCCCTTTCGCGTGATCCGCCACGGCGGCTGCGAGGTGGTGGTCGCCCCGAGCGTCCGCAACGTCGCCCGGATGGTGCTGGTCGCGGCCACCCAGTTCATCTCGTGGTGGGGCCTGACCACCGTGCAGCAGATCGTCACCCGCACGCAGCTCCGCGCCGCCTCGTCGGTCAGCGCCGCCTTCGCGGGACGCGTGCTGGCCAGCTTTCCGAAGATCGTGTGGCTCGATCAGAGCAAGGAATGGTTCTCGTTTCGGGGCAACAGCAGCTCGCTATTGCGGGCGGTTCGCAAGGCGTTCGCCGCCGCCGAACGTGTGGAGCTACCGTCGTTGGGCAAGGCGCTGACGAAGGAAAAGGCGTTGCTGGCCAAGCTGCCCGCGGGCGTCTGGGAGCGCTATCTGTCGGCGATCGCCGGCTACTCGATCGACGGCATCTGGGTCCGCCGACAGCCTGGCGACGACGCGCTCTGCCCGGTCTGATCGCGAATTGCCAGACCGCACCCCGGCGTCGTGCGAGTTTTTTGTTTCGAAGTGTGAAGTTCGCCCACTTCGTCGCACGACCCATTTTTTACGTGTGATTCCCGGTAGTTTCAGCGGCGAAGGCGGCAAAAACCCGGATCATGTTACGTCGATTGTACGTGTTCGAAGCATTTCGGAAACCGATCTCCTTGCATTCTGCCTCTTCGAGAGCTGGCTGAAATGCATTTCGCAAAACCAATCGCAAAACCATCTTTGAGCAGCCAGCCCTGAACGAACCACGAGGAGGAGATCGGATGAAGAAGCTACTGGAACGGTTACGGGACCCAGATCGGCGGCGAGTCTTTTACGCCGTCCTCGGAGCCAAGGGCATCGCGCTGGCGATCCTGGCGGTAGTGCTGGTCGGACTGCCCTGGTACCTGGGGTCGAAGGCCTACGCTGACGCTGCTCCCCCGCCGCCGCCGGCCTACATCAACCCGATCAACACCATGTGGACGCTGATCGCGGCTTTTCTCGTCTTCTTCATGCAGGCGGGCTTCATGGCGCTGGAGGCAGGCTTCGCCCGGACGCGCGAGACCGTGAACATCCTGCTGGAAGGCATCGTCGACACGTGCCTGTGCGGCATCCTGTTCTGGGCCTTCGGCTTCGCCTTCATGTTCGGCTCGGGCAACGGCTTCATCGGCCACGAATTCTTCTTCCTGCACGGCGCGCCGGAGACCTACGGCTCGACGGGCGTGGCCATCCTGGCGTTCTGGCTGTTCCAGTTCGCCTTCGCCGACACCTGCAGCACCATCACCTCGGGCGCCATGGTCGGCCGCACTGGCTTCGTGGGCGATCTGCTCTACAGCTTCGGCGTCAGCGGCTTCATCTACCCGATCATCGGCCACTGGGCCTGGGGTCCGGACGGCTGGCTGAACACCATCCACCCGGCCGCGTTCCACGACTTCGCCGGCTCGACGGTCGTCCACACCATCGGCGGCATGGTCGCCCTGTGCGGCGCCATCGCCCTCGGGCCCCGGTTGGGCCGCAAGTTCAAGCGTGACGGCGGCGGGCCGATGGTCGGCCACAACATGACCATCGCCTCGGTCGGCGGCGTCATCCTGTGGTTCGGCTGGTACGGCTTCAACCCCGGCAGCACCCTGTCCGCCATGGACATCCAGGGCATCGGCCGCGTGGCCGCCAACACCACCCTGGCCGCTTGCGCGGGTGGTCTGTCGGCCCTGTTCTTCGTCTATCCCCGCTCGAAGGTGTGGGATTGCGGCATCACCGTGAACGGCTTCCTGGCCGGCCTGGTCGCCATCACCTGCCCTTGCTACTGGGTGTCGCCGTTCGGCTCCATCGTCCTCGGTGGCGTGGCCGGTATCCTCTGCGTGCTGGCGGTCGACCTGCTCGAGTACCTCCGCATCGACGATCCGATCGGCGCGGTTCCGGTCCACGGCGTCTGCGGCATCTGGGGCACCCTGTCCCTGGGCCTGTTCGCGACCGGTCAGTACGGCGCGTCCGGCCCGACGGGCGCCGACAACTCGGCCGGCGCGGTCGTCACCGGCCTGTTCTACGGCGGCGGCGTGAACCAGCTGATCGGTCAGGCCATCGGCAGCGGCGTCGTCACGGCCGCCACGCTGATCGTCGGCTTCGCCCTGATGTACGCGGTCAAGGCGACCGGCACCCTGCGCGTCTCGAAGGAGGGCGAGGAGGAGGGTCTCGATCTGCACGAGCACGGTGGCGAGGCGTACCCGGAGCAGTCCTTCGGCAGCGTCCACGGCATCAGCGGCGCCGAGGCCCGCAGCGGCAAGGTAGCGATGGGCTCGCTGGCCGAGGCGAAGCCCTAGTCGCAGCTCGATAGAGGTTGCCTGCCGGCGCGACGCCGGCGGGCAGCCTGGTTCCAGAGAAGCCCGCGGGTGCCCTTGGCCCCCGCGGGCTTCGTGTTTTCGGGGCTGTTATTCTCCGCCGCTCATGAACTGGCAGGTCTTCGGAACGAAGAAGTGCGCCGACACCCGCAAGGCCGAGCGCTTCCTCAAGGAGCGGGGCGTGACGTTCCAGCTGATCGACCTCGCCCAGAAGGGCATGTCCCCCGGCGAGCTGCGCGCGGTGGCGGCGCGAGTGGGCGGAATGGAGGCCCTGATCGACCGCGAGGGCAAGCGCTACGTCGACAAGGGGCTGAAGTACGCCGCCCCCACCGGCGCGCGCATCGAGGCGATCCTGCTGGCCGACCCGCTGCTGCTGCGCACGCCCGTGGTGCGCTCGCCCGCCGGCGCCACCGTGGGATTCCAGGCCGAGGTCTGGGCGGACTGGATCGCCGCCGCCAAGTCGGGCCGCAAGTGAGGGCTTAGCCCCCGTCGCGCGATGGCGCGGCACCGTATATTGTCCCCCAGCTTGGCAGTTCCGGTGCCGCAGAAGGATACGCAGACTCAGCCCTGGACGGTGATGTCCGTTCTCCGCTGGACGACCGGCCGCTTCGAGGAGCGGCGCCTGGGCACCCCGCGCCTGGACGCCGAGGTGCTGATCGCGGCGGCGCTGGGCCTGCCGCGCCTTCAGCTTTACGTGCAGTTCGACCGGCCGCTGGCGGCGGGCGAGCTGGCGAAGATCCGCGAGGCGGTGCAGCGGCGGCAGGCGGGCGAGTCGGTGGCCTACATCGTCGGCAAGAAGGAGTTCTTCGGCCTGGACTTCACCGTCGACGCGCGCGTGCTGGTGCCGCGGCCCGACACCGAGACGCTGGTCGACGCGGCGCTGGGGCGCCTGCGTCCGCGGCGGCCCGAGCCGGCGGAGGTCGCCGACGCTGACGGCGCCAGCCCCGACGACGGCGTCACCCTCGATGAGACCCCGGCGCCGGAGTCCGAGGAAGCGGCGCCGGCAGTCGCCCCGACCGTCGTCACCGAGGCACCGCCGCCCCGAAAGATCGCCGACGTGGGCACCGGGTCGGGCGCCATCATCGTCGCGCTCGGGAAGCAGCTCCCCGGCTCCGTCCTCTACGCCGTCGACGTCTCCGAGGATGCGCTGGCGGTCGCGCGCGCCAACGCCGCGCACCACGGCCTGTCGGTCACGTTCCTGCAAGGCGACCTGGGCGCGCCGCTGGCGGCGTTCGCCCCGTTCGATCTCATCACCGCCAACCTGCCCTACGTCCCCACCGGCGAGCTGGCGGGCCTGGCGCCCGAGGTGCGGGCCGAACCGCGCCTGGCCCTGGACGGCGGCCGCGACGGGCTGGACCTGGTGCGGACGCTGGTGCAGCAGGCCGCGGCGCTGCTGGCGTCCGGCGGCGCGCTGGTGCTGGAGATCGGCGCTGGCCAGGCGCCGGCGACGGCCGAGCTCTGCCGCGCCGCCGGCTTCGTGGATGTCCAAATGCGCCGCGATCTGGGCGCCATCGATCGTGTCGTCTCCGGTGTGAAACCATGAGCACAGCCCCCCCGTCCTCGCCCTCCCCTGCCGTCCCCGTCGACCGCGCCGTCGAAGCCGGCCGCGGCGCGCTGTTCATCGGCGCCGCCAAGGTCTTCTTCATGCTGAGCGGCTTCGTGCAGCAGGTCTTCCTGGCCCGGCTGATCACCGTGGCCGCCTACGGGGCGTTCGGCGCCGTCAACAGCACCATCTCGATCGTGAACAACACGGTGGTTCAGTTCACCGTGCAGGGCGTGTCCAAGTTCACCGCCGAGGACGACCGCCACGCCGAGGCCGTGAAGCGCAGCGGCCTCGCCATCATGGCGGTGGTGGGCGTCGTGCTGTGCGCGGCGTTCTTCCTGGGCGCGCCGCTGTTCGCGGCCTTCGAGAACGCGCCCGGCTACGTGCCCTACTACCGCATCGCCGCGTTCATCCCGATGCTCTACTCCGTCTACGCCGTGTTCGTCGGCTCGGTGAATGGCCAGCGCCAGTTCCGCAAGCAGGCCGGCTTCGACATGACGTTCTCGACGGCGAAGACGATCCTGCTGCTGGGCCTGGCCGCGGTGGCGGGCGTGAAGGGCGCCTTCGCCGGGTTCGCCCTGGCGGCCGTGTTCATCGTGATCGTGGCCGCGCGCGTGGTGGGCCTGCCGCGCGGTGATCGCGACGTCACCTTCCCCATCAAGCGCTTCGTGACGTTCCTGGGCACCATCTTCGGCTACAACCTGTTCCTGAACGCCGAGCTCCTGTATGACCAGCCGCTGTTGCATCACTTCGCCGGGCTGGTCGACGCCGAGCAAGGCAAGATCATCGCCGGGCACTACGCGGCCCTGCGCACGCTGGCGCTCTTGCCCTACCAGGCGCTGCTGGTGGTCACGTTCGTGATCTTCCCGCTGATCTCGCGCGCCACGTTCGCCGAGGATCGCGAGGCGACGCGCGCCTACGTCGCGCAGACGCTGCGCTACGCGCTGCTGCTGGCCACCGCCATGGGCGTGGCGCTGGGCGCCCGTCCGGCGGCGCTGATCGCCATCCTGTTCCCGCCCGCCTACGCCGAGGGCGCAGCCGCGCTGCCCATCCTCGTGGTGGGCGAGTGCTGCCTGGCCCTGCTCTCGGTCTCGTGCGCGATCCTGAACGCCGCCGGCCGCGCCACCGCCTCGCTGGTGCTGATGGCGCTGACCGTGGCCATCGGCATCGGGACCGCCTTCGCGCTGGTGCCGGGCTCGGCGCTGGGTCCCGACATGCTGCGCGCCGCCGCCATCGCCGCCTCGACGGGCATGGTGGCCGGCTTCGTGGGCGCCGTCGTCTACGTGAAGGCGACCCTGGGCGGCAGCGCGCCGCTGCCGTCGGTGGTCCGCATCGCCGTCGCGGCGGGCATCGCCGTCGCCGTCGGGCACTTCATCCCCGTGCACGGCAAGGTGCTGGGCCTGGCCGTCACGATCCTGGTGGTGGTCATCTACGCCGGCGCGCTGGTGGCGCTGGGCGAGTTTGGCCCCGCCGATCGCGCCAAGTTTCGCCGCGTCCTGCGCCGCGGTCACTGAACCCAGGTCCGCACCGTCGAGCGGAAGGGTCCGGGGACCTCTCGACATTCCCAGCAGCGCGTCGAGAGTCGGCGGGCTCAGCACGACGACTCTCATCGCGGGACGTTTGGCAGAGGGCGGCGTTCGCGGTAGTCACCGATACCATCGTGGGGAAGGTCTTTCGGGTCCTGTGCGCCACCAGTACGACCTGGCTGGCGGTGGCAGAGGTGCCGCGCCTGTTTCACCGCGCGGGCGCGCAGGTGACGCTGCTGGGGCCCTCCGACGCCTGGCCGTTGCGCGGCTCGTTCGTGACCGCCTGGCAACGGGCCGGTGGCTCCGCGTCGCAGGTGACGGCCTGCCTGGCCGAGCATCTGCAGACCTCCCGATACGACTGGATCGTCCTCGGCGACGATCCTTTGCTGGCGGCCGTGGGGGCGCACGCCAACGAGCCCTGGGCCGAGGCCGCTCTTCCCGTGGCGCCCGAGCCGCTGCGCCTCGGGCTACTCGGCTCGAAGGTGGGGTTCGTGCGCGCCGCGCAGGCGTTCGACTTGCCGATCCCGCCGTCGCGCATCTGCGCCGGCTTCGACGAGGCGCGCGAGACGGTGAAAGCCTGGAATCTCCCGGTGGTGGTGAAGGAAGACGGCCCGAGCGGTGGCGAGGGCTGCCACGCCGTCACCGACGTGGCTGCGCTGGAAGTGCTGCCGCCCCACCTGTTTCGTCACCCCGTGGTCGTGCAGGCGCTGGTGCGGGGGCCCACCCTGTCCGCGGAGGCGATCTACGACCGGGGACAGCTGCGCCACGTGGTCACGTCCTCGCTGGTCCGGGCCTGGCCGGCGCCCTTCGGCGTATCGGCGGTGCGGCGCTTCGCCGACGATCCGGCGATGGTGGCCCTGGCCACCGAGATCGGCGCGCGCGTGGCGCCGCACGGCTTCGCGAACATCACGGCGGTGCGCGATCCCGCCGACGGGCTTCCCCGTCTGATCGAGCTCGACCTGCGCCCGAACGCACTTTTCCACCTTGGAGAGAGGCTGGACGCCGACGTGACGCCGACCCTGCGCGCGATCCTGGAAGGCGTCCCGCCCGGACCGCCGCGCCGCCTACCGGCGGGCCTCGACGTCCAGGTCCCTGTCTATCCGAACGACGTCTTCCGCTGCGTCGGCGAGCGCGACTGGCGGGGCCTGGGCGCATGGGCCCTCAACCTCGACGATCGGTGGCGGTGGGCGCCTCAGGGGGACCGGCGTATGCGTCGCGCGCTGCGCGTTCACGTCTGTCGCACGCTGGCCCGCACGCTGCTTCGCCGGGGAAGCCACGCGCCTCGCCGAACCTGACCCGGGCCGGCGATCCAGTGCCCCCCTCGCGGGTGTAGCATCTTGTCGTGGATGGGAGGATGGGGCCTTCGTTGCCGCTGGCGCCGCGCGCAAATCCGGCGCGTCGGCGGCTGCCGCTCGCGGAAGAGGCGCGTGAGATCGATCGTGCGTGGCGCCCCATCTACGCCGTCTGGGAGCTGACCCTGGCGTGCGATCTGGCGTGCCGGCACTGCGGCTCGCGCGCGGGACGGGCGCGTCCCGAGGAGCTGACGACGGCCGAGTGCCTGGACCTGGTGCGCCAGATGGAGGCGATGGGCGTGCGCGAGGTGACGCTGATCGGCGGCGAGGCGTACCTGCGTGACGACTGGGTAGAGGTCATCCGCGCCGTACGACAGGCGGGCATGCAGTGCACGACCACGACCGGGGGGCGCGGCATGACCACCGAGCGGGCCCAGGCGGCGGCCGCGGCCGGACTGCAGGCCGCCAGCGTGTCCATCGACGGCGGCGAGGCCACGCACGATCGCCTGCGCGGCGTCGCCGGCGCGTACCGCTCGGCCCTGCAGGCGGCGGCGAATCTGCGCGCCGCCGGCGTCAAGCTGTCGGTGAACACGCAGATCAACAAGCTGTCGATGGAGCAGCTGCCCGACGTGCTGGAGACGATCATCGGGCTGGGCGCTTACGCCTGGCAGATCCAGCTCACGGCCGCGATGGGGCGGGCGGCGGACGCCCCCGACGTGCTGATTCAGCCCGAAGACCTGCTGCGGTTGTTTCCGATGCTGGCGCGTTTGAAGGCGCGCTGTGACGAGGCGCGGGTGACGCTGTGGCCCGGCAACAACATCGGCTACTTCGGTCCTTACGAATCGCAGCTGCGCAGCGGCTTCGGGCCGGGGCATTCCCTGTCGTGCGGCGCCGGGTGCACCACGCTGGGCATCGAGGCCGACGGGGCCATCAAAGGCTGCCCGTCCTTGCAAACAGAGCCCTGGACGGGCGGCAACATTCGCGATGCCTCGCTGCAGGACATCTGGGAGCGGTCGGCGCCGCTACGGTACAACCGCGATCGAACCGTCGACGATCTGTGGGGTTACTGCCGCACCTGTTACTACGCGGACACCTGCCGCGCCGGATGCACCTGGACGGCGTTCTCGCTGTTCGGCAAGGCGGGGAACAACCCCCTGTGTCATCATCGTGCCCTCGAGTTTCAGCGTCTGGGGAAGCGCGAGCGACTGGTCCAGGTCGAGCGTGCGCCCGGGATGCCGTTCGACAACGGGCGCTTCGAGATCGTCGTGGAGGACCTGCCGCCATGAGTCAGCCACTGTCCCCCTGTCCCGCTTGCCAGCGCCACGTCTTCGCCGACGCGTGCGAGTGCCCCTTCTGCGCGGCGAAGCTGTCGCCGGACCGCTGCGCGAGAGCCCAGGTGCTGCCGCCCGGATACTACCGGATGAGCCGGGCAGCCAGGCTGGCCGCCGGCGCGGCGCTGATCGGTGCCACCGCGTGCGGCTATGCGACCGAATACGGCTCGCCGCCGATCGACGACCGAGACGCCTCTGCCGACAGCGCCGACGCGCGATCCGAGGGAGCGGGCGGAAGCACGGGAACGGGAGGCCAGGGCGGTGGCGGCCCGGCGGGCGGACGTCAGGGCAGCGGCGGCGCGGGCGGGTCGTCCCACGCCGGCGGCGCGCCAGGTGCTGTCCCCCTGTACGGCAGCGCGGCCCCCGTGCCTGAAAAACCGGCGGGTGAGTCGTAGGTTCGTACGATGAGCGGCGCGCTGATACCCTGCCCGGCTTGTAGCCGCCACGTGTTCGTCGAGGCGTGCGCCTGTCCTTTCTGCGCGGTGAAGCTGCGCGTGTGTGAAGCCCGGGTCGGGGCGGCGCCCGGCCCCCATCTGAGTCGCGCGGCGCGACTGGCGGCGGGGGCGGCGCTGGTCGGGGCTGCCGCCTGCAGCAGCACCTCGGTGATCCCCCCCTACGGTATTCCCCCTGGGCACGACGCGTCCGCCGACGTTCACGCCGACGGGGACGCGGGTGGAGCGGACGCGGGGAGCGCGGGAGCGGGCGGCTCCGCCAGCGGAGGCGCCGGAGGAACATCGTCCCCGCCCGACGCCGGCCCCGACCGGCCCGTAGTCCCCATCTACGGAGCAGCAGCCCCCGTGCAAAAGAAACCAGTCCCCTGACCCAAGGCACCGTCTCGAGCAATCACCGGCGCTGACCCACCGAGGTGACCCCACCGAGGTTACTCCTCCGAGGAGCCCCCGCAGCCCTGACCCCACCGAGGTTGCTCCTCCGAGGAGCCCCCGGGCGCTGACCCCACCGAGGTCCTGCGAGGCCCCCCCGCTCAGCGCTGACCCTACCGAGGGCACTGACCCCACCGAGGTTACGTGCCTGG
>Ga0207694_10003275_pt1 | contig 12907 bp, 10 predicted proteins | sample KBSC34metaG_FD_184353 | JGI IMG/M metagenome (GOLD analysis project Ga0207694, IMG submission 184353) | Corn rhizosphere microbial communities from Kellogg Biological Station, Michigan, USA - KBS C3-4 metaG (SPAdes) (version 2) | ecosystem: Host-associated > Plants > Roots > Rhizosphere > Soil...
ATCGTTCGTTCCCAGTTACCGCTGCGGGACAGCTCCGGAATAGCCTGAGGCCTCACCGGATTCCCTTTTGAGCCTACCCCTTGGGGTCGGCACCGCTGGCGAACACAAGATATGGTGGTAGGGGCGGCGTGTCAATTGAGTTCTCTTCCGCTCCAGAATCCGAGCTCCAACGCTATGAACCCCTCGCCGTATCGGCGATGCCCTTCATCCCTTGGACCTTTGCGGGAAGACAAGTCTCGCGGACCGTCGACAGCCTGCGAGGCGCATGAACCGACGCTCTTTCTTCTCTCCTCGCGCCCGCTCGAGCTGTGTGTTCACCAGGGCGCAGGAATTGAAGCGGCCACGGTCCACGCTGTTTGCGCGGGCTAGCGACTGTTCCTCTTGAAGTCTGCTGGAAGATTGATCGCACCCAGCACGCCCACGTCACGGGTGGCGCTGTCCTCGAGGGCGAGTCCAGCGCACCATGCACCACGGTCGTGAATGGATCAGGAGGAGAGCGGAATGGCGATGCACACTGACACGATGAAGGCGGCGGCGATCGATCGCTTCGGCGGACCTGATGAGCTCAGCATCCATACGCTTTCGGTTCCGCCGGTGGGGCCGGATGAGGTGCTCGTTCAGGTGGATACAGCCGGCGTAGGTAAGTGGGATCCCTGGGTGCGGGAGGGAGAGTTTGCGCAGATGACGGGGAAAAAGCCGGAGTTTCCATACGTGATGGGAGCCGATGGTGCCGGGACCGTTATCCGGGTGGGCAAGAACGTGAAGAAGTTTCGCGAAGGCGACAAGGTGTACGGATACAACGCGCTCAGCTCGAGGAGCGGGTTCTATGCGCAATACGCGGCCGTCGCGGTCGATGATCTAGCGCCACTGCCCAGGGGAATGAGTCTCGAAGCGGCTGGCGCGATGCCAGCGGACGCGGTCACCGCGCTCTGTGGCCTCGAGCGACTGGAGATCCAACCGGGAGACCACGTCTTGATATTCGGCGCCAGCGGTGGCATCGGGCACCTCGCAGTTCAGCTTGCCAAGCGCATGGGGGCGCGCGTGCTCGCCGTCGCATCCGGTGCAGATGGTGTCACGCTGGTCCGGCAGCTCGGCGCTGACGCCGTGATAGATGGGCATGGTGGAGACATCGCCAAGGCAGCGCGGGAGTTCGCACCCGATGGTATCGACGCCGCGCTATTGACGGCCGGCGGCGCTGCGGCTGACACATCGCTGGCATCTCTTCGCAAGGGAGGACGAATGGCCTATCCGCACGGAGTGGAGCCTGAGCCCAAAGCTCGAGACGATATAGAGGTCAGTGCATACGACGGTCGCGTGACGGCCGGGCTCTACGAAAGGCTGAATCGGTTGATTGAGGCAGGAGCCTTCACCGTGAAGGTCGCCTCGACTTACCCGCTGGACCAGGCCGGCGCCGCCCATCGGGCCCTCGGTCAGCATCACTTGGGCAAACTCGCGTTGAAGGTCGCAGAGAGCTAAGTCGGCGCGTCAAAGTGGAGCGGGGCGAACTCCGGGCGATCGCGAGCTGCCCATTTCGCGCCTGAGCGTAGGGTATGACCCCAAGGTCCGGGTCAAGCGAAAACTGTGACCGCCGGGCACGGGGGAATGACCTTGACTTGGCATCCGTCCGCCATCGGAAGAACAGAATGGAGGAAGCGGCCAGGACCGCCATACATCCCGCGCTCGATCCAAGGCACATCCGCGACGTCACTCGATGTCATGCGCACGATGAGGGAGTCGCCCATGTAAAGCACGCCCCGACGATCAGGCGGAAGGCATTGTGCGAGCCTATTTCTTCCGGAGCCTTCCCATGAAGTCACGCTTTCCCAGTGGTACGCCCTTCCAACGCAGAATGTCGTACGTGGTCGTCGCATGAAAGTAGAAGTTGGGCTGCGAGAAGGAAAGCAGAAACTCCTCGGCCGTAAAGTCGATGTGACGGTCCCCGAAGGCAAAGCGCATGTCGCGGCCGATGAATGCGTCAACCTCAGCGGCGTCAATCGCCTCGAGTCCCGCGAGAGTGCGGGCGATCCGCTCGTTGAGCGCACCGAACGTATCCGGCGGCGGCGTCATATCCGGAGAGAACACCCCGCGGCGTATCCCTTCGATGGCCCCGAGCGAGTGCACCGCCACGGACTTCACCTGATATGCGAATGGCAGCATATCCTGCGCCAGACGGGCTTGAATCATGTCCTCAGCCGCGATCCCTTTCTCTTTGCAGAATTCCTCCGCCCGGGCGAGCAGTCCCGAAACGCTCCCCACAATCTGTCTATAGGAGGGCACCGTGGCCGCATATAGCGAGAAGTTCATTTGTCGCTCCATCACCGCGGATGTCCAAAGTCTAGTCGCGCCTGGCCGGAAGCGAAAGCGGACTCGACCCCGTGTGAGCTCAAGCTGCGATGGGACGGGTTATGTGGCAGATGCAGATCAAATCGAGTCAGGCCACACAAGAGAGCGGTGCCATGCTCACAGGGACAAGTGCCTTTGGCTCTGCAGGTGCGCAATTTGTGGTTGCGTGACGCACTGGCGGCCAGTCGGCTGATCGGTATCGAGCTCGAGAGCTGAAGTCGTCCTACCCGTTTCTGACCCTCGACCATCTCGAGGCCGCACGAGCCAATGCGGTCGAACACGTGTCCTCGGTTCTCCTCCGCGCCCTCGCCAAACCGCCGCATTCAGGTCTTTGCAAGAGCCGGACTGACCTTCATTTCCCACGCAAGGACGTGCGTATTCCCCACATCGACGTGCATTCCCTGCGCCTCGGCTGGGACGTGCGAATGACCATCCCTCATCCCTGTCCACTCTGTACACAGAAACCACGAGATGCCGCGCCAGCGTGAGCGCCGCGTACAATGCACAGTTTAGACGCAAGCGCTACGGAGACGACCATGACGGCACCCGTGAATGATGAGAAGGGCGCGAAGCTCGCTCGTCGCCACTTTCTAAAGGGCGCCGCTCTCGGCGGGGTGGCCGTGGCCGCGGGACCGGTCGCCGCACCGGTGGTCCTGGCGCAAAACGCGGAATCGGGAGCTGGTGGGCGCGATCCCAGTCAGCCACGACCGGCAACGCCGGGTCCCAGATCTGAAGAGACATCGGCTCGCGACCACTCGGTCACGTACTCGAGCTGCGGTGGCGACTACATGGTCGATGTGCTTCGCAGTCTGGGAATCGAGTACTTCGCGGCTACGCCCGGCAACACGTTCATGGGCATACACGAGGCGGTCATCAACTACGGAATGCTGACCCAGCCGAAGCTGCGTTTCATTACCACGATGCACGAGGAAGCCTCCGTGGCCATGTCGCATGGCTACGCCAAGATCGAAGGCAAGCCCATGGCGTGCATGATGCACACGGCCGTGGGTCTCCAGCACGGGAGCATGGCGATCTATAACGCCTACGCCGACCGCGTACCGATCTTCATGATGGTGGGTGCGTGGATCGATGCGACGACCCGCCCCAATGCGGTCGATTGGTATCATGCGGCCAGCGACGGTCCCGCAATGGTTCGGGATTTTACGAAGTGGGACGACACGCCTGGCTCACTGCGTCACTTCAGTGAGTCCGCGGTGCGAGCCTACCGATTCGCCATGACCCCACCGTATGGGCCGACGCTGCTCGCCGTCGACACGCTCATGCAGGAAAACGAAATCCCTGGTGGGGCGAAGGCGGCGCCGCCGATTCCCAAGTTGCCGCATGTGTCTCCTCCCGCGGGCGAGGAGGGGGCAGTTCGTGAGGCGGCACGGCTGCTGGTCAACGCCGAGCATCCTGTCATCTACGCTGACCGCGTCGCGCGCACCCCCGAAGGTCTCAAGCTGATGGTTCAGCTGGCCGAAGCCCTGCAGGCGCCGGTCTGTAGCAGCGACAATCGGATGAATTTTCCCTGGCGACATCCCCTGAACCAGGGTCGTCGGCTGCGCTCGCTCCTGGAAGACACTGATGTGGTCCTCGCTCTGGAGCCGGGGGATCCGTTCAGTCTGTTCAATCGAGTCGACGCCAAGGGAAACGTGCGGTCCGCACTGCCCGCTGGGGCCCACAAGATCACGATTTCTTCTGTCGAGCTCGCCCCGAAGGGCAATTACCAGGATCTGCAGCGCCTGGCGCCGGGCATTGAGCTCGCAATGGCCGCGGACGCGGAAGCGACGTTGCCGATGCTCATCGAGGAAGTCAGGAAGCAGATGCCCGCCGGTCGACGCGCTGCGCTCGAGGCTCGCGGCAAGGCATTCGGGCTTGCCGCTCGGGAGGCCATGGAGGCGGCGAAGGAGACGGCGGCGAACGGCTGGGACGACAGCCCGATCTCCACAGCTCGGATTTGCATGGAGATCTACGAGCAGGTCAAGTCGGACGACTGGTCTCTCCTCTCCCCCTCCGGGTTCCAGGGCAATGTGCCGCAGGCCCTCTGGACCGCCGACAAGCACTATCAGTACATCGGCTCGCACGGCGCCGCCGGGATCGGTTACATCTCGCCCGCGACACTCGGCGCGGCCCTCGCCAATCAGAAGTATGGACGGCTCAGCATCAGCATCACTGGTGATGGCGATCTGATGTTTGGCCCAGGCATTTTATGGACAGCCGCCCACGAGCGGATTCCGATTCTCTATGTGGTCCACAATAATCGCGCGTACCACACGGAGATCATGCAGCTACAGGCGATTGCCAACCGCCGGCAGCGCGGCATCGACCGCGTCCACATCGGCTGTCGCATAGAGGATCCCCACATCGACTATGCAGCGATGGCTCGAAGCATGGGTATGCATGGTGAGGGGCCGATCGAGAATCCCCGTGATCTCGGGCCCGCGCTGAAGCGCGCTCTAGCCACCGTTCGCAAGGGCGAACCCGCTTTGGTCGACGTCGTGTCACAGGGGCGCTGAGCAATGCGATCCAATACAACGGTAACGCGGCCTACTGCGCGAGTGATCCGGGCCGTGGTGACGCTTTCGGTGGTACTCGGCGCCGGTATCTCGGTCGGCTTTGCGGCCAATCCCACAGCGAATGCAACCCGCGGAAAGCAGCTCTATTACGAGACCGGGTGTTATCAGTGTCACGGCACGCGGGGTGCCGGCGGTGCCGGGCCGCGGTTGGCGCCGCAACCGATTCCGATCGAGGCCTTCAAACTACAGCTACGGCACCCGCGGATCCGGATGCCCGTCTACACCGACGTGGTCATGCCCGATGCAGATGTTGCGGACATCTATGCATACCTCCTCACCATTCCGAAGGGCAGGAGCGCCGCGGAGATTCCGATGCTCAAAGAAATAGCCGTCACCCCGTGAGCGCGGTTACTCGTGGCGTTTGTGAGCCGCGAGTGTCAAGTCCTCTGTCCGTGGGCGCCGGTTCGCGCGTCTAAGGCACAGCCGCGTGTTCGGCCTCGCGAACGATTGCGGCGCCATCGACACTCGTCAACCACTTGCCTGAGACCAGACCGCTCACACTGGCGCGCACCTTGCCCAGGTACGCGGCGTGATCCCCGTAGACGTGCTGTAACTGCTCATGCGACATCGGGATCTTGTAGCCATGGAACAGGCATACAAAGGGTCCGCTTTTCGCGCCAATCCAACGCGCCGTAGGGACGTCCACGTAGGGCGAGCGCACTCCCCCCAAGGCATTGCCGTGGCTGTCAACGACGAACATGCGGTCCGGAGGTAGTCCATCCGCATTCGCGACGAGTTGCAACGGCGGAGCATGCTGGGGAGGCACCCCATGTTGGACCCATGCATCGAGAGCTCGCCAAGCAGCGTCGAATGTGTAGCGGACGGGAAAGTCCGTGGGAATCGTTCCGCGGGGTGAGCAAACCTCATCCGCATTGTCGTTCGCTCGCCCGTGCGCTCGCGCCATGTCCGCATCATTCGCGAAGGACAGCGCCTCCCAAGGATCTACGTGTCCAGCGCCTGCTATCTCCCACCGCCGGAAACGGTCCCCTGGAGAATCGCTGTCGGGTCTGCGGCTGGCAATGTTCGTCCCCATGTCTCCCTGCGTGAAGATCTCGAGCACCGGGACGCCCGAGGGTGCCGTGATGAGCCCAGGGTCACCCGGCGACAGATCCTCCTGGCACTGATTGATCGGAACCTGCCAGGGCGGACTACCGCTATAGAGATATCCGTCGTAGAGCGGCTTGCCGTCCGGACCGGCGACGCGCTCGCCGAAGAGACTCGCATACAGGCGGGCGTAGCCCGCCGTCTGCGACTGCCCCGTCATGTACAGACGCTGCGCGGGTCGGCTGAGAATGCGGGCGGCCGACGCCGGGCTCTTCAGAAGCATCCCGATCTGGCTGAGGATGTCCCACGCCAAGCCGCTCTCATCGGCGGGCGTCGTCGGCCGGGAGAACGCGTTGATCTCGGAGGCCGCGCACGCCGGAGCGGACCGCGGATTGGGCATGGTCACGGAGGCGTACCGGACGGAGTCGAACGCCTTCAAGGCAGCGATCGTGTTGGGTTTGATGGTGATCCCGACCCAGACATCGCCGTCTGCAATGAACTGCTCGTAGGATTCAGCCCACATGATGGGCAGATCGGCATCGTCGGACGGATTCATTGGCTCGACAATGACGGTGCCGCTGAAGCGGCGCCCATTCTTCGGGCGGCGCACCAGAATGCGCGTCGTATAGGATCCCTGAGCGAGCGCATGCGGGCCCCGACCGGAGCGGTCATACACACTGGCTCGTCCCCGCACCAGGTACTCGAGCTCCACGTAACCGCGCTCGTCCAGCGCAAGCGGCTTCTTTTGGTAGGCGCTCGCGGAGAACGGATGTGACGTCCGGGTCGCAGGCAGCGGCGCACCGATCTCTGGAAGAGATGGGTGCTCGGCCGGCGAAGCGCCTGCGATACAGGTCACAGCCGCGGCGACCACGCCTCCCAGCATTTCATGGAAGCTGCGCATTCAGCCTCACTGTGCCTGCGCGTGCAGACGGATGCAACTGAATACGTTCGCGTCAGCGCCAGGGGAGTTTGATTGTACTGCCCGCGAGGTGTTGCTCCCACAAATCCTGCTCGGCCATTCCCACGCCGCGCAACCGACCTGAGATAGCCGATCAGGGGCACTCCCCTCTCCGACCGGGCCGCCTGAGCTACGAGGCCTCGATGGATGGCGGGAATCCATGCGCGATTCGGCTTCTTATTGTAAGCCCATCCTCAGGGAACCATCCCATGAAGCCAATATTGCGCCGCACACGTGCGACCTCGCTGACGTTTGTTTTCTGTACCGCTGCCATGGCGTCTGCACTCGCGGCGGATCCCGTTTGCAATCAGCTCATCGCCGCCACACAAATGCTGAGAACGAAGCCGTTCCACCTCTACCTGACGGAAACGCAGAGCTTCGCGAACGCGGTCGTGTCAAAGGCGGCGGGTCAGCAGGGTCCGATGAAGATGTTGACGGTGGGACGTTATGAATTCAGCGGCGTGCAAGCGCCGGCGCATGCGATGACACTGAAGGACATGATCCACTCCACGCGCGGGCACTAGCAATGCGCGTCACGATGGTCCGGAGATCGGTCCCAGAGCGGTCCCCGGCTATTGGTACTGCGCGTTGAGGTTCTAGGCAGCCACAGGCGGCCCGAAACTGTTGGCTTCGGCCTGTCCCCTGCCAAGGCAACCCCAGAGGGCGAAGCCAACGAAGACGACGAGCGCGGCCAGCGGCACGGCGGAGTCGAGCTGACTGCCCAGGCTGATGCGGTGCGCCCAAATAGCCATGGCGACGATCGTCAGGACTGCAGGGGCAAGCAGCAACCAACCGGTGCGGCCCATATCGTGCAGGCGCCGGGCATGCAGAACGACGGCGGGGTACACCAGTACCAACAGGTCCCACGGCGCGTACACATTCGGCCCGGATTTTGCGTAAGACCATACAACGAACGCGAGCGGGATCAACGCAGCCGTAAACTGGCCGCGCGAGGTTCGGCCTGTGGGATACACGAATAGAGTATCCCAGATCATGCTGCGCCCCGATTCGCCGAGCGTCAGCGCGGTGCGCTGCAAGGCCCCCTTGTAGTATTCGAGGTGGGCCAGCATCAAGAGACCGTTGAGGGCGAAAGCGACGAGCCCGAAGAGCAGACTGAGGGGCTGATGATCCAGGACTGACCAGTAAAGCGCGCAGGTCGAGACCGGCATGACCACGCAGAGCGCCGCCGGGACGAAGTACCCCGTGAGAATCAGCGCGCCCGTGACGAGCTCGATCAGCATGGCAACGTCCAACAGATGCGAGTGAACCAGCGCGCCCATCAGCTCAACAGCGAGCGCACCATGTCCGCCTGGCGTCGGCCACAACGAGAAGAAGAAATGGTTGAGTCCATTCAGGAGCATCCATGCGCCGAAGATCACCCGAGCGGCCAGTAAGAGCTGCTGCGCGCCCAGGGCCCCGCCAGTCTGGGCGACGCTCGCTGCGCCCCAGCCGCGCGGCTTCGAGCGCAGGGCGAACATCGAGCGGTAGCTGGCGATGAAGGCCACGGACAGCAATACGTTGCAGGCCAGCACCCTGCTGCCTGCGAACACGCTTCCCGGATTCCATGCCGACAGGGGCGAATCCCACCAGAACACGCAGAACGCGACAGGCATGCACACGAGGAGCACGGCCGGGCAATAGAGCCCCAGCAGGACGCTGATCCCCGTGATCAGCTCTATGGCTTTGACGACGTCGAACAGGTGGCTGTGAAGCAGCGCAAAGAGCATCTCGTGCGCCAGCGGGTTGGTGGTGTCATATCCCGGCTGTGGATAGATGTGATAGAAATGCTCCAAGCCGGCTGGAATCATCCAGCCCGCGTACCAGAGCCGCACAACCCAGATCGCGTACTTCATGTCTCATCCCCCTGTCGGAACGCCGTCTGCCGCCTTTATCGTGCGGTCTATCGCGAATCGGTTCACTTCCTACTGTCGCTAGCATAACTGACGGCCGCGCCGAGAGTGACGCCTGCCTCGTTCGAGTCCACTCCCGGGCACGATAATAGGTCTTCTTTTCAAACACTTAGATTGGATTTGCCGCGCGCCGAAACAGGCCGGTTTGCCGGCGGATGCGGCTCGCGAATCGCCTCACGGCGACCTCGAGACAAGCACGTTAGCCGGCGAAGCGATTACCGCCGCTACCAGCAATGGCGTGACGCCGCTTACAACTCTCCACACGGCCCGCACACGGCCGGTGCTCCCTCTTTCCGCCTTGTCGCCTCTCCCAACAGCTGTGTTGGTCATGAGCTTGATGGGAAGGCCCTCTACAGATCATCATCCGTCAGGTTCCTCCTGGCCTCAGACGCGCTGTATGTCTGCAGACCCGGGACCGGAGAGCCGTGAAGACAACCATGAAGAGACGGGACTTCCTGCGCGCCGCGGGCTTCGCGAGCTCCGCCTGGCTGCCATGGCGTCGCAGCTGGGCGGCGGATCAGCGGGCGGTGAGTCTGACGGGGGCGGCGATCTCGCTGCGTGCGAGCGACCTTGCGGATCTTGCCGCGAGCCTGCAGGGCGATCTCCTCCTTCCGACGCACAGTCGCTACGAGCAGGCCCGCCGGGTATGGAACGGATCCATCAACAAGCGTCCAGCGCTCATCGCAGCCTGTGTCGGCGCTGCGGACGTCGTGCGAGCCGTCAACTTTGCACGCGAGCACCAGTTGCTGACGGCCGTGCGCGCAGGTGGTCACAGTACTTCCGGCAAGTCTACCTGCGACGGCGGAATCATGATCGACCTCTCGCCGATGCGCGGCGTGCGCGTCGACCCTGCCAGTCGCACGGCGTATCTCGAGCCTGGAACGCTATTGGGCCAGTTCGACCGCGAATGCACTGCGTTCGGGCTAGCTACGACGGCTGGCACCGTCTCAAACACCGGCGCCGCCGGCCTCACCCTCGGCGGAGGCTTTGGCCGGCTCGGCAGCAGATTCGGCCTGGCTTGCGACAACCTCAAGGGTGCCGATGTCATCACCGCCAGCGGCACGCTCGTGCATACCAGCGAGCAGGAGAATCAGGAACTGTTGTGGGGCCTGCGCGGAGGCGGCGGCAACTTCGGTGTGGCCACATCGCTGGAATACCGCCTGCATCCGATGAATCCCATCGTGCTCGGGGGAATGCTGACCTGGCCGTTTGAGCGCGCGCGGGAAGTGCTCGAGTTCTACGCTGACTACGCGCCACGCAAGCCAGACGAGCTTTGCACTGACCTGTTCCTGCGCTCCGCGCCTGGGACGCAACCAAGCATCTCCATCATGGTGTGCTGGTCCGCGGATCACACGGCTGGCGAGCGAGCCCTCGAGCCCATCCGCAAGCTCGCACGCACCGCTCAGGGCGCCGTCGTAGCGACGCCCTATGTCCATCTGCAGTCAATATTCGATGCGGGATTTCCCGATGGTCGCAAGTACTACCAGAAGTCCGGACTCGTGAGCGCACTCACGCCCCGTGCCGTCGGAATGCTCCTGGATGTCTTCCAGACTCCGCGCTCGTATCCCCTCACCGTGCAGTTGCAGGGCATGGGCGGCGCAGCCCACCGCGTCAAGCCCGGAGACACCGCGTTCTTTCACCGCGAGGCCCTGTGGGATATGGATCTCATCACGAGCTGGGAGGACCCCAGCGAGACGGACGCGCACGTCGCCGGCATGCACGCTGTGTGGGCTCAACTCGAGCCCCTCACGAAGGGATTCTACGTAAATTCACGCTACGAAGATGACCTCAAGGCCTTTCGAGACAACTACGGCGACAACTACTCGCGACTGGTGACGCTGAAAAACCGCTACGACCCGACGAACCTGTTTCGCCTGAATGCCAATGTCGTTCCGACCGACCGCCCCGGCGGCACACCCCTTCCCTCCCATGCCTCTGATTGACCGCCGCAGGCTGCCTGCGGGGTATACAGGCTGAGCGATACAGGTCGAGTCATCACTGATTGCGTGTGGGCAGCGCTTCCAGCGTCTTGCCATCGGGCGCCGTAACCCGTACGTAGAAGCCGCCCGGCCTGCCGTCCTTGAGCGGATAGTAGACAATGGCCACCTTGTCGCCGGTGTTGAGTGAGTGCAGGGTCCAGCCTCGCCGTCCCAACCAACTCGGGCTCATGCCCTCCAGGCCCCACTCCCGCATCTTGCCTTGCTTGCCGGGCACGGCGATCCAGATGAAGGTGTGAGGCTGCGTCCATTCATACCTCTCGATCGTGCCACTCAACGTCTTTTCCGTGCCCCATTCGAACATGGCGGTCGAATGGTGGGCGATTGCGGAGTGTCCGAGAACGAGGCTCACCGCGCAAATCACGGCGATCAATGACCAGTTTCTGAGCTTCACGACCTACTCTCCGGGTTTGTGCTTGAGGCTGAAGGCGGCGTTGCCGTTCGCATCCAGAGCATCGTGATTGTTCTGCTCGCACACGTACTCCATGATCTTCCAGTCGCGGTGTCGCTTGTAGTCCACTTTCGTCGTATAGGGCTCGACGAATACGGCCGGGTCGGTACGCGTCGTCGTAATCTCCAACGTGTTCGGATCCACCAGGCGCATTCGCTCGCTGATGTGCAGTTTGTCACTGTGACCGTTGATGCCATTGACGGGACTGGTCTCCGGCAGGATCGCGGAAGTCTCGACCACCAGCGTGTCATTCTCCCAGTGACCGACCGAGGTGCCCTGGAATGAGGGATCCGGACTCTCAGGCGGCGGGCTGCCATCCGTGTAGATGCGGCGCGTGAGTCCCTCGGTCTCGATGAGGATCGTCACGCGTCCCGGTGTGAACAGGAACTCCATCGGGTAGGGCTGCGTCATGCTCTGGGGCAGCCCGGGCGGAATACAGCTCGCGACCTCAGAGACGAAGTTGAGGCCTTTCTGCTTCTTGTTCAGCGCCTGATACTTGTCCCATTGGGCCTGGTAGGGCGGAGTGAACTTCGGTTCAGCAGGCGGAGCCTGACCGGCCTGCGGTGGCCTGAAGGTCACGTCCCATACCCCGCCCCAGTCGGGCAGCTTGGCCAGCGCCGCGTATGGGTTGGAAGCTTCCGGCGCCGCCGCTGCCGACGGCGCCGCGCTCGGCGCTGCGGGCGGGCTCTGTGACCCGCAAGCGGACAGCAGAGCGGCGGCGCATGTTGCGGTGACCCAGGCGACAGGTACGACTGTGCTGCGCATAGCACCCTCCCAGGAAGGTGCTTGCGATCCTGACACACGGGGGGCCGAAAGGGTAGCCGGCTACCTGAGCATCCCCCCTTTGATCGGAAGTGGGGTCTCCGATCAGAACGCGAGCTCACGCCGATGGTCCGGTTGATGCGCTGCGCGTGGACAGTCCGCACGCAGCGCCGTGGATCAACCGGCGGCTCCAGCCGACAGCTCAGCGGACAGGAATCAGCAAAAAGGCGTGCGACAGGTGATCGCGCGTGTCGGTTCCGTTTGCCGCTATCCACCCGTTGGAGCTGATGCTCACCGCCGTTTCGAGCTCTATCGAGCCGGCCAGTGGGCTCGTGGGCTCGATCAGGGTATTCAGATCAAACATTTGGCCGTCCTCGTCCAGGAAGGCTCGACCGGAGTTCACCGAGTTGGTCGATGTGCCGACGATTTGACCCTTGCCGTTGATGGACAACGCCGAACTGTCAGTATCCCCCGCCAACGTCCCGAGATCCGTCATCGCGCCCTGGTGATAGAGAAAGGCGTGGGTGAGCTCACCAACCGGTCCAACCTGCTTCGTATTCGAGCTGCCGACGATATCGCCCTTGTTGTTGACTCCAAAGGCGTCGCTGGTGCCCGAATTCTGCAATGAGCCCAAACTGGTCACGGTGCCGGCCTGCCACTCGACCGCTAGCAGGCCGTTGTTGGACAGACTCTGTCCAACTGCCGTCCCGCGATTGTTGATGGCATTGACCGAAAGCCCGGTGACTATGCAGTGGTCGCATTCCAGTCCTGGAAGGGTGGTCTGGACATGGTTCGGGCCGCTCCACATGACAGCTTCGCTGCCGGGAGCGCCGGAGGCGGTATACGTCCCCACGATCGTGCCGTGG
>Ga0207694_10003278_pt1 | contig 12898 bp, 8 predicted proteins | sample KBSC34metaG_FD_184353 | JGI IMG/M metagenome (GOLD analysis project Ga0207694, IMG submission 184353) | Corn rhizosphere microbial communities from Kellogg Biological Station, Michigan, USA - KBS C3-4 metaG (SPAdes) (version 2) | ecosystem: Host-associated > Plants > Roots > Rhizosphere > Soil...
CCGGTTGCGGGAGCGGGCGTGGGTCAGGATGCTCCTGAGGCCCGCGCCGAAGAAGATATTGTCGCCCAGCACCAGCATCACGTCGTCGGTTCCGACGAAGTCGCGGCCGATGATGAAGGCCTGGGCCAGGCCTTCCGGCTTCGGCTGCACGGCGTAGGAGATATTGATGCCGATCTGGCTGCCGTCGGCAAACAGGGCCTTGTAGGAATTCAGGAATTCCGGCGAGGTGATGATCAGGACGTCCTTGATCCCCGCCAGCATCAGCACCGACAGCGGGTAATAGATCATCGGCTTGTCATAGACCGGCAGCAGCTGCTTGTTGGTCGCCATCGTGACCGGATAGAGCCGCGTGCCCGATCCGCCCGCCAGGATAATGCCCTTCATCTGATCCCTCGCTCAGGCCAGCAGCTTGCCGACGACTTCGTCCATGGCATCCTGCCAGGGTCGCGCGCGGATGCCAAAGTCGGCGGCCAGCTTCCCGGTCGACAGGCGCGAATTGGCCGGACGCTTTGCCGGCGTCGGATAATCGGCGGTCGCGATCGCCTCCACCGCCGGCTGCGGGCCGCCGAATTTGGCCGCCGCCTGGAAAACGTGCCGCGCCAGCCCGCACCAGGTGGTGTCGCCGCCATTGACGAAATGATAGGTGCCCACGGGGGCCGCCGGATCGTCGATCAGGCGCAGCGTGATGGCCGCCACGGCCTGGGCGATGTCGGCCGCCGCGGTCGGGCAGCCGTGCTGGTCGTCGACCACGCGCAGCGCCGGGCGCTCGGCCCCCAGCCGCAGCATGGTCTTCACGAAGTTGCCGCGATGGGGGCTCACCACCCAGGCGGTGCGCAGGATGACGTGGCGCGGCGCGGCCAGCCGGATCGCCCGCTCGCCCGCCTCCTTGCTGGCGCCATAAACGCCGAGCGGACTCACCGTGTCGGTCTCGACATAGGCGCTGTCCTTGGCCCCGTCGAAGACATAGTCGGTCGAGATCTGGACGATGGGCACGCCTTTGGCCGCCTCGGCCAGCAGCGCCGGCCCCAGCGCATTGGCCGCGAAGGCGGCGCCCATGTCGCTCTCGGCCTTGTCCACCGCCGTATAGGCGGCGGAATTGACGATCGCGGCGAAGCTCTTCCCGGCGAAATAGGCGTTGATGCTGTCGGCGCTGGCCAGGTCAAGCTCGGCCCTGGTGGGCGTGTGGATGCGGATGCCTTCGGGCCACGCGACGGCAGCCAATTCGATGCCGACCTGCCCCTGCCCGCCCGTGATCAGTATGTCGGCCATCAGCCGAGCCCCCGACGGTCGGCGGCGTTGGTGCGGTTCAGTATGTCGCGCCACCAGCCCTCGTTGGCGAGATACCAGCGCACCGTATGGTCGATGCCGGTCTCGAACGTATGGCTGGGCGTCCAGCCGAGCTGGTCCCTGATCTTGGCCGCGTCGATGGCATAGCGCCGGTCGTGCCCCGGCCGGTCGGCGACGAAGCTGATCTGCTCGCGATAGCTCTTCGGCCCTGGCCGTAAGCCATCGAGTATGTCGCAGATCGTCTCGACCACATGCAGGTTGGTCCGCTCGCAGGAGCCGCCGATATTGTAGGATTGGCCGACGACGCCCTGTTCGAACACCAGGTGGAGCGCGCGGGCGTGATCCTCGACGAACAGCCAGTCGCGGATATTGTCGCCCTTGCCGTAGACCGGCAGGGGTTCCCCGGCCAAGGCCTTGATGATCATCAGCGGGATCAGCTTCTCGGGGAAATGATACGGCCCGTAATTGTTCGAGCAGTTGGTCGACAGCACCGGCAGGCCATAGGTATGGCCCCAGGCCTGGACCAGATGGTCCGACGCGGCCTTCGACGCCGAATAGGGCGAGCGCGGGTCGTAAGGCGTGGTCTCGGTGAAATAGCCCTCGGCCCCCAGCGAGCCGAACACCTCGTCGGTCGACACGTGGTGGAAGCGAAAGCTGCTCTGCCGCTCGGGCGACAGGGCGCGATAGTGGCGCAGCGCCCCCTGCAGAAGGGTAAAGGTGCCCACGACATTGGTCTGGATGAACTCGCCCGGCCCGTCGATCGAGCGGTCGACATGGCTTTCGGCCGCCAGATGAACCACGACGTCGGGATCGAAGCTCGTGAAGGCGTGGGCCACCGCCTCTGCATCGCAGATATCGGCCTTCAGCAGGCGATAGCGCGGATGGTCGGCAAGGCCCGGCAGCGAGGTCAGCGTCGCGGCATAGGTCAGCTTGTCGAAATTCAGCACATGATGGTCGCTGTCGGCGATCAGCCGGCGGACCAGGGCGGAACCGATGAAGCCGGCGCCGCCGGTGACCAGGACGCGAAGAGAATTGGACGGCATGGATGCCTATATGTCGAGCGGGAGAAGCGGGTTGCCGTCATAGGCAAACGGGGACGCGAAATCCTTCAGCAACGGCTGGACCTTGTCCTTCGGCGAAAGCTGCGCCTCCACCACCGGCACCGGCCATTCCACGGCGATAGCGGGATCGCTCCACAGGACGCCGCCGTCATTTTCCGGCGCGTAATAGTCGGTCACCTTGTAGACGACCTCGGTATCGGGCTCGAGCGTCAGGAAGGCGTGGCCGAAGCCGATCGGGATCAGCAGCTGCCGCCCGTTCTCGGCCGACAGAACGGTGCCGACCCACTTGCCCCAGGTGGGGGACTCGCGGCGCAGATCGACCGCGACGTCGAAGATGCTGCCGCGTACACAGCGGACCAGCTTGTCCTGTGCATGGGGCGGGGTCTGGAAATGGATGCCGCGCAGCGTGCCGACCGCGCGCGACAGGGAATGATTGTCCTGGACGAAGCGGGCGAGGCCCGGAAAATCCCTTTCCTTGAAGGTTTCCGAGAACCAGCCCCGGTCGTCGCCGAAGCGCCGAGGCTGAAGCAATTTTACCGGATTGTCCGTCATCGATCGGTCCCTGAACCACCGGCCCGCGCAGCGCGTACCTTAAAGCCGGGAATGTACGTCATTGCAATGCGGCATAGTACGTAAACTTGTAATCATCCGCGCGGACACGCGCTAAGACCTCATGGCGCCATGATTTTTATGCCGTTATGATGTGCGCACAGGACCGCCGCCCGGCGGCAGCCGATCCGCCCGGTTTTTCAGGAGGCTCAGTTTTCATCCTCTTCCACTAGAAAAACGGCCCTTGTGTGCGGGGCCGGCGGGTTCATCGGCAGTCATCTGGTCAGCCGCCTGAAGCGCGAAGGGCTCTGGGTCCGCGGCTGCGATCTGAAGCGTCCGGAATTCGGCGAAACCGAGGCCGACGATTTCGTCGTCGGCGACCTGCGGCGGCTGGATGTGTGCCGCGCGGTGATCGACCGCCCGTTCGACGAGCTGTATCAGTTCGCGGCCGACATGGGCGGGGCCGGCTATATCTTCGCCGGCGACCATGACGCCGACATGATGCACGACTCCGCCATGATCAACCTGAACGTGATGGATGCCTGCCACGCGGCCGGCGTGCGCCGGCTGTTCTATTCCTCCTCGGCCTGCATCTATCCGACCCATAACCAGACCGACCCGCAGAACCCGAAATGCGCCGAGGACACGGCCTATCCCGCCGCGCCCGACAGCGACTATGGCTGGGAGAAGCTGTTCAGCGAGCGGCTTTATCTCGCCTTCCGGCGCAATCACGGGATCAAGACCTACATTGCCCGCTATCACAATATCTTCGGCCCCAAGGGCCCGTGGACCGGCGGGCGGGAAAAGGCGCCGGCGGCCCTCTGCCGCAAGGTGGCGATGGCCGGAAGCGGCGACGCCATCGATATCTGGGGCGACGGCGAGCAGACCCGATCGTTCCTCTATATCGACGAGTGCCTTGAGGGCACGCTGCGGCTGACCCGGTCCGACTTCGCCGGCCCGGTCAATATCGGGTCGGAGGAGATGGTGACGATCAACCAGATGGTCGACATGATCGCCGACATCGCCGGCAAGCGGATCGCGAAGAACCATATCGCCGGGCCGCAAGGCGTGCGCGGCCGCAACTCCGACAACCGGCTGATCCGCGCCGAGCTGGGCTGGGCGCCGAGCGCGCGGCTGCGCGACGGGCTGGAAGCGACCTATCGTTGGGTCGAGGAACAGGTCCGCAGCCAATGAATTTTAACGCAGAGAACGCAAAGGACCGCCGAGCACGCTGAGCTTGCGCGGTTTCCTTGATCCGTCATTCCCGCGAAGGCGGGAATCCAGGAATGCCGGTAGCAGCTCGATCGGAGTCGTGTCGCCGCGGACGCGGCTCTGACGCTGGATTCCCGCCTTCGCGGGAATGACGGATCAAATAATCTCCGCGACCTCGGCGGTCCTCCGCGCCCTCCGCGTTAAAATCTTGTCCTTGCCGCGCCCGTATGGGGCGGACATTATCCCCCATCAATTAGAAGATAGCGGGGAAACGATGGCGCTGACGCGGGTGTTCGAGCCGATCGATATCGGCAAGGTGACGATCCCCAACCGGATCGTCCGCGCCGCGCACGGCACCCATCTCGCCCGTCATGCCTTCGACGAGGATTCCATCGCCTATCACGCCGCCCGGGCCAAAGGCGGCTGCGGCCTCACCATCATCGAGGCGGCCAGCGTCCATCCTTCCAGCGAGAACACCCTGTTCAATGTCGACGACCGGGTGATCCCCGGCTTCGAGGCGCTGATGAAGGCGGTGCGCCCCTATGGCATGAGGGTGTTCGAGCAGCTGTTCCATGGCGGCCACCAGACCTTCGGCGAGGGCCGCCGGCCGCCCTGGTCGGCCTCGACCGTGCCCAGCCCGATCCTGGGCGCCGTGCCGGTGCCGATGGGCGAGCCGGAGATCGAGGAGATCATCGCCTGCTTCGCCGCCGCGGCCAAACGCTGCCAGGCCGGCGGGCTGGACGGGGTCGAGATCCATGCCGCCCACGGCTACCTGATCCACCAGTTCCTCTCCCCCATCACCAACCGGCGCGAAGACCGCTGGGGCGGTTCGCTTGAGAACCGGATGCGCTTCCTGCTCGAGATCGCGCGCGCCATCCGCAAGGCGGTCGGGCCGGACTATGCGCTGGGTGTGCGCATCTCGGCCTCCAGCGCGGTGGGCAGCCTGCACGAGCCAGAGATCCGCCAGATCACCCAGGCGCTGCTGAAGGAAGGGCTGATCGACTATTTCAACGCCTCGCTGGGCGACTATTACCGCATGGATTCGATGGTCGGCGGCATGCAGCAGCCCTCCGGTTACGAACTGCCATCGAGCGGACAGCTGACCGAGGGCGTCACCGTGCCCCGCATCATCTCCGGCCGCATCCGCACGCTGGAAGAGGCCGAGCAGGTGCTGCGCGAGGGCACCGCCGATCTTGTTTCCATGGTCCGCGCCCAGATCGCCGACCCCGAGCTGATCCGCAAGACCCGCGAGGGCCGGGAGGACGAGGTTCGCCCCTGCATCGCCTGCAACCAGGGCTGCATCGGCGGGCTGATGCGCGACATGCGCCTGGGCTGCCTGGTCAATCCGGCGGTCGGCTTCGAGACCACCCTGGCCGAGGATTTGATCGTAAAAACAAAGACTCCGAAGAAAGTGCTCATTGTCGGCGGCGGCCCGTCCGGCATGGAATCCGCCCGCATCGCGGCGCTGATGGGCCATAGAGTGGTGCTGGCCGAGGCCGGATCGAAGCTGGGCGGCGCCATCCAGGCTGCCCGGCGCGCACCCAAGCTGCACACGATCGGCGACATCGTCGATTGGCAGGAGCGCGAGATCTACCGCCTGGGCGTCGAGGTCAGGCTCGGCACCTATATGGAGGCCGACGCCGTGCTGGCCGAGGACGCCGACATGGTGGTGATCTCCACCGGTTCGCAGCCGCGCATGGACGGCGTGCAGTTCGGCGAGCCGGGCATTCCGCTGCCGGGCTTCGACCTGCCGCATGTGCTGTCGTCGCACGACCTGCTGCTCGGCGCGCCACGCGATCTTGGCAAAAGCGCAGTGGTGCTCGACGATACCGGCCATTACGAAGCGCTTGGGGTCGCAGAGTTCCTGATTTCCAAGGGCTTGGCTGTGACTTTTGTCACACGCTTTCCGTCGATCACGCCCTATGTCGACACCACGATGCGCACCGTGCCCGCGCTGGAGCGGCTCTATGAGGGCGAGTTCACCCTGTTGAACCGGCACCGCATCGTGTCGATCGAGCCGGGCAGCGCGGTGGTCCAGCCGTTCCAGGGCAAGCGCCCGACGACCGTTCCCGCCGACACGGTCGTGCTGATCACTCCCAACGAGCCGATGCGCTCGCTCTATGACGAGCTGCGCCAGCATCACAAGCACATCGCCCTCATCGGCGATGCGCTGGCACCGCGGGACTTGCAGGCGGCCATCGCCGAGGGCCACCGCACCATGCGCGCCTTCGTTTAAAGAGCACGAACATGACCGACGAACACGTCGCCTGGGTCCCGCCGCCACGCCCCGAATGGCTCACCACCTTCAACGCGGAAGGCGAGAATACCGACCTGCGCAGCCTCGTCCCGCTCGACCCCGCCGAGCTGATCGCCACGGCCAAACGCGCCACCGGCTTCGACGATTTCGGCGACGAACGCTGGCGCGAGCCGTTCGAGATCATCGTCAAGGCGCTGGAGGACGAAGCCGCGCTCAATTATTTCGGCCGGCTGATGGCGCGCAACGACATGCTGAACTGGCTGAAGGCCTTGCTCGGAATCAATGCCGCCTTCAACCAGTTTCCCGGGATTGCCGATGAAGTCATTGATCGCCCTCTGATTATCGCCGCCCTGCCCCGCTCCGGCTCCTCGATCCTGTTCGAGCTTCTGTCGCTCGATCCCGATCTGGGTTCGCCGCTGCAATGGGAGATGATGTTCCCCTACCCGCCGCCGGATGCAGCCTCACGCGCCGGCGATCCGCGCATCGACATGTGCCAGCATCTGGTGACGCAATGGGCCAGGGTGGCGCCGAGCTTCGCCGCGATCCACCACATGGATGCGCGCCTGCCCAATGAATGCATCTATGGCCAGGCGGCCTGCTTCACCAGCGAGTATTTCGCCTCCCAGTATCAGATACCGAGCTATATGGAATTCCTGGCGACGCGCGCCGATTGGGAGTTTTCGTACAGCTTCTACAAGAGGTTATTGCAGGTTCTTCAGTTCAGGAATCCGCGCCGGCACTGGCTGCTGAAGGCGCCGTCGCACATGAACTACCTGCCGACGATCTTCAAGGTCTTCCCCGACGCCAAGGTGCTGTTCACCCACCGCGACCCGATCGTCGCCCAGGCCTCGGTCATCAACCTGATGGGCACCCTCTTCTGGCTCCGCAGCGACAAGCCGATGGAGGTCAGCGCGTTCGCCGGAATGCTGTCGCCCGAGGCGATGGCCTGGACCATGAACCGCGGGGTCGACTGGCTGGAGAGCGGCGCCATCCCCAAGGACCAGTGCTTCAGCTCGCTCTATGCCGACCTGATCCAGTCCCCGGTCGAGGCGGTGCGCAAGATCTACGACCGCGCCGGCATGGACTTCACCGAGGCCGCCGCCCAGCGCATCCGCGACTATCTGGCGGCCAAGCCGCAGGGCAAGTTCGGCAAGCACAAATACGAAATCGCCGATCCCGCCGAGCATGAACGCCTGCGCGGGATTTTCGCGCGGTATCAGGGCTATTTCGGCGTGCCGAATGAGATTTGATTTTTGGCTTATTGCGTCGATCCCGTGAGGGCGGGAATCCAAGGTTATTATCCGCAGATTACGCAGCCTGGGACCAGGCCGCCCGACCAGCGAAAATCCGCGAGGCGAAAGATCTTCAATCTGCGTTAATCTGCGTAATCTGCGGATAAATTCTTGGTTCGCGATGCTGGCTTCCCGCCTTCGCGGGAATGACAAAGAAGGAAAGAACGGGAAAGGCCTCGACCATGCTTCTCGAAAACAAAGTCGTCATCGTCACCGGCATCGGGCCCGGCATGGGCCGCAAGCTGGCGCTGGAGGCCGGCAAGGTCGGCGCGCAGCTCGTGCTCGTTGCCCGTTCGAAGGACTTCGTCGAAAGCATCGCACGTGAGGTCGGCGATCATGCCGTCGCCGTCACCGCCGACGTGTCGAAGCAAGAGGATTGCGATCGTATCGCCGCCGCCGCGATCGAACGGTTCGGCCGGATCGACGGGCTGGTCAACAGCGCCTATGGCTCGGCCCCCTTCACCCCGTTCGAAGAGGCCGACCTTGCCGACTGGCGCCGCGCCATGGACGTCACCGTATTCGGCAGCCTGCAGATGGTCAGGTCGGTCCTGCCGCACATGAAGGCCAAGGGCGGCTCGATCGTGAACGTCTCGACCATGGAGACGCGCAAAACCCTGCCGGGTCATGGCGGCTATGTCATCGCCAAGGTCGGACTGGCCGGCGTGACCCGCCAGCTGGCGGTGGAACTCGGCAAGTACAAGATCCGGGTCAACAGCGCCGTGATGGGCTGGATGTGGGGCACGCCGGTCGAGAATTATATCGACCAGATGGCCGCGGCGGCGGGCCAGAGCGTCGCGGATTTCAAGGCCGGCGTCGCCGCCAATATCGCGCTGGGCCATATCCCGCCCGATCAGGACTGCGCCAAATCCATCCTGCTGCTGCTCTCCGACTATGCCAGCGAAGTCACGGGCGCATCGCTGGACGTCAATGGCGGCGAATACATGCCGCAATGACCGCCGCACCGGCCTGACCTTCCGAAACAGGGCCGGACAACCCGGCCCCGCCCTACACGCGACCCAGCCCTCCGGCGCACCGGACGGGCTCGCACGCATTTTGAGCAAGCCGGAAAAACGAAACGGCGTGCAATATTATACGGTCAAAAACCGTAGACATAAACTGCGAAAAGACATAAATCATTACATAGAAAGCAGAGAAATCCGACGGAACAGTCGGACTCGATATGTTAGATTGTGGTATGATTTGAGTTCCGGTGAAAACTGAACAGCAAGTCAGTAAAGCTGTCCACCGGAAGGCATAAACATACTGTTCGCGCATTAATAATGCTCGCAACAACACAGGCAAAAGCCTGAAAGCGAGCCTCACAAAGGGAGGGTAAATATGCAATCCAGACTCATATTGGCATTTTCCGCGACCGCCAGCCTGCTGGCGCTGAGCGCAGGGCATCCCGCGTTCGCACAGACAAACGCGCAGGCGGCGGCCGGCGCCGCAACCGGCATGGAAGAAATCGTCGTCACCGCCCGCCGCAAGGAGGAAAAGCTCCAGTCGGTGCCGATCGCCATCACGGCGTTCACCCAGGCCGACGTCGAAAAGGGCCATATCCAGCAGGTGCGCGATCTTGCGAAGGTCGTGCCCTCCTTCGCGGTCAGCTACAGCACCTCCGACCCGAACGCCTTCTATTCCGGCCAGGTCCGGCTGCGGGGCCTGGCGGGCACGGAAATCTATTTCGCCGACGTGCCGCTTTCCAATACGGACTACAGCAACACGACCGGCCTGACCCACGGCCTTTCCCCGGGCTTCTTCTACGATCTGGAGAGCGTCGAGGTCGACAAGGGCGCCCAGGGCACCCTGTTCGGCCGGCCCTCGATCGGCGGCCTCATTTCCTATCAGCCGAAGCGGCCGACGAACGACTTCGGCGGTTATGTCCAGACGACGTTCGGCGACTATGCCGACTACGAGGAGGAATTCGCGGTCAACGTCCCGATCGTCCAGGACAAGCTGATGGTCCGCGTCGCGGGCCAGATGCAGAAGCGCGACGGCTACACCAAGGATCTGCAGAGCGGCCAGTATCTCGACGACCGGGATTACTATGCCTGGCGTATCGGCGTGACGTTCCGGCCGACCGACGATCTGGAGAACTATTTCCTCTATGACGGCTATTGGCAGGATTCGAACGGCGGTTCGAACGTTCTGACCCGGGTCCTTCCGAAATTCGGGATCACCGGCCTCAGCTCCACCTTCAGCCCGGTGCCCTTCCTGATAAACGGCAAGCCGAACCCCGCATGCGTGTACACGCTGACGCTGTCGGCGGCCGGCGCCGGCACGGTGCCCGGCGGTTGCCAGGGACCGCAGGCGCTCGGCTATTTCGGCGTCTTCCCGACCCTGCCCGCGCTTCTCGCGCAGCAGCAGGCGCTGGGCGCACGGGAAATCCTCGGGCGCGCCACCAGCAATATCGGCAAGGATTATTTCTACGGCTTCACCAACATCACGACCTGGGATGTCACCGACAACCTGTCGATCAAGAACATCGCCGCGGCCCGCATCTTCAAGCAGCTGGCAGTGGACGATTTCACATCGAGCGGCCTGCCGGTGCTGACGATCGGCTTCCCCGGCAACAACCGGGGATGGAACAACAACGAGGTCCAGTACACCGACGAGCTCCAGATTTCCGGCAAGGCGCTGAACGACCGGCTGGACTGGCGGGTCGGCGGCTTCCTCCTGTTCGATCATCCGCTGGGCTACAACACCGAAGTGTCCGACGCGGTCGGCTCGCCCACCTGGGATCACTTCCACGAAGAAACCAGGAGCCAGGCCGTTTTCGCCCACGGCATCTACGATCTGTCGGACTGGGTGGAGAACCTGCGCTTCACCGCGGGCTATCGCTATACGTGGGACTATGACTCGCTGGGCGAAGTGTCGACCAAGCCGGTCGACGCGGTAATCCGCGAGCCCGACGGCACGCCGAACAACTGCAATATCGGCATCCACGACAATAACTGCTTCACGCAGGTCGATTCCCATTTCAGCTCGTACGGCTGGAACCTGGGCCTCGACTATCAGATAACGCCGCAGACCCTGGTCTATGTCCGCGCCGGCAATGCCTACCGGCCGGGCGGTACCAACCTGGCGGCGCCCCCGGCGTTCAACAAGTTCCAGCCTGAGCACGTGACGGATGTCGAGATCGGCGTGAAGACCGATTACGACATCTTCGGCGTCCATGCGCGGACCGATGCCGATGTCTATCACACCGACTATAAGGCCATTCAGGTGTCGCAGGTGATCACGGTCCCCAGCGCCGCCAAGGGCCAGCCGCCGTCGGCGCAACAGATCCAGACCAACGCGGCCACCGCCTATCTTGAAGGCATGGAGATACAGCAGAACTTCAACCTGCCCTATGGCTTCGATCTGGCGGCGCAGGGGTCGTACATCTACACCCACTACGACAGCTACCCACAGGCCTTCGGGCAGGTCGGCTCGCCGCCCTTCAACTATATCCCGCTGTTCCAGTTCTCGGTCACGCCGACCTATCACGTGCCGATCGACCCGTCCTGGGGCGAGATGACCCTCTCGATCCTGTGGCAGTGGTACGGCCACCAGGCCACCAGCCCGCTGGAGCGTGAAGTCCTCAACGTGCAGCCGCACTATGAGAATTTCGATCTGCGGGGCGACTGGACGAACATCTTCGGACAGCCGATCGATCTCGGCGTCTTCGTCACCAACCTGACCGACAACCTGCATATCGTCGGCGAAATCCCGCTGTCGACGTCGCTGGGCTTCAGCTCGGTCGCCTACAACCCGCCCAGGATGTTCGGCTTCTCGCTGAAATACCGGTTCGAGCCCAACAAGGAAGAACCGGCCGCGGCGGCGCAGTACACCCCGCCCGCGGCCCAGGCGATCGCTCCGGCGGCGCCGCACAGCTACCTGGTGTTCTTCGACTTCAACAAGTCGGACCTCACCAGCCAGGCGACCCAGATCGTGGACCAGGCGGCATCCAATGCCGGCCCGGCCAAGGTCACGCGGCTTACCGTCACCGGGCACACCGATACGGTCGGCTCCGACGCCTACAACATGCGTCTCAGCCGCCGCCGTGCGGAGTCGGTGGCCGCCCGCCTCGAGAAGGACGGCATCGCGTCGTCGGAGATCGAGATCGTGGCCAAGGGCAAGCGCGACCTGCTGGTCCCGACCGCCGACGGCGTGCGCGAGCCGCAGAACCGGCGCGTGCAGATCGTCTACGACAATGGGGCCGCCTCGTAAGGCCTGAGCCTCAGGGCGAAACGAAACGGCGCTCCCCCGGGGGCGCCGTTTTTGTTTGTCTGCCCGCCCGCGGGAAGTCCATTGTCGCACCGTCCGGCGAATGCCAAAGTGACTGCGCCGAAGCGCGGGACGAACGGCCAGTGCGATAGGGGAAGCTATGACGGAAAAGGCGATGCAACCGCGGCCGGTCGGCCCGCTGGACCGTCAGGCAACGTCCCGGCAGACCGCAGACCCGGATGCCGCCGCACATACCGGCAATCGGCCGCGAATCATCGCTCAGAGGCTGCCGGCCGGGGCGCTCGACAGAAGCCCGCATGTCGCCGCCATGCAAGCACTGGGCGACCAGCTGAACCATCCACGGGGAACGTTGCAGCGCTGGCGGGCCACTGCCGGCGAAGATGCGCCGCATGTCGCCAGGCTTCAGGCCGCGGGCGCCGCGATGAACGGCGGTCTGCAGCGCAAGGCAGTCGCGGATGTGCATGACGCAGCCTCCTCCAATAAGACCGGATTGCCGGACGGGCTGAAAGCCGGGGTTGAGGCTTTGTCGGGCGTCTCGCTCGACGCGGTGCGCGTACACCGCAATTCGTCCAAGCCCGCCCAGCTGAACGCGCGCGCCTATGCCCAGGGCACCGAAATCCATCTTGCGCCCGGCCAGGACAAGCACCTGCCGCACGAAGCCTGGCATGTCGTACAGCAGGCCCAGGGCCGCGTCAGACCGACGATGCAGGCGAAAACCGGCGTTCCGGTAAACGATGACGCGGGGCTGGAGCATGAAGCCGACGTGATGGGCACGAAGGCCCAGCGGGCAGGCGCGGGAATGCATGGACCCGGCGGCGCACCGGCGGCCGGCGCGAGGCCGGCATCGCCGTCCTCGGCGGTGCAGCGGGTGCTTGCCTTCGACGGCGTCAATAAGACGGCTCAGCAGCTGATCCTTCGTGCAGTGCACGCAAATGCCACCGATATCTTCGAAGACGAAAACTTCGTCATTCTTTTCCGGCCGGCTGCGGGTGGCGGCGGTGCCGGTGGCG
>Ga0207694_10003281_pt1 | contig 12887 bp, 16 predicted proteins | sample KBSC34metaG_FD_184353 | JGI IMG/M metagenome (GOLD analysis project Ga0207694, IMG submission 184353) | Corn rhizosphere microbial communities from Kellogg Biological Station, Michigan, USA - KBS C3-4 metaG (SPAdes) (version 2) | ecosystem: Host-associated > Plants > Roots > Rhizosphere > Soil...
CCGCAACTCCATCGCCACCACACGATCGCGGCCATTTCGCTTGGCTTCATACAAAGCGACGTCCGCTGCCTTGAGCACATCAGCAGCAGTTTGCGCGTCACGAGGACATTCCGCAACCCCAAAACTCGCGGTTATGTTCCGCGCACTTGGAATTTCCAACACTTTGATCGCAACACGCAGTCGTTCGGCCACTTCCAATCCGCCCTCTTTGCTGGTTTCGGCAAGCAGCACCGCAAACTCCTCGCCGCCGATTCTCGCGGCCAGATCGATACCTCGCGTGCCTTCGCGCAAGACTTTGCTGAGGCGGCGAATCGCCTCGTCGCCCGCATCGTGACCGAAGCTGTCGTTGAGATCCTTGAAACTGTCGATATCGATCATCAACAGGCTGAACGGATGGCCGTAACGTCCCATGCGGGCCACCTCTCGCTCCAGTTGGCGTTCGAACCTTCTGCGGTTTGCGAGGCCGGTCAGGTGGTCCGTAAAAGCGGCTTCTTCGCAAACGTCTAGATAGGCCTTGAACTCGAGCAGTGTCCTGGTCCTTGCAAGCAGGAGATCGAGATCGGTCGGATCAGTGATATAGCCCAGAGCGCCGGCTTCATTGGCCCGTCGCAGATCTTCGGTACGACGGCCCGCCGCTGTCTGCATGATGACGGGAATAAACTTCGTGATCGGATTGGCCCGGATTCGCTGGGCCAACTCGTACCCGTTCATGCGCGGCATCATGACGTCAGTGATCACGAGGTCCGGCTGATACGATTCAATGGCCGTAAGCGCTTCATCACCGTCCGTCGCAGTGGTTACGTTGTAACCGGCGAGGTTCAGTGCGGCCTTGATCAGGTCTAATTTGTCAGGGTTATCGTCTACTACGAGAATGTTGGATTTTGACTCCATAAACGAGTTCGTCTTGCTTCTTTATTGTTCTTGCACGCTCTCGTGCTTCATGCTAAAGTTCGGGCCTCGGTTTAACGTGTCTGTACTCGCCCTAGCATCGCGTCAAAAAGATACAATCGAGAGTAACAATCCTGGTCGCAGCGGGTGTCCTTACAGTCATCATAAAATTAGCCCGCACAGGACCACGTTGAACGAGCAACACCGACAACTGATTCAAGCTGGAAACCGTAACTCGATGCCCAAAAGGACATGGAGATGAATGCCCTGCAGGAACAAAAGCGCGCGCGGGACTTAACTCCCGAGGATCGCGCTGAAATAATCCGCCGGTTGGAATTTGGTTCAACACTGGACGATGCGCTTGTTAACGACATGGCTCGTAATTCAGTGGTCCTTGATTTTCGTCGTCGTCGCTTCGTCTACCGTGCGGGGGAACCTGCCGACTGCCTCTATGCGATTATCCATGGTCGTATCAAACTTTGTCGTATCGAATCGGACACAGGGCGCGAAGCCGTAATAGATATACTTCCAGAGGGATCCTTGTTTGGGGAATCAGCTCTTTACTCAGCTGCGGGGCAACGGGCGAATTCTGCAATCGCCTATGAAAACTCCCGGCTCCTGCGAATTCAGGCCGGGGATTTCAAACGGGGGATGGCTGAGGATGACCGCCTTCATGATTACACTTTCCGCCTGATCGGTCAACGACTTGATCACGCCGAGCGCCGCCTGGCTGATTTTGCGCTCAACGCCATTCCCGCCCGTCTTGACCGGTTACTTGCTGATTTTTCCATGCGCTACGGGGTTTCTGAACCCGAAGGCGTGCTCATCGATATTCCACTGCCCCACCGCGAAATTGCCTCAATTGTTGGCTCAACTCGTGAAAGCGTCACCGTCCGCTTGAATGCCATGCGCCGCGAAGGTACGATCGCATTCGTCAAACGACGAATATTAATCAAGCGACCCGTATCCCTTTAATGCGATGCGTGGTGTTCATGGCGTTTACGATTCATGAAGTGTCCAACCTGCGGTAAGCCAGTCGAGTGGAAAGACAATCCTGTCCGTCCCTTCTGTTCTGAACGCTGCCAACTTGTAGACCTCGGCAAATGGGTCGAGGGCGAGTATCGTGTGCCCGGCGAGCCCGTGCCACAGGAACAGAATGAGAGAACGGCTGATGATGAGAGCTAAAAACAGTTTTCCCCCGCAGCGACGCGGCGGCGCAACGGAAGAACAGTCTGACTTTTCCGTTGCGTCGCAGCGCCGCTGCGGGAGTAACTTTCTTGCGGTCGCGTGCGCTGGCTGTCTGATGTTGTTCGCTGCATGCAACAGTAACGACAAAACCACGAACACACCCGTAATCTCGAGCCCCCCAACCGGGACCACTTACCCGATGCCGCCCACGGGTCCAACAACATCACTCGCTAACATGGGTTGGGAATCCAACGGTAACCGCTCGGTTTTTTCCGAGTACAAAGGCAAGGTCCTGATTTTGGATTTCTACGCCACCTGGTGCGCGCCGTGTCGCGACAGCATTCCGCATTTGATCGGACTGCAGAAGAAATATGAGGAGCAGGGCCTGCAAGTTGTCGGACTAAACGTCGGTGGACCAGGCGACGAGGAGCTCGTGCCGGCTTTCGCGAGACACTTCGGCATTCAGTACCCGCTCGCGCGACCCGACGACGATCTCGTGAGCTTTCTGCTGGCCGGGCAGGACGCGATTCCACAAACATTCGTCTTCGATCGGCAGGGCCAGCTTGTCCAACGTTTCGTCGGCTTCGGACCGAGCACAGGTACTTATCTCGACAGCGCGGTGGAAACAGCGCTGAAGACACCAGCTAATTAACAATCATCAGACGGGTTTCAAAATTGAGAAAAGCAAAGATTCTAATCACGCTGGGCCCAGCTTCTCGCGAACCGCAAATGATCGAGAAGCTGATCGCCGCCGGCGCGAATGGCGTGCGCATCAACATGTCGCACGGCACGCATGAAGAAAAGACAGAGGACATTAAACGCGCACGCGCCGCAGCAGCGAAACTTGGGGTTCCGATTGCCGTTTTAGTCGATCTCTCTGGACCAAAGATTCGTACGGGCGAGCTAAAAGACGATCAGCCGGTAAAACTCGTGCCGGGCTCTTTATTCACGATCACGACTCGATCAGTTGTCGGTGATGAGCGCCAGGTTTCGACTAACTACAGCGATCTGCCACGTGTAGTTCAACCCGGCGCACGCATGTTGCTCGACGATGGCGCACTTTCGCTGCTTGTCGAAAGCGCGACTGATACTGACGTCATTTGCAAAGTCATCGACGGCGGAATGTTAGGCGAGCGCAAAGGAATCAATCTACCGGGCGTCGCTCTTCCAATCGCGTCGCTGACCGACAAAGACATCGTCGATCTCAAGTGGGCGGTGGAGCAGAACGCCGACTACATCGCGCTCTCGTTCGTCAGACGCGCGAGTGATTGTGAGCACGCGAAGCAGTTGATTAAGGAAGCCGGCGGTCGTGCGCCGCTGATCGCGAAGATCGAGAAAGCAGAAGCGATCGATCATCTCGACGAGATCATTGCCGCGGCTGATGGAGTGATGGTGGCGCGCGGCGATCTCGGTGTCGAGACGAGCGTCGAACTCGTGCCGGTTTATCAAAAACGAATCATCGAGCGATCGATTCAAGCCGGGAAGATGGTGATCACGGCGACACAGATGCTGCAATCGATGGTGTCGAGCCCGCGGCCGACGCGCGCTGAAGCGTCTGACGTTGCGAACGCCGTTTGGGACGGTACTGATTGCGTCATGCTTTCAAACGAGACTGCAATGGGTGAGTATCCCGATGCGGCAGTGGCGATGATGGCGCGGATTATCGAGTCGGCGGAAACGGGCAAAGAGCCGTCCGAGGACAACCTGAGGCGCTGGCTTGGGAAGCAATCAGGGCGCGTGAGTCGTGCGCTGTGCGAAGCCGCCGCGTTCGCTGCCGATGAGATGGGAACTAAAGTGACGGCAGTCTTCACCGCGTCGGGATTGATGGCGCGGAGGCTTTCATCGATTCGCCACGACCAGCGCATCATTGCGCTCACGCACCGGCCGGAAGTGATGTCGGAGTTATCGCTGATCTGGGCGGTTGAGTCGCTGCTCATCAAGCACGCACCGTCGACGGAAGAGATGTTGAAGGTCGGCGAGCAACGACTGCTTGAAGCGGGCGTGGTCGAACAGGGAGAAGTGATCGTGATCATGGCCGGGCGGCTTTCAGGACTCGGACTTTCGAGCTCCGTGTCGATCTCAACGGTAGGCGGAGATCTCGGCCCGACAAGACAGTGAGTCTAAGAACAAACATGTCGGCGGGTCAGTTGTTTGACCTCATCATGCCCGCCGCGTTTGCTGTTTCCGCATTTATCTCAACGTGGGTTCTCGCCTCAACTCGCAAACGATTTCGACTTCCTTACGCACTTGCGCTCGCAGTGGGCACGCTCTTTCTGCCGTTCATCGTCTTTCCGCTTTACCTCGTGATAATGATGTGGCGCCCAAAGATCGGGCCACCGCGGCGATGGCGCTACTCGCTTCCGTTGCTGTATGCGGTGCTTGCTTTGTCTGTAATTGGAGCTTACTTCTATTTCGACAGTCGCAGCGTCGATGCTCACCTTGCACGCGCGACTCGGGCAAAGCTCGTGGAAGATTCGACCACCGCGATTCGCGAGTATCGTGAGGCGCTCAAGCGCGAAGATGATCCACACACGCACAAGCTCCTCGCAATCGAGCTTGCAAACGGCGGTTTTATCTCTGAAGCAATTACGGAGTTTCGGCTAGCGGAACTAGGCGGCGAGACTTGTGACCCACAGGATCGTCCTTGTACAGCGGCAAAAGCAAAGACGCAGATGAACGCGGATAAACGCTGATCAGTCCGCGCCGATCATCTCGCCGACGCCGCCCTTCTGTTCCTGGGCGATCTGAGCGGGTGTCTTCTGCGGGTCGCGCCAGTTGTCGAGGATGCCGACCTGATGGACGCACTGTAAAGTGCAGGTTGGCGCACACCACTTCTCAGTCTTGTACTCGCGATCGAAGTCTTCCATCGTGTACTGTTCCAGCGGAATTCCCGGATAGCCGCGCTGCTGCGAACACCAGTGCACCAGACCCTCTTCACAAATATAGAGGTATCGCGCCCCTGCGCGGCAACGCCAGTTGTAAGGCTTGCCTTCGGCGATGCTGTCCTGGAACCAGTTCAATCGGGCGTGATCTTTGTTTCCGAGTTTCTTGACCTGCTGGAAGATGGTTTTCTCTTTTTCGGAAAGCGGCTTGAGCGTTCCGTCAACGTCGTGAATCACGCCGACCGTAGTTGAAAACCCGAGCTCGGTGGCGCGTCGCGCGACGGTCAATGCGTCGTCAGGATTCTTGATACCGCCGCCGATCACTGAATTGATGTTGACGTGAAAGTCAGCGTATTCGGAAAGGTAGCGGAGCTTCTTATCGAGCACACGCAGGCTCTTGCGCGAGACTTCGTCCGGCTCAACGTTGTCGATACTGATCTGCAAATACTCGAGCCCGGCTTTGTTAAGCCGTTTGATACGCTCTGGAGTGAAGTAGTAGCCGTTCGAGATCAGCCCCGCGATCATTCCACGGACGCGAATGTGATTGATGATCTGATCGAGCTCCGGATGCATCATCGGCTCGCCGCCGGAAATCGTGACGATCGACGTTCCGAGGTCGGCAAGTTTGTTGAGCCTGGCTTTAACGACGTCGAGATCAATCGGCTTCGAAGTATGGTCATACTCGTTGCAATAGCCACAGGCGAGATTGCAACGGCGCATCGGAATCAGATGGGCCAGGACCGGATGGCGCGAGGACAATAACGCTCGACTGATAAAACTCGCCTCGCGGACCTTCAGTTTTAGAAATTTGGTCTTCCGCATTTTGACGCGAAGAATATGCGACTATGCGGTCCAACGCAACCGCAGCCACAAAAAAGCACAAAGCATTAGCCACAAAAGGCACAAAAAGCACAAAAGAAACAGCGGGTTTCCGCTCAAATACCTTTTTGTGCTTTTTGTGCCTTTTGTGGCTAGTGTTTTTGTCTTAGCTCTTGACGATCTTTACGTTGTCGAGCTTCACATCGAAGTCGCTTGGGTTAATCTTCTGGTTCTTTTCGAGATTCGTCAGGCGCATCGTCGTCGAATCGTCATTCTTCTCGACGATCTTCGTCTGCACCGGCATACCGGCTGAATCGATCCAGACTTCAGCGTACTTGTAACCGGCACTTCCCTTCGGCACCAGCGTCAGGTGAATCGTGCCAACGCCGCCCCACAGAGTCTCTTCACGAACGTCTTTTACCGGCTGGAAGCGCGCTTCAAGCTGTCCGCGCGACATGTTCATCATTTCCATCAACCCGCCAGCCTTGTTGTCTTTCATTTTTCGCGAATCGCCCACATAAGCGACTGACAAAGCGGGACGAAGGATAGTGTATTTGCCATTGTTCACCGCCAGAACTTCTTTGCGCGGGCTGGACCAATCAATCCTTACCGACGCTTGACGGCCTTCACCCGGCATGTAAATCACTACGCCGTGATATTTATCTTCAACACCGAGCTGCGAATTGTATTTCGAAACGCTGATCCCAGCGCGCAACGTCTTCAAGCTCGCCCGGTTCTTCTCCATCCGACTCAGAACAGAGCTCACGAGGCCTGCGCCCTGACCATTCGTCGTGGTCGGGGTCACTATGACGAGTGCGGATAATATAAAAGCCAACATCAGGCCCGAGGCCATCAATCTCTTCATAAATGCTCCTTAGACTCAATTCTCCTTTCGCGTGGTTCCAACCAAAAAACCTCGCAATTATAGGGAATGACTATCGTATGTCAACCTCGAAACTCAGGGTTCTTCCGTCGGGACCTGTTATTTTCCGTACCGCGAGGACCTCTGCGTCGGTGCGTCCCGTGAGCGCCTTTACCTGCTGCTCGATCCGACCCTTATCTTCTTCATTTCCAACAACTTCAGGACGCAAAACCAAGGTCCTTTGAACTGGGCTTTGATGCACCATACTCTGGGCTCGTTCGCCACCTGAAAACCAGCTTTTTGGTGTCAAAAAAATGAAGATTAATATGACCACACACAGAAGGTCCCATTGCCAGGTGTTTCTTGCGTAATTCCAGAAGAAGATCTTCTTAAGTGTGGTAAACAGGCCTCGCACGTTCTCAAGCTTGCAAGTAAGCAGCCACGCGAGCCGTGGCTGGCGGGTCGATAGAGTTTAGCTTTCCCTTCCCAATCCTGTAAAGATTTCTCTGCGGCTCTCTGCGTATCTCTGCGGTCCTCTGCGTTAATGGGCTGTTCAACGCAGAGATCACAGAGATACGCAGAGGACGCAGAGAATAAAATCACAGCCGGACAGTGGGGGAGTGTTCGACGATGTGGCCATCGCGCATCTGCACGATCCGCTTACACATAGCCGCGGCTTCCGGGTTGTGAGTAATCATGATGATGGTCTGGTTGAAGCGGTAATTCAACTCCTGAAACATGTTAAGGACGAGAGCTGAATTTTCAGAATCGAGATTCCCAGTCGGCTCGTCTGCAAGAACAATCGCCGGACGCGTCACTACCGCACGGGCAAGTGCGACACGCTGCTGCTCGCCGCCTGACAGTTCGAGTGGCTTGTGGTGCAGCTTGTCTTCGAGTCCTAAGAGCCGAAGCACTTCTCGTCTGAGCTGGCCATTGCCGCCGCCGTTGCCATGAATTCGCTCCGCTAGTCGGAGATTTCCTTCAGCCGTGAGGGTGGGAAAAAGATTGAACCGTTGAAAGACAAACCCGATCTTTTTGCGACGAACTGCGGTTCGTTTCGCGTCTGAGGCCGCAGTGATGTCTTCACCATCGATCACGATGCGGCCGGAAGTCGGCGTCAACAAACCGCCCAGCAAGTGGAGCATGGTCGATTTGCCACAACCAGACGGCCCCATGATCGCTACGAATTCGCCTTCTTCAACTTCGAGCGAAACACCACGCAAGGCAGGCACATCGACTTTGCCGATGCGATAAACCTTTACCAGATCTTCAGCTTGTAAAATCGTTCTCATCGATACCGTAACTATTATTTATTGGCCGTCTTCTTATTCTGGACGTCGAGATCGACTTCCGGCAATCCCCACTTGTTTTCTAACACAAACGCGCGCGGCGGATAGTCGCGATTCAGCTCGACTGAAGCAGAATCCTGATAGCTGATGCTCAACTTATATTGATCCTGTGGGCGCGTAATCTCAACCCGGCTGGGCAGCGAAGCCGTCGGGCCACTGCCAAGCGCCTTTTCATCAGAATAAGAAACATCCGTGATCAAGTGGCCTCCCTCATCATAACTTTGCACACGCGCCAGACGAATTCCACTAACGCGATCGAACCAGAAACGCCTCACAAGCTTTGCGTCACCGGGAGTGGCGGTGGAAAATTCCTCGAGCAGATAATAACCCCTCATCACCCGCGCGTCCTTCTTCGCCTGCCGGCGAGTATCGGTTTCCTCGTTGAAGAATTCGCTTTGCGCGTAAATCAGAGAGCTATTCGAGTCGATCGGGTGAATCATAAACGCGTCGGTCAGATGTTGCGGACGCAGATTTGAAAGCGCGCTGACCGTTTTCTTCTCGGTCTTCTGCTTGTCGGTTTGTTGAGGTGCGCCGTCGGCATCTACATCAAACTTGCCATAGTCGGCGCTGTTAGTTCCCCTCACGAAACGCTTGTATTTGTCATCGCCCTGCAACACCGCAACGCGGAAGTGCTCACCGTCTGACGTCATCTGTGCGATGTCAACGAAGGTGAACTGAATGATGAGATAGATCTGACTGGGTCTCTGCAACGTGATCGTTCCGTCGACGAGTCGATATTGATCGGCGATGCCTGACGACGCGAACGATGTATCTTCAAACCGGATATCGACTTTCCCGTGAATCGATTTAATAGTCGAGAGCCGGTTCACTTCCTGAATCAGCCGGGCTTTGTCGGCTTTTGCTAATGGACCCAGGAGCTGTGGGACCGTGATCTTTTTCTTTGCGCCGAACAAACCACAGCCGGCGGTGAACAACACAACTGAGACGGCTAAGACTGACAGCAGGATACGAGAGGGCATGATTCTGTGGGCGTTGAATTTATTGAGCATCAATCTTAGGCGCCAATCATACGTCAAACGCCGAAGAATCGAGAAATTCAATTAAGCTGAAGCGGCGGCTTCTCGAACCTTCCTCGCAATTTGTTGATCGCATTCACAATGCTTGGCCTGCTTAATAACTTCTGTTCCAACCGGTGTCTTCCTGGAAAGTCGAGCAGCATTATACCGAGAAGAACTGTAAGCAAGCCTTGTCCAGGCACGCCTGGCAGCGACAGCACTATGCCCAGCGCAACCAGCAGAACGCCCGCGATGTTTTTCCCGATCACTTTCGCAGCGTGAAGCCACGGTCGGGGTCCCGACCAGAATTTCGTTTTGCGACTCTTGCTGAAGTGATCGGCAGGCAGCTTGACCAGGATCCACGTTACGATGCCGAGGTTTGCGAAGAAACTAACAAGAAAAATCGCGGCTCCGATGAGTGCTTTACGCCAGGTTATCGATACGAAGAAGTCCGATAAGAAATCAAACATTAGGTTGCAGTTCGCTACGCGCTTTCAGAATCGATCGGAGAAGTTCTAGCACTATCTGTTCCGCAACGCCTTCGAGATTGAATTCCGGCTTATCCGCGACTTCCCAGAACTCGTCGAGGCCGCGCGCGCCCGCACGCTCGAGCGCGAGCACCTGAATCAGCAGATCCAATACGTCAGCAGCTTTGACGAGCCGCGCCTCGAGGCTTTCGCGACGTTCGTAGTCGTTGTAAAGAGCTGCGTATGAGCCGTCGGCGTCGAGTGGGTTGACGATGTCTGCGAATGCGGCCGTCTCAGCCTGCTTTCGCGCTGCGGAGCCGAAGTAAAGCGTTGCGGTGCGCGGCATGTCTCCGACGCGTGTTTCGGCCCAGTCGTGCAGCAAAGCGAGGCGCAGGACTTTTTCGACGTCGATCGCAACGCCGCGCGCTTTACAACGATCGGTGAGCAGCATCGCGGTCACCGCAACGCCAAACGAGTGCGCCGCAACGGATTCAGTGCCGTTTGAAAGACCACGCAAGGTCCAGCCGGTGCGATCGAGGCGTTTGAGGCGTTGGAGCTCGATTAAGGTGGAGAGCATTGTTATGGAGTTCGCACAATTATCGTTCTGCGCTTTTCTCCAAGCGTGACCGTGAGTGGTTTGTCGAGTTGAATCGGATGCGTCTCGCCGTCGATGCTGATCACGAAATTCGAGGGCGTTCGCGTCAGTACGGTGATCGGTGCGTTTGGAGCAACTCGCGGCAACAAGCTTGTTGCGATGACGCGCCACGTCGCCGCCTCACAGCGAATCCGAAGTCCCGGCAAGTCACTCTCGAACGATTCGTCAACTGCGACTGCATCGGCCTTGAACACTCCCTCGCCACAACGCACACCCGCCGCGTCGTAGAAAGTGACCTCGCCGGAGACGAACGCGTAAGGTAACGTGCTGCGATTCTTCACAACTATGCGAACATTCGTGACGGGCGTTTCCGGCGCACCATTGAGCGCCGTCGTTCGCAACGTGGCCTCAAGCGCCGGCGCACCACTCGCATCCAACGCCACCGCCGCCTGTGTAAGCGCCACACGCTGCTCATTCAAACTTCCCGTCATCGTCGTCTCCTGCGCACTGACCAACAACGCGCAGCACACGATCATCAAACCCGCAACCATCATCTTCATGCTGTCTCTCCTTTTAGATCACAAAAGGCACATAAAGTCACAAAAGGCACAAACAAATATTTTGTGCTTTTTGTGCCTTTTGTGGCTACTCTCGGATCTTTGCATACATGAGCTGGTCGATCGTCTGACCATCCTTCGTCACGCTCTTTTTCAAACGTCCTTCAAACTCATACCCAGCCTTTTCGAGCACTCGCGCTGACGCGGCGTTCCATTCAAACACATGCGCGTACACCCGGCACAGATCGAAGTTCGCAAACGCGTACTCCGTCACTACCATCAACGCTTCCGTCGCAATCCCGCGGCCCCAGAACGGCTCGCCCAGCCAGTATCCGATTTCAGCAGACCGTCGGTCGACGTCGTGTTGCGGTGTGAAGCCTATACCACCAACCGCCTCACCGGCTACGTCAATCGCGAAATTCGTTACCGGTTTTGAATCGACGACTACGTCGAGCCAGTTGCGCGCATCGCGTGCGGTGTAGGGAAACGGAAAACGATCGCGCAGGTTGATCGAGACTTTGCGGTTGTTTGCGTAGCGCACGATCGCGTCGCGATCGCGCCACTCCCAACTGCGCACCGTACACGATGCCAACTTCCAATTCACGCTTGAACCTTCTGAATTAGGGGCAATACAGCCGCACCGCGCGGCATGATGAACCCATCTCCGTTTCCGGCATGCTCGAGCGCCTCATCGATCGTCCGCACTGGGACCATCCGCATGCGTCGCACATCATCAGGCGGAAGCTCCGAAACCAGGCAAACGCGAAACCGCTCGGCTTTCGTCAACAGCGCCCACGCAGTTTGTCCATTCACTTCATAACCGTTGACCAGTCGTGCCGCAAGGGCGCGCGCGTCACGTTCGTCGAACCACTTCAGGAAATCAGGCCGCCCGAGCCCGTCGCTGCATTGGGCGAGCAGCACGATCGTGCCGCCATCGTTGCAGGCCAGCGCGGCCATGTCGAGCGCCTTGTGCGCCTGTATCAGATTGATGTCGTGCGGAAAGCCACCGCTACTGACAATCACGATATCGCGTTTCGTCGGAATGGGAACAGAGAAATGTTCGAGATAATATTCACACGCTGCGCGATGGGCCCGTCGCCAATCTCCACAGAATAATCTCGTGGCGCGTTTGTCTTCATCAACAATTGCGTTGATGCTGAACGCGGGCGCCACCAGCGACGCAACGCGCTCGCATTCTTCATGCACTGCATTGCCATCGAGCGCTCCTGCGCGCACACCTGCTTTGCGACCGCCGCTCTCAAAATCCAAAGCAAGCATGTGCGTAGCTTCAATCGTCCTGGCCGATGCGAGTCCCGGACAAATCGATTTGCGGCCGCCAGTGAATCCAGCGAAGTAGTGAAACGTGACGCCGCCGGTCAGAAACACGCGCGAGAACTCTTCCAGCGCGCTATTGAGCTCAACAGTAACGCCGCTCTCTGTTTTGCCATACGTCCTGAGCTTTGACTGATCGTACGCATCGTGCGTGAGGATTTGCAGGCGCTGGACGATGAACGGCGTCAGCAGCTCGACCTTTTCTTTCTCAGTGACTGGACGATGAATGCCGGTCGCGAAGATCACCCCCATGTTTGCCGGCGACACTCCTGCCTGGATAAGACGTCGCGATAAGAGGTTTACGATTTGAGCGCTGGCGGTGGCGCGTGTGGCGTCGGAAACAACGATCAGAACCGAGTCGTCGCTGCTTACCAGCTCGTCGATTGGTGGTGAAGCAATCGGATCATCAAGCGCAAGACCGATCTCGTAATCTTTCAGAGGCGTTTTTGGAATTCGATCCGTGCTCAGAACAGAAAACCGCGCCTCATCAAAACCGAACTCAACAGATCCACGTCCATAAGCCAGTTCCATCTCGTTACAAACCGAAGTCGATCAAAGCTTTCTCGATCACGTGAAACGCAGCGAAGTCAGTGTCGCCGGCGGTGCGTGCTTCAGCGAGCCACTTCCGCAGTTGTCTTGCTTCTTCGAGCGACGGAATGCGACATGCGCCCGTGAGCGCAAGCGTGACGAGTGAGTCAGGGGCGCCATGCGTCATCAATGCTGCCTGCAAAGCCGCCTGTTCGCGCAGGTCGAGTGTTAGAAGGAGATTCAGTTCCATTACCGCACTCGGTTCTGATCGGACCTGAAACACGCCGTGCCCGCGTGGCAGAAATGAAATGTCTCGTCTTCGAAATCGGGGGTTTCCATCTGAATCGTGAGGTGGTCCACGCCAAATCGATCGTGAAGCTTCGTGCGCAACTCTCGCAACAGGT
>Ga0207694_10003282_pt1 | contig 12886 bp, 9 predicted proteins | sample KBSC34metaG_FD_184353 | JGI IMG/M metagenome (GOLD analysis project Ga0207694, IMG submission 184353) | Corn rhizosphere microbial communities from Kellogg Biological Station, Michigan, USA - KBS C3-4 metaG (SPAdes) (version 2) | ecosystem: Host-associated > Plants > Roots > Rhizosphere > Soil...
CGCCGCTGGCGGTGGGCGCCGCTGCTGTGGCGCTGCGGCAGATGGAGTCGTCGATTGCCCCCGGGTCGAATCGGCCGTTGACCTTCGGTGGCCAGGTGTCGACGACGATCGCGGCGGGTGCCGTGGTCGTCAGCGATCCGGTCGCGCTCGCGGTCCCGCCGCTGGCCGATCTCGTGATCGACGTGTTCCTGCCCGGTGACACGGCGGCGTCGCCGTCGCCGCTCACGACGCACGCCAGCGCGCTGCAGACCAACTACCTGTCCGGTCCCGGCAACCACGCTGGCGAGGCGAGCTTCCCGGTGGCGGGCACGACGCAGGCCTGGTTCTTTCTCTCGACCGTCGAGGTGTCGGCGCCCGCTCAAGTGGGAGCGGTCGTCACGTTCGGCGACTCGATTACCGACGGGACGCTGTCGACGCCCGACACCAACAACCGCTGGCCCGATCATGTCGCGCGCCGGCTGCTGATGCCCGCGGGCGGGTCCAAGGCGCAGCCGATGGGGGTGTTGAACGAGGGGATCGCAGGCAATCGCATCCTGACCGATGTGATCGGCCCCAACGCGCTGTCGCGCTTCGATCGCGACGTGCTGGCGCTGAACGGCGTGACGCACGTGATCCTGCTCGAAGGGGTCAACGACCTCGGGCTCGCCGCCGACGCGCAGTCGATGCCCACGGCAGCCGACGTCGTCGCCGGGCACCGGCAGCTCGTGGCGCGCGCGCACAGCCACGGGATCAAGGTCCTGGCTGGCACGATTCTGCCGTTCGAGGGGACCAACCTCGGCGCCATCGCGCCCAACTACTACTCGCCGGAGAAGGACAGCCGCCGGCAGGCGATCAACGAATCGATCCGCACCGGCGGTTTCTACGACGGTGTCGTCGACTTCGAGGCCGCGGTGCGTGATCAGGCGCAGCCAAAGCAGCTCCTGGCGAAGTTCAAGGGCGCCGACAACCTGCACCTGAACGACACCGGCTACAAGGCGATGGCCGACGCGGTGAATCTCGCGCTATTGAAACGCTGATCTCATGGGCCGCCTGAAGGCGGCCCCGAAGGCCTGAAGGCGGGCCCTACGGCGGCACGTGGCTGCAGGCCTTCAGGCCTGCCTCACGCCCGCCTCGCGGCCACGAACGCGACGCTGGCGCAGATCGTCTCGAACGCCAGCGCGCCGTACATCACGGGCCTGGCGCCGCCGATCAGGAGCAGCCCCGCTGCGCGCGTGACGGCAAAGCCCGCCACCGCCCATCCGCTGGCCAGCAGGCCCAGCCGTACGCGCTCCGGCCGCCGCAGGCAGACGAACAGAAACACGGCGAACCCGATCTCGAACCCGCCGTAAGTCGCGACGAAGTCTATGGTGGCGGTGTTCGTCGGCAGCGCGATGTCCACGGTTGCCGCCGTCCAGTGAGGCGCCGCAGCGAACAGGAGCCCGAAGGCAGCGAACAGCACCGCCGCCGCGCCGAGCACGAAGCGTGGCACGCGCTACTTGGGGGCGAAGCGGTTGAACGGGACGGGCGCGTCCACAGCCTGACCGTTCGCCTCCTGCACGCGCGCCGCGCGGAGGATGTTGGCCAGGCCGTAGTTTCCCTCGTGGCAGGCGTACTCGTAAATCGGCCCCTCGAAGCGCCGGAACGGCGCCTCGCCGGACCACGACCGCGTCCACACGTTGGGATCCTCGACGGTGAAGCGGTAGTCGATGGTATCGGGCGCGGTCAGCGTGAACCGCTCGACGACGCGCATCGTCTCGCTGGCGAAGATGTCCTGGCGGGTGCTCTGCGGCGAGCCGCGGAAGTTGGTCTTCGACGTGAAGTTGGTCGTCGTCACCACGAGGGTGTCGCCGGCCCAGTGCCCCCGCGCGATGCCGGCCAGCTGCTGCACGGCCAGGCTCGGGACCGCGGGACCGTCAATCGGCACGACCCGCACGTCGTGCATCATCTCGTGGCGCAGCAACACGTGGTCCGGCGACTGCAGAATCTGGAAGTTGGCGTTGTAGGCCGGCGGCAGCATCGGCGGCCCGACGTTGCCCCAGGCGATGCAGCGTTCGGCCAGCGTGCGGACCTGCGGGTTGTCGGCCGCCCCGACGGCTTTGCGCGCCTGCAGCCGGGCCGCCTCGCGCTGGCGTGCCGCGTCGGTGAGCGGCGGCAGCTTCCCGTCCGGCGGGTCGTAGATGATCGACGTCCGCATGTGCGCCTGCTTCGCGTAGTTCTCGGCCTGCCACAGCGCGTCGTCGTAGTGAATGTCGGTGCGTGACTGGCCGTTCAGGCGATCGACGCGGCTCTTGAAGAAGGCGTCGGCCTCCGCGGCGGTGAAGAATTCTTTCCCCTTTGCCTCGTCCGGACGCTCGAGCGGTACGTAGCTGTCGTTGGTCCAGTAGCCTTGCAGGTCCGGGTGTCCGTCGCTGGTCCGCGGCGGGCTCCAGCGAGCGGCGCTTTGACCGGCCAGACTGGCGGCTCCGAGGGCGACAAGTGCAATGGCGAGCAGAGCGGAAAGGCGCACACGCATAGTTCAGCGCCGATTCTACTGTCGATCCGCGAAGGAGAAGCGCAGCTCGAGCACGACCTCGTGGACGAACTCCACCTCCTCGTGTAACCGCTCGTGCTTCGTAGCAGCAGGCGGCTGTTTTCCAACGCGGTGGGCGATATGGCTCAGTGAACGCGACTTGCAATAACGGCGTCGCATGCCTGTGCTCCCGTTCCCGATCCGCACCGTAATCGCGGCCGCGATCGCCGCACCCCTCACGATTGATCTGGAGGTTCAGGGGCGTGCCATTTCGGAACACGAGGGCACCGTCACCATCCACGGCCTGGTCAAATCCTCGGCCGAGACGATCGTGACGCTGGACGGAGAGGTGGTCGAATCGCTCGGCCGAAACGCCGTGGCGGCTGGGACTTTTGCGAAGGAAGTGCCGTGCGGCACGACGCCGACGCCGTGGAAGGTGACCGTCCCCTCCACACGCGGCACGCCCTTCAAACCCGGTTTTGCCACCGCCGACGTGCGCGCCGTCGGCTTCGACCCGGGGTCCGGCGTCTATTCGAGCGTCCGTACCCTCGTCTCGCTGCATCTGACCCGCTCGGCGCGTTGACCGCCTGCTACGATGGCCGGCGATGTCCGGTTGGCGTCGCCTGCTGCGAGTGATCTCGCCGCGCTGGAGGGAATCGGTGCCCTGTCAAGGGTGCGGCGCGCCATTCGCTTGCGGAGCGACGCTCGCAGGCTGCTGGTGCATGAAGGTCGAGGTCAGTCCCGAAGCGCGCGCCGAGCTGCGAAGTCGGTTCGGCGGGTGCGTCTGTCGAGATTGCCTCGAGGGCGCCGAGCGAGAAAAAGGGCCGCCTGAAAGGCGGCCCCAAGAGAGGCCAAAGGCCAAAGGCCAAAGGCTAGAGGCTCTTAGAGGCTGAATTTCCCCGTGCTCTTGCCCAGCTGTTCCACGTCTGCGCCGGCGAGCTCGCCCATCGCGAGCAGCAGGTTGGCGGTTGGCGGCTTGTTCTCCGCCACGATGTGGCGGTTGCCCTTCAACCTGCCATTCGCGCCGCCCACCATCAGTACCGGCGGGTTGTTGCGGTCGTGAGCGTTGCCGTTGCCCATGCCGCTGCCGAAGTAGAGGAGCGACCGGTCGAGCAGCGTGCTGTCGCCGTCCTTGGTTTCGTTCAGCTTCCCGACGAACTCGGCGAGCTTGCTGACGTGATACGTCGTCAGCTTCACGTACTTCGCGATCCCTTCCGGCGTGTCGCCGTGGTGCGAGACCGGGTGGTGCGGCTCGGGGATGCCGATGTGCGCGTAGCTGCGGCCGCTGCCCTCGTGCGCCACCATGAACGTGAAGACGCGCGAGATGTCGGCCTGGAACGCCAGCAGCATCAAGTCGTAGGTGACTGTCAGGTGGTCGTCGATGTTGTCCGGCAGGCCGAGCGGCGCGACCGCGCCTTCGGGCGTGGCCGCCGCGCGCGACTCCATCCGCTCGATCTGCTTCTCGACGTCGCGGATGTTCGTCATGTACTCGTCGAGGATGGCGTTGTCGGCCGCGCCGAGCGACCGCCGCATCCGGCTAGCCTCTTCCGCCACCGAGTCGAGCAGGCTCTGCTTGCGGCGCATGTTCGCCATGCGCTTCTTCGTCGAGCCGGTCTCGCCGAACATGCGCTCGAACGTGACGCGCGGGTTGATCGCCACCGGCAGCGGGCTCCTGTCGTCGCGCCACGAGATGGCGTTGAAGAACACGCACGGATAGCCGTCGCACGCGCCGGCCGACGTGCCCATGTCCTCGGTGCCCACTTCGAGCGAACGCATCGGCGTGTCCCCGGCGATGGCGTCCGCGATGTACTGGTCGATCGACTTCTTCGACTGCACGACGAACTTCGCCATCTCGGTCACGGGGCCGGTGCCATTCAACCACGCGGCGCTTGCGCCCATGTGCACGCCGCCCATGTCCGGGTTGCCGTCCGGCGCCTTCATGCCGCTGATCGTCACGACGTGGCTGCGGAACGCCTCGAGCGGCTGCATCACCGGCTTGAACTCGAACGCGCTGCCAGCCGCTTCCGGATGCCACTGCTGCGGGTAGATGCCGTTCGGGATGTAGATCGCGCCAAACCGCATCGGGCGCCTGGTCTGGGCCGAGAGCGCGGGGATCATGGCGTCCAGGAAGGGCATCGCCATCGCCGCGCCCAGGGCCCCGCGGAGGAACGTCCGCCGCGGCAGGTGCTTCTTGGTGACAATCATCGATGTGCTCCGGCAGGCCTGCAGGCCTGCAGCTACGACTGCTATTGGCTGCCCTTCAGGGTGGTCCGCATCTGGAATGGTACGCTCTTTACGATGCCGAGCACGATCGACTGCATCGCGTAGTTGTCGGCGGCCGCGTTCTTCACCACGCTGCGCACGACCGGCATGTCCACCGGCTCGAGACCGCGGCCCAGCGCGTAGATCAGCATCTTTTCGGTAATGGTCCCTACGAACACGTCGGGACGCGCCATCAGCGCCTGGCGCAGCGCCGTCGGGCTGTCGATCTTGCTGCCATCGCTCAGCACGCCGGCCGTGTCGATGGCCAGCCCCTCGCGCGTGGCCGTCCGCCACTGGCCCACGGCGTCGTAGTTCTCGAGCGCGAAGCCGACCGGGTCGATGTTGCGGTGGCACGAGGCGCACACCGGGTTCGCGCGGTGGCGTTCGAGCTGCTGCCGCACGGTGGTCGGGTGATCCTTCTGCGCGCTCTCGGCCAGGTCGGGCACCACCGCGGGCGGCGGCAGCGGCGGCGTGTTCAGAAGATTCGAGATGATGTATTTGCCGCGCAGCACTGGCGACGTGCGGTTGGCCACCGACGTCATCGACAGCAGGCTGGCGTGGCCGAGCAGGCCGCGCCGGTTCGGATCGGTCACCGGCACGCGGCGGAAGCGCGAACCGTACACGCCAGAGATGCCGTAGTGCTTGGCGAGCCGTTCGTTGACGAACGTGTAGTCGGCGTCGAGCAGCGTCAGCGCCGAGCGGTTCTCGCGCACGACGCTCGTGAAGAGCAGTTCCGTCTCGCGCCGCATCGCCTGACGCACGTTGTCGTCGAAGTCGGGGTAGAGCAGAACGTCTGGTGTGACCTTGTCCAGATTGCGCAGCTGCAGCCACTGGCCGGTGAACGTCGACATCATCCCGTCGGCGCGCGGGTCGGCGATCATCCGCTTCACCTGCGTCTCGAGGATACCCGGTGCCCGCAGTCGTCCGGCTATCGCGAGGTTCAACAGCTCGTCGTCCGGGATGCTGCTCCACAAGAAGAAGGACAGCCGGCTCGCCAGGTCGAGATCGGTGACCGCGTGCGGCGCGCCGTTCGGCAGGTTCGCCGGGTCGAACTCCGAGCGGTAGAGGAACGTCGGGCTGGTGAGCACCCGCGCGAGGCCGGCGCGGATGCCGGCGTCGAAGTCGCCGCCAGCGGTGCGCTCCTCGCGATACATGGTGAGCGCGGCTTCGGTGTCGCCCTTGGCCAGCGGACGACGGAACGCGCGGCGTGCCACGGTCGAGAGGATCCGGTCGGCGCACGGCGCTTCCTGCGCGGCCGTCTTTGGCGTGCAGACGAACAGCCGCTTCCGCGACTCGGAATTGCCCGTGCCGGTGACGGCGTACGGCCCCTCGATGATGCCGTTGCGCAGACGCGGCATGCCCGACGGGTTGTGCGCCTCTTGCGTGGCGCGCAGCACCGGCTGCCACATGTTCTGTTCCTGCTGCGGGCGCTCCACGAAGGTGAAGCCCACGTCGTGCAGCCCCGCCGTCACCTTGATGCGCGGCGACGTCATGCGCTTGTTGAACTCTTCGCGCGGGACCGGCGTGTTCTCCTTGGCGGCGTCGTGATCCGCCTTGCCGCCGACCGGCGCCGTGAACACCGGCTTGCCGTCGATGGTGACGACGAAGTTGTGCGGCGTCTCGTGCCCCTCGACGCCGGACAGCCCTTCGGCCACCGTCTTCAGCAGCCGGCCCGAGAAGACGTATTCGCCGTCGGCGGGGAAGGTGTGTTCGACCAGGATGCCGCCACGCGTGCCAAGCGGCAGCCCTTCGACGTGCTGATCCTGCGAGACGACCGTGCTGATGGTATAGGTCGCGGTGCCCGGTTCGGCGGTGGCGTCGCCCACCGCGAGCGAGGCCACCTGCATGCCGGCGGCAACATAACGCTCCAGCATCAGCGGCGACGTCTTGAGCGCCGTCGCGACATTGTCGAAACCGAACTCGCCGCCGTCGCTCGGGAGCAGATCCGTAGGATCGATCGTCACGCCGAGTAGATCGCGCACGGCGTTGGCGTATTCGGTGCGATTCAGCCGGTGCAGCACGAACGTGCCCGGCTCCTTCTTGGTGGCCGCGGCCGCGTCGAGGTGCGCCACGAGCGCGGAGCGGAAGCGCGCGAGCTCCGCGGCGCCCGGCGTCGGCGCGCCCTGCGGCGGCATGGCGCCGACGCCGAGCTTCTTCACCACGCGCTCCCACGTCGCGGGATCGGCAGCCGGATCGGCCAGGTTCACTTTGTCGAGGACCAGTGGCGCACCGGCCGGCAGCGGATTGCGCGCGTTGTGGCAGCCGACGCAGTACTTCGTCACCATCGGCTGGAATTCGTCGGTCTTGGGCAGAGCGGCGGGGCTCGAGCCCCGCCCTACGGGCGTCGCGGCCGGTTTCGCGGCCGGTTTGGGCGTCTGCGCGTTGACCGAAACCAGGGCCGCCAGCGTCAAGGCGGACGCGGCATAGATCACGTTCTTCACTGAGCGCTTTCCTTTTCAGCGGTGGCCGAGGGCGCCGCTGGCGGCAGCCCCATCAGCTCGCGCAGCAGCTTCGCGACATCCTGCTGGCTGGCGCCGCTGCCGCGGCGCATGCCGGGCGGCGGTCCACCCGCGCGGCCGGCGGGCGCGTTCGCCGCGCGCTTGCCTTCGGCCACGTCGAGCGCGGTGAAGCCGTCGGCGTTCGCCTGAGTGAAATCGACCTTGGCCGCCGCCAGCGCCTTGATCATCTCGAGGTTGCCCGTGCGCGCGGCCTGATGCAGCAGCGTGTTGCCGTCCGGCGCCTTGGCGTTCGGGTTTGCGCCTGCCGAGAGCAGCAGCGCCAATGCCTCTTCCGGCTTGCGGCTGCCCGCCTCGCGGAACGGCGCGGCGCCGTCGCGGATGTACGCGGGTCCGCCCGTCATCGCTGGGCCGCGGCCGCCCACCATCGCCACCATCGCCGGCGTACGTCCGGCGTTGGGGTTGGCGCGACGTCCGCCCACGTTGATATCGCCAGGCTTTCTCTCGGGCTCCGCTTCGACCGGCGGCGTCTGATCGAGTTTCGCGCCGTGGGCGATCATGAGCTTCAACGCCTCGACATCGGATGCCACCGCCGCGCGGAAGAACGGCGTGTTGTCGAAACGATCCGTGTTCGGCATGTGCGCCGAGTGGAACTGCCCCTGGAAGCGCTCGTTCGGGTCGGCGCCGCGATCGAGCAGCATCTTCATCAGGTCGAGCGCCGTCTTGGTGTTGGCGTGGTTCGGGCGGCGGCGAGAGCCGTCGAACGCGAACTGATCGGTGGTGGCGTCGCGCATCTCGGCGGCCACGTAGAGCGAGCCGTCTTTCGCGTCGGAGCCGAGCTCGATGAGCGTGGCCGCCACGTCGAAGCGGTCGTTGTAGATGGCGGTCATCGCCGCCGACGCGTCGTCGCCGTTCTTCAGGTTGATGTTGGCGCCGCGCGCCACCAGCTTGCGGACCATCGCGTCGTTGCCGTTGCGCGCCGCGAACATCAGGGCAGTGAAGCCGCCGGTCGGATGATCCGCGTTGTGGCGCTCTGTGAGCGACGTGACGTGCCCTTTGAGATTCGGATTGGCGCCGGCCTCGAGCAGCTGATCGACCACGTCGAGATGCCCTTCGGCGGCGGCCCACATCAGCGCGGTGGTCTGCTGGAACTGTTCGGCGTGGTTCACGTCCACGCCGCGGGCGAGCAGTAGCTTGACGACGGGAACGCTTCCCGCCCGCGCCGCGCTGAGCAGCGGCGTCTCGCCTTCCGGATGCGCGCGCTTCGGATCGGCGCCGGCGCCGAGCAGCAGTTCGACCATCGGGGCGTCGCCGTTGCGGCTCGCTTCGAGCAGCGGCGTGACACCAAAGTCGTTGGGCGTGTCCACGGCGGCTTTGGCGGAGACGAGCGCGCGCGCAATGTCGAGGTTCGACGTGTGCGCCGCCCATCGCAGCGGCGTCGAGCCGTCGCCCGACTTGGCATCGACGTCGGTGCCGGACTTGATCAGCGCCCGCACCGACTGCACGTCGCCGGAGTTGACCGCCTTGACCAGCGCGCCATCGCCGCCCGCCGCCGTCACGGTGGCGATCACCGCTGCCGTCAGCAACGTTGCCAGGAATGCGTGCGTGAGCCGACCCATCAGACCTGCTCCTCTTATGCCCGGTTCAGTCGTATAGCGCACTTCTTTCCGCGCTGCGAAAGGATACCCGATCGGCGTGGAAAACCTTTGCATACCCCCAGTTAGGGGAATCGCCGCTTTCGTCTGGCGAAACGAGGGCATTATGTCGTGCGGCGCACGGATGCGGATCTTCATCAGCCATAGCACTGCCAAGGACGACCCCGGTGGTCAGCGGCGTCTCGATGCAATCGATGCGGCTCTGCAGGGGGTCGCTCCTGCGCCGGCGCTCGTCCTCCATGAGGTGTTGCTCGACAAGAGACGGCTCGAGCCCGGATTCGAGTGGCGGGCCGAGCTGGACGAGTGGATGGCGCTCTGTCACGCCGCCGTGCTGCTGCTGACACCCAAGGCGCTGCAGTCGCCGTGGGTGCTCAAGGAGGCGACGATTCTCGCGCATCGCGCCGCGCTCGATAAGCAATTCCTGCTGTTCCCGGTGCTGCTCGACGGGCTGACCCGCGATCAGTTGAAAGCCAGCATCTTCTCGCCGCTCTACCTCGATGCGATTCAGCGCGTGGCCGGGACGCAGCCGGATCAGATCGCGGCTGCCGTACACACGCAGCTCGCCAAGTTCGGCAAGCCGCCCGACACGCGCCTGGACCTTCTCGTCAATGCGCTCGCGGCGCAGCTCAAGGCAGCGGCGGAGGACGACGGACTGGAAGAGATCTCCTTGAAGCTCACCAGCAACCCGCTGCAGTTGGACAGTGCGACGACACGCGCGCGCAGAGCCGCGCGCGTCGTGGCATTGGCTGTTGTGACCGGCAAGCTGGGCAAATACCAGTCGCTGCGAGACGTCATCAACGATCTCCTCAATGCCGGCCTGTCGAAGGAGGCCGCCGAGCGCGTGCTGAATCTTACCGGGCCGCGATGGGTGGACCCGGAGGCCGCCGCGGCCCTCGCAGAGGTCGCGGCGCGGAATGCGGCCGGGCAGGTTGACGAGCAGGGGAGGGCCATCTCGTGGTCCACCGCGATCAACGGAGACCTTCTTCCGACGTTTACCGCTCTCCAATACGTGCAACGCGCTTACGTGCCTGATGCAATGGAGTTCATCAGTCTCGACGGCGGCGAAGGCGACCTGCGGTTCGAGGAATTGGTGCAGCGTCTTCGCAACGAGATACGGAGAAAGAGACGCTGGCTGGGCATCAGCGACGCCAAGGTGGACGGCCTTGTTGCAAACCTGAACATTCCCTTCTTCGTGCTGCTGCCTCCGCCCTTCCCGGACCCGGAACTGCTGGACGCGCTGCAGCGGCGCTACCCGAAGCTGACCTTCATTGGGGAAGAAAGCGCCGAGCACGTCGCCAACAGGAAATTCCCCGGACGCGTTGTGGCCCTCGTGCCCGCGCTCGACAGCAATGCGGAAGATGACGCGTTCCTGGAAATCACCGCGGCAACACAACGGATCGATGCGGTCTGAGGAGACACGATGAAGCTGGGATTCACGCCTGCGTTCTTCAACCCCGCCGAAACGGGGGAGGTCGACGACGATTTGGGGCTCGTCACGGTGCCGGGCGGTGATGGGCAGCCGTCCTACGTTTACAACGAGTCCGTGATCCTTGCGGTGAACCTGGCCCGCGCCGCGCGGCGTCCGCTCTTCATCGCCGGCCGGCCGGGTACCGGCAAGACGACGCTCGCCGCCAACGTCGCCCGCGTGCTCGGTTGGAAGTACTACCAGCGCACGGTGACCTCGAGGACGCGCGCCAAGGACCTGCAGTGGTCGTTCGATTCGCTGCGGCGGTTGAGCGACGCGCAGGAAAAGGGTCGTAAGCTCCCGCCGCGCGCCGCCTACGTCCAGCCGCAGGAATTCTGGTGGGCCTTCTCACCGGAGAGCGCGCGGCGCCGCGGCGCGTCGAAAGCGGAGCGCAAGTTCGTCAAGGACGCGGACGATCCCGCGCGGTTCATGCCGCCGCGGAGCAAGGACGCCACGCCCGCGGTGCTGCTGCTCGACGAAATCGACAAGGCCGACCCGGACGTGCCGAACGATCTGCTGGAAGTGCTCGACGTGGGCACGTTCGACGTGGACGAACTGGATGCACCGCTCAAGATCCGCGCGGATCAGGACCGCGTGCTGCTGATGATCACGTCGAACGGCGAGCGCGAGCTGCCGCCCGCGTTCCTGCGGCGCTGCGTCGTCCTGCACCTCGGAGACCCGACGGCAGACTGGCTCGTGCAGGTGGCCAACGATCGGTTCGGCCAAGCGGACGCAGACTTTCATCGCGAGATCGCCGAGAAGGTCATGGCGCTGCGCGACGTGGCGCGCGAGCGTGATCTGCGCGAACCGAGCACGGCCGAGTATCTCGATGCCGTATCCGCCTGTCTCCGGCTCGGAATCGACGGACGGGGCAAGGCCTGGCAGCTCGTTGCCGGCGCGCTGCTGTCGAAGCGTGAGCCTGAACGGGAGCAGGAGCCGGCCCCGTGAAAGGCCGCGGCAACATCTTCCTCGCCGACGCCATTCAGGCGATGTCGGCGCTGGAGATTTCGGATCGCGCGACCATGCACGAAGTGCTGCGGATGCTCAGCCTCGATCGCCTCGAAACCGGCACTGCGACGTCGCTCGGCGGCGCCTGGGCGCCCTCCTCCGTGGCGCCTCCGCGCGTGCCCGCGCCTGCTCCAACCACATCGAGCGTTACCACCGCCGAGCCCGCGCACGCCGTGCCGCCGACGGGCCAGCGCGCAGTAGGGGTGCGACAGATTCGGGCGCCGGAGGCGAACGCAGAACCTCCCGGGTGGCTCGTGGATGTCACACCCCCGGCGCGCCCGGCGGGCGCAACTTTGGCCGGTCCGCCGCCACAGCCGCTCTTTCCGCGACGCCAGACTCGCGGCCTGCTCACCGCGGCACTCTCGACCTGGAACTCCGATGGGCCGCTGGACGTGGCGCGTGTAGTGGAAATGCTTGCGCGACTCGAGCCGATTCGAGAGCTGCCGCTGGAGCGCATCTCCAGCGTTCGCCGCGGGGTTCAGGTGCTCGTGGACACAGGCATGGCCATGAGCCCGTATCGCGCCGACATCGACGGACTCGTCGGCGCCATCGGAGACGTGATGGCCGAGGACCAGTTCACGCAGCGTTACTTTGCCGGTTGTCCGACCCGCGGATGCGTGGCGTTTGGTCAAGTCGAAATGAAGCGCTGGGCTCCGCCGCCGCGCGGCACGCCGGTACTGGTATTCGGCGATCTCGGCATCGGCCGCCCGCCTGACATCGAGGAACGCGCCAGCGTGGAGGAATGGCTCGACTTCGCGGACCAGGCCGCCACAGCCGGGTGCCGTGTCGTGGCGATGGTGCCGTACGGCCCGCGACGCTGGCCGCGCGCGCTCACGCGCGCAATGCAGATCGTTCACTGGGATCGGCGCACGACCGCGGCCATCGTGCGCCGCGGCCTCTCGATGACGGCGCGCATGACCCGATGAGCGTGATCACTCCAACGGCCTCGGAGCGCGCACGCGAGCGCATCCGGCGATTCGGTGAGCAGCACCCCGATGCCTTGCGACTGGCGCGCTACGCGTCGCTGGCGGTGCGCGTGGATGCGACGCTGCTGCGAGCGTTGCGTCAAAGGCTGCTGCCTGGGACCGACGCGGGCATCGAGGCCGATCTCTGGTTCAGCATGCTCACCGAGTCGGTGAGCTCCCAAGGGTTCGTGCTCGACGGCGCCGTCGTCGCGCAGCTGCGCGAGGAGTTGGCGGACGAGCGCGTCAACGGCAAGCAGCGTGCCCTGACCGAAGCCGCGCGCATCACCGCCGAGGCGCATCGCCACTGGCCGGAATCGCTTCGGCTCGAAGAGCACGCGACCGCGCTCGCGCTGCGGACGCCGGACGCGGGTGCGGCAGCCCCGAGCGGCGAGGATCTCGAGTCGCTGTTGCGCGGCCTCGTCAAGGCAATGGCCGAGAGCCAACAGCGCGGCATGGAGGTGGCCCGGTGGGCGCAGCGGGCGCTCGTGCGGCTGCCAAAAGCGGCGCGCGAAACCGAGGCCGCGCTGCTGCTGGCCCTCGGTGCGGCCGAACGGCTGGGAACGTCGATTCGATTCACGGACGACGAC
>Ga0207694_10003293_pt1 | contig 12853 bp, 12 predicted proteins | sample KBSC34metaG_FD_184353 | JGI IMG/M metagenome (GOLD analysis project Ga0207694, IMG submission 184353) | Corn rhizosphere microbial communities from Kellogg Biological Station, Michigan, USA - KBS C3-4 metaG (SPAdes) (version 2) | ecosystem: Host-associated > Plants > Roots > Rhizosphere > Soil...
CGTAGATCTTGAAGCCGTCCCCTGCTCGGCCAGGCGGGCGGAGGCGAACAGCGTCTTCAGATGCGCCTCATAGGGCAGATGGCGGTTGGCGACCAGCCAGCAGACCCCACCCGGCCGAAGTGACGCGGCGGCGCGGCGGATGAAGGCCTCGCCCAGGCCGCGGTCCTCGGCGCCGCCGTCGTGGAAGGGGGGATTCATGACGACGAAATCCAGGTCCCGAAGCGCGTTATGCCGCAGGTCGCCCCATGCGAACTCCGCCCTTGGGTCGGTCACGTTGCGGCGCGCGGCGTCAACCGCCCGCCGGTCGATATCGACAAGGGAGATATGCATCACCGCCGCGCTCTCCAGCACCTTGAGCGTCAGCAGCCCGACGCCGCAGCCGAAATCTGCGCCCGTGCCGGCCAGCGTCGGCACATGGCGCAGCAGCATCCGGCTGCCGGGATCGGGGCGGTCCCAGCTGAAGACGCCCGGCTGGCTCCAAAGCCCCAGCGCCGGCGGCATCTGCGGCCCGCCGGCGGCGATCGCCTCGCCCAGGCCGGCCGGCTGTTCGGGCCGCGCGGCGATGCAGACGCGGTGATGCCGCCGCGAGGCCTGGTCGACCGCGCAGCCGAACTCCGCCAATTCCTTCGGCAGGCGCTGGCCGCCGCGATCCTTGGGCGCCAGCGCGGTCAGCCTGCCGCCCGGGGCCAGCACGCGCAGGGCATGGGCCAGCGTGTAACGGCGCTCAAGCACGCCGGGCGGGGCCAGCATCGTGACCGCGTCGCACGACCCCCCAGCCAGATCCTCGAGCCGTGCCGAACCCGGCACCAGAGGCGAAAGCTGAATCGCATCCGGCCCGACCGGCACCAGCGCCGCGTCGGGAAAACCATAGACCGCGCCTGAAATCGTTACTCTCCGCCCGTCGCGTGAATGAGATCGGCGGGGCCGGGATTACCGCGCCCGTGCAAGACCGCGTCCATCCTGGTGCGATCGAGCTCCCGCTCCCAGGCGGAGATGACGATCGTGGCGACGCCATTGCCGATGATGTTGGTGAGTGCCCGGCATTCGCTCATGAACTTGTCGACACCGAAGATCAACGCCATGCCGGCGACCGGGATTGTCGGCACCACGGAGAGGGTTGCCGCCAGGGTCACGAAGCCTGCCCCGGTGACGCCGCTGGCGCCTTTGGATGTCAGCATCGCCACGCCGACGATGGCCAGCTGGTCCTCGAGGCTGAGCGGGGTGCTGGTCGCCTGGGCGACGAACAGGGCGGCCAAGGTCATGTAGATATTGGTGCCGTCCAGATTGAAGGAATAGCCGGTCGGCACCACCAAGCCGACAACAGGCTTGGGGCAGCCCAGCGCCTCCAGCTTCGCCATCAGCGAGGGCAGCGCGCTCTCCGACGAGCTGGTGCCGAGCACGACCAGCAGTTCCTCCTTGATGTAGCCCAGGAAGCGGAAGATCGAGAAGCCGGTGAAATGCGCGATCGTGCCCAGCACCAGGATCACGAACAGGGCCGAGGTCAGGTAGAAGGTTGCGATCAGGCCCAGCAGGTTGCCCAGCGCCGCCGGCCCGTATTTGCCGATGGTGAAGGCCATGGCGCCGAGCGCGCCCAGCGGCGCCACCCGCATGATGATGCCGACGACGGCGAACACGGCCTTCGACACCTGGTCGATCAGCTCCCGCACCAGCCGCGCCTTCTCGCCCAGCCCCATCAGCGCGAAGCCGAACAGGATGGCGAAGAGCAGCACCTGCAGGATGTCGCCCCTGGCGAAGGCGCCGACCACGGTGTCGGGGATGATGTTCATCAGGAACGGGACGATGCCCTGCTCCTTCGCCTTGTCGGCGAACTGCGCCACCTTCGCGGCGTCCTCGCCGGCGGTCGGGAAGCCGGCGCCGGGCTTCAGCACGTTGGCGACGGTCAGGCCGATCACCAGCGCCAGGGTCGACACCGCCTCGAAATAGATCAGCGCCTTGCCGCCGACCCGCCCGACCTTCTGCACATTGGTGACGCCGGCGATGCCGGACACGACGGTGCAGAAGATGATCGGCGCGATCATCATCTTGATCAGCTTGATAAAGCCGTCGCCCAGCGGCTGCAGCGCGACCCCGACGGGCGGCCACAGAAAGCCGATCAGCCCGCCCAACAGGATGGCCGCGATTACCTGGACATAGAGCGTCCGGTAGAAGGGCCTCTTGCGCCCGGCGGCTGAAACGACCTCACCCATCCGCACCCCTCCGGTTTTGCGGGCAGTATCGCAGACGCCACAGCCAAAATCGAAGTTTCCATTTCTCGGGCCCCCAAGATTGCCAACAGGCCGCCGCTCGACTATTCCGCAGTGCAACGCCTGCATCGAAAGACGGGGCCGGGGGAAACTAAGTCAGGGATCTTCGACATGAACCATCGCCGCCTGCCGGCCGCCGCCCTCGCCGGGCTGGCGAGCCTCGCCGCACCTGCCTGTTTTGCCGCCGAAGGCACGCCGGCCCCGCTCGACAGCGGCCATACCGCCTGGGTGCTGACCGCCTCGGCGCTGGTGCTGTTCATGACTTTGCCTGGCCTCGCCATGTTCTATGGCGGCCTGGTGCGGGCGCGGAATCTGCTGTCGGTGCTGATGCACAGCTTCGCGATCTGCTGCGTCGTGTCGCTGATCTGGGCGATCTTCGGCTACAGCGTCGCGTTCGACGGCAATGCACCCTGGCTGGGGGGCCTCGGCAAGATGTTCCTGGCCCATCTCGACCACAACCGGACAGCCACCGGCCTGCCCGAGAATGTCTTCGCCCTGTTCCAGATGACCTTCGCCATCATCACCCCGACCTTGATCATCGGCGCTTTCCCCGAGCGGGTGAAATTCTCCTTCGTCGTCATGTTCAGCGCATTGTGGCTGATCCTGGTCTATCTGCCGGCCGCCCATCTGATCTGGGGCGGCGGCTGGATGGCGCAGAAGGGCGTGCTCGATTTTGCCGGCGGGATCGTCGTCCACACCACGGCCGGCGTCTCGGCGCTGGTCGCCGCCCTGGTGATCGGCGCGCGCCACGGTTTTCCGCACCAGCTGACGCCGCCGCACAATCCCGGCATCACCATGGCGGGCGCCGGCATGCTGTGGGTCGGCTGGTTCGGCTTCAACGGCGGCAGCGCGCTGACCGCCGACGGGCTGGCCGGCTCGGCGATCCTCTGCACGCATCTGGCGGCGTCCGCCGCGGCCGTCGCCTGGATCGTGCTGGAGCGTATCCGCATCGGCAAGGCGACCTCCGTCGGCATCGTCACCGGCGCGGTCGCGGGCCTGGCCACGATCACCCCTGCCTCGGGCTATGTCGGCCCGGGCGGGGCGATCGCGATCGGCGCCGCCGGCGGCATCGTCTGCTTCTTCGCCACGCTGATGATCAAGCACCGCTTCAAGGTCGACGATTCGCTGGACGTGTTCGCCGTCCACGGCGTCGGCGGCATGCTGGGCTCGATCCTGCTGGCGGGCTTTGCCCTTCCCGCGCTGGGCGGCGTCGGCCTCGCCGAGGGCATGACCTTCCTGTCCCAGCTCAAGATGCAGGCGCTGGCCGTCGGCCTGACCGGCCTGTGGTCGGGTGTCGCCACCTGGGTCATCGTCCAGACGCTGCGCATGACCACCGGCCTCAGGGTAACCCGGGAGGAGGAATATGACGGGCTCGACCTGTCGGTCCACGGCGAACGTGCCTACGATTTTAACTGAATTTTATATTTTACCCGGGTAATATTGACAGGTTGCGGCATTCCACGTAGTACCTGCGTCCAATCAGGACGCGGGGGTGACGATGGACGAGCAGCAGCCGAGCTGGACGGTCTTTCAGGGCACGAAGCGCATCGCCGCCGGCGCGTTGGCTGACGCCGTTCTCGCTGCCAAGGCGGCGATCGACGGCGGCAGCACTGAGGCCGTCATGGTGCTGGACGACCTGACCGCCGAACGGGTCGAGATCGACTTCCACAACACGATCGACCTTATCCTGGCCCGCCTGCCCAAGCCCGCCCCCGCCGAGCCTGCCGCCGATGCCCCGCGCGGCCGCGGACGGCCCAGGATGGGCGTGGTGGCGCGCGAGGTGACCCTGCTGCCGCGTCATTGGGAATGGCTGGCGCGCCAGCCCGGCGGCGCCTCGGTGGCGCTGCGCAAGCTGGTCGAGGAGGCGCGCCACGCCCACCGCCACCGCGACCGCATCCGCCAGTCCCAGGAAGCGGCCTATCGCTTCATGTCGATCATGGCCGGCGACCGGCCGGGCTTCGAGGAGGCGACGCGTGCGCTGTTCGCCGGCAACCATGCCCGCTTCGACGCGCTGACCGGCGCGTGGCCGATCGATATCCGCGACCATGCCCAGCGACTGGCGACGGATGCATTCGCCGAGGAGAGCGAATAAAGTCCGCTTATGCCGGTAATCGCCGCACCGCTGCTGAACCGTACACGCCACCTGGCGCTGACCGCGCTGGACCTGGCGCTGCCCCCGCGCTGCATCGGCTGCGGGGAGCGGGTGGATGCCAACGGGCTGGCCTGCGCCGCCTGCTGGTCCCGCCTCACCTTCATCGCCCCGCCCGTCTGCGACTGCTGCGGCGCGCCGTTCGATTTCGCGGTCGAGGGTGTGCGCCGCTGCGCCGCCTGCTATGCCGATCCGCCGCCATATGACCGGGCGCGGGCCGCCGTGCTGTACGACGAGCATAGCCGCGGCCTGATCCTGGGCTTCAAGCATGGCGACCGGCTGCACGCCGCCCCCGCCTTCGGCGCCTGGGCCGCCCGCGCCGGGGCCGAACTGCTGGAGGATGCCGACCTAGTCGTGCCGGTGCCGCTGCATCGCTGGCGGCTGATCAAGCGGCGCTACAACCAGGCGGCGCTGATCGCCCTGCATGCCGCCAGACGCGCCGGCACGACGCACATCCCGGACCTGCTGATCCGCCACCGCGCCACGCCCAGCCAGGGGGACATGGGCCCTGCCGCCCGCGCCCGGAACGTCGCCGGCGCCTTCAGCCTCAATCCCCGCCATGCCGGGCGGGTCAAAGGCTCCCGCATCGTGCTGGTCGACGACGTGCTGACCACAGGCGCCACCGTCGGCGCCTGCGCCCGGGTGCTGCGCCGCGGCGGGGCCGCCCGGATCGACGTGCTGACCCTGGCCCGGGTGGTGCGCGCCGACTAGGGCCTACTTCGCGGCCAGGCCTTCGTGCGGGTGCCGCTGGTCGCCCCGTTTATTCGCGCGGCGAACATAGGTGATGACCGCATCGGGATGCTGATGCTTGGCCTTCAGCGCAGCGATCAGCGCATCCTCGGCATCGATCGTCAGCACTTCGGTGCGGGCGCTATGCCTAAGACCGACCGTATGAGTTGCGAACATCGCTGATCCTCCATGCAACGGTGCAGATCGAACGGCCAGTCTGCACCATTCGTAGAAGTTTCGGAACCTTAATGGCGGGACCGCCGTCTCCGGAATAGCGATGCCGTCAAAAACGGCGACATTTCAACACGTTACTCCCGGAGAAATCATGGCAACAGCCAAACAAGACGCTATCGCTCTATTAAAAGCCGATCACCGCAAGGTGGAGGGCCTGTTCGAGCAGTATGAAAAAGCCCGCTCGACCGACAGGAAGCTGGCGCTGGCGAAGGAAATCTGCACCGAACTGACCGTGCATACGATCATCGAGGAAGAGATTTTCTATCCGGCCTGTGCCGGGAAGGTCGAGGAGGACACGCTGGACGAGGCCTATGTCGAACATGACGGAGCCAAGATCATGATCGGCGAGATCGTAAGCAGCAGTCCGGACCAGCCGTTTTACGACGCCAAGGTCACGGTGCTGTCCGAGGAGATCAAGCATCACGTCAAGGAGGAAGAGCAGCGGTCTGAGGGGCTGTTCGCCCAGGCGAAGGCCGCGGGTGTCGACGTCGACGCGCTGGGCGCCAGGCTCGCCGCCCGCAAGAAGGAGTTGCTGGCGCAGATCAAGTCAAGCGGCCTGCCCAGCCCCGAGACGCGCAGCTTCACCGGCCACAAGGTGATCCAGAAAAGCCCGGTCAGCGCTTCGGCGCCAGCCTGACGGTGCACGGGCCGGGACCTGGCGCCCGGCCCGCATACCAATCCCGGGCCGAATGGGCTAAAGACGGGCTGGACCGTCCTTGGATAAGACCCCATATTCGACCCCATGCCTAAGATCGAAATCTATACCCAAGCCTTCTGCGGATACTGCTACCGGGCGAAAAAGCTGCTCGACGACAAAGGCGTCGCTTACGAAGAAATCGACATCATGGAGCAGCCGCAGCGCCGGTCCGAGATGGTCGAGCGCGCAGACGGCCGCACCTCCACGCCGCAGATCTTCATCGACGGCGTCGGCATCGGCGGCAGCGACGACATGGCGGCGCTGAACCGCGCCGGAGAGCTCGACAAGCTGCTCGGCCTCACCGGCCAATGAGCCTGCGCGTCGCCTGCATCCAGCCCAACGCCAAGCCCGATCTAACCGCCAACCTCAAGGAGGTTGAGCACTGGATCCGGGCCGCGCATGCCGACGGCGCCGGCTTCATCGCCACGCCGGAGAATACCAGCGGCATGTATGGCGACCGGAAGAGCCTGATCGCCTCGGCCCTGCCGGAGGAAGGCCATCCCGCCATCGCCCGTTTCTCCGCCCTGGCCGAGGAGACCGGCGCCTGGCTGCTCGCCGGCTCGATCACCGTCAGGCTGGAGACCGAGAAGCTCGCCAACCGCTCGATGCTGTTCGACCCGCGCGGCAAGGTCGTCGCGCGCTATGACAAGATCCATATGTTCGATGCCGATCCGGCGGACGGCCAGGCCTATCGCGAAAGCGCGACCTTCGAGCCCGGGACCAGGGCGGTGGTCGCCGACACCGATTTCGGCAAAATCGGCCTGTCGATCTGCTACGACGTGCGCTTTCCCGCGCTCTACAAGGCGCTGGCGCTGGGCGGCGCGACGATGATCACCGTGCCCGCTGCCTTCACAGTGCCGACCGGCAAGGCCCATTGGCATGTGCTGCTGCGCGCCCGTGCCATCGAGACCGGGGCCTTCGTCGTCGCCCCCGGCCAGGTAGGGGAGCACGCCGGCAACCGCTTCACCTACGGCCACTCTCTGATCGTCGCCCCCTGGGGCGAGGTGCTGGCCGACGGTGGCGACAAGGAAGGCTTCGTCGCCGCCGATTGCGACTTCGCCGAGGTGGAGAAGGCCCGCAAGATGATCCGCGCCATCCATCATGGCCGGCCGTTCGAGCCGCCGGCCTGAGCCTGCGGATAACATTTCATTTAAATTTCTAGCCGATCGCACTATTTAACAGACATGATCCTTTACGAATTGCGCTGCACCGCCGGTCATGGCTTCGAGGCCTGGTTCCGGAATTCGGACACGTACGACCAGCAGCACGCCGCCCATCAGATCTCCTGCCCGATCTGCGGTATCGGCGAAGTCTCCAAGGCGCCGATGGCCCCCCGGATCGCCAAGTCGCGCGAGGCCGTCCCGGTGCAGAACACGCCGGCGCCGCCGCAGGGTCAGCTCAACCCCGAGCAGATGCGCATGGTGATGACCAAGATCGCCGAGCTGAACAAGCACATCGCCGACACTTGCGACTATGTCGGCAAGGACTTCGCGGAAGAAGCCCGCAAGATCCATTACGGCGAGGTCGAGCACCGCGAGATCTACGGCGAGGCGAGCCCGAACGAAGCCGAGGAACTGCGCGAAGAGGGCATCGCCGTGGCCAGCGTGCCATGGATCAGGCGGGGCGACAGTTAGGGGCGCTGCCCTCTAGTTCGCCCTTCGCGCAGTCATGAAATAGTTCACACCGACGTCGCTGTCCGATAACCGGAACTCGTTCCGCAGCGGGTCGAAGACCAACCCGGCCATGTCGGCGACCTCGAAGCCGATGCCGCGCAGGCCGCGCGCCAGTTCCGACGGCTTCACGAACTTGCGCCAGTCATGCGTGCCGGGATCGACCCATTTCAGCACGTATTCAGCCATGCCCACGCCCAGCGCCAGCGACTTCAGCGTGCGGTTCAGGGTGGACAGCACCAGAAGCCCGCCCGGCTTCACCAAGCCGGACAGCGTGGAGAGGAACGCGTCACGGTCGGCGACATGCTCGATGATCTCCAGCGCCAGCACGAGGTCGAAGGTGCGGCCGGCCTCGGCCAGCTCGTCGCTGGTGCCGACCTCGTAGCCGACCTTGACCTCGCGTTCGGCGGCGTGAAGCTTGGCGGCCTCGATCGCCACCGGGTCGGCGTCGACCGCCGTGACCTTGGCGCCCAGCCGCGCCAGCGGCTCGGCCACCAGCCCGCCGCCGCAACCGATATCGACGGCGGTCAGTCCCTTGAACGGCGATACCGACTTCGGGTCGCGGCTGAAATGGGCGGCAGTCTGGTCCTTGATATAGGTCAGCCGCACGGGGTTCAGCCTGTGCAGCGGGCGAAACGGGCCGTCCGGATCCCACCACTCGGTGGAAATCCGGCTGAACTTTTCGACTTCGGCCGTATCGACGGTCCTTTGCGCGGTCATCCCACACACCCCAAGCTTGCACGCCTCAATTGCCGCGGAGTATGGATACGCCCCTTCGCGCAGGCAATGTAGGCCAAGGCGCTACACTCTGTTTTGTTGAGCATCGTGGCCCGTATCGTTCTAAAATTCGGCGGCACGTCGGTTGCCGATATCGACCGCATCATCCGTGTTTCGCACAAGATCAAGGCTGAGGTCGACCGGGGCAACCAGGTCGCCGTCGTCGTGTCCGCCATGGCGGGCGCCACCAACAAGCTGATCGAGCTGTGCAGCGGCATCAGCCCGATGTTCGATGCCCGCGAGTATGACACCGTGGTTGCCACCGGCGAGCAGGTGACGGCGGGCCTCACCGCGCTGGCGCTGCAGAAGCTGGGCGTCAACGCCCGCTCGTGGCTGGGCTGGCAGATTCCGATCCGCACCGACGACGTGCATGCCAAGGCGCGCATCCTGTCGATCGAGACGACCGAGCTTGAGCGGCGCATGGCCGACGGCGAGGTGCCGGTGGTCTCCGGCTTCCAGGGCCTGTCGGACCGCAACCGAGTGACCACGCTGGGCCGCGGCGCGGGTGACCTGTCGGCCGTCGCCATGGCGGCGGCGCTGAAGGCCGATCGCTGCGACATCTATACCGACGTGGACGGCGTCTATACGACCGATCCCAGGATCGTGACAAAGGCGCGCAAGCTCAACAAGATCACCTATGAGGAGATGCTGGAACTGGCATCGCAGGGCGCCAAGGTGCTACAGACCCGCTCGGTCGAGCTGGCGATGAACCATCGGGTGCGGCTGCAGGTATTGTCGAGTTTCGCCGATCATGCGGGAAGCGATCTTCCCGGAACCTTGGTCGTCGATGAGGGTGAGATTGTGGAACAAGAAGTCGTAACCGGAATCGCTTATAGCCGTGACGAAGCCAAGGTCACCCTGCTGGGTGTGGCCGACAGCCCCGGCGTCGCCGCCGCCATCTTCGGGCCGCTGACCGACGCGGCGATCAATGTCGACATGATCGTCCAGAACGTCGCCTCGGACGGCAAGTCCACCGACATGACCTTCACCGTGTCGAAGGCCGACCTGAAGCGCGCGGTCGCGGTTTTGGAAGGCGCGCGCGATCAATTGAGCTATGATCGCATCATCGCCGATTCGAACGTGGTGAAGCTGTCGGTCATCGGCGTGGGTATGCGCAGCCATGCCGGCGTTGCCCAGCGCATGTTCAAGGCTCTGGCCGAGAAGGGAATCAACATCCAGGTGATCTCGACCTCGGAAATCAAAGTTTCCGTTCTCGTCGCCGAGGACTATACCGAGCTGGCGCTGCGCGCCCTTCACACCGTCTACGGTCTCGACGCTCCATGAGCCAGCTTTCGGCCCACCCCATCGCCATGACGGAGCATTCCAGCCTCATGGCCGCGGCCCGGGCCGAACTGCAAAGCCTGTGGCAGCGGGGCTGCGACTTCCTGGGGGTTGATATCGCGATCCTGGGTGGCGGCATGACCTGGGTCAGCGAGCGCAATCTGGTCGCCGCCATCTCCAATGCCGGCGGCTTCGGCGTCATCGCCTGCGGCTCGATGGACCCGGCCCGGCTGGCGCAGGAGATCGAGGCGACCTTCGCGCTGACCGAGCGGCCGTTCGGCGTCAACCTGATCACTATGCATCCCCAGCTGGAACAGCTGATCGATGTGTGCGCCCAGCTGAATGTGGGGCATGTCGTGCTGGCGGGCGGCCTGCCGCCGTCGGCGGCAGTTCGCAAGATCAAGGATTCGGGCGCCAAGGCGATCTGCTTTGCCCCTGCCCCCGTGCTGGCCAAGAAGCTGATCCGCATCGGCGCCGACGCGCTGATCATCGAGGGGATGGAGGCCGGCGGCCATACCGGCCCGGTCAGCACCTCGGTCCTGGCACAGGAGATCCTGCCGTCGGTCGAGGAGGTCCCGGTCTTCGTCGCCGGCGGCATCGGCCGCGGCGAGGCGATCGTCTCCTACCTGGAGATGGGCGCGGCGGGGGTGCAGCTCGGCACCCGTTTCGTCTGCGCCACCGAATCGATCGCCCATCCGAACTTCAAAAAGGCCTTCATCCGGGCCGAAGCGCGCGACGCGACATTGTCGGTTCAGCTCGACCCGCGCTTCCCGGTCATTCCGGTGCGCGCCATCAACAATGCCGGTACCCGCCGCTTCACGGAAGTACAGCGCGAGGTCATCGACAAGGTCGACCAGGGCCTGCTCGACCAGAAGGCCGCGCAGCTGGAGATCGAGCATTTCTGGGCGGGCGCGCTGCGCCGCGCGGTGGTCGACGGCGATGTCGAGAACGGCTCGCTGATGGCCGGGCAGAGCGTCGGGCTGGTCAAGTCCGAGCAACCGGTCGCCGAAATCCTGGCGGAACTGATCGCCCAGGCCGAGACGGCGCTGATGCGCCGCCGCGAGGCCAGGGGGTGATCGGCGGCGGTGCACATATCCGCCTCAGGACGTGGCGGGTATGAGCGGCGCCGCCACTGAGGGCGAATCCACCGGCCGGCACGCCATGCGCCGCCGCGCGGTCGAGCCGCCGGCGCACAGCCCGATCAGCGGCCGGCGATTGCTGTCGCGGCTGCGCGACATCATGGCCGGATCGGGCACCGCGCAGGAGCGGCTGGACAAGATCGTCAGCCTGATCGCCGCCGAGATGGTGGCCGAAGTCTGCTCCTGCTACCTGATGCGCGCCGGCGAAGTGCTGGAGCTGTTCGCCACGGTCGGCCTGAACCCCGAGGCCGTCCACCAGACGCGTCTCAGAATCGGCGAAGGTATCGTCGGCGACATCGCCGCCCATGCGCGGCCGCTGGCCCTGTCCAACGCGCCCAGCCATCCCAATTTCGCCTATCGCCCGGAAACGGGCGAAGACCCTTACCAGTCTCTGTGCGGCGTGCCGCTGATCCGCAGCGGGCGTGTGCGCGGCGTGCTGGTGATCCAGAACCGCCAGCGCCGCTCTTATGTCGAGGACGAGATCGAGACCTTGGAGACGATCGCCATGGTCGTCGCCGAGCTGGTCGGCGCGGGCGAGTTGGTCAATCCGCAGGAAATCACCACCGCCTCCGACGCCGGCCTGCTGCCCCAGCGCGTCAAGGGCATGACCTTGTCCAGCGGCCAGGCGATGGGTCATGCCGTGCTGCACCAGCCTCGCCTCACCATCCGCGAGATGGTGGCCGAGGACCCGGAGGTCGAGCTGGGGCGGCTGCGCGGCGCCGTCGACAGCATGCACAGCGCGATCGACGACCTGGTGCTGGCGGGCCGCGCCTCCGGATCCGGCGAGTATGCCGACATACTGGAAAGCTATCGCATGTTCGCCCAGGACCGGGGCTGGCTGGGCCGCATCCGCGAGGCGATCCTCCAGGGCCTGTCGGCCGAAGCCGCGGTCGAGCGCGTCCAGAACGAGATGCGCGCGCGGCTGGGCCAGATGACGGATCCCTATTTCCGCGAGCGCCAGCACGATCTGGACGACCTGACCAACCGGCTGCTGAACCATCTGGCCGGCAAGGATTTCAGCCTCGACATGCGCCTGCCCGAGGATGCGATCCTGGTCGCCCGCTCATTGGGCCCGGCGGAGCTGCTCGACTATGGCGGCGGCAGGCTGAAGGGCCTGATCCTGGAGGAAGGATCGGCCACCAGCCATGTCGCCATCGTCGCCCGGGCGCTGGAAATCCCGCTGATCACACGCTGCAACCGGGCGATGTCGCTGATCGAGCCGCTGGACCATCTGATCATGGACGGGGCCAACGGCCAGGTCTTCATCCGGCCCAGCGAAGATATCGTCGAAAGCTATAACCGGTCGAGCCAGCTGTCGGCCGAAAGGCGGCGGCTCTACAGCGAAATCCGCGACCTGCCGGCGGTGACCGAGGACGGCGAGCATCTGACCCTGCTGATCAATGCCAGCCTGCTGATCGAGGTGCCGCATCTGGAGGCGACCGGGGCCGAGGGCATCGGCCTCTACCGCACCGAAATCCCCTTCATGGTGCGGACGGAATATCCCGACATCCACCAGCAGACCGAGTTCTACCGTTCGATCCTGACCCAGGCGGACGGGCGCCCGGTCACTTTCCGTACCCTGGATGTCGGCGGCGACAAGACCCTGCCCTATTTCCCGGAATATGAGGAAGAGAACCCGGCCATGGGCTGGCGCGCTATCCGCATCGGCCTGGACCGGCCGGCAATGCTGCGCGTTCAGCTGCGCGCCATGATCCGCGCCTCGGCCGGGCGGGAGCTGCGCGTCATGTTCCCGCTGATCGCCGAGGTGGCCGAGCTGGATGCGGCGCGCGCCATCCTCAACCTCGAGCTCGACCGTGCCGCCGCCGAACAGCGGACGCTGCCCACCGAGGTCAAGGTCGGCGTGATGCTGGAGGTGCCGTCGCTGCTGTTCCAGCTCGATCCGCTGCTGAAGA
>Ga0207694_10003297_pt1 | contig 12840 bp, 9 predicted proteins | sample KBSC34metaG_FD_184353 | JGI IMG/M metagenome (GOLD analysis project Ga0207694, IMG submission 184353) | Corn rhizosphere microbial communities from Kellogg Biological Station, Michigan, USA - KBS C3-4 metaG (SPAdes) (version 2) | ecosystem: Host-associated > Plants > Roots > Rhizosphere > Soil...
AAAGGGGAGCTTCGGCTATCGCAGCCGCGGCCGGTCCTTCGAGCTGGTCGCCGGCTCGCTCCTGGTCGGCCATCGCGGCGACGAATATCTCTGCACCCATGACCATGTCCATGGCGACGAATGCCTGTCCTTTCACTTCGCGCCCGATTGGGTCGAAGCGATCGGCGGGGAGTCCGCGCTCTGGCGCATCGGCCCGGTGGCCCCGATGGCGGAGCTCATGGTGCTGGGCGAGCTTGCCGAGGCCGCGGCCGAGGGACATAGCGATATCGGTCTGGAGGAGCTGGGGCTGCTGCTGGCGGCGCGCTTCGTCGAGCTGGTTTCCGGACGCAAGCAACGAGCGCCGGCGGCCGGCGCGGCGGATCGCCGCCGCGCCGTGACCGCCGCGCTCTGGATCGATGCCCACGCCCAAGATCCCATCGGCCTCGAGGCGGCCGCGGCGGAGGCCGGGCTCAGCCCGTTTCATTTCCTGCGGCTCTTCGCCAGGGTCCTGGGCGTGACGCCGCATCAATATCTGGTCCGCTCGCGGCTGCGCCGGGCCGCCCGGCTGCTGGCCGAGGACCAGCGCCCGGTCACCGAGATCGCCTATGACGTGGGCTTCGCCGATCTCTCGAATTTCGTCCGCAGCTTCCATCGCGCCGCCGGAGTCTCCCCGCGCGGCTTTCGCCGCGCCGCCCGCGGCGACCGCAAGATTTTCCAAGATCGGCTCGCCGCCCTCTCCCTAGGATGATCCTCCACCAACGGAGGACATCATGTACGACCATATCGGATTGAAGGTGAAGGACGTCGGAAAGAGCGTGCGCTTCTACAAGGAAGCGCTCGGCGCGCTCGGTCATGTGCTTGCCTCCGAGGACGAATCGGGCGCGGGCCTCGGGCCCAAGGATGCACCGGCGCTCTGGCTCTATGCGGTCAAAGGCGCGACGGGGCCGGGCGTGCATGTCGCCTTCCGCGCGGCCGATCGCGCCGCCGTCGACCGTTTCCACAAGCAGGGGCTGAAGGCCGGCGGCCGCGACAATGGCCGGCCGGGGCTGCGCGCCGATTACAGCCCCAGCTACTACGCCGCCTTCCTCATCGATCCCGACGGCAACAATGTCGAGGCGGTCTGCCTGACCTGATACTTGACCGTTGCGAGCGGCAATCGACCGTCGCAAGGCGCCCCCCTCTCTGCGTCATGGCCGGCTTGCCCCGCCATGACGGGGCGGGGGAGGCATGGCTCACTGCAGGATCATGCCGCCGTCGATCATCAGAACCTGGCCGGTCATGTAGTCGGAGGCGGGGGACGCCAGGAAACGGACCGTTCCCACGACATCGCCGGGTTGGGCCACGCGACCGAGCAGAATCGAGCTCGAGAAGCTCTCCATGGCTTCGCCGGGTGCCGAGCTGGCGCCCATCGCCATGAGATCCTTGTCCAGTTGAGTCCAGAGCGGCGTGTCGACGACCCCCGGCGCGAAAGCGTTGACCGTAATGCCCTTGCTCGCCAGTGCCCTGGCGCCGGCCTGGGTAAGGGCGACGACCGCAAATTTGCTTGCGCAGTAAGGTGCGAAATCGGGAAAGCCCGAGCGGCCCGCGATGGAAGCCGTATTGATGATCTTGCCCTTGACGCCGGCGGCGATCATCGCCTTGCCGGCTTCCTGGATGCCGATCATGACGCCCAGGGCATTCACATCCATGATCTTGTGCCAGATTGCTTCGGAAGCCTCGAGAAAGGGCTCGGGCTTGTTGAAGCCCGCATTGTTGACCATCACCCTGATCGAGCCGAATTGCTTCGTGCAGGCGTCGATGGCATCGCGGACGGAGGCTCTGTCCGTCACATCGACGCGATGGAAGATCGCCTCGCCGCCGTTGGCTGCGGCGATCTCCTTGGCAACCGCTGGACCTCTGGCCTCATCGAGGTCGGCAATCACGACCGAGAAGCCGTCCGCCAGAAGGCCGGCGGCGATCGCCCGGCCGATGCCGCTGGCAGCACCGGTAACGACCGCTCCGCCGGGGTGATGGGATGACATGGTTTGCTTCCTCCCTGTGACTAGCCCGTTGCTTCAGTAGCGCTTGGCCTCGCGCATCATCTTGTCGATCCGATTTTGCGCCGCGTTGAGCGCTGCCTTGATCGTCTTGTCTCGCCGAAGCATGGCGTGGATTTCCTCGCCCAGGACATCGATGATCTTTTGATATTCGGCGACGGGCGGGCGGGGCCACAGCCGGAGCTCGCCTCGCTTCGCCATTTCGTCCACCGCGGCGATCACGGGGGATAGCTTTCGGACGTCGGGGTCTGCCGCGACGCTGAAGCGGGGCGAGACGATCCCGCCCCGGGTGACGAGCAGCTTGATGACCTCGGGCGAGGTCAGCCAGAGCAGCGAGCTCCAGGCGAATTCCCGGCGCTTGGGATCGATGTTGGAGGGGATGCCCAGCACCAGCCCGCCGATCGGCGAGACATGCTTTCGGCGCAGCCGCCCGGCATCCCGCGCGCCGATGGGGTGGGGCAGGTAACTCACATTGCCGCGCGCCGGCGAGCTGTCGTCGAATTCGAAGCGCGCCGCCCGATTGGCAAATTCATAGGCCATGGCCGCTTTGCCGGCCCCGAACACGACGCTCGCCTCCCCCAACGGCAGTTCCAGCACATCCGGCGGGGAAACTTCCAACAGCTCCATCATGAATTCCGCGGTCATCCGACTGCGGTGGGACGACACCAGCGGACGATACTCCTCGCCCTCGACATGCGTTGCGTCGTAGCCGCCCGGGACCGGCCTCAGATTCAAGACGGGCTGGCCGAAATCGGCGAGAAACTGGAGGTAGGATTGGCCGACCGGCGTCTTCGCGGCGCCGTTCCAGACGACGCCGAACACCCCCTCCTTGGGAACATGCAGCTTCCGCGCGGTCGCCAGAACCTGATCGGTGGTCGAGGGCAGTTCCACGCCCACCGCCTCGAACATGTCGCGCCGGCAAAACAGCACCTGGGGCGCGGTGTGCAGCGGGATGGCGCGTTGCTGCCCGCGGTTGCGCGCGCCTTCCCACTCCGCGGGGTGAAAATCCGCGCGATTGACGTTGCTGGCCTCGATGAGCTCGTCCAGCGGCAGCAGAATCTCGCCCTCCGAGAACTCCCCGATCCAGGGCAAGTTAACTTGGACGATGTCGTGAGCCGAAGTGGGCCGTGACGCGTCATCGAGGAGATGGCGGCGAAGCTCATCCATGGGAAACGCCTGGAAGCTCACCCGGCCATCCATCAGGCCCGATATCTCCTCCTGCAGATTGCCCGTGATCGAAAAAGACGGGTCGTCGTAAAGCGCGATTCTGAGCGCGCCGCCGGATTTCGGCCTGGCATGCAAGGCGGCCGGCGGCGGGATGATGCTGGCCGAAAGATGCGATGCGCCGAGATAGAAGGATCTCGCATCCTCGGCGTTTCGGCCGAGCGACCGCGCGATCGATGTCTTGACTTCATAGGCGCAGGCGAAGGCGCGACGGATGAGCTCCGGGCTGGGGTGCATCGCATCGGACCGCCCCGATTTCGTCCGCGGCCGGCGGATCAGCAGCCCTTCGGCGAGCATCTCGTTCATCCGCCGCACCGCGGTCGCATAGGGAACGTCCGCCGCTCTGGCCAGACTGGTCGGCGTCACGAGCTTGCCTGCGTAGTGGCGCCGCATGAGGTAGACGATCATGTTCCAGACCGCGTCGGGCTGTATCGATGCGAACCATTTTTCGGTCGGAACGCGCACGCGCTCGAGCAGGTCGAGAAGGCTGATGAGCTCCTCGGCGCTCATGTTGGCAAAACCAGCCGGCGGGCCGCTGTCGCTTGGCATGAATAACTATGTCAGCGGCCGAAAATCATTGCCAGCGCAAGTTGTCCAAAATGGACAACTCGAACCTATACAGGGCCGGCGCGTGGGATGCAGAGTGACCGCAAGGCTGGAGACAACGCCCGGCGTGAACCGGGTTATCAGCCATCCGAACGATCGGCCTCGCGGCATGCGTCGTCGGCACAGCGGCAGATTCGTCTGCCGTCATGACGGCGGCGGGGCGAGAGCCGGACCCGGTGGGCGGAATGCCAGGGAGGCAAGGGATGGATCTGGGCGGAAAACTCGGTCACCTCGTCTATTCGACGCTCGTCCATCCCGGCGATACCTGGGACGAAATGTGGGCGAGCCTCAATCGCTACCTGCCCGAGGTCAAGGCCCGCTTCAGTCCCGACAAGCCGCTCGGCGTCTCGATCCGAATCTCGCGGAACTCCGCCGACAGGCTGACGTCCGACGCGGAAGAACGGGCCCGGCTCAAGGAATTTCTCGGTGCCAACGATCTGTATCTGATCACCGCGAACGCCTTTCCCTATGGCCCCTTCAAAGGCGAGCGGGTCAAGGAGAAGGTCTACGAGCCGGATTGGCGGACCGACGACCGCGCGCAATACACCGCCATGGTGGCCGATATCTTGGCCGAAATGGCGCCCCCCGAGATCGCGCCGACCATTCAGAGCCCGCCCCTGGGCTTCAAGCCGCGCGTGACCGGGAGCGATGTCGTCGAGGCCTATACGCGCCAGGTCGTGGGTGTCGTCGCTCACCTCGTGGAGCTCGAGCGGCGCAGCGGTCGAACCGTCAAATTGGCGCTCGAGCCGGAACCGGCCTGCTTTCTCGAGCTGACGACGGAGACGCTCGCCTATTTCGCCGATCATCTCTATTCGCGCCCTGCCGCCGACATGCTGAGCGCGCGCTGCGGCATGAGCCGGGCGCAAGCCGAGATGGCGCTGAGAAAGCATCTCGGCGTCGTCTACGACATCTGCCATCAGGCGGTCGAGTTCGAGGACATCACGGAGTCGCTGAAGGCGCTGCGCCACGCCGGCATCCCGGTGATGAAACTGCAGGCGGCCGCGGCCGTCCGCATTCCCGAGGTGGACCGTGACGCCGTAGAGGCCCTTCGCCGATTCGACGATCCCGTCTACCTCCATCAAACGGTCCAGATGGGCGGGGCGCCGCGCAAGGATTTCCTGGACCTGCCGATAGCCTTCGAAAGCTGGAGGGAGAAGCCGGTGCGGTGCGAGTGGCGGACCCACTTCCACGTGCCGGTGTTCCTCGAAGATCTCGGGGCGTTCAAGACGACGAGGCCGTCGATAGAGGAGGCTCTGGCGCTCCATAGGGCCGATCCGCTGTCCGCCCAGGTCGAGATCGAAACCTACACCTGGGATGTGCTGCCCCCGCATCTGAAGACCGGAAACATCGTCGACTATGTGGTCAAGGAGTTGGAGTGGGTGAAAGCCCAGCTTCAGCCCGCGGGGGCCTGACGTGGATCTGGGGATCGCCGGGCGCCGGGCGCTCGTGACAGGGTCGAGTTCGGGGATCGGCTATGCCATCGCCGAGGCGCTGGCGCGCGAAGGCGCCCATGTGATCCTGAACGGACGGAGCAAGAAGAACCTGGACGCCGCCAGGGGCAGGCTCAAAAAAGCGGTGCCCGGCGCTGTCTTCACGGGCGTCGTGGCGGACGCTTCGACCGCCAAAGGCGCCCAGCGCATCGTCGCCGCCGTGCCCGACGTCGATATCCTGGTGAACAACCTCGGGAAATACGAACGGAAGGGATTCTTCGAGACCACCGACAGCGATTGGATGGGCTTCTACGAGTTCAACGTTCTGTCGGGAATTCGCCTCGTTCGCGCCTATGGGCCGGCAATGCGCAAGCGCAGCTGGGGCCGCATCCTGTTCATCTCGAGCGAGTCCGGGCTGCTGACGCCCGTTGAAATGATCAACTACGGCATCACGAAGACGGCGCAAGCGGCCTTGGCGCGGGGCCTGGCCCGTGAATTCGGGGGCTGTGGCGTGACGGTGAACGCGGTTCTTCCCGGGCCGACCAGAACCGAAGGCATCTCCCAAATGCTGGCCGGTGAGTCGAAACGGACCGGCAAATCCGTGCGGAAGCTCGAGCAGGAGTTCTTTTCCGTCGCTCGCCCGACGTCGATCATCCAGCGGTTGTCCGAGCCCAAAGAGGTGGCGGCCATGGTCGCCTACGCCTGCAGCGATCTCGCGAGCTCCACGACCGGCGCGACCCTGCGGGTCGAAGGCGGCATCGTCACGGGGATCGGTTGAGTGCTCGGAAATGCGCCTCCTTGCCGCCAATACCCGTCGAACAGGTGAGATCGAGATGTCGAGATGAGTAAGAGCGGACCCGTCAAAGTCGCCATGATCGGCCTGGGCTGGTGGGGCAAGAAGATGTCCGCCGTGCTGCAGCAGGCAAAGGAGGACATCGAGATTGCTTGCGCCGCGGAGCCCAATCCGGGTGGCAAGGAATTCGCGGCAGCCAATGGCTTCAGGCATTACGCCAGTGACACGGAGGCCCTGCGGCATCCGGGAGTCGAGGCCGTCATCCTGGCCACGCCGCATTCGCTCCACGCCGAACAGATCGAACGCGCCATCGCCGCCGGCAAGCATGTCTTCTGCGAGAAGCCCCTGGCCCTCACGAAGAAGGGGGCCGAAGCCGCCGTCGACGCCTGTGCCAGGAATAATCTCGTGCTCGGCATGGGTCATGAGCGGCGCTGGGAGCCGCCGGTGGCGCAAATGCTCGCCATGGCAGGCTCAGGCGCGCTCGGACGGATCCAGCAGGTCGAAGGCAATTTCAGCCATGACAAGTTCACCACGCTGGACCCCGGCAACTGGCGGCTGAACGTCGACGAAGCACCGGTCGGCGGCATGACGGCGACCGGCATTCACCTGACCGACCTCGCCGTGGCCCTCCTCGGTGAAGCGCGTGACCTGCGGGTCTCCTGCGAAAGCCTGTCGTCCAAGATCCCGCAGGGCGACACGATGAGCATGCATGTCCGTTTCAGAGACGGGGGCACGGCCTATGTGTCCGCCTCGCTTGCCATGCCCTTCGTCTCGCGCTTCGCGGTTTTCGGCTCGAAAGGCTGGATCGAAATTCGCGACAAGGCGCATGTCGAAGCGCCGGCCGGCTGGGTCGTCACCTCCGCCATGGCCGGCGGCCCCATCACCGTGACGGAAGTGCCACCGGCCGAACCCGTGAAGGACAATCTCATCGCCTTTGCCCGTGCCGTGCGTGGCGAGGCGCCTTATCCCATCAGCGGCGAAGACCTCGTCAACAACATCACCATCCTCGAAGCGGCCATCGAATCGGCCGCCAGGGATGGCGCCGTGGTGACGCTTTGATCCCGGAGACGCAATCGAGAGATACAAAGGGACAGGATCCATGGATCGCCATGCGCTGATCGCCGGCGTCTCCGGCATTATCGGCCGCCATCTGGCCGATCACCTGATCGGCACCAAGGGTTGGACCGTCACCGGCATTTCGCGCCACAAGCATGATCTGCCCAAGGGCGTAAGACATATTTCCGTCGACCTCCGGTCCGACGAAGCCCTGAACGCTGCGCTGCGGCGCACGAAGGTGACGGATGTGTTCATCACCGCCTGGCTGCGCCAGCCTACCGAGGCCGAGAACTGCCGTGTGAATGCCGGCATGGTGCGCAACCTGTTGCATGCGGTGGAAGGGCAGAAGATCAGGCATGTCGCCCTGGTGACCGGGGCAAAGCACTACATGGGACCCTTCGAGGCCTACGCGAAAAGCAAAATCGTGACGCCGTTCCGCGAAGAGCAGCCTCGCCTGCCCTACCAGAACTTCTACTACGAACAGGAAGACGAGGTGTTTGCCGCCGCGGGCCGGCAAGGCTTCAGCTGGTCGGTGCACCGCCCGCATACGTTGATCGGCTATGCCGTCGGCAACCAGATGAACATGGCGGCCACACTTGGCGCCTATGCGGCGATCTGCAAGGAAACGGGCCGCCCCTTCGTCTTTCCGGGTTCGCCGCAGCAGTACGAAGCCGCCGTGGACATCACCGATGGACGCATCATCGCCAAGCACCTGCTTTGGGCGGCAACGAAGCCTGTCGCCCGAAACAACGCCTTCAACATCGTCAACGGCGAGGTCTTCCGGTGGAACTGGATGTGGCCGAAGCTCGCGGAGCATCTGGGTTTGGCTGCAGCCGAATATCCCGGGCATGCGCAGCCCCTGGAACAGCAGATGGCGGGGATGGAGGCGGTCTGGGACGGGGTCGTCGCCAAGCACGGCCTGCGGAAGAACCCCCTCGGCGCGGTTGCATCGTGGTGGCACAGCGATGCCGACCTGGGGCGGGTGATCGAGAATTTCAACGACATGACCAAGAGCCGCGACATGGGCTTCACCGCCTATCAGAACTCCGTGCGGTCCTTCACGGATGCCTTCGACATGTTCCGCGCGGCCAAGGTTCTTCCGTCATACGCCGGGAATGCAGAGGGCTAGCGGGTGAACCAAACCGCTGACATGGCGACGGCCTTGCCAGAAGCGCGGTACGTTTTTCTTTTGCCGCGGGCAAGAAGCTTCCTGACGATTGTCGCCTCGACGGCGGCCCTCATCCTGGCCTGCCTCTTGTTCGCCCCGTCCAGCGTGAGCTGGGGCGCCTTGTCGGGAAGCCTGCCCTTCGCGGCCATCATCGCCATTGTCGGCCTGGGACAGTTGTTGGTTGTTCAGCAGGGCGGCTTTGACCTTTCCCTGGCCGGCGGCGTCTCGCTCGCCGTCGTCATATCGACGCATTTTCCGCAAGGAGACAATTCGCTGCTCCTGCCGGCCGTGTTGATGGCGGTCGGCTGCGCGATCCTCGCGGGCCTGGCGAACGGCGTCCTCGTCAGCCTCTTCCGGCTCAATGCCATTGTCGCGACGATCGGCGTGAACGCTTTGCTCTATGGCGCCGTATTCGCCGTTTCCGGTGGTGTGCCGAAAACAACGACCACCTTGCTGGCCGCGATCGCCGGCGGCCAGACAGCCGGCCTTCCCAACAGCGTCTATTTCGCGCTGGCGGCGCTGGCGGTGGTTTCCTTCGTCTTGAAGAAGAGCATCGCCGGAAGGCGCTTCGAAGCGATCGGCGCCAATCCCTTGGCTGCTCGCTCTGCCGGGCTCCGCGTCCAGCGGCATCAGCTCCTGGCCTATGTCTATGCCCAATTGCTCTATTGCATGGCGGGCGTGCTGGTGGCCGGCGTCACCCGCGAGCCCACGGCATTCCAAGGCGATTCCCTGCTCCTGCCCTCCGTCGCGGTTGTCGTTCTCGGTGGAACGTCGCTGCTCGGCGGCCGGGGATTTCCGATCTCCACGGTCATCGCCGCCTTTTTCCTGAACCAGTTGAGCCAATTCGCACTCGCCGTTGGTGTGCCGTACTCGGCTCAGACCATCATCCAGGCCTTGGCCCTGGGTTTTGGTATCGGCGTCTACTCGCTCCGGTGGACGGTAAACGTGGTCAAGCAAACCAAACCAATCCTAAAGGGAGGAAACAATGAAGCTCTCGGCTAGACGGAAACTGGCATTCGCCGCCACGGCGGCAATCCTGGCCCTGGGGTGCTCGCATCTGGCCCAGGCCGATACGCCCTCGTGGTGCGGCCCCAAGCAAGCCACGCTGGCTCTGCTCGACGGCTACGGCGGAAACAGCTGGCGCCAGGTCACGACCGCCTCGGGCAAGGAGGAAGCCCTCAAATGCCCCAGCATCACGAAGTATGAATATGCCGACGGCCAGGGCGATACCCAGAAGTCCATCTCCGACATCAAGGCCATGGCCGCCAAAGGCATCGACGCGCTGGTGGTCTTCCCCGACGCCGGCCCGGCGATGCTGCCCGCGATAACGAGTGTCTACAAGTCGGGCAAGGTCATCGTTCCCTACCGCGTCGAAGCGGGCGGCAAGGCCGACACGAACTACAACAAGTTCATCGGCACGGATTTCAAGAACGACGGCGTCAACTGGGCCAATTGGATCAAGGGCGTGCTGCCCAACGGCGGCAATCTCCTGTTCCTCAGCGGGCCCGCGGGCAACAGCCAGGGTCTCGACGAACTCGCGGGGATGAAGTCGGTGCTCGGGCCCGAATACAAATTCATCAACCCCGAACCCTTCGACGTCACGAACTGGGATCCGGCGCTGACGCAGAAGGTCCTGACCGCCGAAATCGCCAAGAACAGTAAGATCGACGCCATCGTTTCCGACTTCGGACCATCGCTGGTCGGTGCGCTTCCGCTGTTCGAAAAGTCCGGCCGGTCGATCCCGGCGCTGGCCACATCCGACGGCAATTCCCTGGGCTGCTTCTGGACCGAGCATCATGCCAACAACCCGGACTTCAAGCTCTTCACCGTCTCGACGGAGAACGACAACGTCCGCCTGGCCGTGCAATGGGCGGTCGCCGTGGCGACGGGCGGCACGCCGCCGACGGAGGAGATCTTCAAGGGCCCTGTTTTCGAGAATTCCGTGACGGGCGATCCCCATCCCGTCCAGTGCCGCCCCGATCTACCCGGTGCGATCTATCTGTCGGCCCAGCTGTCGCCGGAAAAGCAGGCTGAGGCCGTCAACAGCAAGTGATGTCGATCCTGCCCCGGGAGGCGCGATGCCTTCCGGGGCACGGCATGTTCGGAGATGTGCCCGATGCGGCGGTCTTAAGGTGGAATCCTCGTCGTGAATGCCTTTAGCGATAAGCCACGCATGTCCGCCGCAGCGGAGCCCGGCGACGCGACGATTCGGCTGTCCAACATCTCCAAGTTCTATTCGGGCGTTCCCGCGCTCCATGACGTGAGCGTCGAATTCTATGCCGGCGAAGTCCATGCAATTCTTGGAGAAAACGGTGCCGGCAAGTCGACGCTCATGAACATCATTTCCGGGGCGGTTGCCCCGGAAATGGGAGAGATCAGGGTCGGCGATCGGCTGATCTCGCATATGTCGCCGGAGGTTGCCGCATCCCTGGGAATCGCCATTTCCTTTCAGCACCCGGCCATCCTCGATGACCTCTCCGTGCTCGAAAATCTTCAGGTCGCCTTGCCGGCCTCGGTATTCACGGGAAGATCGGTACAGATCGCCGCCGAGGAGATGCTGGAGTCGGTGAAGCTTCGGGTTCCGCTGCGCATGCGGGCAGATGCTCTGACGGTCGCTCAGAAGCACCTCCTGGAGATCGCCAAGGCGCTCGCGATCAAGCCCAGGGTTCTCATGCTCGACGAGCCCAGCGCGTCGCTCGACCAGGATTCGACCGAGATGCTTTTCGAGCGCATCCGGGGCGTCGTTCGGACCGGAACCTCGGTCATCTACATCACGCACAGGCTTGCCGAGCTTCGCCAGATCGCCCACCGCGTCACGGTGCTCCGCGACGGCAAGGTCCGGGGCGGGGGACTCGTCGGCGAGATCCCGGATGCGGCGCTGCTGAACATGATCGTCGGCCGGGCGCTCGGATCGGCATTCCCCCCAAAGCCCGATGACATCCCGACGGCAGCGAATTTCTCGGTGAGCTCTCTCAGGGGAAAGGGTTTCGAGGACATAACCTTCGAGGTCGCGCGCGGGCAGATCGTTGGCGTCGCCGGCGTGGAGGGCAATGGCCAATCCGAATTGATGCGGGCGCTGGCCGGACTTCAGCCATCCGAGGGGACCATAAGTCTTCAGGGGCGTCCGCTGGAGACCAAGGAACTCCTGCAAGTGGCGGCCTTCATGCCCTCGGACAGGCATACGGAGGGCGTGGCCCCCGGCCTCACCGTGCGCGAAAACGCCTCCTTTGCCGCGCTCGACAAATTTGCCGTGTTCTCGATCGTGAGCAAGAAGAAGGAATTGGCGCAGGTCGGCGCGAAATTCAGCGCGCTCGCCGTCAAGGCGCCCAGCATGGAAGCCCCCATTCTGTCGCTGTCGGGCGGCAATCAGCAAAAGGTCGTGATGTCGCGCGCTCTGCTCTCCGAGCCGCGCATCATCCTTGCCGACGAGCCGACGCAGGGGGTCGATGTCGGCGCGCGCGCCGAAATCTATCGAATCCTGCGGGAAGTATCGAGCGCCGGCACGCCGGTGATCGTGAACTCCTCGGACGCGGCGGAACTCGCAGGACTGTGCGACAAGGTCATCGTGCTCTCGCGCGGGCGCGCCGTGGCGACATTGACGGGGCGTGACGTATCGGAAGGCCGAATTGTCGCCGCCGCCGTGAGCGCCGCCACCCATGTCGGGACCAGCCCCTCGCAGGAGAAGGCTCGCTCGGCCAAGGGGGGCTGGCGCCATTTCCTGCAATCGGACAACGCACCCGCGGTCCCACTTGCTCTCGTCATCGTCCTGCTCGGACTCTATGTCTTCAGCCAGAACGGCAATTTCCTGTCCGCCTTCAACATCAACAACATCCTGGTGCTGGCCACGGCGCTGGGATTCATCGCGCTGGGGCAGACCATCGCGCTGCTGCTGGGGGCCATCGATCTGTCGGTCGGCCCGCTTGCCGGCTTTCTGGTCGTCGTGGCGTCATTCTTCATCAACGACGGCGAATCCACGCCCATGTTGGTGGCGGGCTTCGTCCTCGTCTTCCTGGGCGGTGCCCTCGTCGGGGCCATCAACGGGGCCTTGATCCGCTTCGCCAATTTCACCCCCATCGCCGCAACTCTGGCCATGTATATCGGCTTGCAGGGCATGAGCTTCCTGCTTCGCGACAATCCGGGCGGCTACATCAACGGGAATGTCGTGGAGATTCTCACCTGGCAGTTCGGCCCTATCCCGGCGGCCTTCATCGTCCTGGTCGTGATGGCGATCGCCGCTGAGTATCTGCTACGCAATACCAGGCCCGGCTGGCAGCTGCGGGCGACCGGTTCCTATGAGGAATCGGCACGACGGGTCGGTGTTCGGATCAATCGTACCGTCCTGCTCGGCTATATCTCCTGCTCTCTTTTGACGGCGATCGGTGCTGTCATGCTGATGTCTCAAATCTGCGTCGGTGACCCGCGGCAGGGAATAACTTACACGCTGTCGAGCATCACGGCTGTCGTTCTTGGCGGGACGAGCCTGCGGGGCGGCCGCGGCACCTTCATCGGTACGGTTCTGGGTGCCGTGCTGCTGACCGAGGTCCTGAA
>Ga0207694_10003299_pt1 | contig 12838 bp, 11 predicted proteins | sample KBSC34metaG_FD_184353 | JGI IMG/M metagenome (GOLD analysis project Ga0207694, IMG submission 184353) | Corn rhizosphere microbial communities from Kellogg Biological Station, Michigan, USA - KBS C3-4 metaG (SPAdes) (version 2) | ecosystem: Host-associated > Plants > Roots > Rhizosphere > Soil...
TGCTGCACGCCATGCCGGGACTCGAAGACATCTGGCAACTTCACTTCTCCGTAACCGGCGGCAAAGACCACAACCCCGCCGACCCCTTCATCGCCAATCTCGAAGAGCAATGCCAAGGCATGTACCTGAAGCTGTCGGCATCTGAAGACGGCTCCTTCACCCTCTTCAACCCCCGCAATAAATACAGCAAAGCCTACCCCGCGAAGTAGCCGCCCTAACCCACCAATTCGACCAGCCCGCTCACAACTTGATTCAAATCTTCCGGGCCCATGGATCCGATTCTTTTCCCCAGCCGATCCACTGAAATCGTCCGCACCTGTGATATTTTCACCCACGAAGGCTTAGGAAGTGTTCCGTCCGGCAATGCCAGTGTGAGCGGAAATCCAGCTCTTTGCGGCTGGCTCGTAATGGCGATCGCAATCACAGTTTCCGAGCGGCGGTTGAAGATATCCTGGCTAAGAACTAGCACCGGCCGAAGACACGCCTGTTCGCGCCCCCATACCGGATTGAGATCCGCCCAATAGATTTCGCTCCTCAGGATCGCCGCCACGAAGCGTCCCCCAGCCCCTCTTCCGCCATCCGTTTTTCCTCTTCGGGGTTAAGCTTCGCAAGTTCCCGCGCCAACCGGCTGCGCTTCTCGCGCTCCGACAGCAGATCGACAGCCGACTGCAGTGCCCTGCTGCGGTTAGGATAGCGCCCTTCGCGGACCCAGCGGTCCAGATCAGCCACAGTCTTCTGATCGAGCGTCACGGCAATTTTGGTGACCATAACAATAGTGTGACGAATTATCCTACCACCCGCCAATTTTGCCGTTCACACACACCTTCTCACCTCCTTCCTCCCGCGATTCAATCACTTCGCGCTTCGCCTTTGCCGCCACCGGCTCCACCCCCATGCATACTGCAAATGTAGTTCAAGCCTGCGCAGGCTGATCGTCGTTATTTAGTGGAATCCGTGCCCCGTCGCAAGACGGGGCTAGCCGCCCAGGGAACATTGTGAAAAGGGCGGGACAGGAGAAGAATCGCGATTCTTTTGGAGATACAAACGCCTATGAAAATGGCGCCAGGTTCCAGCAGAAGAAATAGGAGAGAGCAATGAGCGGTTGACTCAACACTTTTCAAAGACCGTTCGCCGCCTATTTCTAAACCACCCCGGCGGGCTGCATTCGAAGGCAGCCCGCCGCGAGACGATCTTTGCGTCCATCCGCGTCCATCCGCGAGCCGATTTTCATTCAGCCGAAGTGTATCCTGTAAGTTGCTCCTTTCCTCGTCAACTTATTTCATATTTCTAGTGGCGATTTTTCTGCTCTACTGGCCCCTGGCCCGTGTGCGCGCGGTGGCGCTCGCCGTCATTCTGCTGGCCAATTATTTCTTCTACGCCAAATGGGATCTGCATTACCTGGCGCTCATCCCCGCCGCGTCCACCTGCGATTTTCTATTCGGCCTGGGCCTGCAATCCTCCAAGTCTTCATGGGTTCGCCGCCTGCTAGTTACCGCCAGCATCGTGATGAACATCGGATTGCTAGCTGTCCTGCGCTACCTCCCCACACACACGCTGATCCTGCCCCTGACGCTTTCTTTTTACGTCTTCCAAGCCCTGACCTACACGATCGACATCTATCGCGGCGATGCCAAGGGCACCAAAAGTTACTTGGCCCATCTCGCGGCCGTCTCCTTCTTCCCCACCACGCTCGCCGGACCCATCACTCGCGTCTCTTCCCTGATCGATCAATTTGAAAAGCGCAAGCCGCTCGACCCCGCCGATGGCAGCCGCGCACTCTTTCTGATCGGCATGGGCCTGATGAAGAAGCTCCTGATCGCAGATTATTTGTCGAGCAATCTAGTCAACCGCGTCTTCGATTTCCCCACGCTCTACACCGGCGCCGAAACCCTGATCGCCGTCTACGCCTACGCGCTGCAGATCTATTACGATTTCTCCGGCTACACCGACATCGCCATCGGCTCCGCGCTCCTGCTCGGCATCAAGCTGCCGTCCAATTTCAACCGCCCCTACGCCGCCGAAAACATCGCCGATTTCTGGCGCCGCTGGCACATCTCGCTGTCCAACTGGCTGCGCGATTATCTGTATTTCTCACTCCCCGGCAAGCGTTCGAAAATCTTCACGTACGTGAACCTGGTGATCACCATGGTGATCGGCGGCCTGTGGCACGGCGCCAATTGGAACTTTGTCATCTGGGGAGCGCTGCACGGCTTCGGACTCGCTTTCGTCCGCCTGTGGCAAACGCAATCCAAAAATAAGGCGCCTGCGAGCCCGCTCTGGCACTATGGCAGCATTGTCCTCACCTTCCACTACGTCACTTTCGCCTGGATCTTTTTCCGCGCGCCCAACTTCGAAACCGCCACGGCGATCCTCGGCCGCATAGCGTCCTTCAGCGCCTCTTTCGCGAACATCTCCGCGCCCCTTGCAATGGTTTTACTGATCGGCGCGCTGGCGCATTACGTTCCCAAGAAATGGTATGACTGGAGCCAGGCAATTTACATACAAGCTCCGTTCTACGCCCAGGCCGGCGTATTGGCGCTTTTAGTGCTGGGTTTACAAAACGCAGTCCAAAGCGGCGCCGCGCCCTTTATCTACACGAAATTCTGATGCGACCAGAGATCCCGGTTAAGACCACGCTCACCGTCGTCACCTTCGTGGCGTTGCTGATGGTGCCGCAGGCCTTTCCGTCGCTCCGCAACTACATGTCGATCGAGCCCAAGAGCGCCGCGACGGTCTTGACCTTGCCCGTGGAAGCCCCCGCCGCCGCAACGCTCGTCGATCCGCTCGCGTCCCCCGGCAACCTGAGCCAGGCGATGAACCAGCAATTGGTAGCGAAGGCGCCCAAGAATCTGATCGATCCCAATCATGTGCTCGATCACTTCTACTCGGCGCTGCTCAAAGGCGAAGGCGTCCATATCATTCACTACGGCGATTCGCCCACCACCGCCGACCTTATCACGGCCGACGCCCGCGCCCTCTTCCAGCATGAATTCGGCGACGGCGGCGTCGGCTTCGTCCTGCTCGCACGCCCCTGGGCCTGGTACAACCGCCGCGGCGTCGAGATGTCGGCCTCCAACTGGAAGATCGACATCGGCGGAAATTCTCAGCTCAAGGACGGCCTACAAGGTTTAGGCGCTGTGAGTTTCCGCGGCGCCCCCGGGGCCGTCGCGCGCTGGAAAGTAAAGGACGCCGCCCATCGCAGCGTCGAGATCGCGTATCTGGTCGAACCGCAGGGCGGCGCATTCGAGGTGGAAGCCGATGGCCAATCCATCGGCACCGGTTCGTCCACCTTGACACACGGCGCGGACGCATTTGCGCCGGGCTTTGCGTCTTTCGAAATCCCTCCCGGCGCCAAAGAAATTGCGCTCCATGTCACCGGCGGCTCGGTGCGTTTCTACGGAGCCGACTTCCGCAAAGGCAGCGGCGTGGTTTACAGCAGCCTGGGCGTCAACGGCGCCAATGTCACGCTGCTTTCGAACGTCTTCAACGAAGCCCACTGGGCCGCCGAGCTTCACCACTACAAGCCCAACCTGATCATCGTGAATTACGGCACTAACGAAAGCGGCTTCCCCAATTTCATCGACACCACGTGGGGCCGCGAAATGCGCAAGGCCGTCGCCCGCCTGCAGCGCGCCATGCCCGAAGCGTCCATCCTATTGATGAGCCCCATGGATCGCGGCACCAAAACCTCAACTGGTGAGATCGACACCATTCCCACCATGCCGCGCTTAGTCGCCACCGAAGCCAAGATCGCCGCCGACACCGGCGTGGCGTTCTTCAATACCTACGAAGCCATGGGAGGCTCCGGCACCATGGGCCGCTGGTACACCTCCGAGCCGCGCCTGGTTGGCTCGGACTACATCCATCCCATGCCCGCTGGTGCGAGAATTGTAGGAGAGCTTCTGTTCACGGCCCTGCGCCAAGGTTTCAACGAGTATAAATTGCAAGAGCTGAAACACAAGATCGTCGAGCAGGCGGAGAGAACCAACCGGGAAGCGAGTCAGCACCCCTGATGCGAATCCTGCCGGCAATCGCGCTGACCGTTGCCGTGGCCTTGACGGCCACCGCGCAGCCCGCCAAGCCGACCCCAACCCCGCCCAGGAAGTTCGTAAAAAAAGTAGCCGTCAAAAAACAGCCCAAGCGCCCGCCCGCTCCGCGCTCCACCGTCAGCGCCGCCACGCGCGCCGAAGCCCACGAAGGCGTCATCGAAAAAGTTTCCAAAGGCGCTGAGCTTCCCGTGGAAAACGCCGCCGCGCTGGTTCCCTTCTTCGAACAGCTCTACCGCCAGCAGCACGGCGAACTCACCGGCCCCCTGCGCGCCCTGCACTACGGCGATTCGCACGTCGCCGCCGATGAATGGACCGGCGATATCCGCGAACACCTGCAGCAAACTTTTGGCGACGGCGGCAGCGGCTATTCCCTCGCCGGACGCCCCTGGAATTCCTACCGCCGCTTCGACGTGAAAAGCGGCTCCACGCGTGGCTGGCATAGTGACGGCCTGGTGGGCCGGACCGGCGACGGCATCTATGGCCTGGGCGGTGTCAGCATGTCCACCACCGTCCCGCGCCAGTCCATTTTCCTGCTCGCCGAAGCCCAGCGCTTCGAGCTGTATTACCTGCAGCAACCCGGCGGCGGCGCGATTCAGATTTACGATAACGGCACCCCTGTCGAGCGCATCTCGACCGACGGCGAGACCGCCCCTAGCTATTTCCACTACGACGCCGAGCCCGGCCAGCACCGCTTGGAAGTAGAAACGCTGGAGCACGCCCCCGTGCGCCTTTTCGGCTGGGTCGCGGAGAAACCCACCGGCGTCACCTACGAAGCGTTAGGCATCAACGGCGCGCAAGCGTCCATGATTCTCAACTGGAATGACGCAGTGCTGAAGTCCAATATCGAGCGCCGCAACCCCGCACTGATCGTGCTCTCCTACGGCACCAACGAAGCCGGACATAAGGATTGGACGCTAGAAACCTACCGCGACATGTTCGCGCGCATGATCGAGCGCCTGCGCGCCGACGCCCCCACGGCGACGATTCTCGTCATCGGCCCGCCCGACCGCTCTATCCGCGTCCGCGGTAAAGGCTGGGTGACTCTCGAAGGCATGGACATGATCGTCGAAGCCGAACGCCAGGCCGCGCTCGCGCAAGGCTGCGCTTTCTGGGACCAGCGAGCGAAGATGGGCGGCAAAGGCTCCATGCGCCAGTGGGTGCAAGCCGGCATGGCGCAAGCCGATTACACGCACCTCACCGCCCCCGGTTACCACATGATCGGCGACGCCATGTTCCGCGACCTGATGAGCGAGTACGACCTCTTCGTGAAGGCGCGCGAAGCGCTAGCGGTGGCACCAAACTTCACCCGGCCATAGTTTTGTTATTCCTCAGGAGGAAACTGCGAAATGCGCCGAGACGCAAGGTACCTGGTTGTCGCGAGTGTCCTGGCGCTAGCTGCGGCACCGGCGCGCGCTGACATCGTGATTGTCCAGGATTCAGGTGGCGCGAATCCGAACACTTTGGGTTTTACCGGCATCGGGGGAGGGCCCGCCCCCGGCATCGCTGTGAATGGCGGTTGGGCCATTCCCACCGGCCCGTGGAATATCAACTATGCCCTCCGCAATCTGAGCGCGGCTGAAGCCTCCAGCCTCAATGCCGCACCCACATGGACGCTTACCGCGACGTTTAGCAATCTATCCAGCAATTCTTCGCCGACCTTCCCGGGGGCTCCCGATAGCTGTGGCTCCTACGCTTCTGTGTCCTTCAGCGGGCTTCGGTTCGACCTGGGAATACGTTCCGACGGTCAGGGAAATCAAATCCTGTCGCTCAACCCATTCACCGGCGGTCCCGAGTACACCATCAAAGGCCTGGGCACCAGCCCCGTCACGCTGTCTCTCGTCTACAATAATGGGAGCCATACGGCCGACGCGTACGTGAACGGCGTGCCGGTAATCTACGGTTTTGCCGGAGGCACCCAATTCACCAGTAGCGCTGTGTTTTTCGGCGGCGAAAACGCTGTCTTTGCGAATGTCGAATTGTCTTACTCCACCGGCCCAAGCCTCATCGGTTCGATCCCGCACATAGCAGCCCAGGAAAATTGGACCACGACGTTCACGCTGGTCAACAAGGGATCGTCGACGGCGCAGATGCAGTTTAGCCTTTTCGGCGACACTTCCGACGCAAGCGGTAACGGACCGCTGACGGTGCCAGCCGTGTTTCCGCAGCAGACGGGGTCGCAGCCAGCACCCATCACTGGGCTCGGCGGCACCTTGCCCGGCAACAATTCGCTGATCGTCGCCACGGCGGGCCCGCAGACTCCTCCCGTGGAAGTCGGCTCGGCGCAACTGACAGGCACGGGCGCGCTGGATGGGTTCGCGATTTTCCATTTGATTCCCGGCGCGCAGGAAGCCGTGGTTCCCATGGAAACGCGGAATGCGGGCTCCTATATCCTGGCCTTCGACAATACAAATGGCGTGGTGCTGGGTGCAGCCGTGGCCAATGTTTCGCCGAACGCGGGCACGGTCGGCATTGTGTTGCGCGACGATGCCGGCGCGCAGATCGGAACGGGTTCGCTCCCGATTGCCGGCAACGGACACATTTCGTTTGTGCTGTCGGATCCCGTCAGCGGCTTTCCCGTCACCGCGAACAAACGCGGCACCATCGAATTCGATACGCCCGCCGGGGGCCAGATCAGCGTGCTTGGGATCCGCACCACGCCGCTCGGAACCAGTAAGACTCTCACCACCATCCCGGCGCTGGCGAATGTGGGAACCGGCGGCGGGAGCATTGCTCACATTGCTAGCGGTAATGGCTGGCAGACCACCTTCGTGTTGGTGAATACCGGAACTACCACGGCACAAGCGACTCTGAGCTTCTTCGCCGACGTGACGGGCGCCCCGCTAACGCTGCCGATTTCATTCCCGCAACAAGCAGGCAGCACCGCCGCGGGCGCTACTTCCGTCACGCGAACCATGGCCCCCGGCGAGAGCTTTTTAGTGCTCAGCAATGCACCGGCGTCGAATCCGTCGCCCACCACGGGTTCGGCGCAGCTCACCGCCACAGGGAATGTCGGCGGCTTCGTAATCTTCCGCTACAACCCGAACGGCCAGGAAGCGGTGGTGCCATTGGAGAGCCGCAACTCCAGCGGCTTTCTTCTGGCATTTGACAACACGGCTGGCACCAGCACCGGCATCGCGATCAATAGCGTTTCACCGGAAGCCGTACAAGTGCCGGTAACCGTGCGCAACGATACGGGCGCGCAAATCGCCACCGATACTCTCACCATTCAATCCAACGGCCACCTGGCCTTTACCCTGGTGACCGATAAGTATCCACAGACCGCCAACATCCGCGGGACCATCGAGTTCGACGCCCCGCTCAACACGCAAATCGGCGCGTTGGGCATCCGTATCCCGGTCACACATACGTTCACTACCCTACCAGCGTTGACGAAATAGTAACCCGTCGCGTTCCTCGCTCTGCTCGTCTACAATGAACGTTCTGGTTTCAAGGAACACCACTATGACGAATAGCTTTCTCATCAGAGCTGCAACCTGCGGGGCATTGGCGATGGCGTCGGCATTCTTCTATCTGCCGGCATCGCGAGCGGAGAGCGGCGGGCCCAAGTACGAGGTCGATGTCACCTGGCCCAAGCCGCTGCCGGATCGCTGGGTCATTGGCGGCTTAGGCGGCGTGTGCGTGGATGCGCAGGATCACGTGTTCTTACTGAATCGCCAGGACGTGCTCGAAGGAGACCTAAACGCGGGCCATCTCGCGCCGCCGGTGATTGAGATCGATCCCGCGGGCAAGCTGGTCAATTCCTGGGGAGACACCAAGCTGCTCGACCCGCGCCTCCACAGTTGCACGTTCGACAAGGACAACAACATGTGGATCGGCAGCGCGCCCTCCGGCATGATCCAGAAATATTCGCACGACGGCAGCAAGCTGCTGCTGCAAATCGGCAAGAAGGGCGTGTTCGATTCCTCCGATGGCACCGTCAAAGGGCAGCCGCTGAATTCCAATGCGGCCGTGTTCTTTATGCCATCCAGCATATTTGTCGATCCGAAAAATGGCGACGTTTACGTGTCGGATGGCGAGGGCGCCGGCGGCAATCGCCGCATCGCGGTCATGGATCGCGAGGGCAAATTCCTGCGCCAGTGGCAGCCGGAAGGCATGAAGACCGTGCACTGCCTGAGCGTCGCGAACGATGGCCTGGTTTACGTATGTAATCGCGACAACGCCCGCCTGCAGGTCTACGACAAGATGGGGAACTTCAAAAAGAACATTGAGATTCCGTGGACTCCGTACACGCCGCCAGCCGACGGGAAAGTGAAAGAGAGCGGGGGCGCGGCCGTGTCGCTGGATCTCTCGCGCGATGCCAATCAGCGCTTTATGTATCTGATCAACCAGAACAGCGGGCTTATCGAAGTGATCGATCGCGAGTCCGGCAAGATCCTCTCAAGCTTCGGCCGTTCCGGGCATTTTCCGGGCGAATTCGACCAGCCGCACGGCATCGCGGTCGACTCCAAGGGCAACGTTTACGTGGCGGAAAATCGCGGCAGGCGCATTCAGAAGTTCAAGCTGGTGAGTCAATAAGCCTGCTCAAAGGGCCTTGCGGGGCCTCCTGGCAAGTGATAATCTACGGCAGACTGGAGAACCACTTATGATCAGGTCATTCACCATCGCACTTCTAGGAACGCTGCTCGGCGCGTCCTTATTCGCGCAGCAGAACGCCGTGACGCCGCCGCATACCAACTTGAAGGTAGGCGATATGGCTCCCGATTTCACACTGCCCGCGACCACCGGCGACAAAGTGACGCTGTCGAGTTTCCGCGGCAAGGCGCCCGTGGTGCTGGCGTTTTTCCCGGCCGCGTTCACCGGCGGCTGCACCAAAGAGATGCTCGGCTATCAGGCCAGCATGAGCAAGTTCGAGGGCGCGTCCACGAAAATCTTCGGCGTGAGCGGCGATAACACGCCTTCGCAAAAAGAGTTTGCCAAGCAGTTGAACGTCAGCTTCCCGATTCTCAGTGATTTTGCCAACCGCAAGGTGATGGCGGATTACGGCGTGCTGTTGCCCAATCTGGGCATGGCTAACCGCACCACTTTCGTGATCGACAAAGACGGTAAGATCGTGCACATCGAAGAAGGTAGCGGCGCGATTGATCCGTCCGGCGCCGAAATGGCGTGCAGCAAGCTGGCGCACAGCAATAAGTAGTCGAAAAATATTCTTGCCCGAAAAAGGAGCAGCTATGAAGAGCGTGAGGGGAATTGTAATTGCGGGAGTTGTGTTGGTTGCGTCGGCGGCGCTGTGTTTCGCCGCGGGGCCTCCAGGATGGGCTTACGGATTTCCGCCAGGACCCGCGGCGCCGGCTGCTCCAGCGGCTGCCCCCCCAGCGGCGCCCGCGCCTGACCCCACGCCGCGCCATCTTCCCGGCAATAACCTGGAATTTACGCGCGCGCAGATCGCTAACGGCTTCGGGCCCGCGGATTGGTATCCCGAAGATCATCCGCAGATGCCCGATATCGTGGCTCACGGCAAGCGGCCCGAAGTGCGTGCGTGCTCGCTGTGCCATTATCCGAACGGCAAGGGCCGCGCCGAAAACGCCGGCGTGAGCGGATTAAATAACGCGTATTTCATCCAGCAGATGATGGACTTTAGAAACGACAACCGTAAGAGCGCCGAGCCGCGCAAAGCCAATACCAACGCTATGATCGCCATAGCTAAAGGCATGACGGAAGATGAGATCAAACAGGCCGCCGAATATTTTGGCGCCATCAAGTGGACCACGCCGTGGATCAAAGTGGTGGAATCGAAGACCGCGCCGAAGACGCGCATCCAGGGCGGCTTGTTCCTGGCGCTCGAAGGCAACGAAAAAGAGCCGCTGGGCGAACGCATCATCGAAGTACCGGTGAATGCGGAAGCCACCGAAGTGCTGCGCGACCCGCGCTCCGGCTTCATCGCCTATGCGCCGATGGGCAGCCTGAAGAAAGGCGAGGCGCTGGCGAAGACCAAACAGTGCGCCGTGTGCCACGGAGCGGACCTGAAAGGGATCGGGCCGGTGCCGTCGATCGCGGGCCGTTCACCCAGCTACCTGATGCGGCAGATGTACGACATGCAGCAGGGCGCACGCAAGGGCTTGTGGACCGGGCTCATGAAGCCGGTGGTCGCGAATCTAACTGAAGAAGATCTGCTGGTGCTTTCGGCGTACGCGGCTTCGCAGACGCCGTAGAAAATGAGGACCGCCATGTCAAAAGGTTGGGGATGGTTTGCACTCGGCTTTGCGCTGAGCGGTCTACTCTCCGCGGAAACGCTGACTCCGCCCACGGCGGCGCAGCGCACGCCCCGCGCGAGCAATATGGATCTGGTGGGTTACAATGACCTGCAATCGCGCAGCGCGTATCAACCCATCGTCCAGAAGCAGGGCGACCGCTGGATCGCCTACATTGGCCATCATGGCGGCGAAGCGATGAACCCGCAGACCGGCAAGATGGAGCCCAACGGCACTTCCATAGTCGACGTCACGGATCCCAAGCATCCGAAATATTTGATCCACATTCCGGGCGAGCCCAAAGATCGCGCCGGAGAAATTGGCGGCGCGTCGATGGTGCGCGTGTGCAGCGGCAACGACCTGCCGCATGGCGACAAGGGCAAATTTTATCTGCTGCGCGATTTCGGCAACAGCGCTCACGAAATCTGGGACGTCACCGATCCTGCCAAGCCCAACCGCATCACGGTGGTGGTAAACGGCCTGCGCGACACGCATAAGAATTGGTGGGAATGCGACACCGGCATCGCGTATCTGGTCTCCGGCCCGGTGGGCTGGCGCACGCCGCGCATGATGCAGATTTACGATTTGAGCGACCCCGCGAAGCCCGTATTCATTCGCAATTTCGGTTTGCCAGGACAGGAACCGGGGGCTAAGGGCCCCACGCCCGGCGGCCTGCACGGGGCTTTCTCCACCGGGCCCAAGGGCAATCGCGTCTACCTGGCCTACGACAACGCGCGCAACGGCGTAATCGAAATCGTGGATCGCGAGAAATTGTTGAACGGTCCGAAAGAACCGACGGAAGAGAACCTGAAGTATCCCATCATCTCCCGCGTTGATCTGCCCGACGATATGGGCGCGCACAACATCGTTCCCATGCTGCGCATGCCGCTCTCCGAGTTCGCCAATCAAAAATTCAGCAAGGTGAAAGATTTCATTCTGCTGATCGGCGAGACCACTCCCAACGAATGCAATGAGAGCCGCCAGATGGGTCGCATCTTCGACGTCACTACCGAATCGAAACCGATCGGCGTCTCGACGTGGACCGTGCCCGAGGACAGCGGCAACTTCTGCTCCGCCGGGGGACGCTTCGGCACGCACTCGACCAATGAGAACCTGACGCCGGTCTACGCCAATCGCGTGGTGTTCGTGGCGCATTTCAACGCAGGCGTGCGCGCCGTCGACATCCGCGATCCTTACAAGCCCAAGGAAATCGGCTACTACATCCCAGCCATCACCGACAAAACGGACAAGCGCTGCGTCGGCGAAGGCGCCAATCAGAACTGCAAAGTCGCGATTCAGACCAACAATGTCGACGTCGACGACCGCGGCTACGTCTACGCCGTCGACCGCGCGAATACCGGGATGCACATTGTTGAGCTCACCGGCTCCGCGCGATCGGCGGCTGACTTCAGCAAAGCGGCCAAATAGATCTAAGCCGGAACGCCTTCGACGATCGACACCGGCGAATGCGTGCGGATGATGCGGTTCAGGCGCCAGCCGGACGCCGCGAACAGATCGCGGAACTGTTGCTCAGTGCGCTCGCGGCCTCCGGGCAAGAGTAGCATCTCGAGATCCAGAAGTTTGCCGAAGTCCGGATCGTTGCCAGGTTGGATCACACTGTCCGCCACCAGTAGTTTGCCTCCGGGATTTACGCCCTTGCGGCAGCCGCTCAGAATCTTCACGCAGATTTCATCGGGCCAGTCGTGAATGATGTGCTTCATGATGTAGGCGTCGTGGCCCGCCGGCATGGACGTGAACATGTCGCCCGCGAGCAGTGTGCAGCGATCCAATACGGGAGCAAGCGGACCCTTGGAAGCCCCTGCAATGACGGATGGCATTTCATAGAGCGTGCCCTTCATTTGCGGATGGCGCTGCAGGATGGTCGCCAGTAACAGCCCGTGACCACCGCCCACATCCACCAGCGAATGGATGCCTTCGAACGAGTGCGCATCGGCCACGGGAGGGCTGTCGATGGTGGAAATCGCGGTCATACCGTCATTAAAGATCTGCGCCGCTTCCGGATTCTCCTGGAAATATTGGAAGATGGGTTTGCCGTAGATGTGTTCCGCGGCGGTCTTCCCGGTGCGGACGCTGTACTCCAGGTGATCCCAGGTGCGCGTGAGCAACTCCAGGCCTCCCATGATCGCAAAGCCCCGCAGGCTGGGCTGGGCGTTGCTGCGCAACACATCCGACATCGGGGTTTGGGAAAACTTTCCGTCCGCGCCTTCCGCCGTTAGACCCACGCTGGCGGCGGCACGCAGAAAGCGGTAGAGCGCGTCTGCATCGGCGCCTACCGGGCCAGACAGTTCTTCAGCGGTCTTGGGACCGGCTTCCAGGTGATCGGGTATTCCGAGCTTCGCCACCACCGAAATAATAGTTCCCACCCTCCGCGCCATGATGAGTTGGAGAACGCCTACGTGCGGCGGAGGTGTTTGCAATTGAGGAGTCATTCTCGGATTTTAACCGATCCCCAGTTCGTCTACGCGTTCGAGCGGCGTTCCGCAGCGGCGGCAGATCAGCGACGCGCAATCGCCGCAGGCTAGCGGATCGCTTACCGGCTGCTGGCAGCGTGGGCAATAG
>Ga0207694_10003305_pt1 | contig 12830 bp, 6 predicted proteins | sample KBSC34metaG_FD_184353 | JGI IMG/M metagenome (GOLD analysis project Ga0207694, IMG submission 184353) | Corn rhizosphere microbial communities from Kellogg Biological Station, Michigan, USA - KBS C3-4 metaG (SPAdes) (version 2) | ecosystem: Host-associated > Plants > Roots > Rhizosphere > Soil...
CCCGCGCATGAGTGAGGCTGCCGACCGCCGGCGAGACGCGGTCGACGATTTCGCCGGCGCGGCCCCCGTGGACCCCGGGCGGAAGGTCGAAGCGGCGCGGCCCCTGATCATCGTCGCCGATCACCATCTGGATCCCGCGACCGTGCAGATCATCAAGGACGCCTGCGCAGGCGTGGGCGCCGCCTATCACGCCTGGAATGCCACCGACCGCTTCGAGAGCCTCGCTGGCCGGGCGGCACTGGCCATCGGGACCGTCGCCCACGGCGCACGCAAGATCCCGAACGACCTCGCCAGCTTGGTCACGGACCAGATTCCGGGGCTGCTGCTGGTGCTCATCGCGCAGGAGCCGCTGGTCCGGCCGGTGGTGACCCTCCACGATGGGCTGGTCACGCTCGTCGACCCCGCGTCGTCCCCTGCCGTCCTCACGCATTGCCTGCGCGTGCTGCTGGCCGAGAGCCCGCCTGCCACCCTTCGGCAAGGGGGCTGGTGGCCCGGCCTCCCGCCCGAGCCACACGGCGCCTTGCCGCTGCGCCGGCGTGAGTACCGCATCGGAGCGTCGTTCGTCGGTGTGCTCGAAGGCCCCCGCGCCCTGGCCAACGCCGAGATGGCCCCCATCGCCTGGCTGCGAGCCGCCGCAGGCGTGTCGGCGGTCGTCACGCCGTGCTGCGACGAGCCGGCGCCCGAGACGGGCGATCTGCGGGACGCCGCGGCGTTCGTGAAGCTCGAGGTCAACGACTCGCGCCTCGATTGGTTCTTCCACGTTCCCCACGCCGGCGCCGCGCTGGCCCTGTTTTCAGCGATGCGGTTCCCGCCCTTCACCGATCTCAGCCTTCTACGTGCGCAGGGCGAGGGCGGCTCGCGACGGCTGGCGGCGGCGCCCGGCGACCTCGCGCTCGCCATCGCGCCCTTCGACGCGCTCGGTCCCATCGCGATGCTGGGCGTCGACCCCGGCGAAGGCGCCGCCGGTCTGCTCGACCGGCTGGAGGCCAAGCTCCGGCGCGCGTCCGTCCCCTCCTCTTGCCTGGTGATCGAGGTCCGATGATGGAAGCTCAGCACCGGCTGCTCGTCATCGATGACAGCTCGACCATTCGCAAGCTGGTCGAGCTGTCGTTCCGCGGGGCACCGTTCACGCTCGACTTCGCCACCACGGGGGCCGAGGGCGCCGAGAAGGCCCTGCTCGGACCAGACGTGATCCTGCTCGACTGCGTGCTTCCCGACATGAAGGCGGCAGACGTGTGTCAGCGGCTGACCGCCGATCCGCGGGGCCGCGGCGCGCGCGTGATCCTGATGTCGGCCAAGGATCGCGAGGCCCTGCGCGCGATCTTCGAGCGCTTCCCCCAGGTGATCGACTTCGTCGCCAAGCCGTTCACCGCCGACGAGATCCTGGGACGCATCCAGGCCGCCGTGTCCAACCATCCCGCCCGCACGCCCGCCGAGGCCAGCGCCCCGCCCGTGGCAGCGTCCGGGCCGGCGCCGACGACGATGGCCCCGACGCCTGCGGCGACCGCGGCCGCGGCGGTCGCGTCCGAGGTGACGGCGGGGCTTGGTCCCAAGGAGACCGAGGCGGCCGCCAAGGCGCTTTACGCGAGATTGGCCCGGCCGCTCGGCTCGGTCCCCGAATGGTTGCGGCAGGCAGGAACGGGTCCGGCGCCCGCCTCGATGCCGGCTTTCCTTGCGCGCAAGCTGCTGACGCCCGAGCTCGTCACCTCCCTGCTCGACGCACTCTTGCCGTTCTACAAGCAGGCCTTGCGGGTAGAAGCGCCGGCGCGTCCTGGCGACCCGACCGTCGCCGCGGCACACGTGGATGTGCCCCCCCGCGATCCGGACGAAGGCTCACCGCTGCGCGGCCAGATCGCCGGTTGGTCGCTGACCGACCTGCTGGCGTTCGTGGGACAAGCGGTGCGCACGGGCGCGCTCACGCTCAGTCACGGCCAGAGGCACGACGACGACCGCCTGTTGCTTCACTGGGACGGCGGCGAGATCGTGGGGGCCACCTGCTTCGACCCCGTGGAATACGCCCGTGGCGCAGGCGTCGACCTGTCGAGCGTCCCCGCCGAAGCGCGCGCGCACGCCGAGAGCGAGCAACGCGCCCACGGGACGCCGCTGTACGTGACCCTGGCAGAAGCGGGCGCCCTTCCGCCCGGCGTCGATCTGGGCGCGCTCCTGCACGAGCGCGGCGTCCGCCTCTTGCGGCAGGCGTGCGCGGCGCCGTCGTTGAAGTACGTCTGGCGCGACCGCCCGTCACTGCCGCTTTACGCCGTGACGTGGGGCCGGCACCTCTCGCTCACCGAGGATCTGGACGCGCCGGAGGGCTCGGCCGTCCACCCCACCGAGCCCACCATCGCCCAGCTGAGCCTGGAACGCTTGAGGCGGCCGAGCGCCTGGGGGGAGGTCGACGCCCGCCTGCCCAGCGTCGAGCAGTGCTTCGACCGGGCCTTTGGCTTCAGCCAGAAGGTGAAATCGCTGCGCCTGACCGCCAGCGAGCAACGCGTGCTGACCCTGGTCGATCGACAGAACCCCGTCCGCTCGATCACGCAGCGCTCGGGGCTGCCGGCGCGCGAGGTGGCCCGCATCCTGTATCGCCTCGCCGAGATTGACCTCATTCAGGCCGTCTCCGTCCCGGCGCTCGCGACCTCCGCCACCTCGGCGGTCTCGGCCGGTGCCGGCGCCGGTGAGCCACCGGCGCGACCGGTGATGATCCTCGACCCCGACGACGACGGCTTCTGCCAGCCGCTGCGCGAGATGCTGTCCCGGCGCCCGCGCCCGGTGCCGTTGCTCGATCTGGCCGGAGATCTCGACGTTACCGACGCCATCTCACGGGAGCGCCCCGGACTGGTCGTCCTCAACGAGGCCAGCGCCAACGGAAAGCTGGAGGAGATCGCGCGCGCTGTCCGGGCGGCGCCCCACCTGGCGGGCACGGCGCTGGCGGCCGTCCTCGAGAGCGACGCCACCGCGTCGCCCGACGCGCTGGTGGCTGCCGGCTTCGACGCCGTATGGACCAAGCCGGTCCACTACCTGGATCTCGTCGCGCTGCTCGCCGCCGAGCCTGGCTCTTCTCATCCGCCTGTCCCGCCATCTTTGGCCCCATCGCGCATCTGACACAAGGAGAAACATGCAAACGATATTGATTGTCGACGACGTTCAAACGGACCGTGAATTGCTCGGTTCCGTGGTGTCCAAAGCGGGACACCATCCCATGTACGCCGGTGACGGCACCCAGGCCGTCGAGATGGCGAAGCAATCGAAGCCCGCGCTGATCTTCCTGGACGTGGTGATGCCCAGCCAGGATGGCTTCAAGACCTGCCGCGCGCTCAAGGCCGATCCCGCCACGGCGACCATCCCGGTGATCCTCGTGACCTCGAAGAAGACCGACAGCGACAAGTTCTGGGGTCGCAAGCAGGGCGCCGACGAGCACGTTGGCAAGCCGTACACGCAGCAGCAGGTCGACGACCTCATTCATCGCTATGTCCGCTGAATTGTCAGGCGAGCAGTCCGGCTCGCGCGACCGACGCGACGGTGGCGCGGGCGGACAACACCGCCTCCATCGTGACATCGGGGCCTTCTGGCTGGGCCAGAACTGCTACGGCCTCGACATCAGCCTGGTGGGCGAAGTGGTCGAGGTCGACGCCCTGGCGCCGGTCCCGCTGGCCCCGCCCCCGGTGCGCGGCCTCTTCAATCTGCGCGGCACCCCGATCGCGCTCGTCGATCCCACGAAGATGCTGGCCCTGCCCGAGCCGCCCCTCAACGACGAACCGCGCCCGGGCCACCCCATCACCGCGCTGGTGCTCCGGACCGAGACGGTCCTGGTCGGCTTGCTGATCCGCCGCATGGAGATGGTCATCACCCGCGGCAAGGGCATCTTCAGCGCCGCCGAGACGACCGACGCCGAGCACGCCGCGGTGGTGGGTTTCCTCGAACTGGGCGATCGCGGTGGTCTCACCGTCACCGTCCTCGACTCCAACATCGTCCTCGAGCACATCGATCGCCTCAAGTACGTCGATCAGGCCGCGGTCTGACCGGACCACCATCGTCGCGCCGGGCGCCGCCCCCGACGACTCAACCCACCATCAACGCCTCGAGAAGAGAGAAGCCATGAAAGATCTATTGCAACGATTCCTTGTGGTCCGCATTCGCACCAAACTGCTCGCCATCACGATGGTGCCGCTACTCGGCCTCGCCTACCTGTCGATCGTCCGCGCGGTCGAGCGCGGCAGCGAAGCACGGTCGGCCAGTGACCTGCGGCTCAGCACCGACCTCGGTGTCGCCATCGGAAACCTGGTTCACGAGACGCAGAAAGAGCGCGGCATGACCTCGCTCTTCGTCTCGTCGAAGGGGCAGAAGTACGGGCCCGAGCTGGACCATCAGCGCGCGGAGACCGACAAGCGGCAGGCCGAGTACCAGGCGCTGGTCGGCAGCGGCGACAGGGCGCTGGCGGCGGCCATCGTGGCCCTGACGGACGCCAACGCGTCCCTTCACCGCCTCCCTGACGTGCGCGCCCGCGCCTCGCACCTGCAGGTGGAGGCCAAGGACACCAACGCCTACTTCACCAGCATGAACCATCAGTTCCTGGTCGGGCTGGGCAGCATCGCCAGCATCTCGTCGAACGCCGATCTGGGGCGCCTCGCCCAGGCCTACTACGCGTACCTGAACGCCAAGGAGAAGACGGGCGCCGAGCGCGCCAACATGGTCAACGCGTTCACCGCCGACCACTTCTCCGAGGGGCAGTTCGCGCTCCACAACAGCTTCCTGTCGGCGGCCAACACCTTCCTGGAGGTGTTTCAGCTCCTGGCCCCTCCGGAGGTGGTGGCGGAATACCGCCAGCACCTGACCGACAGCGCGTTCGAGAACGTCGCGGCGATGGAGCGGATCGCGCAGGAGCGCCAGGCCACTGGCAGCCTGGGCGTCAACCCGGTCACCTGGATCGAGACCATCACGGCCAAGATCAACACCATGAAGACCATCGAGGACCATCAGGCGCGCATCCTGATCGAGCGCGCCGGCGCCGCCGCCTCGGCCGCCCGCGCCACCCTGGTGAGCTCGATCATCTTCTGCGTCGTGCTCATCGGCCTGACGCTGGCCCTGTCGTTCCTCATCATCCGCGACATCACCTCGCGCCTCGGCAGCTCGGTCGCCAGCGCCAGCAAGATCGCCGAGGGTCGCTTCAACATGACCGCCCGGGAGGAGCTGGGGCAGGTCGGTCAGGCCTTCGCGTTCGTCCAGACCATGTTGCAGGAGGTGCAGCGCGAGAACCGCGAGTTGCAGGAGAACATCGTCGAGCTGCTGACGGTCGTCTCCGACGCCTCGGACGGAAACCTCACCGTGCGAGCCCGCGTTTCGACCGGCGCCCTCGGCAACGTCGCTGATGCGTTCAACAGCCTGATGGAGTCGCTGCAGGAGCTGGTGAAGCGGATCTCCGACCAGGTCACCCAGACCACCCAGACCGTCGATCTCATCCGGGCCTCCTCGCAGAACATGGCGCAAGGCGCGAACAACCAGGCCAAGGAGGTGCTGGCCGCCAGCGAGCTGGTGCAGAAGTCCAGCACCGAGATGACCCGGGTAGGCACGGTCGCCGCCAGCGCCGCGAACGCCGCCAAGCGCACGGAGGACTCGGCCATCAAGGGCACCAGCGTCGTTCAGGACATCATCACCGGTATGCAGGCCCTGCGGCAGAACGTGCAAGCGGGCGCCAAGAAGATGAAGGGCCTGGGCGATCGCAGCATGGAGATCACCGGCATCGTCGACACCATCAGCCGCATCAGCGAGCAGACCAACATGCTGGCCTTGAACGCCGCCATCGAGGCGGCCCGCGCCGGCGAGCACGGCCGCGGGTTCAGCGTGGTCGCCGAGGAGGTCCGCAAGCTGGCGGAACGGACCGCCGGCGCCACCCAGGAGATCGCCAAGCTGGTCAAGGCGATCCACACCGAGACCAACGAGACGGTGGCCGCCATCGAGCGGCAGACCCAGGTGGTGGAGCAGGAGTCGCAGCTGGTCAGCCAAGCCGGCGAGTCGCTGATCCAGATTCGCGACGTGTCGACCGAATCGGCGGGCCTGGTCACCAACATCAGCACCCTGGCGCGCGCGCAGGCCGAAGGCACGCTGGTGGTCGGCAATGCCATGCGCCAGATCTCGGAGATCGCGCAGACCACCCTGGCCGGCGCGCAGGGAACGGTGACCTCACTGACCCGGCTGAGCGAGCTGTCGAGCGATCTCAGCACCAGCATGAAGAAGTTCCGGATCAACTGATCCGGGACGCCTTCGTCGCTCCCCTGTTGTCCGCCTTCTTTCCTGTTGTCCGACCCTGTTGGGAGACGCCATGCCGACCTTCTCCATTGACGACGTACGTGAAACGTTCACCCATGACGTGTCCTCGTTCCTCGAAAAGATCGAGGACGGGGCGCGGCTGGTGCTCCAGTCGCCGGTGCTGGCGGGACCCGCGGACGATCCGAGCGAGCCACAGGTCGGCGGGCGACCGTTGTTCGAGGCCATCTCGGAGTTCGGACACGCGGTGGTCGGGACGACGTCGCTGGTCGGCGCCGACTCGCTGACCGACAGCGCGCGGGTCCTGGAGGACCTGGCGCTGCGCGGACACGAGGCGTTCGTCGAGCTCGACCGTTGCCTCTCCAAGGCGCGCCGCGCCGCCCACCTCTGTTCAGAGGGGGCCAAGCGCATGCGCTACATGCTCGAGCTGGAGCTCGGCAAACGCTCGAGCGAGGCGCTGTGGGAGTCGATGGAGTGGATCGAAGAGGTCGGCGGGCGTCCCGCCGAGGCGCGGACGGCCGGCAGCGTCCCGGCTGCGGGTGGCGACGCGGCCGCAGACGGCCCGTTCGATGGGACGTCCGATGGCACGTCCGATGGGACGACCGGCACGCCGGCGGACGAAGGCATGGCGACGGCCGGGGAAGAGGCGGGGGCGGCCCCGGCCGAGTTTTCGTTCGACGACGAGGTCCCGGCGCCCGCCCTCAGCGCCGAGCTTCGTCAGATCTTCGACGAAGAGGCGCGGGAAGCGGTCGCCGCCATGAAGGACGAGTTGATCGCTTTGCGAGCCGACCCCACCAGCCTGGTGGCGGCCGGAAATCTGGAACGGTTGTTTCACACCCTGAAGGGCGCGGCGGCCACGGTTGGCCTGGCCGAGATCAGTGACGTCGCCGCCACCCTGCAGGAGCGTCTCGAGGGCGTCGTCGAGTCAGGGGCCGCCGTCCCGGCCGACTTCGCCGATGAGCTGCTCGATGACGTCAACGAGCTGTTGCGCACCGCCGCCCTGCCCGCCATCGAGCTCGACCACGCGGGCACCGATGGCGGCCCGACCGACGCGGCCGGCGCGGCCGCCCGTGAGGCCCACGTCTTCTTCATGGACGAGCTGCACGCCGCGGTCCCCGAGGTCACCCGGGCGATTCCGGCGCTGTCGGACAGCGATCCGCAGACCGCCCTCCGGGCTCGCGGCGACCTGGCCCGCCTGTTCCACCGTATGAAGGGCTCCGCGCTCATCGTCGGCGAGGCGGCAATCGGAGAGGAATCCGAGCGGCTGCAGCTGTTGATGGAGGGCGAGGGCACCTCCGCGGTGGCCGCCGTGGCGGAGAGCGAGGTGTGGTTGGGTCTGGTCCGCTCCCGTCTCGCCGGCGGCGAGGCGGCCGCCGTGGGGGGAAGCCCGGCGCGAGGAGCCAGCCCGGGCGGGCTGGTTCGGCGGGCCGTCCAGATGGCCGTCGATCCGGAGCTGGGTGAGGCAGCCCTTCAGGAGTGCAGCGATCTGATGGAGTCCATCGACCGCGAACTGCTGAACATCGAGGAGAGCAATCAGCCGAAGGAGGCGCTGGCGGCGCTGATGCGGCACGTGCACACGTTGAAGGGCGTGGTCAACACCGTGGGTCTCGGACCGACGGGCGAGATGCTCCACCGCGTCGAGGATCTGCTGGAGTCGCTGTCCGAGCTGGCCATCCTGCCGCCGATGCGGGCCGTCGCGACGTTGCTGTTCGGCGTCCAGGGCGACGTTCGCAAGCACCTGCGACAGGCGAAGGAGGGGTACGTCGAGGTGGACCTGCCCCGCCTCGAGGCGCGCATCGCGCGCCTGCTGGGACGGCCACGGGCCTCGGGGGAGGAGGCGACCGGCGCCAGTCTGGCCGGTCTCACCGTGGGCGCGCACACCGGGGGCCGCCTGAGCACCAACGCCAGCGGCAGCGTGGCAGGCGCCAGCATCCACAGCATTCACAGCGCCAACAGCGTGTTGAGCGGCGCGCGCGGTCACGAGAGCCGCTCGGCCTCGGCGAGCAGCGATGACGATCAGATCGGGCGCCGGACCATCCGGGTGGCGACCGATCGCCTGGATGCCCTGATGAACCTGGCGGGCGAGCTGGTGGTCAGCCGCTCGCGGATGCTGACCCGGGTGGGGACGCTGCGGGCCATGCAGCAGGAGATCGACTTCGGTCACAAGCGGCTCGTCGAGACCATCGAAGGGTTCAGCGACGAGCACGAGTTCTCCCTGGTCGCGAATGGCGGACGCGGGCTGGCCAGAGCACGGACCCGCGACGCTTCGGTGGCCCCCGAGGCGCGGGCGGCGGAGGAGGCGCGCGTCGATGAAGCCAGCGGCGCCGGCGCTCCGGCGGCTGGCTGGGAGACCTTCGGCGAGCTCGAGCTAGACCGCTACGAAGACATCCAGATCCTCAGCCGGCGCCTCGCCGAGATGACCAGTGACTTCACCGAGCTGAACCAGCAGCTGGCCCGGAACCTGGCCGCCTTCAGCGACGACTCCGAGGTGGTGGGCCGGATCGTCTCGTCGATTCAAGGCGAGGTGACCCGCGCCCGCATGGTCCCGCTCGATCAGCTCTTCATGCGGCTGCGCCCGCCGGTGCGCGACGCCGCCACCCGCGAGGGCAAGGAGGTCCGCGTGAGCATGGTGGGCGCCGACGTCCACATCGACAAGACCATCGCCGACGCCCTATTCCAGCCGATGCTGCACCTGGTCCGCAACGCGGTCGTCCACGGGATCGAGTCCGCATCCCGCCGCGAGCGCGGCGGCAAGCCGGGCGCCGGCATCGTCACGCTGCGCGCCCGACAGGAGTCGGGACAGATCGTGGTCGAGGTCGCTGACGATGGCCATGGCCTCGACCTCGAGCGCCTGCATGCCCGCGGGGTGGCGATGGGGCTCATCGCCGCCGACACGCCGCTCTCGGACCCGGCGGTGGCCGAGCTGGTGTTCGCCGCCGGGCTGAGCACGCGCGATCAGGTGGGGGCCGTGTCCGGCCGCGGCGTCGGCTGTGACGTCGTCCGCCGCGCCGTCGAGCGCCTGAACGGCACCATTCGTGTGGAGAGCCGCGCCGGGCGCGGGACGGTCTTCGTCATCACGCTGCCCGTCACGCTGGCCATCACCAAGGCGCTGATCGTGCGCCACGGCGACCGGACCTACGCCATTCCGCTGCACTTCGCCGAGCGTATCGTCGACGCGCAGGAGGAGGCGTTGATCGAGTCGGCCGGCATTCACCGCATCAAGATCGAGGGCGCCTTCCTGTCGGTGAAGAAGCTGGAGCAGTTCTTCCAGACGGGCGCCGAGACGTCGAAAATGGGCCCGGTGCTGCTGCTGCGGGTGGGGGCCGCCCGGACCGTGTTGCAGGTGGATGCCGTGCTGGGACAGGAAGAGATCGTCGTCAAGAGCCTGGGCGACGTCCTGGCGGGCCACCCGGTCTTCGCCGGGGTGACCGTGCGTGGCTCGGGTGAGCTGGCGCTCATCGTCGACGTTCCCGGTCTGCTGCAGGATCGCGCCCGCAAGAGCGCCGACCTGAGCAACGACAAACGCCGCGCTCAGCCGCCGCGCCAGCTCGCCGCCAGCGCCGAAGGCCTGGCCACGACGTCGATGCCGGCGTCGGAGGCGGGCCTCACCGAGAGCGTCGATCCGGCGCGACCGCTGCGCGTGTTGTTCATCGACGATTCGCTGTCGGTCCGCAAGTTCGCCCAGCTCACGCTGACGAATCTGGGTGTCGACGTCACCGTCGCGGTCGATGGCGTGGACGGCCTCGCCAAGATCCACGAAGGCAACTTCGACATCGTGTTCACCGATCTCGAGATGCCACGCATGCACGGCTTCGAGCTGATCCGGCAGATTCGCTTCCTCCCGGCGTACCGCGATCTGCCGATCGCGGTGGTGACGAGCCGCTCGAGCAGCAAGCATATTCAGCAGGCGCGCGACCTGGGTGCGACGGAGTACCTGGCCAAGCCGTTCACGGCGCAGAACCTGGAGACGATACTGCAGCGCTGGGGGCGCCGCGGCAGCAAGGCCGCCGTCAACGCGATGCCTGACGCCGGCACCAGCGGCGACAACGCCGAAGGGGGAGCAGCAGGCCGTCGGGGAGACGGGACGCTGTCGTGAACCACTCCTCGACCGAGCCGCGGAGCGCGCCACGGGAAGATCAGACGAAGGCCCGGCTGTGCGTCGTGCTGGGCTGCCACCGTCTGGTGTGCGCGGTCCCCATCGACAACATCGAGCGGCTGGTGCTGCCCGATGCGGTCGAGTCGCTCGAGGCGGCGCTACCTGCCGGCGCGGAGCCCCGCCCCGCGCGCGGTGACCGTGGTCCGACGACCGAGGACGCGGCGGCCCCCGGGGTAGTCCGTGTCGCCGGGAAGTGCTTCGCGGCGTGGGACCTCGGGGTGCTGCTCGGCCTGGGCCCGGTCGAGGGTGCGTGGGCGTTGCTGTCGCTCATTCATGAGGGCGCCGAGCTGGCGCTGGCCCTGCGGACGGGCCCCTGCTACGCCGTCCAGCCCCTGCGCAACCTGCTGAAGCTGCCGAGCGAGGTCTTCCAGGAGCGCCCGGGTGCGCTGACCGATGGCTTCGCGACCTCCGTGGTGAAGCGCAACGACCTCGAGAGCAACGTGGGCGTTCTCATCGATCCGAAGGGCTTGTGGACGCGCGCAGAGCTTCAGATGTCGGCGGCGGTGCTGGCCGCCGCCGCCGGAAGGGGCAGCCGGCACCCATGAGGCGGTCTCACTCCCGGTCGGCGCCCGGCGGTGTGACGCCCAAAGGCGGGATGGTCAAGGGCGCCTTGCCCCCGGACCCGGACGTGGTCGAGGAGAACCTGACCGTCACCATCAAGATCCTGCCGGACTCCGCGGCTGCGCCCGCGCGGAAGTCTCCTCGCCTTCCCCTCCCTTCCCCGAAGAAGCCGGTACCGGCGCCGCCGCCGGTGAGCCCCCCCGCTCCCGAGGTCGCGGAGTTCGTCGATCTGGGCGAGGACCTGATCGAGGAGATGCCCGCGCCGCCGACGCCAGCACCCGTGCAGACAGAGGCACCTCCCCCGCCGCGCCACCGTCACGCCACGCTGCGCTCGATGATCCCGGCGCAGCTCGCCGAATCGATGATGACCGGCCTCGAGGACCAGGCCGCGGCGCCCGAGCCCGCCTCCGACGCCGAGACCTCGGCGATCGTGGTCGAGATGACGGCCCTCACCGCCGCCGAGTTCGCGGCGCCCGCGCCCGCGGCCGGTGATCGGGACGATGATCGGTCCGTGCCCACGCCGATCGCCGTCGAGGCCGCGGCCACCAAGGCGAATGAGATCGCTCCCGAGATGCCCATGGAAGCCGCCATTCCGATGGCCGCGATTCATGACGACGTCACGGTGCAGGTGCTCGGCACCCAGCCGGCGGTCGACACCGTGGTCGACTTGCGCCCCTGGAGCCAGCTGCCCGCCCAGGCCGCGCTGGTGGACTTGCCGGCGCCCCCCTGCCTGGCCAGCTTCGATCTGCGGGGCGTGTTCTGCGCGGACGGCGCCACCATCGCCGCCAATCCCGGCTTGCCCGATGCCGCCTTCGCGCTGCCGCCGCGGGAGCGCGCGCGGGCCTCAGCGTCCGCAGCTACGTCCTCGCGTAGCGCCGGCGCGGCAAGCGGAGGCGCCCCTCATGGCGAGGGAGGAGATGCCCCCGATCGCACCGCGGCTCGAGGCGCAGATTCCCAGCCGTCGCGCGGCCATCACCGCGTGAGCGCGCGGCGCCCTCACGAGGAGACGCTCCCGCGGGGCGCGATCATCGACAAGTACCGGATCGAGCGGCTGCTGGGGAAGGGAGGGTTCGCGGCGGTGTATCGCGCCACCCACCTGCTGCTGAACACACAGGTCGCGATCAAGCTCCTGCGACCCCAGGTGCTGGCGCGACACGCCCACCTGGCCAAGCTGCTCTACGAGGAGGCGCGGTTCGCCGCCCGCATCGATCATCCGAACGTCGTCAAGGTCTTCGACGTCACGCACACCAGCAACATCACGTACATCGTGATGGAGTACATCGAAGGCCGCTCGCTGGCGGACACCATCACGCGCGGGCGCGCGCTGCCCTGGCAACGCGTGGTCGAGATCGGGGCCGCGGTGGCGAAGGGCCTGAAGGTCGCGCTCGACGCGCGGCTCATCCACCGTGACATCAAGCCGGCCAACATCCTTCTGGGCAAGCGCGGCGAGATCAAGATCGTCGATCTGGGCCTGGTCTTGCGAGCGGGACCGCTCGGGCCCGAGCTGGGCGGCAGCGAGCCGGAGGCCCACACGGCCGGTCGCCGCGCAGCGATCGGGACGTTTGGGTACATGGCGCCCGAGCAGGCGATCGATCCCGAACGCATCGATTTTCGCGCCGACATCTACGCGCTCGGCGCGACCCTGTACGAGGCGGCGGTGGGCGCACCCGTGTTCCCGCTCGGGAGTGTGGCCAGATGCCTCGAGATGCACGCGCACGAGCCTCCTCCGCCGCCCGAAACGCGGCGGCCGGGGCTGCCGCCGGCATTCTCCGCGCTGCTGCTGCGCATGCTGGCCAAGAAGCCGGACGACCGCTTCGCGTCTTACGACGCGCTCATCGATACCCTCGAGCACCTG
>Ga0207694_10003306_pt1 | contig 12829 bp, 14 predicted proteins | sample KBSC34metaG_FD_184353 | JGI IMG/M metagenome (GOLD analysis project Ga0207694, IMG submission 184353) | Corn rhizosphere microbial communities from Kellogg Biological Station, Michigan, USA - KBS C3-4 metaG (SPAdes) (version 2) | ecosystem: Host-associated > Plants > Roots > Rhizosphere > Soil...
TCCATCCGCTTCGCCATTCGTGGGACGGGCCGCGGACGTGCGCGTTTTTGGACTTGCGACTTCACCAAAGAGTACATTGACATTAACGCCAGTTACCGGACTTAACATGCGCACCGCGCTGCTGCTGCTTATCTCGACGGTCGCCCTGGCGGATTCCACCGCTGATGTCCTGAACGTCTTTAGCGCCGCGGCGGAGGCCTTGACCAATGACGACTCCTCCGCGTTCCTCGACAACTTCGTCCGCAACATGCCGGAGTACGCCGCACTGCGCAGCAACATCGAAGGGCTGCTGGCCGCCTACGAAGTCGGCTCGACCATTGAAGTGGTCACCGATGAAGGTGATGACGAAAAACGAACCGTAGCGTTGGACTGGCTGCTGGTCACCTCGGAAAAGAACGTGGTCAATGGCGATCAGCAGACCCGCAGGCGCGTCGTCAAATGCAGCCTGGCGCGCCAGGGTAAGCGGTGGAGAATCACGGCGTTAGACCCCATCGACTTCTTCAAGAAATAAATAGGGACGGAGCCTGGATTATTGTTCCGAATCGGAAATTTCCAACTTGGAACAATAATCAGACTCCGTCCCTATTTATTAGAGCGACCCTTCCATGGGCATGGCTAGCGGGGGCTCGATGAAGAAGTCAAGCTGCTCCATACGCGCGAGCGCGGCTCGGATCGAAGCTTCGCTGGCGGGTTCCACGGTAATCACGAAGGGTAGATTCTCGGCGTTTTCGCCGGGTAGTTGCAGCACGGCTTCTATCGAAATCTTTTCCGCCGCTAGGGCCGCCGCGAGCTGCGCGATGATCCCGGGCCGGTCCTTAACGCGAAATCGCAGATAATAAGCCGCGCGATTCAGCGTGATTGGGATGGGGCAATATTCACCCAGCCGCGCGTGCGCGAAGGGAGAAACTCGCTCCGGACTGCCCGATCGAATCTCGCGCGCTACCCGCATCAAGTCACTGACAACAGCTACGCCCGTGGGATGTGCGCCTGCGCCACGACCGTAGTAAAACGTATCGGCGCCGTATTTTCCGCGCACCCAGACCGCGTTGTAAGCGCCGCGAACGCTCGCCAGAATCGTCGATTGCGGAATCAGCGACGGACGCACGGACAGCAGCAATCCGGCGGGTGTCTGGCGCGCTGTGCACACCAGGCGGATAGTGTGATGCAGCATGTGGGCGTACCCAAAATCGATAGGGGCGATGCGGCGGATACCCTCTGTATAAATATCGGACGGCACGATGCGTTCGCCGAAAGCCAGCGCCGATAGAATCGCCAGCTTGGAACGGGCGTCGAAGCCATCGACGTCCGCAGAGGGATCGGCTTCGGCGTAGCCTGCGGCCTGGGCCTCCACCAGCACTTGCGCGAAATCCGCGCCGCGCTGTTCGATCTCGGTGAGGATATAGTTACAAGTCCCGTTCAGAATTCCGTAGAGCGTGTTGATGCGGTCGCCGGAGATGCCCTCGCGTAATACGGCGTGAATCGGAATGCCGCCGGCGACGCTCGCTTCCATCGCCAGATTGATATTGGAGGCGATGGCCTGGTCCCACAATTCGGCACCGCAGAGCGCTATCAATTCCTTGTTGGCCGTTACCACCGACTTGCCCTTGGCGGCGGCGGCTTCGATTACCTCACGCGCAACCGTAGTTCCTCCGACGAGTTCGGCGATGATGTGGATGTCCGGATGATCCACCACTTCCCGCCAATTCGTGGTCCGGAGCGGTGCCCCCAACGCGGCCGGGATCTTCCTGCTCCCTACGTTCCGGCTGCACACGGCGGCGACGCGCAAGGGGAAGCCCAACTTGAGCGCGATTTGATCGGCGTTTTCCGCAAGGATGTCGAGAGTGCCGGACCCGACGTTGCCGAGTCCGATGACTCCAAGATTCACTGGCTGCATAAAGGGGTTCTTTCTATTTGACCACTAAGCGGAAATCCATCACCAGCACCACGGCGTCGGGCTGAACACGCACGTCGCGCAAATCGAAGCTGGCTAGCTCTTCCTGAAAGAGTGGCTTTGCGGAACCTTGCGCCGGCGCCTGTTCCAGCAGATGACGCGCCTGGTCGCGAACTTCAATCTTGAAGTCGCGCGAAAAACTGCTGGTCAAAGCTTGGCGCACGCGCCGGATGTAGAAGGAATCGCGCGGCGTCGAAACATTGACTTGGTTGAACGCCAGAGCTCCATTCTTTACGATAGGCACTGCGATCAATGTGAAATCGAAGGAGTCGCCGAGTCCCACACAGCCGCCGAACATGTCTAAAGCCGTGCGGCCGCTGAAGCGCGCGGTAACCCGCAAGCGCCCGTCCAAGGCCCCCACATGGGGCGATTCGAGGAAGGCGAATTTGCACTTGGTGGCTTTGTTGCCGCGAACGTATAACCGGCCCTCCTGCGAAAAGAGTTGATCGGCAATTACGCGTTCGATGGCGGCGTAGCGCAGTTCCAACTCCGCGCAGAATGCGGGAATGCTCGAGAACAACGTTAGTAGTACACAAACACGAAAGCGAGTCATACGGACTGTATCAGAATCATGCGGTTCGTCTCATTGTAGGGGATGCGGCGGTGTGCTACTCTGGAGCGTTTACCCCCACTATGGCCGTTACCCGCGAAAAATCCCAACTAATGAGCGCGTCTGAAATCGACCGCACCCTGGTTCGGCTGGCGCATGAAATTCTGGAGCGCACCGAAGATCTGAACAAGTTGGCCTTCATCGGCATTCGTCGCCGGGGCGTGCCCCTAGCTCAGCGTCTAGCGGAAAAAATCGAGGCGCTGGAACGACGAAAGGTTGCGGTAGGGACCCTCGACATCAACTTATACCGTGACGATCTGTCGACGGTTTCGCAGCAGCCGGTTCTAAACTCCACCGACATTCCGTTTTCCGTTACCGGCATGGACGTGATCCTGGTGGACGATGTGCTCTACACGGGCCGCACGGTGCGCGCCGCACTCGACGCTTTGTTCGATCAGGGGCGGCCAGCGCGCGTCCAACTCCTGGCGCTGATCGATCGTGGCTGGCGCGAATTACCGATCGAGGCGCGCTACATCGGCCGCACGGTGCAAACCTCGGCCAACCAAATCATTGAAGTGAAGTTTCAAGAAATCGATGGGATGGAAAAGGTATTGTTAGTGGAGAGGGTCGACTAAAAAGGCGCCATGAAGGGCCTCCTGGGGATTGAGGATCTAAGACGCGACGAGGTGCAGGCAATCCTCGACCGGGCGCGGCATTTCCAAGTGGGTCCGGGACAGCGCTTCCGCAAATTCGATCTGCTGAAGGGGCGCATGGTGGTGAACCTGTTCTTTGAGAACTCCACCCGCACCCGCACCAGCTTCGAACTCGCGGCGAAAGGCCTGGGCGCCGATGCGATTTCGATCACAGCGCAGGCATCCAGCGTCGCCAAGGGCGAATCGCTGGTGGATACGCTGAACACGTTGGGAGCGATGCGGCCGGACGCCATCATCATGCGACACTCGGCTTCGGGCGCGCCGCACTTTTTGCAACGACATCTCGAAATTCCCATCATCAACGCGGGCGACGGTACGCATGAGCATCCTACTCAAGCTCTGCTCGACGCGCGTACGATTCTCGACCGCGGCAAGCAACTGGAGGGCTTGCGCGTCGCCATCATCGGCGACATCGCGCACAGCCGCGTTGCGCGATCGAACGTGTATCTGCTTTCGAAATACGGGGCTGAGATCGTGCTCTGCGGCCCGGCTTCGCTGCTGCCGATGGAGTTGGGGCAGTTGGCGCCCGGCGTGACCCTCACCACGGACATGGATGAAGCGATTCGAAACGCCGATGTCATCATGATGCTGCGCGTTCAATTGGAGCGCCAGCACGAAGCGGCTTTTCCGGCCAGCGAGTATTTTCCGTTCTACGGGCTACGCCTGGAGCATCTGAAACTGGCCAAGGCGGACGCGATGGTGATGCACCCGGGACCGATCAATCGCGGCCGTGAGATCTCGTCCGAAGTCGCGGATTCCCAACGCTCGGCGATCTTAAACCAAGTGGAGAACGGAATCTCGGTGCGCATGGCCGTGCTCGAACGAGTCTTAGGTGGAGAACAGAATGCCGGCGCTGCTCATTAAGAACGGCCGCGTGATCGACCCGGCGTCGGGGTACAACGCGGTGGCCGATGTCTGGATCGAAGACGGCGTGATTAAAGGCGTGGGTCCGAACCTATCGCCCGCCAACGCCGAGGTGTTCGACGCTTCTGGGTTGATCGTCGCACCCGGCTTCATAGACATGCACGTGCATCTGCGTGAGCCTGGGTTCGAACACTCGGAAACCATCGAGAGCGGCGCGCGTGCCGCGGCGGCGGGTGGATTCACATCCATCTGCCCGATGCCCAATACGGCGCCGGTTAACGATAGCCCCACCGTCACGACGTACATCATCGAAAAGGCGCGGCGGCACGCGGTGGTTAATGTGTTTCCCATCGGCGCCATCACTCGCGGCAGTAAGGGCGAAGAGCTTGCTGCTATTGGGTCGATGCGGCAGGCCGGTGCGGTGGCAATCTCCGACGACGGGCGGCCGGTGATGAATGCGCAACTGATGCGGCGCGCGATGGAGTTCGCGCGCAGTTTCCACATGCCGGTGATCAACCATTGCGAAGACCTTCATCTCAGCGCCGGCGGCGACATGCATGAAGGTGTGGAATCTGTGCGCCTGGGTTTGCGCGGGATTCCAGGGTCGTCAGAAGACGTCATGGTGGCGCGCGATATTCTGCTCGCGGAACTGACAGGTGCACGCTACCATGTGGCGCACATTTCCTCGCGGCACTCGGTGGAGATGGTGGCTTATGCAAAGCTCAAAGGGCTCCCGGTCACGTCGGAAGCGACGCCGCATCACTTAACGCTGACCGATGCGGGCATGATTCCCTACGACAGTAACTACAAGATGAAACCTCCGCTGCGGTCGTCGAGCGATGTGAACGCCGTAGTCGAGGGTGTTGTCAACGGAGCCATCGACGCGATCGCCACCGACCATGCGCCGCACGCAGGCAGTGAGAAGATGCAGGAATTTGAGAAGTGCCCGTTTGGCATCATCGGACTGGAAACAGCGCTGGGCATTGCGCTCGACCGTCTGGTCCACAGCGGAAAAATCAATGTCAATAGGCTGGTGGAACTGTTCACCGTCAATCCGGCGCGGATTTTGGGGCTGGAGCGGGGGACGCTTGCGCCGGGAACTGCTGGCGATGTCACTATCTTTTCAACCGACCAGCAATGGACTTACGACGTCAACAAATCCTTCTCCAAAAGCCGCAACACGCCGTTCGATGGCGCCAGCTTCCGCGGCGGCCCGGTGGCAACTATCGTCGCTGGACAGATCGTCTGGAAGGCGTAAACTGCCCGCCCGTAAATATGGGGCCATGGGCCATGAAGACTACGCTGGAGATCCCGGATCCGATCCTGCGAAAGGCCAAGGTGCAGGCGGCCCAGCGTGGTATTCCCCTCCGCCAATTCGTCACCGAAGCCGTGCAAGAGAAACTTGCGGCAGCAAAGTCGACCGATAAACCATGGATGAAGGCCGTAGGAGGGTTGCGGCATTTGCACAACGAGAACGTGCGAATCCAAAAGTTGATTGATGAGGAGTTCGAACAGATCGTTCTCAGCATCCACGCGCCGCAGCCACTATCACAAATGGCTGCGCGAGAACCTGCCGGGATTCCGTATCCTCAATATTACTGAAGAGACCGCCGAACATTATGGCGGGCTTCGCCTGGAGTTAAAGCATGCTGGAACATCAATACCATCGGCTGTACCGTGAGCACAGCTTTCCAGTATTGAGCCGCGATCGCCATTCCGATAGAGTCCATGGACTTCGCCGCCTAGAGTGGTAACCGTCAGCCGCGCGCGGCGCGGCACTCGGCGCAGGGGCAAATCTTGCGGAAGTGGTCAAAGGAATAAATTCCGGTGTTGTGACCGTCTGACCAGTCAATGCGAATCGCGTAGCCGCCCACGGCTTCCACTTCGTTCATGCGCAGCTTCGGTTTGTACATAGGAAACAGTTCCTCATTCCCGTAGTTGGATTTCTGCGGCGGCGTTCCGTGCGCTCCGGTGCAGGTGGCGCAAGGGCATTCGTCGCGCAGGTAGGCTAGACCATACTCGCTGTGATGGTTGTCCTTCCAGTCGATCTTGATGCCTTTGGATTTGGAAATGGCGATGTGTTCGGGTTCTTGGGACGGATGACTCACTGATTTACTCTCTCAATATCGCGCACGCCGGAAATGCGGCGGACCGCGGAAACGATGCGCTCCAGTTGCTTTTTGTCGCGGACTTCGACGGTGACGTCGATGATGGCGCCGTCGGCCGCGCGTTCGTCGTCGCCGCGCGCTTCGAGACTCCGGATGTTGATCTGTTCTCCGAACAGCGCGGTGGTGAGTTGGTTGAGGATGCCGGGGCGGTCTTCGGTGTGGATCAGCAGCTTCACTTCAAACGTTTCGGAAGCAGCGCGGGCCCATTCGACGTCGATCTTGCGCTCCACTTCATACATCAGGTTCTGCACGTTGGTGCAGTTGAGCGAATGCACTGCCACGCCCTTGCCGCGCGTCACATAGCCCACGATGGCTTCGCCGCGGATGGGATTGCAGCACTTGGCGCGGTAGACCAGCAGGTCGTCAATGCCCTTCACCTTGATGATCAGGTCCTGATCGCCGGCCGCAATGCGTTGCGCCGGAGCGACTCCAGGAGATGGTTCGGGAACCGGAACCGTCGCGGGCGTTTCTGGGGTCACCTGATCCGGCGCCAGTTTCTGCAGCACCTGGCGGGCGGAGTACTTGCCGTAGCCGAGCGCGGCGTGCAGATCTTCGATCTTGCTCACGCCATAATCCGACGCTACGGCTTCCATCTGGGCGTCCGAGATCCGGCTGAGCGCTACGCCAAACCGGCGGGCTTCGCGTTCCAGGTATTTCTCGCCAATTTCGATGGCCTTGACGCGCTCGGTGGTGTTGATGACGTGCTTGATTTTGTTGCGGGCGCGCGAGGTCTTCACCAGCGCCAGCCAGTCCTTACTCGGCAGGTGGCCGGACTGGGTGAGGATCTCGACCACGTCGCCATTCCGCAGCATGTACTTCAATTGCACGATGCGGCCGTTTACTTTGGCCCCGGTGCAGGTATTGCCGACGTCAGAATGGATGGCGTATGCGAAATCGATGGGAGTGGCGTCGCGAGGCAAAGTGATGACGCGACCCTTAGGAGTAAATGTATATACTTCTTCTGGATACAGGTCAACCTTCAAGGTTGACATGAACTCGCCAGGATCGTGCATTTCACGCTGCCACTCTACCAGCTGCCGGAGCCAGGTAATACGCTGGTCGTCTTCAGCGGCCCCGCGCCGACCCTCTTTGTACTTCCAGTGGGCGGCGATTCCTTCCTCGGCTACTCGGTGCATTTCTTCAGTGCGGATCTGTACTTCGAAGTGGCGGCCGCCGGGGCCCATCACGCTGGTGTGCAGTGACTGGTACAAGTTCGGCCGCGGAATGGCGATGAAATCCTTGATGCGGCCGGGGATGGGATGCCATTCATTGTGGATCACGCCTAAAGCTGCGTAACAGTTCTTGACCGAATCCGTGACGATGCGCACGGCCAGAAGATCGTACACCTGGTCCAGACCGATTTTCTGGCGCTTCAGTTTTTGGAACACGGAATAGGCGCGTTTCAGGCGGCCGTCGACGCGGGCTGGAATCCCTTCGCGCGCTAGAAGCTGTTCTACGGTGTGTTTGATCTCTTTGAGGAATTCTTCGTTCGCGGCGTGGGCCGATTCGAACTCTTTGAGCAAGCCGGTGGAGGCTTCTGGTTCCAGTATCCGGAAGGCCAGGTCCTCCAACTCAGCTCGGATTTTGCCCATACCGAGGCGGTGTGCGATGGGCGCGTAGATCTCCATAGTCTCGGCCGCAATGCGTTCCTGACGCTCGGGGGACAGCGAACCGAGCGTGCGCATGTTGTGCAGGCGGTCGGCCAGTTTCACCATGATGACGCGGATATCGTTCACCATGGCGAGCAGCATTTTGCGGACGCTCTCGGCCTGACGTTCTTCGCGCGACGCCAGGTTCAGTTTGCTCAGTTTGGTGACGCCATCGACTACGCGAGCTACGTCGTCGCCGAATTCTTTTTTGATTTCGGCGAGGGTGGCGGTGGTGTCTTCGACTACGTCGTGGAGCAGGCCGGTTTCCAGGCACACCAGGTCCATGTTCATGTCGGCGAGTTGGCGGGCGACCAGCAGGGGGTGCACCATGTAGGGCTCGCCTGAGACGCGCTTCTGGCCTTGGTGGCGGGCGGATGCGAACTCGAAGGCTTTGCGAAGGGCGGTCAGATCTTCGGTGGGGCGCAGCTCATGCACGCGGGTCTCTAGCTCACGGTAGAGCCGGGCCACTTCATCTGGCTGAGCGGCTACAACGGATCCGGCCGGGATTTCGACGGCCTGGGTCGAATCGGGCATGCTTAACACTAGTGTAACGGACGCCGCCAAGCCCGCATGCTTCGCATGGCGGTTCTGTGGGGAGGGGCTAAACAAAAACGCCGCTCCCATTTGCAGGGAGCGGCGCGATTATCCAACAACTCGCGGAATCTATTCTTGGACGATACCGCCGCCGCCTTTCTTCTCGGCGCGTTCCTGCTTGATCTTCTTGGTATCGAGGGCTTTCTGCAGCCAGGAGTCGGCTTCGTCGACTTGTTTCTTGTAAGAGTCCTTGTCGTCGGCCAGATCGGCGCGTTCGCGAATCAGCAGGTTCATGTAGGCCATGGCGTCGTCGCTTTCCTTGTCGATGTCCAACGCCTTCTGCAGGTTTTTGATGCCGTCGTCGATCACCGGCATGTATTTAGCGGACAACTCGGCTTTGGCTTTTTTATCCTTGAGCGGGCCGGGTTCGTCGGGCTTCATGCTGGCGTTCACGCGAGCGGTCATCAACGCGGGATAGAACTTCTTCTGCGCGATCGCGCCCAGGCTGTAGTAGCCGTCGCGGTTCTTGGGGTCTGCTGTCACCAGCTTGGTGTACCAACTGGCGGCTTCGTCGAGCTTCGCCATCTTCTGGTCTAGCGGAAGCGGATCGGCTTCGTTAAAGGCCAGCGACGCGAGCGACGCCAGCGCCACGGAATTGTTGGCGTCCTGCGTCAGCACCTTGCCGAACTCGTCTTTTGCCTTGGTGGCAAATTGAATGTTTTCCGGAGAATCGGCGCCCGGAATCCACTGCATCATGTAGGCGGTGGCCAGGTAAACGCGGGCATTCGGGTTCTCGGGGTCCAGGCTAATGGCTTCCTGAAAGAAGCTCACTGCGTCGGAATACTTGGCATTCTTGTACGCCGCTACGCCTTTATTCAAGTCGTCGCGCGACTTCAGTTTGTTGCACCCGGTGCCCAGCAGCGTCAGTGCACTCACCAGCAGCGCGGCTCCCAGGAGACTTGCGTTCCGTGACATTGGCTTCATTCTCCTCTTGGCTTACTGGCCGGCCTCGGCCTTAGGCGTCATTAAACCGACTTTGTCGATCGCCGCACCCTTGGCGATGTCGATGGCGTGGGCCACGGTCTGGAAATCCAGATCGGGATCGCCTTTGACGAATACCACGCGCTCGGCGCGAGTCTTGAACACTTCGGTCAAGCGGTCTCCCAGTTGGCTCTCCAGAATCGGGTCCTGGTTGAGCTTCATGGATTTGTCTTTGTCAATGACGATCACCACGGTGCGATCCTGTCCCGGTGGCGGCGGCGGAGCATTCGGCGGCGGCGGCTGCGGCGCCAGGGCTTCCAAGCCGTGCGGCGTCAGCGGCGTAATCACCATGAAAATAATCAACAGCACCAACAGAACGTCGATCAACGGCGTCATGTTGATTTCAGATTTCGGCCCGCCATTGGGCCCGCCAACTCCCATCGCCATAAAGAGATCTCCTTAAAATTGCGAACTAAAACTTACTGGGCTGCCGGAGCTGCCGGCTTCTTGTTGCCCTGAATTTGCTCGGTCAGCAGACCCAGCTGATCCACGCCCGCCGCACGCAGGTTATCCACCACTTCTTCCACTTTCTCGTACTTGGAGCGCAAGTCGGCTTTGACGTACACCGTCTTATCCAGCTTATTAGTCTGCAGATCGCGGACCTTGCCGGGAAGCTCATCCGACGTCACACGCTTGTTTCCAGGACTCAGAAAGACCTCGCCGTTGCGAGTGATTCCAATCAGAATCGCATCTTCTTTGTCGGCATCCTTCATGGCGATCGGGTTCTTGGCCTTTACCATGTCGACCGCGACACCTTTGGTCAACATAGGCGTGATCACCATGAAGATGATCAGCAGAACCAGCATGACGTCAACCATCGGGGTGACGTTGATATCGGACGTGACTGCGGGTGCCTTCGGCGGTTTCATAAAATGCTCCTGTCACGCGCCCCCAACCCGCTTAGGGTTGGAGGCACGCGCAATTTCAACTCACGGACAATTCAGCCCAGAGGGGCTGCTTACTTTTTACTTTCCAGCGCTGGCCTTTTGGGTGCGCTTGAGGAAGTAATCCACCAGCTCTGAGCTCGAGTTCCCCATCTCGACGTCAAAGGCTTCAATGCGGCCCGAGAAGTAGTTGTACATCCAGACCGCGGGAATAGCGACGAACAGACCCACGGCGGTGGTCACCAGCGCTTCCGAAATACCGCCGGCTACCGCGCCCAGACCAGTCGACTTTTCAGACGAAATGCCCTTGAACGCGTTGATGATGCCGACGACGGTTCCGAACAGTCCCACGAAGGGGCCGGTCGAACCGATGGTCGCGAGGCTCGAAATGCCGCGCTTGAGTTCGGCGTGAACGATGGCCTCGGCGCGTTCGAGAGCGCGCTTCGAAGCTTCGATCTCTTCACCCGAAATATCCGAGTTCATCTGATGAGCGCGGAATTCCTGCAACCCGGCCACGACAACTTTGGCCAAGTGGCTCTTGGGGTAGCGATCAGCGATCTTGATGGCTTCATCCAACTTACCTTCGCGCAACGCACCGGCCACCGCGGGAGCGAACTGCCGGGACTGGCCGCGCGCGCCGCTGTAGGCGATCACACGGTCGATCATGACGCCAATCGACCACGCCGACATAATGAACAGCGTAATCACGACGAGCTTGGCGAGCAAGCCCATCTGATTCCACATCGAGCGGGGATCAAAACCGACGCCGCCGCCTTCTTGTAGCAGCATCATTGCCCAAACTTGCACCTGTAATACCATGATTTTCTCCTGCGAGTTGAAATTGAAAGCGGGCACCCGAGGATGCCCGCTTCGGACTATTGACTCAGAGTGAAGTTGACGTCAATCTGAGTGATCACTTCCACCGGCTCGCCGTTAAGCAAGGTCGGTTTGTAAACCCACTGCTTTACCGCCTCGGTCGCCGACTGAACCAACATCGGGTGACCGCTTACCAACTGAAGATTTTGGATGGTGCCATCCTTGCCAATGATGGCAGTGAAGCGCACCGTTCCTTGAATACGAGCCGACTTGGCCAACGCCGGATACGCGGGCGTTATTTTCTTAAGCAAATTAGCCGCTTGCACTTGGCCACCAACCTTGAGGGGTCCGGACCGCGTCTCGACGGCTTTCACCGGAGGCGGCGGAGGAGGCGGCGGGGGCGCTACACCGATGCCACCCAAACCACCAAGACCACCCGGAATACCGCCGGGAATGCCCTGCACCTGCGACGCGCTCGGCAGGGCGGCGTTGGGATCCTCGACGATGATCGCGACATTTTTCGGAACTTCACGCGGCGCCATCAACCGACCGGCATCGAACTGGCGCGGGGCCACTTTGATTTTTACGACCGGTGTGGGAGGAGGAGGCGGAGGGGGCGGAGGAGGAGGCGGAGGGGCGGTCAACATGCTGGTCAACTGGGCTTGCGGCAGCACGTCGGTGTAAATCAGGGGGATCAGGATCAAGACCGCGACGATCAAGAACTGAAGCCCGAACGACAACACCACTGTCCAGCCTTTATTAGTCTTCCCTACGCCGTCAACGAAGGTCTGCTCGAACATTGCCATAGATTATTCCCTTTCCGCGTCGCTGTTCATCCGCGTACCGCCTTACGAGTTCCGGGTGCCCGCTGCGGAACTTCTTTCACCGGCGGAGCCGGCGGCGTCTTCGATGCTCTCGAATCCAAGAAGTTCTGCCAGAATACCAGGATTGGGCTCGCGATGAAAATCGACGAGTACGTGCCTACGATAATTCCCACTACCAGGGCGAAGGAGAAACTGTTCAACACCTGCCCGCCAAACAGAAACAGCGACAGGGCTGTCAAAAACGTCAGGCCACTGGTCAGAATGGTCCGGCTCAGGGTCTGATTCACGCTCAGGTTAATGATGTTGCTCAGCGACTCGCGCCGCACCAGCTTCAGATTTTCGCGGATGCGGTCAAACACCACGATGGTGTCATTCATCGAATAGCCCACCAGTGTCAGCAGCGCCGCTACTACCGTCAACGAGATCTGCTTATTGAACAGCGAGAACAAGCCGATGGTGATGATGGTGTCGTGGAACACCGCAATCACCGCCGCCACACCGTAGATCCACTCGAAGCGGAAGGCGATGTACACCAGCATCCCGCCCAGCGCGTATAACGTCGCTAAAATCGCTTGCCGCTCCAGATCCTTGCCGATCTTCGGGCCCACTACTTCAGCCGACAGAATCGTGAAGGGGCCGAGCGCGCACTGTTGCTTGATGGCCTGCAGAATCTGCGACGAAACGCCCGGCACGCCCGCCAGTTGATCGAACGAATTCAGGATGCCGCCTTTGGACGCGCGGAAAGCCTCAATGTTCTTGACCACGTCCTGCAATTCCTGCTCCGAGAGCGCCACGCCGGCCTGTAGAAGCGGCTCGCGCAGCTTCTCGGCCAGTT
>Ga0207694_10003317_pt1 | contig 12809 bp, 9 predicted proteins | sample KBSC34metaG_FD_184353 | JGI IMG/M metagenome (GOLD analysis project Ga0207694, IMG submission 184353) | Corn rhizosphere microbial communities from Kellogg Biological Station, Michigan, USA - KBS C3-4 metaG (SPAdes) (version 2) | ecosystem: Host-associated > Plants > Roots > Rhizosphere > Soil...
TCGCCGTCGCGATCGGCGGGCTCGCGCCGCGCGGTGGTCACAGTGACGGGCCACAGGCCTTCGCCGATCCCGGTCGCGTCTGCGGCAGCAAACCCGGCGCCGCTCAGAAGCTCGGCCAGGCCGGCGCCGCCGCGGATCGGCGAGATCGGGAAATCGGACGACAGGCTGCCCTGCCACCAGGATGCACCCTGGCCGAAGATCGCGTTCCAGACGTCGCTTTGCTCCGGCTCGGCAGCCAGCAAGTGGCCGCCGGGCGCCAGCACGTCATGCAGGCGGTTCGCGCCGCCTTCATCCAGCTCCAGCCGGGTGATGCCGTAGAGCGAGACGATGAGGTCGAACCGCTCCTTCGTCTTCAGCGCGCCGTCCCTGGGATTCCACTCGCAGGCCGAGGCGCGGCGATAGGCATCGGTGACGGAGCCGAGGCGCTGCACCATGTGCGGATCGCTGTCCGTCGCCTGATAGACCAGCGTGCCCGGCCAATCGCTCAGCCCGGTCAGCAGTCGGCGCGTCAGCGTGCCCGATCCTGCGCCGATCTCCAGGACACGCAGGGGCCGTCCCTTGGGCCAGCTTTGCGCGATATCGAGGACCGTCCTGCTGAGCCCGGCGAGGGCCTGCTCACCCGATGGCGAGCCATAGAGCATCTGGTCGACCAGCGCCCCGCCCGGAAGCGCGCCGTCCAACCCGGACTTCAGCAGGCGTGGCAGGTCAGCGCCACCGGCGAGCGCCAGTTCGGCCGTCAACTCCGGCGCATCGTCCATCAGGGTGCGCCAGATGATATCGGCATCCGGCAGCGCCGCATCATCCGACAGCAGCCAGCCATGGCCGGTGTCGGTGGCGATGCCATGCCGCTCCATCAGCAGCATCAGCCAGCCGAGCAGCGGGGCGGCGTCACGGGCGATGGCGCCGGATGAGGCCAGATCGTCGATCCGGACCGGGGTACCGGCGCGGACAAGCTGCGCAACCGCACTGCAAGCCGACGATGCCAGATACGCGTCGAACAGCAGCCTGGTCTCTTGGTAGTCCCTGGCGGGCACGGCCGGCGTGGCGGTCGCGGCGGCGAGATCGATGGCCGGGCTCGCCATCTCCCACGCGCCCGGCGCGGCGATCCGCTCGAACCGGAAGATCTGCGACCCCAGCTCGTTCTGCCGGTTCAGGCGCACGCGCTGGAACCAGCAGTCGTCGACATCGCCGATGCGGTTGCCGTCGCCGTCGAACAGGCTGACCGAGGCCGAGATCGCGCGCACGCCGGCGTGGCGGATGACCAGCCTGGCGGTCGCCGGGGCGCGGCCATAGGGCGCGAAGATACGGACACGGCCGAAACGCGATGGGATGAAGCTTTCGCCCGGCGCGATCTCCACCTTCTCGGCCAAGAGGGCGAGGAAGCCCTGGAGCACGCCATCGAACAGCGCGGGGTTCAGTACGAACTCGCTGCCGATGGCGGCGCCCGCGGCGGCGTCCAGCGCGATCGTCGCCTCGTTCTCGCCGATGATATCGACCTGGCGGACGACACGGAATTTCGGCCCGTAATTCAGGCCTAGCGCGGCCGCGGCGGCATAGAGCGCATCGGCGCCGATGGTGCGCGAAACCGTCCCCGGCGCCGCGAGTTCGGGCACATAGGCGCTGCCCTTGGCGATCCGGGCCACGGCATTGACGCTCCACGGCTCCTCGCCGAGACGGGCGCGGCTCGCGATCTCAAGCTGGCCACCGTCCTGGAGGCGGACGCGCAGCTCGCGCGAATGGCCCGGCTCGACGACCAGGGCACGCGGAATTTCGACGCCGGTGACCTCAAGGCAGCGCACGTCGGGATAGATCACATGTGCCGCGGCGAGCGCCATTTCGACCAGGCCGGCGCCGGGCACCACCGGCATGCTCTCGATCACATGGTCGAGCAGCCACGGCAGCTTCTCGGTGGTCAGGAAGTTCGACCAGACCGGGTTCGGCGGATTGCGCTGGAAGCCGAGCAGCGGGTGGTCGCGGCGCGGCGCGTCGATGAAGATGCCGTCCTCGGTCGGGGTGAACCAGTGCCGTTCCTTCTGCCACGGATAGGCGGGCAGGGCTTGGAAATCGGTGGCGCCATCGAAGATCGGCGCATGGGCGATCGAATGGCCGGCGACATGCGCCTCGGCGGCGATGGCGGGGAACGGGTCATGATCGGCCCCGGCATGGGTCAGGCTGCCGAAAACCCGTCCGGTGACATCGGCGGTCTTCAGTCCGTCGCGGATATGGGACAGCAGGGCGGGGTTGGGCCCGATCTCGACGAAGATGCGTACCCCGTCGGCGACCATGCGGTCGATCGCCGGCTTGAACTGCACGGGATCGCGGATATTGCGCCACCAGTATTCGGCATCCAGCTTGCGCCCATCCAGCGGCGCGCCGGTGACGGTCGAGACGAAACGGTCGCCGGACTTGACGCCGCGCACATCGCCCAGCTCTGCGATCAGATCGTCGTGGATCGGATCCAGCACGGCGCTGTGGAAGGCGTAATCGAGAGCGAGGCGGGTGAAGCGCCACTGATTGCGCCTGGCGGCTTCCTCAAGCCGCGCCAGCGCGGCATTGGGGCCAGCCACCGTGACGGTGCTGCTGCTGTTGATTGCCGCGACCTCGAGCTCGCCGCCGAGCTTGGCCAGCGCCTCACGCGCCTGGTCGGCGGGCAGCTGCATCACCGCCATGCTGCCGGCGCCCTGAGTACGCTGCTGCTGCTCGCTGCGCACGACGATGATCTTGCAGGCGTCGGCCAGGGTCAGTGCGCCCGAGGCCCAGCCGGCGGCGATCTCGCCCACGCTGTGGCCGGCAAAGGCGGACGGTTCGATGCCCCGGGCGCGAAGCGCCGCGGTCACGCCGACCTGGATCGCGAACAGCATCGGCTGGGCGACATCGGTGCGGGCGAGCAGCGCCGGGTCCTCGTCGGCCATCAGCCGCTCGGACACCGACCAGCCCAGCAGCGGCGTCAGGATCGTATCGAGCTCGGCCAGCGTCTCGCGGAAGATGGTGCTGTGGATCATGGCGTCGCGCGCCATGCCGGGCTTCTGCACGCCGTTGCCGGAAAAGACGAAGGCCAGCTTGCCGGTCGGCAGCGCCGTCCCGATCGCCAGCGCGGTTGCCCTGCCGGCCGCGGAGAAGGCGTCGAGCTTGTCGGCGATATCGATCGGGTTTTCGCCGCTGACGACGAGGCGGTGCTTCTCCTGGTCGCGGTGGCGCGCGGCGCCGCGGATCAGCCGCACCGCCGAGGTATCGTCGGCGGCCTCCGACAGGGTGTGCGACCACGCATTCGCCAGCTCCTTCAGCGCGGCCTCTGAACGGGCCGAGATCAGCAGCGGGGGCACGGCGGGGGCTTCTTCCCTGGGCGCCGGCTTCTGTTTGGGGGCGGAAGCCAGGATGGCGTGACCGTTGGTGCCGCCGAAGCCGAAGGAGTTCACGCCGGCGATCAGCTGCGCATTGCCCTCGGCCAGCGTCACGGGCTGGCCGGCGACGGCGATATTGAGCTCGTCGAACGGGATGTTCGGATTGGGCGTTTCGAAATGGACTGACCGGGGCAGCAGGCGGTGCTCGAGGGCGAGCAGCGCCTTCAGCATCCCCGCCATGCCGGATGCCGCTTCCAGATGCCCGATATTGGTCTTGACCGAACCGATCGGCAATGGCGCGGCCCGACGCTGCGCCAGCTCGCGGCCGATGGCGCCGACCTCGATCGGGTCGCCCGCCTGGGTCCCGGTGCCGTGCGCCTCGATGAAGCTCAGCGCGTCGGGCGCGATCCCGGCCGCGCCGTAGACGCTATTCAGCAGCCGGCCCTGGGCCGCGCCGTTGGGCAGCGACAGGCCGGTGGTGCGGCCGTCGGAATTGACGCCGGTGCCGAGGATCAGGCCACGGATATTGTCGCCGTCGGCCTGTGCCTGGGACAGCGGCTTCAGGATGATCAACCCGCCGCCCTCGGCGCGGACATAACCGTTTGCACGCGCGTCGAACGCGAAGCAGCGGCCCGTGGGCGACAGCATCGAGGCCCGGCAGAAGCCGATGAACGGGTAGGGGGACAGCAGCAGGCTGACGCCGCCGACGATCGCCATCGGCACGCGCTTTTCCTGGATCGCCTTGCAGGCCTGGTCCAGCGCCACCAGTGACGACGAGCAAGCCGTGTCGACGGTGAAGCTCGGCCCGTGCAGGTCGTAGATATAGGACAGGCGGTTGGCCAGGATGCTGGCGGTGACGCCGGTCATGAAATAGGCATCGCCCGAGGACGGGTCACCCATCCGCATGTCGCCGTAATCGCCGCTGGATGCGCCGATATAGACGCCGCAGCCGCTGCCGGCGATGCGGGAGGCCGGAATGCCGGCATCCTCCAGCGCGCGCCAGGTCAGCTCGAGCAGCAGCCGCTGCTGCGGGTCGATCTGATCGGCCTCGCGGGGGGAAATGCCGAAGAATCCGGCGTCGAACAGATCGATATCGTGGATGACGCCCGCGGCGAACGTATAGGCCTTGCCGCGCTCGGCCGGATCCGGGTGATAGTAGAAGTCCTTGCTCCAGCGCCCGTCCGGAATCTCGGTCACGGCATCGCGACCGGCCGCCAGCAGATCCCAGAACGTGTCCAGAGAGTCCGCGCCTGGAAACCGGCCTGCCGCGCCAACGATCGCTATCGGGTCTTTATGCATACCACACCGAAAAGTTGGCTCTAGAAATCACAAACCGGTGGATGTTGTCGATGCCGCGCCGGATTATTTCGCCAGGATATGGCGCTATCAAGTGACGCGTTCCCGACGCGATTTTCCTGCGGTTCGCCCGCCCGAACCGGACCGGCGACAGCGCAGGCCGCGCGCCCTGAGCCAGGGACGCCCGGGTCGCCAGGAACGCGCGCAGGCTAGTCTCGGTCAATGGCAGGAAGAACGCGATGTCGGAACGGTTCTGCTGATCGAAAAAGCCATTTTCCCTGACAAGCAATACGAGAGCGTTGGACGACCGGAATCTGCCGATATTCCGATAGACTACAAGCTGTTGCAGCGTGCGATCAACCCTGCGGCCCCGGACTGCGCCGCGTTTCAAAGGCAATCGGCCAATTCAACGCATCGGGCGGCGTTCTACAGCAAGTAATTGCGTTTTTTCGATTTATGAAACTTTATAACAGCGCGCGTCGAGCGGCGCCTGATGCCATCCATCACCTCGGCACCGGTGCGATTGGGCTTATATATTTCCCATTTACTATCGCGGAACTTCCGGACGATGCGACCGCCGGAACACGCTTGTTTTGGCCAATCCTCGATCGGGCAATTGCACTAAGATCTCCATCCGGCCCCAGGGCTGTAATCCGGGAGACGTCAGATGGCGAAGATGCGCGCGGTTCAGATCAATCACGCAAACGGTCCGTTCGAGCTGGTCGAGCGCGACATTCCGGAGCCGCCGGCGGCGCATGTCCGGGTCAGGGTCCAGGCGTGCGGTGTCTGCCACAGCGATTCGATCACCAAGATGGGGTTGTTTCCCGGGATCGAGTATCCGCGCGTTCCCGGCCATGAGGCGGTCGGGGTCATCGACGCGCTGGGCGAGCGGGTGCCGGAATGGAAGGTCGGCCAGCGCGTGGGTGTGGGCTGGTACGGCGGGCATTGCGGCCACTGCGAATCCTGCCGCCGGGGCGATTTCATCACCTGCAAATACGGCAAGATTCCGGGCATCTCCTATGACGGGGGCTATGCCGACTACATGATCGTGCCGTTCGAGGCGCTGGCCGCGGTGCCGGACGACCTGTCGTCGGAGGATGCCGCGCCGTTGCTCTGCGCCGGCATCACCACCTTCAATGCGCTGCGCAACAGCGGGCTCAGGGCCGGCGACCTGGTCGCCATCCTGGGCGTCGGCGGCCTCGGCCATCTGGGCATCCAGTATGCGGCGCGGATGGGTTGCCACACCGTCGCGATCGCCCGTGGCCGCGACAAGGAGGAGCTGGCCCGCAAGCTGGGCGCCCACGACTATATCGACAGCAAAACCCAGAATGTCGCGGAAGAGCTCCAGAAGCTGGGCGGCGCCAAGGTGGTGCTGGCGACGGCGAGCAATGCGAAGGCGATGGCGGATACGGTCGACGGGCTCGGCATCGATGGCAGGCTTGTCGTGCTCGGCGCCGATGCCGATCCGATCCCGGTTTCGCCGCTGCAGCTTCTGCTGGCGCGCAAGGGCGTGGTCGGCTGGCCGTCCGGCACGTCCATCGAATCCGAGGACACCATGAAATTCAGCGTGCTGACCAATGTGCGGCCGATGATCGAGACCATGCCGCTGGAGCAGGCGCCCGAGGCCTATGAAAAGATGATGAGCGGCGCCGCTCGCTTCCGCATGGTGGTCACGACCGGGCTCTAGCTTCTTCCGTCGCCTGAAACGGTGTAGCGTCTCCGGGTCATGAGCAACGATCCGGATTCGCTGTCCAAGCGCAGCCCCACCGCCGCCGAGACCCGGCAGGCGGAGCGGGCCGCCGCGTTGCGCGCCAATCTGATGCGGCGCAAGGCGCAGGCGCGAAGCCGGAACGAAACTCAGGACGAACCGCGGCCAGAACCGCCCGCCGATGCTTGAGACGGCGGGTGCACTGGTCTAAAAGCGGCTCGGGCTCTCGGTCATTCGCTATTAGCCATCTTTACGACGTAATTTTGGCCCGATCATGTCCAGCCAAGCCGTGTTTCAGGGAATGTAAGTTGGACAAGATCATCATCCGGGGCGGTAAGTCCCTCTCAGGCATCATTCCGATCAGCGGCGCGAAGAACGCGGCGCTGCCGATCATGGCCGCCAGCATCCTGACCGACCAGACCCTGTCGCTGTCGAACGTGCCGCACCTGGCCGACATCACGACGATGGCCAACCTGCTGCGCCCGATGGGCGTGGAGATCGGCGTCGGCGCCCGGGTCAACGACCCGCATGGCGGTCATGTGCTGGACCTGACGGCGAAGCAGATCGTCGATACCACCGCGCCCTATGACCTGGTGCGCAAGATGCGGGCCAGCGTGTTCGTGCTGGGGCCGCTGCTGGCGCGCTGCGGCGAAGCCAAGGTGTCGCTGCCGGGCGGCTGCGCCATCGGCGCGCGGCCGGTCGACCTGCACTGCCAGGGGCTGGAGCAGATGGGCGCCGAGATCGATCTCGACGGCGGCTATATCCATGCCCGGGCGCCCAGGGGCCTGACCGGCGCCAAGATCGCCTTCTCCAAGGTTTCCGTCGGCGCGACCGAGAACCTGATGATGGCCGCCACCCTGGCCAAGGGCGAGACCCAGCTGATCAATGCCGCGGCCGAGCCCGAGGTGGTCGACCTCGCCAACTGCCTCAACGCCATGGGCGCCGATATCGAGGGGATGGGCACGAATCTCATCACCATCCGCGGCAAGCCGTCCCTGCACGGCGCGCAGTACCGCATCATTCCCGACCGGATCGAGACCGGCACCTATGCCATCGCCGCCGCGGTGACAGGCGGCCAGGTCGAGCTCATCGGCGCCCGGCTGGATCATATCTCGTCGCTGGCCGAGACGCTGGTCCGCGCCGGAATCGACGTCAACGAGACGCCGAACGGGCTGCAGGTGTCGCGCATGAACGGCCATGTGAAGGGCGTCGACATCATGACGGAGCCGTTCCCCGGCTTCCCCACCGACCTCCAGGCCCAGGCCATGTCGCTGATGACCGTTGCCGAGGGCGCGGCGATGATCACTGAGACGATCTTCGAGAACCGCTTCATGCACGTGCCCGAGCTGGCACGCATGGGCGCCAACATCACCGTCCATCATGGCTCGGCGCTGGTGCGCGGGGTGGACAGGCTGCGCGGCGCGCCGGTGATGGCGACCGACCTGCGCGCCTCCGTCTCGCTGGTGGTGGCGGCGCTGGCCGCCGAGGGCGAGACCACGATCAGCAGGGTCTATCATCTGGATCGCGGCTATGAGCGGCTGGAAGAGAAGCTGGCAGCCTGCGGCGCCGATGTCAGGCGGGCCAGGGAAGAGGACTGATGGCCGACGATTCGCCGCCGCCCTCCCAGGGCGAGGAGCCGCTCAAGCTCAGGGCTATCGATGCCCAGGACCTGGCTGTCGTGTCCGCCTTCCTTCAGGACTCGATCGCCAATGTCAGCGAGATGGCCTATCTGCCGGAACAGCGCCTGTTCGCGCTGTCGGTCTGCCGCTTCCGCTGGGAACGCGCGGTGACGCCCACGCCGGAGAAGATCTTCGAACGCGTCTCCTGCGCCGTCACCATCCAGGATGCAGAGACGCCGAAATATCGCGGTTTCGAACTCAAGGAGCGGAACCGCACCATGCCGCTGCTTGCCATCACCTACGATGGCGACGAGGTGATGCTGACTTTCGCCGGCGACGCCGCCATCCGCCTCTCGGTCGGCAAGCTGGACCTGCGCGCCGAGGATTTCGGCGAATGCTGGCCGACCATGACCAAGCCCGAGCACGGAAATACCCCGCTGTGACTACCGCCCAAGCCTCAGACGAAGCCATCGTTCTCGCGGTTCCCAAGGGGCGCATCCTGAAAGAGCTGCGCCCGGTGCTGAACCGCATCGGCATCGTGCCGTCGGCCGCCTTCGACGACGAGAATTCGCGCGACCTGCGCTTCAAGACCAATGTGCCGAATGTGGAGATCATCCGCGTCCGCTCCTTCGACGTGCCGACTTTCGTCGCCTTCGGCGCGGCGCAGCTGGGCGTCGCGGGCAGCGACGTGCTGATGGAGTTCGACTATCCCGACGTCTATTCGCCGCTGGACCTGGGCATCGGCCATTGCCGCATCTCGGTCGCGGAGGCGGTGGAATTCAGCAAGACCGACGATCCCTCGCGCTGGAGCCACGTCCGGGTCGCGACGAAATACCCTGAGCTGACCCGCAAGCATTTCGCCGCGCGGGGCGTCCAGGCCGAATGCATCAAGCTGAACGGCGCGATGGAGCTCGCCCCCTTGCTGGGGCTCTGCGACCGCATCGTCGATCTCGTCTCCAGCGGCGCAACCTTGAAGGCCAACGGGCTGGTGGAGGTCGAGCATATCGCCGATGTCACCTCACGCCTGATCGTCAACCGCACGGCGCTGAAGACCCGTTCCGAGGAGATCGGCCACTGGGTGGAGCGTTTCCGCGAGGCCTGCAATGCCGCTTAGGCTGGATGCGTCGGCCGCCGATTTCGAGGCCCGCTTCCAGGCCTATCTCGACACCGGGCGCGACGACGAGGAGCGGGTCGATGCCGCGGTGGCCGAGATCATCGCCCGCGTCCGCGGCCAGGGCGACGCGGCGCTGCTCGACTATACGAAACGCTTCGACCGGTTGGATCTGACCGCGGACAAGCTCCGCATCGGCGCCGATGAGATCGCCGCCGCCGTCGAGGATTGTCCGCTCGACGTACGCGCCGCCATCGATTTCGCCGCAACGCGGATCGAGACCTTCCACCGCCGTCAGCTGCCCGAGGGCTATTCCTATGAGGACGGCGTCGGCAACCGGCTGGGGCTGCGATGGACGGCAGTGGCCGGGGCGGGGCTCTATGTGCCCGGCGGGCGCGCCGCCTATCCGAGCTCCGTGCTGATGAACGCCATCCCTGGCAAGGTCGCCGGTGTCGATCGGCTGGTGATGGTGGTGCCGACGCCGGACGGCGTGCTGAACCCGGCGGTACTGGCGGCGGCCAAACGGGCCGGCGTCGACGAGATCTACCGCGTCGGCGGTGCCCAGGCGGTCGCGGCGCTGGCCTATGGGACCAAGACGATCCGCCCCGTCGATATCATCGTCGGCCCCGGCAACGCCTATGTCGCGACTGCCAAGCGCATGGTCTTCGGCCAGGTCGGCATCGACAGCGTCGCCGGCCCTTCGGAAATCCTGGTCGTCTCCGACGCCGCCTCCGACCCGGCCTGGATCGCGATCGACCTCCTGAGCCAGGCCGAGCACGACCCGATGGCGCGCAGCGTGCTGATCGCGGATGATGCCGCCTTCGCCGACAAAGTGGCGGCCGAAGTCGACCGGGCCTTGGAAACGCTGCCCCGCGCGGCGATCGCCGGCGCGTCCTGGCGCGATCACGGCGCGATCATCACGGTGCCCGATCTCGGCGCGGCCGTGCCGCTGATCGACCGGATCGCGCCCGAGCATCTGGAGCTGGCGGTCGCCGATCCGCATGCGCTGGCGGCCAAGGTGCGCAATGCCGGCGCGGTCTTCCTGGGGCGCCACTCGCCCGAGGCCGTCGGCGACTATGTCGCCGGCCCCAACCATGTGCTGCCCACCTCGGGCGCCGCGCGCTATGCTTCCGGCCTGGGCGTGCTCGACTTCATGAAGCGCACGACCATGATCGACTGCTCGGCGGAGGGTGTCGCCGCCATCGGCCCGTCCGCCCTGGCCCTGGCCGAGGCGGAAGGGCTGGGCGCCCACGCGCGCTCTGTCGCGGTAAGGCTGGGGAAGAACCGATGAGCAACGAGCGCCCTGCGTCCGAACGGATTGCCGCGATCCATTTCGACAAGCGCAGCGTCGACAAGCGCAACCCCGAGATGGAGCATGAGCGGGCGGTCGCGGTGTACGACCTGCTGGAGCAGAACAGCTTCGCCCCGGTGGGCCATCAGACCGGCCCGTACGAGCTGCATCTGGGTGTCGTCGACGGACGGCTGATGCTGGATATAAGGGCTCAGGACGGCAAGCCGGTGATCATCTTCGGCCTGTCGCTGTCGCCCTTCCGGCGGGTGATCCGTGACTATGCCATCGTCTGCGAAAGCTACTACGCGGCGATGCAGAGCCAGAGCCTGACCCAGGTCGAAGCGATCGACATGGGCCGGCGCGCCGTCCACAACGAGGGCGCCGAGCTCCTGACCCAGCGGCTGGAGGGCAAGGTCTCGATCGACCGCGATACGGCACGGCGGCTGTTCACGCTGATCTATGTGCTCCACACCACGGGTACGACGACGATGGCGGCCGCGCCGCTGCCGCGCGTGCTGTTCGTCTGCACCCGCAATGCCGTCCGCTCGCCGATGGCGGAGGGGCTGCTGGCTCAGCGGCGCGGCGATGCGGGGCGGGTGTCGTCCGCCGGCATGTTCGGCGACCCGGTCGACCCCTTGGCCGCCGCCGTGATGGCCGAGATCGGCGTGGATCTCAGCGGCCATAAGGGCCATGCGTTGGGCGATATCGCGCTTGGCGGCATAGACCTGGTGATCTCGCTGTCCACCGAGGCGGCCGCGGCTTTCGATCCGCCGCCGACCGGCCTCAAGATCGAGCATTGGGAAATCCCCGATCCGACTGAGTCGGAAGGCAACCGCGATGCGCGGCTGGAGGCCTATCGGCAGTCCAGAATCGCTTTGGAAAAGCGCATCGCGGCCCGTTTTTCCGCCGAATCCGGGAAAATGCCTTGACCCGATCCCATATGCGGGCGCAACACATGCACAACCGCAATCCAGGCATAGGGTTCAATGGCTAAGGAAGATTTGATCGAGTTCAGCGGCACCGTCGCGGAGTTGCTCCCCAACGCAATGTTTCGCGTCAAGCTCGACAACGATCATGAGATATTGGCGCATACTTCGGGCAAGATGCGGAAGAACCGCATCCGCGTGCTCGCCGGCGACAAGGTCAATGTCGAGATGACGCCGTACGATCTGACCAAGGGTCGGATTACTTTCCGCTTCAAGTAAGCGGCTCGGCCGTTCCGGCCCGCATGTTTCTTCAAGTGAGCCGGAACCGTGTTCGCTAACCTCGTCCTTGCCTCGGCCTCACCGCGCCGCCTCGATCTGCTGCGCCAGATCGGGATCGAGCCGGATGCCATAGTCCCCGCCGATATCGACGAAACGCCGCTCAAGGCGGAAACGCCCGACAGGCACGCGCTGAGGCTTGCCATCGGCAAGGCGCAGGCCGTGGCTTCCAGCCATTCCGGTGCTTTCGTGCTGGCCGCCGATACCGTGGTCGGCTGCGGCAGGCGTATCCTGCCCAAGGCGGAGGACGAGGCGACGGCCAGGCGCTGTCTTGCCCTGATCTCGGGCCGCCGCCATCGCGTGCTGGGCGGCATTGCGCTGGTCGCGCCGGACGGGCGGATGATGACCCGGCTGGTCGAGAGCGCGGTCACGTTCAAGCGGCTCAGCGCCGAGGAGACCGACGCCTATATCGCGTCCGGCGAATGGCACGGCAAGGCCGGCGGCTATGCCATCCAGGGCCGGGCGGCGTCCTATATCCGGTTCATGTCCGGCTCCTACAGCAATGTCGTCGGCCTGTCGCTGTACGACGTGCATCAACTGCTCGTGGGCTTGGGCTGGGAAGGCTCGAAGCCGTAATGGCGGAGCGTCTGTTCGTCGTCGAATCCGACCAGGCCGGCCTGCGCGCCGCGCTGGTCGAGGATCGCCGGCTGCAGGCCATCGAGATCGACCGCGCCGGCCATCCGACCAAAGTGGGCGGTGTCACCCATGCCAGGACCGTCCGCACCGTCCAGGGCGTGGGCACCTTCGTCCGGCTTGCCGACGGGACAGAGCTGCTGCTCGATCGCGGCGGTCCGACGCCGAAAGCCGGCGAGGACATTGTCGTTCAGGTCACGCGGGCCGCGCGCGGCGACAAGTCGGGCGGCGCCAGCCGTTCGATCTCCCTGCCGGGCAGGGGCGTCATCCATCTGCCCGGCGAATCGGGCGCCAAGCTCTCCAAACGGCTGGACACCGCCTCGGCCAAGCGCGAGACCCTCGAGGCGCTGGTCGCCGGCAGGCCGGGCGGCTGGATCTTCCGGCGGACCGCCACCAATGTCGGCGTCGCCGATCTGACGGCTGAGATCGCCGGCCTGTCCGCCGAGGGGCAGGGGGCGGAGATCGCGCCGCCGGATGCGTTCCGCCGCCTCGCCATGGATTACGGTGCGAAGGCGCCGGATCGGATCCTCGCCGCCGGGCTGGCCGCC
>Ga0207694_10003323_pt1 | contig 12799 bp, 6 predicted proteins | sample KBSC34metaG_FD_184353 | JGI IMG/M metagenome (GOLD analysis project Ga0207694, IMG submission 184353) | Corn rhizosphere microbial communities from Kellogg Biological Station, Michigan, USA - KBS C3-4 metaG (SPAdes) (version 2) | ecosystem: Host-associated > Plants > Roots > Rhizosphere > Soil...
CTGCCTCTGCGTCGGCGGCGCATGGAGTTGCCTGTCGTGCCCCGCGAGGCGTCCCGAGAGCGGGACCAACGCGGATCCCGGCGACGGGCGCCTCTTCTTCAGTTGCACGTATGGCACCGTCACCTGTTCGTCGCCGTCAACCTTCGGCAAGCTCCTGGGCAGCAACTACGCATACCAGTCCAGCGCTTGGGCTTGCGGCGTTTGCCCCGCAGACCGACCGACGGATGGCGCCACCTGCGGCAACACCGACTTCGAGTGTCGGTATGGCGACGACACGTGCCAGTGCTCGAAGACGTTGTGGTCGTGCGCGGCGCCAAAGTGCGAGAGCGAGCCGGCCCCGAACTTGTCGGCGAAGGAGTGCAACGGCACGATCGGGCACTACTCGTGCCGGTATCCCAGCTCCGACCAGATCTGCGTCTGTGGCGGCTCGCGCGAGCGGAGGTGTTCGTGCCCGACCGCGCCTCTTGCCAGCGGATCCCCGTGCGTCGGATTCGTGCGCGGCTCGTGCACGTACGGCGACATGGTGTGCAGCTGCGTCGGGAGCGCCCCCTCCTCCAGCCAGTGGAGCTGCACCGTCCAGCCACCTCCCGTCTGCCCCGCGACTCAACCATCGAGCGGAGCGTCCTGCTCCGTGCCGGTGGATAGTTGTGCCTACGGGAACGCGTTCTGTTCCTGCGACGGCGTTACGTGGACCTGCGTCTAATCGGCGCCGTTGCATGCGGCGATCCGCTCGATGACGAAGTTCTTCTTCAGCCCGCGGCTCTCGGTGAAACGATCCAGCCATGACCGTGCGCCGATCGAGCCCCGTCGGAGCTTCGAGCTCTTCTCGGGCTCGGACTCAGTGACTTCACAAAAGGTTCAAGAACGCGACGAGGTCGCTCTTGCCTTGGTCCGTGATGTTGCAGGCGCCTGTCTTCTTGTCGCAGATATCACCAACGGCGTTGATGAATTTCTGATAGTGGTTGACGACGTCGTGGAGCGTCTTGGCTGAGCCATCGCGAAAGTAAGGTGGCGTTTGGCTGATGTTGCGCAGGGTCTGGATCTTGAAAAGCGTGACGTGCGCGCGGCGGCCGGTGATGAGCGCGATCCCGAGATCTGGTGCAACGATCTCGAGGTCGTTGCCGTTGTCGCCTGCACCAGCGATGATCCACGTTCGATCGACGTTGGCGTTGGTCGTGAAGTTGCCTCCAACCAAGCCGAGTGGTTCTGCGTTCACGCTGACCAGATTACTTTCGACGCGACTGCCGGCACCGAAGGTGGCGTTGTCGGCGCTCGTCGTATTCAGCATCGGACCGTCGTGGCACAGGGCGCACTGCCCGCCAGGCTCGAAGAACCTCCGCCCGCGCACCTCGGCATCGGTGTTACCGGCGGGAAGCTCGGGAGCGGCTCCGCCGCGCGCGAAGCGTTCCGTCGCTGCAGATGAGAAGAACCCAGCGGTCGCCTCGAACGCGGCAATCGCCTGGGCGTCAGCAGTTGATGCCGGCCCTGGCGCCTGATAGTGCGCCTCGATCGCCCCGAGAGCCTGCGCTGGTAGATCAGCAGCGCGCCCATCAGCCATCAGCACTTGGTCGGTCAGGGAGATGTCTAGCGTGGTCGGGACGCCACGATTGACCGTGAACATGGTTGCGGTCGGATCCTCCTTGATTCGAATGTTCGGCGGGAGGGGTAGCGTCACTCGAATGGTCGCCTTCTCCCTGACGCGGGTGTACGCGTTGCCGTAGCCGTCGTCGCTGTCGATGCTACGAAACAGAGGGTCGCCTGGGTCACTCACGAAGAGAGCCTCCACCTGCGTCGGCGTGAGCGTGCCGTTCTCTCGACTGTGGCACGTGCGACATGTTCTGCCGTTTCCGCCGAACGTCTCGTTTTCAAAGAGGTGCCCTCCCTTCGTCGCGACGATGTTTTCAGGATCGTTCCCCGAAGCGCAACCTCCTCCGAGAGCGATCGCCACGACGAGGAAGGAAGCTGCGCCAAATCGATGATTGGTATTCAAAGGCGTGGCCGGCTCCCTTGAGAGTCTGATTCTGGCGTGCATGTTTGCCTCAGCAGAGAGGCACAGCAACCGACGTACCATCGCGGAAACGCGCGACGGCGCCATCGGAGCCCACGTTGCCGCAGGCGACGGCGATCCGTCGCCTGCGCGGAGTGCACGCTGTCTTCCGTGATGTACGCGAGTGTGCAAGCCTCGGGAATTCGCCCTTCGGCCATCAGCGCACGCCCTTGTTGGAGGGCCCGCCGGACCTGGCCACCCCGCCTGGGCGGCGGCGGCAGCATGCCGCTCGCAGCAGCCGCCGCCTGCGCAGGTCCTGCTCAACTGCGCGTGGCCGGCGCAGTTGAGCGCGTCCGCGCGCTGCACCCGCTCGCAGCTGGCCCGGGCCGATCGACCGGTGTGACGGCGGTTCGCCGGATGTGGGTTCCGGCGGTGACGTCCGGCCGCACGGTCGCTCACGCGGCACCATTCCAGTGCGTGATGAGCCCGCCGACACGGCCCAAACGTCGAGGTGACCGCGACCTGGGGTCTATCGCGGGCCCACGGACCACCTTCTGCCGTGCCAGCGCAAGACGGTGCCGTTCGTTCCAACCGCCCATACGTCGTCCCCCAGACTCGTCTCGGCGTGGCCTTGATCTTGCTGCGAGGAAAGAGCGCGACGCGAACACAACTCGGCCGCCGAAGGGCAACTCCCGATCACTTAAGGCTGACAATGCAAACCATCTCACCGACGTATCAAACCTTCTGGCGGCGCTTCTGGGCGGGCGCGATCGATGGCGTGGTGTTCTTTCCAATCTTCCTTGTCAACCGGTGGGTGTGGTCACACGTCTCGTCGGTGGCGGTCCTCGGCTTCTGGCACGTCCTGAACGCGAGCCTGTGGCTCGTGTACTCGGTGATTGGCCACGCCGTTTGGGGCCAGACGGTGGGAAAGCGAGTCACGGGGGTCAAAGTCATGCAGCTGTCCGGAGATCCGCTGGGCCTGAAGCGTGCCCTGCTGCGTGATGCCGCTTCGTGGGTGATCGCGATTGTGAACGTGGCAGGGGACTTTCCCAAGGTGATGGTCGGCATCAATCCGGCTCACATAAAGGATCGTGGGACGGTGGGCCAGATCCTCGTGTGGGGCGCGATGGCGTGGTTCGTCCTGGAACTGGCAACCATGCTCCTCAACGACAAGCGACGAGCTGTCCACGATCTGATCGCGGGTGCGGTGGTCGTGCGTGTCGGCCCGGCAGTGACCGAGCCTGCAGCGAGACGCGAGGCTGCGGTGACCGTTCGTCCGTGAACAGAGGAAGCGGTAACCGGCGCATACCCGGCGGTGCGCCGACGCCGAAGCGTGCCGCTGGGCGGTCGGAGAGACGCAGTACTCCAACTTGTTCGGCAGCGTCTGGTTCAAGACCCCGGAACCTGGCCACCCCGCCTGGGCGGCTTGTGACTTGGAACACGCTTCGCGGAGTTGCAGGAGATCAACGAAGGGGCGGCGAAGCGCTGAAAGAAAGTACATTGTTGCGTGCTACCATCGCCGCGCGCTCGAGCTGCGCGGGAGGAACGGCACATGGATCATCGGAGATTCGGCGTTGGGTCGATTTCGGCTGCGGGAGCGGTTGGCGCGGTCGCGCTGGCGGTGGCCTATGGATGCGGCCCCCAAGAGCCGGCCGAACGGCTCGAGCAGGTCTCGTCGGCGTTGACGGACCCGCGGGCCGTGATCACGCAACACAACGACATCTCGCGCACGGGGGCCACGCTGGCCGAGACTGTGCTCAACACGGGCAACGTGAACCCGACGCGCTTCGGGCGGATCCGCGGCCTGCCCGTCCGGGGCTCCGTCGTGGCGCAGCCGCTGTTCGTCCCGAACGTGAACGTGAACGGCACCCTGCGCAACGTCGTGTACGTGGCCACGATGCGCAACCTCGTCTATGCCTTCCTCGCCAGTGGATCGACGCCCGTCCCCCTGTGGGGGCCCGTCTCGCTGGGACCGTCCATCAACCTCCCGGACGGGGTGATCGGAGGAGGCGGCGGCTACAAGGATATCGCGGGCGAAGTGGGCATCGTCAGCACGCCGGCCATCTCGCCGCAGATGAACGCGATGTTCGTAGTCGCGGCGACCAAGGAGGGGACGCGGTACGTCCACCGACTCCACCGCCTGGACCTGGCGACGGGCGCGGCACAGCTCCCGGCGGTCGAGATTGCGCCCTCCGGCTTTCATAGCGAGCTCCAGAACCAACGCGCGGGTCTCCTGCTCACCGGAGGTACAGGAGGTACAGGTCCCGGAGCCCTGGTCTACATCGCCTTCGCCTCGTATGGGGACAAAGGTGCCTATCATGGGTGGGTCGTCGCCTATGACGCTGCCACGTTGCAATTCAAGGCCGCCCGCCAAACGACGACAACGAGCCAGGGCGGGATCTGGATGGCCGGCGCCGCTCCCGCCGCCGATTCGGGAGGCGCCGTCTACGTCGTCACCGGCAACGGCGCCTACGCGCCGGTCTCGCCGCCGCTCAACACCACGGACCTGGGCGACAGCGTCATTCGGCTGAGCACCCTGCTCAACGTTCTGAGCTGGTTCTCGCCGCAAAACAACAGCACGCTCGACACACACGATGGCGATCTCGGTTCGTCGGGACCGATGCTCATCCCGAATACGTCCCTGCTGACCGCGGCAGGGAAGGAAGGGAAGATGTACCTCCTCCAGCGGGACAATATGGGCTACGACGCCGCTGGTCAGCCCGGGGTCAAGCAGCAGTTCTTCGTGAACACCGATCGCTGTCCGGACGATCAGCTCGGGGCGGCGCCTCCCCCCCCGATGTGTCACCATATTCACGGCTCGCCGGTGTTCTGGGCCGGCCCCATGGGCGCGTGGCTCTACGTGTGGGGCGAGCAAGACGCGCTCAAGGCCTTCAAGTTCAAGACCGACCGGACGGCGGGAATCGATTGCATGGGCGCCGTCAACGGCAATTGCACCCCGGTCTCAATCAGCACGACCAACGACCCCGACGGCACGCCTGGCGGTACCCGTGGCATGCCGGGCGGCTTTCTCTCGTTGTCAGCCAACGGCAACGCGGCAGGCAGCGGCATCGTGTGGGCCCTACACCCGTACTCGGGGGACGCGAACAACGCGGTCGTCGAAGGAGTCATGCGGGCGTACGACGCCTCGAACCTCGGCACCGAGCTCTGGAACACCAAGATGAACGCGGACCGAGACGATCTCGGCCCGTACCCGAAAGGATCGGTCCCGACGATCGCGGACGGCCGCGTCTACGCGGCCACCTACACGGGCCTTTCGCGTCAGGTCCAGTTGAATGATTCGAGCAACCTCGCGCCCACCCTCTCGATCGGCTCCGGCAGTCGCCTGTACCTCGGCTGGACCGGGACAGACGGGGCCCTCAACGTGATGAGCTCCACGAACGGCAGGGCGTTCGGCTCGAAGGCCACCCTCAACGAGCACAGCAACCTCGGACCGGCCCTGGCGGGAGACGCGAGCCAGACCTATCTCGGGTGGATTGGGACCGACGGATTCGTCAACGTCGTCCGCTCGACCAGCCAGACATTTGCGACGTTCACCCGCATCGGGCAGACGGTGGGCGGCCAGACGTTCTTCCCTTCCAACGAGACGTCCAACGTGTCGCTCGGTCTGGCGGTGGGCAACGGCCGCGTCTACGTCGCCTGGACCGGCACGGACAGCCAGCTCAACCTGATGTCGGCTCCGTTGGGGGGCAGCAACTTCGATGGCGCCACGAAGGTGACGTTCAACGAGCAGAGCGTGGAGGCGCCCAATCTGACGGTGGTCGCGGGGCAACTGTACCTTTCGTGGACGGGGACCGACGCTCGCCTCAACATCGCGACGCTGGACAGCAGCGCAAGGAACATCGTGTCGAAGCGGACGCTCGACGAATCCAGCAACAGCGGTCCCGTGTTGGTCGGGATGTCGCCAGTCGCCCCTCCTGCGGACCTGCACGTGTTCTGGTCGGGGACCGGTTCACCGGCGTTCCTCAACGTGAGGACCGCGGACCTCGCCGACCTCAACGCCTTCACGTACAAGCTGACGTTCACCAGGACGAGCACGGTTCGACCGGCAGCCGCCGTCTATGGCGCCCGCATTTACCTCGCCTGGCGCATCGACGACGCCGCGCACTGGCTCAACGTCGCGCGCTACAACCCGGGCGAGGTCAACGTCTACGGGCTCGTGAACTGAGAAACGGGAGGTGGTTGCCGGTGGTGGCGATCGTCGGCTAACCGTCCTGGACGACGGATTGGGCCTCTTCGACGGCCAGCGGCGCTCAGCCTTTCAGCGCCGCGACGATCGAGTCCATGGGGAGAAACATCGGTGTGGCGTCGCCGTGCAGGACCCCTTCTCCGATAGCAGGCAAGCGATCGCCGGCGAGACGCCATTGACAGAGAGGGTGGCTCTCCACCTTTCTACCTTGCGCTGACGGTCTGCGACCGCCCTCGCGGCGTTGGCCTTTGCGGCTGTTCACGCGCGCCGGCGGTGAGCAGGGACACGACAACCCCGGAGGACAGGGGGATCAAGGGCCGCTGTCACGTCGCGCAGCAGGCCGATAAGGGGGACTCGGTCAACTCTCCAAGGGACTGCTGGAACCTAACCACCCCTCCTTGGCGGCGCGGTTATCAGCCCGTTCCCGCCGAGGTCGCGTTTCGGAGCTTCGTCGGACGAGTCGTGTAAAGAACGGAGAAGCCGGCCACCAGGAACGCCAGCGCGGCGTAGTTCAGCATCGCCAGGCGCCCCCTCGCGAAGAGCGCGCCGCCGACGGCCGATCCGATGGCCTGACCGACGTAGATGCACGACGTGTTCAGGGCGACGGAGGCGCCCGCCAGCGAAGGGGCGGTTTGCACGAGGCGAGCCTGTTGCATCGAGTTGATGGCGGCGAAGCCGAGGCCCCAGAGGCCCATGCCGACGCCCATCACCGGCAGAGAGCCCCTGCCGAAGGTCCACAGCAGCAATCCGGCGAACACCGAGGCCATGAACAGCCAGGTGACGCGGTAAGCGTCGATGAGCTTCACGATCCGGCTGGCGATCATGTTGCCGGCGAACCCGGCGACGCCGAAGGTGGCGAAGAAGATTCCGATGGCGGCCGTGCTGGCCTGCGCGGTTCGAACGAGCAGCGGCGCGAGGAACGTGAACACCGCGAATTGTCCCGCCACCTGAACGGCGGTGAGAGCCAGCAGGAGCAGCAACGCACGCTCGTGCGCGATGCGCCTCCAGCTTGAACCCGACAGGGGAGCCGGGCGCAACCCATCCGGGACGGCCAGATAGAGGAACGCGCCCCCCACGGCCGCCGCCGCGCCGAGCGCGCCGAAGACGGCACGCCAGCCGAGGTGCTCGGCCCCCGCCGCGACCAGCGGCAGCCCGGCCGCGATCGCCAGAGACCACCCCAGGAACACGAAGGCGATCGCGCTCGCCCGCTCCTTTTCGGGGACGATCAGCGCGACGGTACCGGCGGCTTGCGGGGTGAAGATCGCCCCGATCGACAGCATCGCGAGCCGCAGCACCAGCAGCGCGCCATAGCTCGACACCAAGGCCGAAGCTGCGTGGCCGAGCGCCAGCAGACCGAGGGTCGAGGCCAGCAATACCCGCCGATCGATCCGGCTCGTCCACCACGCCATGAGCGGCGACCCGAAGCAGAGGACCACGGCTCCGTAGGTGACCATGAGCCCGACCTGCGCGATCGTGACGCCCAGGCTCGCCGAGAGCGGCTTGAGCATGCCCGTGGGCAAGACCACGGCGCTCCCGACGACGAAGTTACCGACCAACAGTGAGAGCTGCGCACCTGGCTTGGACATGACGCGAAAGCTGACACGCTCCGTCGCCGAATCCACCGGTTGCGGGGTCGCCGGCCGCCGGCGAAGGGTCACGAGAAGAGGGCTTGTTTCGACCGCGCCACATGTTCCGGCATTCTTTCGTTCGGTCCAGGGTTCTAGAAGGCGATGCCAAGGCCGAGGGTTAGCTCCAGGCGCGTGACGCTGGAGATGCTTGCGCTGAGGCCGCTCGTGGTCTTGCTGTAGGAAGAGCTCGGCATCGCGTAGGCGAACAGGCCCGCCGGAAGCCGGTATCGGGCGCCGGCCGCCCACCGGAAGCTCGGCATGGGAATCGCTCCGGACGTGGCTCCGATTTCGATAGGCAGGACAACTCTCATGATTTCCCTTGTCCCTTCTTGGCGAGCGTCGCTCGGCGCCCGTCTTTCGCCAGAGCCCGGAGCGCCGTCCCTTTCGTGACAGCCAAAAGCGAAGCTCTTCCAAGGCCTCCGCCTCGAACGCCGCCGCCCGCGCCCACCGCGACGAGTGAGCGACATTTCGTCGAGCGTCGGCGATCTGCCGAGGGAGGTCGCGCGCGATCGTCCAACAATTGGTCTCGGTGTCCACTTCCGGAGCGCAGACGGCTCGGACGAACGAGCTCTTTCCCGGCGCGTGGACGTCGGCCGGTAGCTGGGAGCGGCTCCATGCGGCCCACGGAGGCATCGCACCATCGGTTGGACGGCAACGCCCCGCCGCCATCCGCCGGGGCCTACTTCTGCTTTGTGCCGACGACACGAACGAGAGCGTAGACGCCGTCCGCGGACACGTCCGCTTCGACCGCCGCACGATTGTAGGTCACGGTGGCCGTCTTGACCTCTACCCACGCATGACGTTCGCCCGTTGGGCGAAGGTGGACAATCCCGTATACGCCGGCGCGATCCGGAAGCGCAAAGGACAGGTGCACCGCGGACACCGCGCTGGCTTTGGATTCCGCGGCCACGGTTCCGCTGATCGTCATCATCGCGCCCACAAAGGCGACACGCCCCGCGGTCTTGCTTTGAATGACCGCGAATGGATTGTCGGTGATCAACCGGAGCCGCGACTCGTTCGCGACGGCCTCCACCTTGTAGCGCGCCTGAATCGCGCCCGCGCTAGCGCCTCGGATGGACACGTAGTTCCTTGCCTCGTTCAGGCGCTCTGCGTCTCCCCAGATCACAGCAGGTGCCTTCGTGCTTCCACAATCACCTTGACACTTCGACACGAAGGCCTGCAGTTGCATGCCGGCGGCCAGAATCATCGACTTCACCTTCTCATCCACGGACTTCACGGCATCGCAGAGCTCCACCGGCCATACCGGGAAACTGGTCGTGCTGGTGCTGGTGGGATCCGCCACATCGACGGCCTTGATCGGACCACCGCCCGAGATCGTGACGATGTCGCCCACTGCAACGACGAGAGATTGGATCCAGATCCCCGCACTCCTGAAGGCCGGGTACGTGGCCGACAGTCGAACGTTGGCCTGGCGCGGGGTCCCGTCGGCGTCGAAGACGCTGGCGCGGATGTGACCGATGCTGCAGGTGTGCGACGTGACGGGCGCGCCCGCCGTGTCGATGAACTCCAGGATCGGCACGCCCGGCAGGATGTAGTCGTAGCGCACGGGAGACGAGTCGATGCCGTTCACGTTCGCGGCAACCGTCACCGCACCGGTTCCCGAACTCGATGCAGGCGTGATCACCTTCGCGCTGAGGTGATCGGTCGTGACGCCCCCCAGAGCGCCCGGGTGGCCCCCGAACGTGACAACCGTCGAGTTGTCGAAGCCGAGTCCTCTAACGATCAGCGACACACCGCCGGCGACGCCACCGCGAGGCTGCACCAACGCGTCGATGCGCGGGTGAACACGGGTCGTGACGACGGCCGTCGGGTTCTGCACGTTGAGCGACACGGCCCCCGCGACGGCGGGGGCCGTGAAGGTGCCGACGAACGCGCCGTCGATGCCAGTGGTCACCGTTGCCGGTGTGATGGTGCCGGCGGCCGCGGTCAGCTGAAGCGACGTATTTTCGACGCCGCAGCCTCCGCTATCCATGAGGACCCCGGAAACCCCGCTCGAAGCCTTCGGCATCAGGTCCGGGGCGACGCTGAAGGCTCGTATGGCACTCCCGCTCGGCGCGGTAACCATCGTCGTTGTGCGTAGGCCGTTGTCGGGATTTTCGACGCTGATCGTGATGGTGTCTCCCGGCCTCACGACCTGGCCGCCGGTTCCATAGGTGCCAGCGAAGCCGCGAATCTTGATCTCGTCGGCGCCGTGTGGCCCTGTGCCCTGCGTCCAGTCGAGACGCCCGAACCGGACCGTGTCGGGTGGCGCGGCGAGTATGTTGCCGGCTTTCCATGGAGCGACACCGGGACGCGCAAGGGCGGCGTTCACGTACAGCGAGGGGCCGCCATTCACGAGGTCCCAGGGAGGCGGTCCGAACGATCCGCGCAAGGTGATCGCCATGTTCCTGCCGGTGCCACAGACCGTCGTGCTGGTGATCGCGGGCGCGGTGGTCGTGCCGAAGCCGTTCACGCAAGCCTGCGCCCTGTTCGACCAGTACTGGGTGGCCGAAGCAAACGCGTACGGAGTCGATGTGCCACAGAAGTCGGCGATCTCCCGACCACCGACTTCCTTCCAGCCCGTCGGGCTCTGGGGAACCGGGTCGGTCGCCGCCTCGACGATCTCATGCGTGAGCGAGGTCGTCACCGCGTTCGCGCCGCTGTTGCATGCGGCGGTCGTTGGAATGACCGTCCAGGCCAGTCGGCTGTTCGAACTGGCGTCGTGCTCGGCAGCAGCGTGCGTCCCGTTGGGCAGAGCGTTACAGAATCCGGTATTCGTGACCTGAGGCGGAAGAAAGACATTGACGATGGCGGTGTCCACGGTCATCAGCGTCGCGTTGGTTTGGGTGATGCACCGAAGCAGCGCATCGATTCCGTGGATGGCGGCATCGACGTTCGCCGGCAGCGTGGCCGCCGACGGCGTCGCCGTACAATCGGCCGCGGTCAGCGTCGGGCCCATGTAGATGTGGTTGACGCCGTACTGGCTCAGCTGGCTGAAATATGAACTGTGAACGATCGCGCGCGTGAACGTATCCAACTGCGCGACGGTCTCGCCTGTGGACGCTCCACCGACATCGCTGTCCCACTGGGTGGTGCTCGTGTCCCAGTAGAGGTTGATGACGGTCTCGTGATCCGGAAGGCACGGCCCGCCAACGCAAAAATTGGCGACCCCCGCGACCCCCTCGGTCCAGGCGAGCCAGACGGTGCAAAACCCAATGAATGCTACGCTCGTACGCGCGGACGGTCCGATTCCGAACACGGGGCCTCCCTGGCTCGCAGACATGAGGGAAACGCCCAAGCGCCGGAATCTTCCGTCCTTGCGCACGCAAGGCCGATATCGACCGTCCGACTCTTCGAGGCTCGAGGCGGCCGCTAACCTCGGTGCGCCCGCTCAGCCCCAGAAGATATGGAGCGGAGCCAACTGGAGTTCCCGGTAGCCGTCAGGGTCGCGAACTCGTGAAGGTCAGCATCGAGTGGCCGCTTCCCTTCACATAGGGGAGACCCGCCTGAAAGGGCGTTTCGGCGAGCGTGGTTTCGAAGGTCTGGCTCATTCCGGCCAGGATGGTGGGCTGTGGGCCTCCGCTGAACGTGCCGCCCTCGAACAGTCCATGGATTTCGACCAGGACGTCGACGTTGTTCGGTGCCAGCCGCAAATTGGCGATCGCCCCAGCCGGAACAGTCTGATCGACCGTATTGAGGAACTGAACGAAGGGGGTTGCCAGGCCCAGATGGACCTGATCGTTGATCGTGAACGACTTGGGGGTCATGACTCCCCCTGCGTCGAACAGCTTCAGGTCGACGGTTCCGGTGACCGTGATCGTTGTGCTGGGGATCTGCACCAAGGGGGTGGGGGAGGCGAGCTGGTAGATCAAGTTGCACTTGGGGCTACCGATGCCGGTGACCAGATCGTACCCAGCCGCGGCAGGTTGGCCATTGTTACCGGAGATTTGATCGTTGAAAACCAACGGGTAAAGCACGGGATCTCTCGACAGCGAGTACAGAAGGTTGTTGGCGAACCCAACCGGTTGCTGACCTGCGGCACTCCGCTGCTGATTGATGAGGGCCATGAAGCCCGCCCACAGCGGCGTCGCCACGCTGGTACCGGAGTCGCCCAGCGCGGCTTGGACCCCATGAGCGCCGCCCTCGGTCTGGTACGTCTGGACAGCGTAGGCCGCCACCATGGCGACGTCGGGAATGTTACGATGCGTGGTCGAGGTTCCGTTGGCACCCGTAATGCTGCCTTCCTGAAAGGGAGGCAGGCACGTACCGTCCTGCTTCGTATATCCATAGGGATAGGGCGTGAGGGAGCAGTCCAGCTGGCCGCCGCCACTGCCACTCCAGCCCGTTTCGGACACGTAGGCGCCCCCGTTCCCGTTCAAGGTGAGTTCGGTTCCGCCCACCGTCGTCACTCCCGCCAAATTCCATACATCAGTTTTTGCGAAGCTCCGGAGTCCGTTGTCCCCCGACGCCTGGAAGAAAGATTGTCCCTGCATGGTCATACGATCGAGGAGCGGCTGGAAGAAGTCGGGGGACATCCTCGTGAGATCGAACGAGGAGGCCACCTGCCGGCAGAACCTGGGATTCCCATTCGCGATGTTCTCGAAGGTTTTGTAGAGGACGTCAGGATCGGTGCCCCTGAACGGGAACAGCACCACGGCGTCGAGGCCCCGCGCCATTGAGATCGCCATCTCGATGTCCAGATTGACCTCGCTGTCAGGCGTTTCAGTGGAGGAGGCGCCCTCCACGTGAACGAAATTCGCAGGTGCGATTCCAATGGCCTGTTGATAGGCATCGATGTCAACCTGGTTGAAGCCGCCTTGCGCCAAGATGCCTACGCACTCGCCTTTTCCCGTCAGGTGAAACGAGCAATATGAATAGGCGTTCTGGAAGTCATTGCCCCAGAAGAAGCCGTGGGGACCCGAGCCCGTGAGGCTACTTTGGACCGGCCCGATCGGAGCGAAGTCATCGAGGCCGCCA
>Ga0207694_10003329_pt1 | contig 12777 bp, 10 predicted proteins | sample KBSC34metaG_FD_184353 | JGI IMG/M metagenome (GOLD analysis project Ga0207694, IMG submission 184353) | Corn rhizosphere microbial communities from Kellogg Biological Station, Michigan, USA - KBS C3-4 metaG (SPAdes) (version 2) | ecosystem: Host-associated > Plants > Roots > Rhizosphere > Soil...
TTCAACGGGTCCCCCACCCTATGGCTGAGCGGCGCCGGAAGCGCGTTCACGACGAGTGAATTCCGCTTCGGCCAGTCCGCCGGCACGGTGACGGTCAATATCGAGAACGGCGGCGTATTCCATTCGACCTACACCGGCAGCTCACTCCAAACGTTCGGCTCGTCTCCGAGCGCTCAGGTGAATGTGATGGTCACCGGCGCCGGTTCATTGATGCAGGTGGATGGACAGCTGGCGATCGCCAGCGGCGCTCCCGCCGCGGCTTCGGTGATGATCTTGAACGGCGGCGCCTTGATCGGCGGGCTGACCATGCGGATCGGGAGCGTGACCCAGGTGCAACCGAGCGCGCCCAGCGTGCTGGTTTCCGGCGCCGGCTCCAGCCTCACGGCCCCGGCGATGGCGCTCAGCCAGGGAACCCTCGATGTCCTTGCCGGGGGCGGAGTCGCCGTCTCGAGCCTCAGCGCGGGCGGCGCCAATGGAACCGCAGCCCTTCGCGTGTCGGGCCCCGGGTCCACCTTCACCTCGACCGGCGCCCTTACCCTCAGCAGCGCCACCATGGCGGCCGCCACCCTGACGGACGGCGGCGTGCTGAACGTCGGCGGCCTGGTCACCCTGAGCTCCGCCGTCGGGCGTACGGGGGTGCTCAACATTGGGGGAGCCGAGGGGCAAGCAGCGGCGGCCACCGGTTCGCTCAACACCGCCACCGTGACCTTCGGGCCGGGGACCGGGCGGCTCAACTTCAACCACACCGGGACGAACTACACCTTCAGCCCGGTGATCACCGGCGGTGGGGCGATCAACCAGGTGGCGGGCGTCACCCACCTGACGGGCGCCAGCGCCGCGTTCACCGGGACCACCACGGTCTCCGGCGGCGAGCTGCGCGTGGACGGGACCCTGGGCGGCGCGGCCAGCTCGGTCGCGGTGAACAGCGGCGGGACGCTCGGCGGCTCGGGAACCCTCGGCGGGAACGTCGCCGTGGCCAACGGCGTGCTGGCGCCCGGGAACAGCGCCGGAACGCTGACCATCGGCGGCAACCTGACCCTTGCCGCGGCCTCGGTGCTGAACTTCGAGTTCGGCCAGGCCGGAACCCCCGGCGGCGCGCTCAACGACCTGATCGTGGTCAACGGCGCCCTGACCCTCGACGGCACGCTGAACGTCACCCAGAGCGCCGGCGGCGCCTTCGGCGACGGCATCTATCGCGTCATCAACTACACGGGCGCGCTCACCGACAACGTCCTGAATGTCGGCGCGCTTCCGTCCGGATCCGGGACCATCCAGACGTCCATCGCCAACCAGATCAACCTCGTCGTCAGCTCGAGCGGTGGCGGTGGCGGTGGCGGTGGTGGCGGCGGCGGCGGCGGCGGCGGCGTCGATCCGCCCCCGCCTCCGCCTCCGCCGCCACCTCCGCCGCCCACCTTCAATTTCTGGGACGGCGGCGGCCAGGGCGCGGACGGGGTGATCAGCGGCGGCGCCGGAACCTGGCGCGCCGCGGGCGACCAAGGCTGGACCGAGACCGCCGGCGCGATCAACGGCGCCTACGCCAACGGCGGCTTCGCCATCTTCGCCGGCCAAGGCGGCGTGGTGACCGTCGACAACAGCCAGGGCGCGGTCCTGGCGTCGGGTCTGCAGTTCGCGTCCGACGGCTATCGGATCGCCGGCGACCCGCTGACGCTCAGCGGCCCGGACGCCACCCTGAGGGTCGGCGACGCGACTGCGGCCGGCGCGGCCTTCACGACGATCGTGGATGCTCAGCTGACCGGCGACGCACGCCTGGTGAAGACCGACGCGGGAACGCTCGTGCTCTCCGCGGCGAACACCTACGCCGGCGGCACGGCGATCCAGGGCGGCCGACTGGTGGGTTCGGCCACGAGCTTCGGCTTAGGGGCCATTCTCGACAACGCCGCGCTCGTCCTCGACCAGCCGACGGACGCGGTCTTCGCCAACGCCATCGACGGGACCGGGAGCTTCACGAAGCGTGGGACCGGTCGCCTGACCTATACCGGCGCGGCGACCCTGACCGGCCCGACCACTGTGGAAGCCGGCTTCCTGGAGGTGAACGGTTCGCTGAGCGGCTCGCCCGTGACGGTGCATAGCGGCGCGGTCCTGGGCGGCTCAGGCGCCGTGGGCGCGGTGACTCTCGACGCTGGCGGGGTGATCGCACCGGGCGGGACCATCGGCGTCCTGACCGTCAACGGCGCGCTCAGCCAAGCGGCCGGATCGGTCTATCGGCTGCAGATCGATCCGAGCGCGAACGTCGCCGACCGGCTCATGGTTGGCGCCGCCGCGACCCTCGCCAATGGCGCGGTCCTGGAGGTCTCGCGGGTCGGTTCAAGCGGCTACAGCGTGGGAACCGCCTACACGGTGCTGCACGCCGACGGCGGCCTCACCGGAACCTACCGCCTGACCGGCGACCTCGGTCCGATCTCGGCCTTCCTCGCCTTGCGCGACAGCTACGACGCCAACAACGTCTACCTGTCCGTGACCCAGGTCCGGCCGCTGGCCGACGCCGGTGTGACCCCGAACCAGGTCGCCGTCGCGACGGGCGCCGACAGCCTGCCGGCCAGCGATCCGGTCCGCTCGATCCTGGTGGGTCTGCCCACCGACGCCAGCGCCCAGGCCGCTTTCGACCAGATCTCGGGCGAGCCGAACGCCTCGGCCAAGGGCGTGATGATCGCGCAGAGCGCGGCGGTGCGCGACGCGGCCCTGGCGCGGCTGCAGGACACCGGCTGCGATCGCGGCGGGCGCGGGCGGGGCGTGGCCTGTCCGGAGCATTACGACCGGGCCGCCGGCTGGGCCCAGGCCTTGGGCGGCTGGGGCAAGTTCGACGGCCGGCGCGGGGTCGCAGGGGTCGAGCAAGACAGCGCCGGCTTCCTGACGGGGCTCGACCTGCCGCTGGGCGCCTGGCGGGTGGGCGGGTTCGCCGGCTACAGCCGCTCGAGCTGGGATATCGACGACCGCCGCGCCGCCGGCGAGAGCGACGACTATCACCTCGGCGCCTATGGCGGCCGGGCCTGGGGTCGGCTCGGCCTGAAGTTGGGCGGCGGCTACACCTGGCATGACGTCTCGGCGCATCGCGCCGTCGCCTTCGCGACCCTCTCCGAGCGCCTGGACGCGAATTATGACGCCCGCGCTCTGCAGGCCTTCGGCGAACTGGGCTACCGCCTCGAGGGCGCGGGCTTCAGCTGGCAGCCCTTCGTCAACATCGCCCACGTGCGGCTTCGCACCGACGGGTTCGCGGAGACGGGCGGTGCGACCGCCCTCATCGCCGAAGGGCAGACGATGCAGACCACGCTCGCCACCCTCGGCGTGCGGCCCACGATGCAGGTCGATCTTGGTCCGGCCCGCGCCACGCTGCGGGGAACGCTGGGTTGGCGCCACGCCCTCGGCGACCTGGTCCCGACCACGACCCACAGGTTCACAGGCGGGGACGCGTTCACGGTCGAGGGGGCCGCCCTGGCCCGGGAGGCGGCCGTCGTCGAAGCCGGCGCCGACCTGGCCTTCGGCCACGGCGGCGTCGCGAGCATCACCTACGGCGGCCAGTTCGGCGACGGCGTGGCGGATCAACGGATTCGCGTGGACGTGCGTCTGGCGTTCTAAGCCGGACCGCGGTGTCCTGCGAGATGCTCTGAGATTCTCAGCCCGCCGCGTAGATGTCGTGGATCGCCCCAAGCGCGGGGGCGCCGGACCCAGATGCAGCTTCTGCTGGAAGCTGGCCAGCGGCTGGTCGGCGCACTGGTCGTCGACCCAGGCCCTGTCGGCGGCATTGACGTTGAACACCGCCGCGGGGGGAAGCCCTCCGGCTGGGCTGTCGGCGACCGGCGGGCCAAGGCGGACGCAACCGCGCGTGACGGGGGCCAAGGGCCCGCGCCGCTCAAAAAGCTCCGGAATTTATCAGGCGAAGCTCAGCAAAAGCTCCAGCCTGCGCCGCTGATCTCAGGCTCACTTTCGCGGCTGCGGGGCGTGGCTCGCGCAGTCGTCAACGCTGCCGTCGCCGTCTCCCCCGGGACGTCGGCGGCTCCAGAGGAGTGACATGATGCGGATCCACCTGATCTCGGCGGCCGTCGCCGCTCTCACGATCTCCGCCGCCGCCACGACCGCCCAGGGAGCGGTTCCGGTCTCCGGCGACCCTGCGCTCTATTGGAACCAGGTGCTGGCCGGCGGGCTCGCGGGCTCGCCCACGGTGACGTCGCGCAGCTACGCGATGGTGAGCGCGGCGATCTACGACGCCGTCAACGCGACCACCGGCAAGACGCACGTGCAGTTCGTGAAGGGCGTGCCGACGTCCGGGGGCGACACGCGCGCCGCCACGGCCGTCGCCGCACGCAACATGCTGGTGGCCCTGAACCCTGCCAAGACCGCCGAGTACGACGCAGCCCTGTCGGCCAGCCTCGCCCTGGTGCCCGATGGCCTTGCCAAGACCAAGGGCATGGCCACCGGCGCGGCCATCGCCACGGCGTCCCTGTCCGCCCGGGCCGCCGACGGCTCGACGGCGCCTTCGACCTACGCCCCGACGCCGGGCATCGGCAACTGGCAGCCCACGCCGCCGGCCGGGCTTCCCGCGGCCGTCCCGCAGTGGGCCGATGTGACCCCGTTCCTGCTGAACGCCCCCGACCAGTTCCGGCCGAGCGGCCCGCCCAGCGTCGGCAGCGCCGCCTATGCGGCGGCCTACAACGAGGTGATGGCGATCGGCTCGGCCAACAGCGCGATCCGGACCGCCGATCAGTCGGCCGCGGCCAACTTCTGGGTGCAGGCGGCCGGCGCGGCGCCCTGGCTGCAGGCGGGCCTCGGCATGGCGGAGACCGCGGGCCTTTCGTCGATCGACAACGCGCGCCTGTTCGCCCTGGTCTCAACCTCGATCGCGGACTCCGTGATCGGCATCTGGGACGCCAAGTACGAGTACGACTTCTGGCGGCCGATCACCGCGATCCGGGCGGGTGACATCGATGGCAACGACCTGACGGCGGGCGACCCGCTCTGGACGCCGTTCATCACGACGCCGAACCATCCGTCGTACATCTCCGGGCACTCCGGCGTGGCCAGCGCCGGGGCGACGATCCTGCAGGACTTCTTCGGAGACGCGCACAACTTCTGCCTGACGGCCTCAGGGTTGACGCGCTGCTGGGACAGCTTCAGCGACGCGGCGCAGGACGCGGCGGACAGCCGCCTCTGGGGGGGCATCCACTGGCGCTTCGACAACGAGGCGGGAACGGCCCTCGGGCGAGAGGTGGGTGAATACGCCCTGCGCAGCCATGCGTTCGACGCCGTGCCGGAACCTGCCGCCTGGGCGCTGATGATCGTGGGCTTCGGGTGTGCGGGCAGCGTGCTCCGGCGTTCGCGGCTACGGGGGGCGGCCCGCTAGAACACGGTCATCGAAACGCCGCGCAGGAGCGCATTGATCTGCGTGGCCAGGGCGTCCGCCTGGGCCGGTGTCGCGCCGGCGCGCAGATCCAGCGTGAAGAGCGAGTTGCTGTACGACGACACCGCGCCGTCGCTGGGCTCGAACGCCAGATAGCTGGTTCCGTCGGGGCTCCGTTGCACGGTGCAGCGGTGCTGTTGATCAGGACTCACGCGAAGATCGCCAGGCAAACGAAGACGGCGGCGAGGAAGAGGCCCACCCAGAGGGGGACGTTCCGGGGGGAGAAGAAGGGCGTGCGGTCGATGGGCGTCATGGAGATCTCCGGAGGGTTGGCGGCGCCGGGCGTTCGGCGGCTAGAGATGGTGGGGCACGACCTGCTCGGTCTTCCCGGCCACCACCCGTGACGCGCCACCCCGGGCCTCCACGGTGCGTGCGCCAAGGCAGGCGCTGGCGATCGCCTGCGCACGGCTGAGGTAGTCGCCGTAGAAGGTTCCGTCCTTCGAGACCGACCAGACGCCGGACTTCAGGCTGACGCGGAAGGTGCAACTCGTCCCACTGGCGCGGCCGATCACATTCACGCGCGACGCGCCAGGTTCGGCGCGCAAAGGCGCAGGATCGACGGTGTCGCTGCGGCGACGACCGTCAGGATCGCGGAAACCGCGAAGGCCATGGGCATGGGGTGTCCGATACGGCGCCGCACCGGGGAATGATCGACCGCTTCGCTGGCGGCACACGCCCGATGGCGCCGGATAGATATAGCGCGGCGCGGCAGAATAGCTAGATGGGTGCGGCAACTGAAATATTCAGCGAGGAGTGATTTGAAGGGCGACGATAAGTTTCTATAAGCGCTCGGACATAGAAACGGGAAGCTCTTCGGAAGAATTTTTACAGATACGTGGAACCAATTCCTTTATACTTATCTTGTGCAACTATTACGTCTGGCGAACGCTGATCTCGCATCTGTGCTATGGAAGCGACAAGGAGAGGGCGTGCGCTCGCTCCGGGAGTCGCCCTATGCAAAAGCAACTGCTCGCCGCCGGCGTCGCCACCGCGGCTCTCATGCCTTCCGTCGCGCTCGCCCAACAGACGTGTGAGCAGCGCTCCGCGAACCGGGCCGTCGGCGCCGTCGCCGGCAACCAGCTGAGCAGGGGTTCCGGCGACTGCGCCCGCGCCTATGGCTATTACGACGACGCCGGCCGTTGGCGCCCGACGACCGTCGCGGCGGGGCAGGCTTCCGGCTACTACGACCGCGGCGGCGCGTGGGTCCAGGGCGCCCCGAACGGCCATTACGACGCCCAGGGCCGTTGGGCGCCCGCCCAGGCGGACCGCTCGGTGCGTGGCTACTATGCAGACGGTCGCTGGACGCCCGCGTCCGCCGATGGGTACTACGGCCCGGACGGCCGCTGGCTGGCCGGCGCTGCGCCTGGCCACTACGACCGCAGCGGACGCTGGATCGCCGGCCCCGCGGTTGGCCACTACGACAGCCGGGGCCGCTGGACGGCTGCGGCCGTGTCCGCCGGCCAGGACAGCGCCTGGAGCGCCCGGGCCCAGCCCGGCTACTATCAGGACGGCCGCTGGCGCGCCGGTCCGGCGCACGGCTACTACGACGCCCAGGGCCGCTGGCAGCCGACGGCGGCTTCCGCCGACGAGCGCGCCTTCAACGCCAACGACCGCATTGGGGCCGATTGGGTGGGCGCGCCGCGCGAGGTCCTGCCGCGGGAGGCGTGGCTTCGCGGTCGCATCGAACGCGGCCTGGCCGACGGCGCGCTGCATCGGCGAAATGGTGACCGCGCCCTGCAGGCGCTGAGCGCGATCCGCCGCGACGAGCGCGGCCTGCGCCATCACGGCGGAGACCTGGGGCGTCGCGACGAATTCAGGATGCAGGCCAGGCTGGACGACGTCAGCGCCAGCCTGCGCTGGTCGCCGCCGCAGGAGGCGCCTCGCTACTGATCGCGCACAGGCGGGCGCGGCGCGTCGGAGATCACGCCGTGCCGGCGCAGGCGTGGCCATCCGGCCCCGAGCCGGCCTTGATCGCCCGCGGCTCGGAAGGGCGGCGACGGCGGCCCTCGTCGACCCCGAGGTCGCGCGGCAGGCCTGAGAAGAAGTAGGTGATGTCCACCTCGAGAACGTGGGCCAGCCGCCAGAGCATGGCGACGGAGAGCCGGCACGACCCGCACTCGTACTTCTGCACTTGCTGAAACGTCACGCCGCACGCGGCGGCGACATCCTGCTGGGTGCGTCCCAGCAACCGACGGCGCGTCCGCAAACGGCGCCCAACCATAACGTCAACTCGATCACCCATGACCCTGAACCTCGACAACCCCAGGAGCGGGACCGGGGTGGTATCCGCGTCGCCGCGTCGAGGCATCCGAGCTTGTGCCGAGCGCGCCTGATCTTTTGCCGAGCGCCGGATCGGGTGGGTGGACTCTAGCCCGTCGGGGGTGCGCCGTGGCGGGCCGCGAAGGCGGCCTGGACCGAGGGCATGACGAGCCAGCCGATGTCCTCGCCGATCTGGTCCAGCTCCTTGGCGGTGCTGGACGAGACGTGCAGGAACGGCGCGTCGCAGATGAAGTGGACCATCGGGATCGAGGGATCGATCCGGCCCGCAACGCCGTGCAGGTTGAATTCCTCGTTGAAGTCGCTGGCCTCGCGGAGGCCGCGGACGATGTGGGTGGCGCCGATGGCCCGCGCGTATCGGATCAGGCTCTGGTTGGCGTATTCGCCGATCTCCAGGGCGCCGGCGAACAACGCGCCGTCGCTGGGTCCCGCCTGCGGCCACAACTCGACGACCGAGCGCGCGATCAGCTGGAGGCTCTGCTCGATGCTGAAGGCGCGCTGCTTCCGGACGTTGGTGCCGATGGCGACGTGCACGGCGTCGAACGTCATCAGCGCCTTGCCGATGATGTCCAGGTGGCCGCGGGTGATCGGGTCGAACGACCCGGCGTAGAGGGCCTTGGTTCGCTCAGCCTTGCGCATCCAGGCTCCCTCCCGCTGCGGCGCAAGGTTTCCGTGAGCCGGGCGATGGACGCAAGGCCGGCGTCAGTTGAACCGCGGCTTGCGCAGGAGGGCGCTGCGGTCGACCGAGCGGATCTCCACGTCGAAGACGTCGTCCTCGCGCTGGATGCGCAGCGGGATCGTGGCGCCGGCCGGGCCCTGGGCCCAGAGGCGGGTGTAGAAGTCGGCGAGGTCGGCGACCGGGGTTCCGGCCACGGCCAGGATGACGTCGCCCTGGCGCAGCTCGGCGCGGGCGGCGGGGCCGCGCGGATTGACGCCCACGACCATCACCTGCGGCCCCAGGTCCTGGGCCAGGACGCCCAGCCAGGGGCGGGGCGGATGGGCGGGCTGGCCGCGGGCCAGGTCGTCCAGGATCGGCGCCAGCAGCTGGGAGGGGACGAACATGTTGATCGGCTTGGCGCCGCCGTCCCGGCCCTGGGTCTGCAGGCTGAGCGAGCCCACGCCCATCAGTTCGCCGCCCGTGCCGATCAGGGCCGCGCCGCTCCAGTGCGGATGGCCGGGCTCGGTGATGACCGCGTTGTCGAGCAGGTACTCCCAGTAGCCGGCGAAGCGCATCCGGGTGAGCACCGAGCCGGCCGCGGCGTGCGCGCGGCCGCCGGCCCCGGCGATGATCACCTTGCTGCCGGCCTTCAGCGGCCTGGAGTCGCCCAGCGGCAAGGCTGGGAGCCCCAGCGGCTCCAGCGCCTGCACCAGGCCGAAGCCGGTCACCGGGTCGGAACCCAGGGCGTGCGCCGGGATGCGGACGCCGTCATTGGTGGTGAGCGTGACCTCCTCGGCCTCCATGATGAGATAGCCCATGGTGACCACGAGGCCATTGGCGCCGATGACCGTGCCGTTGCCGATCCGGTCGGTTCCGAGCGACGTAGCGGTGAAGGCGTCTTCGCGGACCCGCGCTTCCAGGGCCACGACCGCCGAAAGCGTCTGCTCCAGGTTGAAGTCGTAGCTGCGCGCCGCCGGCCGCAGGCGCGCCTCCACCTCAAAGCCGTCGAAGGGTGACGCCATGCCGATCTCCCGGGGACAGGCGTGGAATCTGGGCCAGATGCGGGCTGGCGCAAGAGCGGAGTGGGCGCAGGGGCTTCCGGAGGCCGAAGAATTGCTGCCATGGAGGCGCGCCGAGGCATTGTCTGCGCGGCAGCCTGAAGGAGCGTGCGATGTCGGCGGCGATCGCCCTGGGGATGACCCGCTTCGCCCCGCCCGGCTCCGGCCGGGACTCCGGGCCAGGGTCGCGCACCCTGGCCGAGGAGGCGGCCGTGGCGATCGTGCACGACGCCTCGACCTATGCGGTGATGATGGCCACGCCGCAGGATCTGGAGGACTTCGCCGTCGGGCTGAGCCTGACCGAGGGCGTGATCCAGTCCGTGGACGAGGTGCGGTCGGTGGAGGTGGTCGAGGCCGAGCTGGGGATTGAGGTGCGCCTGTGGCTGGCGCCCGGCCGGGCGGCGGACCTGGCGGCGCGGCGGCGCACGCTGACGGGGCCGACGGGCTGCGGGCTCTGCGGGGTCGAGAGCCTGGAGATGGCGCGGAAGGTGTCCGCCCGCCGGCCGGTGGAGATCGGGGCCCTGACGCCCGACGACATCTGGGCGGCGATGGCGAGCCTGGAAGCCGGGCAGGCGCTGGGCCGGCTGACCCGCGGCGTGCATGCGGCGGGGCTCTGGACGCCAGGCGAGGGGATGATCCTGGTGCGCGAGGACGTGGGGCGGCACAACGCGGTGGACAAGCTGGCTGGCGGGCTGGCGCGGGCCGGGCGGGACGCCGCCGGCGTGCTGGCCCTGACCAGCCGAATTTCGGTGGAGCTGGTGCAGAAGGCGGCCGCCATGGGCGTGCCGGTGATCGCCGCGGTGTCGGCGCCCACGGGGCTGGCGATCCGCACGGCGGAGGCGGCGGGCGTGACCCTGATCGCGGTGGCGCGCGCCGACGGCTTCGAGCTCTTCACCCATCCGCAGCGGATCGTGCCGGGGCCTTGATTTGGCCGGGCGGGCGTCGCTGGTTAGTCTCCGGTCCCGTTCGAAAGTAGAGCCGATGGCGCGTGCGAAAATCCGAGGCGTGAAACCCTATGGCGGCCCGGCCGGCGGCTGGGGCGCGCTGAAGGCGGTGGCCGGCGCCCTGACCGACCAGGAGACCGTGGTCGAGGGCGGCCGCACGCTGATGTCCGCCAACCAGCCGGAGGGCTTCGACTGCCCCGGCTGCGCCTGGCCCGACCCGAAACACACCTCCTCGTTCGAGTTCTGCGAGAACGGGGCCAAGGCGGTGGCGTGGGAGGCGACGGCCAAGCGCGCGACGCCGCAGGTGATCGGCGCGCGCACCGTCACCGACTGGCTGGGCGAGAGCGACCACGTCCTGGAGGACCTGGGGCGGCTGACGGCGCCGATGGCCTATGATGCTGGAACTGACCGGTACGTAGAGATCTCCTGGGATGAGGCGCTGGATCGCACCGGCCGCGCGCTACGGGCGCTGAAGGACCCCGACCGCGCCGAGTTCTACGCCTCGGGGCGGGCCTCCAACGAGGCGGCTTTCCTGTTCCAGCTGCTCGGGCGGCGCGTCGGGACCAACAACTTCCCCGACTGCTCCAACATGTGCCACGAGCCGACCAGCGTCGGCCTGCCGGACTCGATCGGCATGGGCAAGGGATCGGTCACCCTTGAGGACTTCGACCACGCCGACCTGATCTTCTGCTTCGGCCACAACCCAGGCACCAACCACCCGCGGATGATGGCGACGCTGCGCGAGGCGTCGCGTCGGGGCGCAACCATCGTGGCGTTCAACCCGCTCAGGGAGCGGGCGCTGGAGAAGTTCGCCTCGCCGCAGGATCCGGTGGAGATGGCGACGCTCACCTCCACGCCGATCGCCTCGCGCTACTATCAGGTGACCGTCGGGGGCGACGCGTTCGCGGTCCAGGGCCTGATGAAGGCCGTACTGGAGGCCGATGCGCAGGACCTGGCGGCCGGCGGACCGGGCGTGCTGGACCGGGCGTTCATCGGCGAGCACACCGACGGGTTCGAGGCGCTGCGGGACGCGCTGGCCGAAGTGGGTTGGGACCAGATCGAGGCGCGATCCGGCCTGTCGCGGGCCAGCCTGGAGGAGGCGGCCGGCATCTACATCCGGTCAAAGGCGACGATCCTCTGCTACGGCATGGGCCTGACCCAGCATCGCGGCGCGGCCAGCACGGTGCAGCAACTGGCCAACCTGCTGTTCCTGCGCGGCAACATCGGTCGGCCGGGCGCGGGCATCTGTCCGCTGCGGGGTCACTCCAACGTCCAGGGCGACCGGACCGTCGGGGTCTGGGAGAAGCCGTCGCCGGCATTCCTGGCGCAGATCCAGCGGGTGTTCGGCTTCCAGCCGCCGCAACATCACGGCCACACCGTGGTGGAGGCGATCGCCGCCATGGAGCGCGGCGAGGTGGATGTCTTCGTGGGCCTCGGCGGCAACTTCGCGGTGGCCGCCCCCGACCCCGGCCGCACCCATGCGGCGATCCGCAAGGTGGGCCTGACCGTCCACATCGCCACCAAGCTGAATCGCACGCATCTGCTGCACGGCCGCGAGAGCCTGATCCTGCCGTGCCTGGGCCGCACCGAGCTGGACGTGCAGGCCGGCGGCCGCCAGGCGGTGACGGTCGAGGACTCCATGTCGATGGTGCACGCCTCGCGGGGCTTGAACCCGCCGGCGTCGGCGGAGTTGCGCTCCGAACCCTGGATCGTGGCCCACATCGCCCAGGCCGCGTTCGGGACGGATCCGCACGTCGACTGGACGGGGCTGGCGGGCGACTACAGCCGCATCCGCGACCTGATCGAGGCGGTCTTCCCCGAAGCGTTCGGCGACTACAACGCCCGCGTCGCCGTCCCCGGCGGCTTCCGCCTGCCGGTGCCGCCGTCCGAGCGCAAGTGGACCACCGCCACTGGCCGCGCGCGGTTCCTTCTGCCCCGCGACGAGGGCGGCGATCCTCGGCAGGGCGACCCCGAGGTGCTGCTGCTGACCACGGTGCGCAGCCACGACCAGTACAACACCACCATCTACGGCCAGAACGACCGCTACCGCGGCGTCTTCGGGCGGCGCGACGTGGTGTTCGCCAACCCCGGCGACATGGCGGCGCGCGGGCTGAGCTCCGGCGACCTGGTCGACCTCACGGCCGCGTTCGATGGCGGCGTGCGGCGGGTCGAGGGCTTCACCCTGGTGGAGCGCGACATCCCGGCAGGCTGCCTGGCCGCCTACTATCCGGAGACCAACGGCCTGGTGGTCCTGGAAGACCACGACCAGCGCAGCGGCACGCCCGCCTACAAGTCCGTGCCGGTGCGCCTGACCGCGCACGGCTAAAGCTACCGCTCATCTCGGCATTCGCCGGGATGAGCGGTATTTGAGTTGAGCTGAGTCAGGCGTTCGCGCGGACCGGCAGGCGCCAGTTTGGGCGGATGAAG
>Ga0207694_10003331_pt1 | contig 12776 bp, 11 predicted proteins | sample KBSC34metaG_FD_184353 | JGI IMG/M metagenome (GOLD analysis project Ga0207694, IMG submission 184353) | Corn rhizosphere microbial communities from Kellogg Biological Station, Michigan, USA - KBS C3-4 metaG (SPAdes) (version 2) | ecosystem: Host-associated > Plants > Roots > Rhizosphere > Soil...
CTGTAGGGCGCCTGCGCACTCGCCGCTCCGGCGCAAACTACTTTGCCGACGTCACGCTCGGAATGCCACGCAACCTTACCTTTCAGCGGACCGAACAGCTCACCATGGCTGCAACCGAAGCCGTGCAGTGCCATCTGCCGGGCGCCGATGTTGTCGTGCACACCGTTCCGACCGCATCGGTGAGCGAAAGCGTGCATGACCGTGTGCGTGCCGTAGCCGCGCGCCGTGGGCTCTCCATACACGACGTGACAGTGCGGCAGGTGGACGGTGGCCTGCACGTCGAACAGCATCTTGAAGTGGATGAGACCATGCCGCTGCGCGAGGCGCATGAGTTGGTGACTGAGCTGGAGGCGGAGATGCGGCACGAGGTTCCGGCCATTGCATCCATCCTCACGCACATCGAGAGCGAGCCGGCAACTATCGAACAACCTACATGGCAGGCCGCAGACGCTGACCTGGAGGCCCGGCTCCGCCGTACTGCTGCTAAGTTCCCCGAGGTGCTCGACATTCACGACGTTGTGGTGACGCGCCTGCACCGCCGCACCTCGGACACCGCAGTGGACCATCTCCAGGTCTCCTGCCACTGCACCCTGCCGGACGAGCTGCCCATGGCGCGGGTACACGCGATCATCACCGCGCTCGAAGGCGCATTCAAGCTGGAGGTGCCGGAGGTGGACCATCTACTGATTCATCCGGAACCTGCAACCGACAACCAACGATAAAGAGGACCAATGAGCGATCAGAATTCCATAGAGCCATGGCTGCGCGGAGACCTGACGGAAGTAGATGCGATCACCCGCGCAGTGCTGCATGCACTGGTACTGGCAGAAGAGGACGCGACGAAGTGGTGCGGCGGCCTGAGTGATGCGGAGATCAATGCACGTCCGCATGGCATTGCGCCAGTCGCATTTCATCTGCGGCACATTGCGCGCAGCCTGGACCGCCTGCTGAGCTACGCTGACGGTGCGCAACTGGATGCGACACAGAAAGCGGCACTCAAGACAGAGCTGGATGAAGGCGCGATCACCGAAGAGGCCATGAAAGAGTTGCGGGCTGGCCTCACGTCCGCCGCGCAGCGTGTGCGTGCCTTTACACCGCAGGACTTCAACATATCGCGCGGTGTTGGGCGCGCCATGCTTCCGACAACGATAGGCGGCCTGTTGGTGCATTGCGCAGATCACACGCAGAGGCACATTGGCCAGGCGGTGACAACTGCGAAGATTGTGGTTGCAATGCGGAGTTAGTGCACCGTCTTCATGCGGCGTGACATAAAGTCCATCAGCAGGTAGTTGCCCAGCGTCTGCGGCGTAGTGAAGTAGGCCTTGCCGCGGCACATGGCGCTTACCTGCTGCACAAACTGCATCAGCGAATAGTCTGACGCCAGCATGAAGGTGTTGATCATGATGTTCGAACGCTTGCAGCGCGAGACCTCATCCAGCGTCTCTGCGATCACCAGCGGATCAAGCCCAAAAGCGTTCTTGTAAATGCGCCCATCGGGCAGCGTGAGCGCCGAGGGCTTGCCGTCGGTGATCATCACGATCTGTTTCATGTCCTTGTTCTGCCGCGCCAGAATGCGCTGTGCCAGCCGCAGGCCTTCGCGCGTGTTGGTGTAGTGCGGGCCCACACGCACGCGGGAGAGCTGCGAGACAGGCACTTCCTCAGCGGAGTCGTGAAAGAGGACAAGGTTCAGCGTGTCGGCAGGAAACTGCGTGCGGATGAGGTGCGAGAGCGCCATGGCCACGCGCTTGGCCGGTGTAAAGCGGTCCTCGCCGTAAAGAATCATGGAATGCGAGCAGTCCAGCAGCACAACCGTCGCGCACGAGGACTGATAGTCCGACTGATGAACCTGCAGGTCAGAGTATTCGACATTCAGCGGCGTGTGCTCTTCGCCTTCAACAGCAGTGCGAATGCCCTCGCGCGCAAAGACTGAACTGAACGTCGCCGTCACATCAAGGTTGAGCGTGTCGCCAAACTCATACGGCTTGGAGCTGCCGTTGATCTCGACACCCGCCGCCTGGTGGCGCGTGTCGTGCCGGCCAAAGTTCGACCGCCCCAGCGGCCCCAGCAGCTCACGCAGGGCCTTGTAGCCCAGGAAGTCCATGCTCTTGTCGGTGACCTCAAAGCGAGCTTCGCCCTCGCCGCCCGTTTGCCCCTGCGTGGACTGCGGCTGCTCCGCATTGATGTAGTTCTGCTGCTGCATCTGCTCGATGACCTTGTCGATTAGCTCATCCACCTGATCGGCGGAGAGCTCGTCAAACTTCTGCTGCGACTCCTCATCGAACAACTCGCCGGACTCCAGCGCCTGGCGGATGGCCTCGCGCAGATTCTCCATCGTCTGGTCGTTGAACTCGCTGAACTCTGAGTAGGGATCGCGGAAGCCGGAATCGAGCAGGAAGTCGGACAAGGCCTGCATCAGATCTTCGAGATCGACGCTACCGGAAAGATCACCGTTGAATTTTGTGTAGCGGATGCGTTTCAACTCGGCTGCCCTCCGTGCGCAGTGCTTGCCCTTTGCGTCTAGTTTAGACGCACACAGAGAGCAGCCCGATTCGCGGCAAATTGTGCGCCCCGGCTAAGCCCTGGTTCCTCCAAATACGGCGAAACGGCCCTCCTTGTACCAGCAGTCCGCATCGGCAAATCCGGCCTCACGCATCCACACAAGCTGGTCTTCAACCGACGAACAGCGGTCCTCGCGCTGGCGATAGAGCGAGGCCTCAATCTGCTCCGGCGTAGCGCCCAGCTTGCGCACCTGTGCGAGCCATAGCTTTTTGTAGCGGGCATCCAGCTCGGGCGTAGGCCCGGCAACCTGCTCTGCATTGATGAAGACGCCGCCCGGCTTGAGCGCGGTATGTGCTTTGCGAAAGACCGCGTGCTTCGCTTCATCGTCCAGATGATGAATGGAGAGCGAAGAGATCACAGCGCACAGCTCCCCGGGCCAGTGCGCTGCAGCGTAGTCGGCCTGGTGAAAGGTGAGCGCGTCGTCGCCTGCGAGTCTGCGGCGCGCGATCGCCAGCATGTGCTCAGAGAAGTCCATCAGATGAATTTGCGTGTTGGGAAAGCGCGCTCGGATCAGCAGGGTCAGCAGGCCGGAGCCCGCGCCGAGGTCGAGGATGGTCTTCGCACGCGCGGGAATCAGATCGATCGCCCAGCGATAGAACTGATCGCAGCCTGGTACTAGCCGCGCACGATCGCGGTCATAGGTGGAGGCGGTAGCATCAAAGACTTCGCGGGTAAGATTCGGCATTGCTTGTTCCTCCAGAGAGAGAATAAGCAATACAAATACTACTTACATTATTTATAAACAGAACGAATACACGTATTCCGCTCTGCGGAACCTAGTTGAAACCACGCCGTGTGCGCGACCTCGCCTGATCGTCGCGCTCCGCCTCGCGCTCACGCATGCGTTCTGCGTACTGGGCCGCCTCCTGGATGCGCTGCTTTCGCTCGCCCGCAGAGAAGCTGCGCTCCTCTGTGCGGCTCAGGCGCTTGTGGGCATACATGCCTTCCAGCAAGAACTCCGCCGCGCTCACTGCGATCTCCGGCTTGGATTTGCCATCGATCTTCAACGGCGTCAGCTTTTCAAAGAGTCCCTGTATCTGCTTCAGCTCTATGAGCGAAGCAGCCGAGGGCTGTGCATCGTTCAGCTGCACCGTACCGCCCAGGTTGAACCACTGCTCAATCTGCTGCGTGTTGGTCTCCGCGAAGTAGAGGTCAAAGACATGCGATACCGCTCCGCGGATAATCTCGCGCACGACGGTGTCGGCACCCCGCACTTCGCCCTCGTACTCCAACTCAATCTTGCCTGTGATGCCGGGCAGGGCGGCGTAAACATCCCCAATGCGCGCAACGGCCAGGTCTTCGCCATGCAGCAGTGCGCGACGCTCTGCGTTCGAGACCACCAGCTCCATCGTCGTGATGGGCAGCCGTTGCGAGACGCCGGACCGCTTGTCCACCTTCTTGTCCGCGCGCGCGGAGAAGGCGATCTGCTCCACCACTTGCCGCACATAGTGCGGAATCTCGATGGCGCTCTTTGACGTCTTCGCAGCGCGCTCGGTCCACGCTTCCTGTGCCGTAATGCGAATGCCTTCGTCGATCGACTCCGGGTAGTGCGTGCGAATCTCCGAGCCGATGCGGTCTTTCAGGGGCGTCACAATTTTGCCGCGAGCTGTGTAGTCCTCTGGATTGGCCGAAAAGACGATCGCAGTATCCAGCACCAGCCGCACCGGATAGCCCTTAATCTGTACATCGCCCTCCTGCATGATGTTGAAGAGCGCGACCTGGATCTTGCCGGCGAGGTCCGGCAGCTCATTGATGGCGAAGATGCCGCGGTTGGCGCGCGGCAGCAGGCCATAGTGCATCGTGAGTTCGCTGCCCAGGTCCTGATTGGAGCGCGCAGCCTTGATCGGGTCGACATCGCCGATAAGATCGGCAACGGTCACGTCGGGGGTCGCCAGCTTTTCGACGTAGCGATCATCGGGCGTCAGCCAGACAATGGGCGTCTCATCGCCCAGCTTCGCGATCAGATCGCGCGAGAATTTTGAGATCGGTGCATATGGATTGTCACGCACCTCTGAACCCGCAATTGCCGGAACATACGGATCGAGCAACGTTGTCAGCGCGCGAAGAATGCGTGACTTCGCCTGGCCACGCAGTCCCAGCAGGATAAAGTTGTGCCGCGAGAGCACGGCATTTACCAACTGAGGAACCACCGTGTCCTCATACCCCACGATGCCCGGAAACAGCGCGGCGTCCTCCTCCTTCGCAGTGGCCAGCGTACGCAGGCGTGCGATCAGGTTCTCGCGCATCTCGTCTTTGACGGAGCGGCCTACGCGGACCGGAGTAAATTCGCTGGCGCGCAGCGCGCCTAATGTCGCGGGAAGTAGAGGGGCCATGTCTCAGTATAGATGTTGCAACAGCGAGGAGGTCGCACGCGGTGCTTCTGTGTGGCCGCTTGAATCTTCCGTGGCGGGTTTTCAATCGCCGCAAAAGCACATATGCTGGTTGCATATGCCCAAATTGTCGATTCGGGACCTCGATCTCGCGCACAAGCGTGTGCTCATTCGCGTGGACTTTAACGTGCCGCTCAAGGACGGCGTCATCACCGACGACACGCGCATCCGCGAGACGCTGCCAACCATTGAGTACGCGCTCCGCCATAAAGCGAAGGTCATCCTCTGCTCGCACCTCGGCCGGCCGAAGGGCAAGCCCGTCGAGTCCATGAGCCTGAAGCCGCTGGTCGCGCGCCTGCGCACTTTGCTCGACCACATCCTCAGCGAGGGCGAGAACGTCGCCTTCTCCCCGGACTGCATCGGCGAGATCGCGCAGGAGATGTCCAACCAGCTCGAGAGCGGGCAGACGCTGCTGCTGGAAAATCTGCGCTTTCACGCCGAGGAAGAGGCCAACGATCCCGCATTCGCAAAGCAGCTTGCCGCGCTCTGCGACATCTACGTCAACGATGCCTTTGGCAGCGCGCACCGCGCCCATGCCTCAACGGAGGGCGTCACGCACTTCGTCAAACAGTCCGCCGCCGGCTTCCTGATGGAGAAAGAGCTCAACTTCCTCGGCAAGGTCCTCACGGAACCTGATCGCCCCTTCGTCGCCATCATCGGCGGATCGAAGATCTCCGGCAAGATCGACGTGATCGACAACCTGCTGGACAAGGCCGACACGCTGCTGATCGGCGGCGGAATGGCCTACACCTTCCTGAACGCGCTGGGCCAGACCACCGGTAAGTCTCTGGTTGAGGCGGACAAGATCGAAATTGCGAAGGCCGCGCTCGACAAGGCGAAGAAGAAGGGCGTGAAGCTGCTGCTGCCTATTGATCATGTACTGGCAGACAAGTTCGACGCCGCGGCAAAGACGCAGACCTTCTCCGGCGATGGCCCCTTCCCTGCTGAATGGATGGGGCTGGACATCGGCCCGGCGACGGTCGATCTATTCGCCAAAGAAATAGCAGAGGCGCGCACCATCCTTTGGAACGGCCCGATGGGTGTCTTTGAACTGGCTCCATTTGCCGAGGGCACCAACGCCATCGCCACGCTGGTCGCAGCCAATGATGAGGCCACCACCGTCGTCGGTGGCGGAGACTCGGTAGCCGCGGTGCAGGCAGCGGGGGTCGCCGAGCGCATCTCGCACATCTCCACCGGCGGCGGCGCAAGCCTCGAGTTCCTGGAAGGCAAAGTCCTGCCCGGAGTAGCTGCTCTGACAGACAAATAATCTGCCGAAGTCGCGGCGCAGAATTTAGCCGCGCAGCAATCGGTCAATACACATTCGCGCGCGACAAAATGTGCGCTCAAGAAAAGGAAATACTGCATGCGCAAGATGTTGATCGCCGCCAACTGGAAGATGTACAAGACGCCGGAAGAGGCCGTCGCTTTTATGAAGGCGTTTGTGCCGCTCGTGGGCAAGCAGAAGCACACGGAGATCATCGTCTGCCCCTCACCAGTGCTGCTGCCTGCTGTGCTCGATGCAGCGCGCAACAACCCCGTCAGCGTGGCTGCGCAGAATATGCACTGGCTGGAGCAGGGCGCCTATACCGGTGAGACCTCCGCGCCGCAGTTGAAGGCCCTCGGCGTAACGCATGTGCTGATCGGCCACAGCGAGCGCCGCCAGTACTTCAACGAAACGGACGAGAGCGTGAACCTCAAGCTCAAGGCTGCGCTGAAGCATGGCTTGGTGCCTATCGTCTGCGTCGGCGAACTGCTCGCTGAACGCGAGGCCAATCAGACCACCGAGGTCCTCGAGCGTCAGACCTCCATCGCGCTCGGCGGAATTACCGCAGCCGAGGCCGCGCCGCTCGTGATCGCATACGAGCCCGTCTGGGCCATCGGCACCGGCAAGACCGCAACGCCGGAGATCGCCGACGACGCGCACAAGATCATCCGCGCGCAGATTGCGAAGTCGCTCTCGCCGGCGCTCGCCGCCAGCACGCGCATTCTCTACGGCGGATCGGTCAAGCCGGATAACACCTCAGCGCTATGCTGCCTCGAAGATATCGACGGCGCACTGGTCGGCGGGGCCAGCCTGGAGCCGGCATCCTTCGCGCAGATCGTAACCAACTCCGCCGCATAATCTGCGTCAGTGGGAAATACAAAAGGCCCATGCGCTCTGCATGGGCCTTTCCCTTGCTGCTAAATCTATCGCCTATCGCCTATCGCACCACACCAACCTGCTCCATCGGCCAGTAGACAAAGACGGCTTTGCCGTAGATCAAGGAGCGGTCCACCGGGCCGAAGTCTCGGCTGTCCGAAGAGATCGATCGGTGGTCGCCCATGCACCAGTATTCGTTGACCGGCAGCACAATCTCCGCTTCGGAACGATCATCCTCAAATCGCGCCGGCACATAGGGCTCGGGCAGCAAGGCGCCATTGACGTACACGCGCCCATGGTCGATGCGTATGCGATCACCGGGCACACCAATCACGCGTTTGATGTAGCTCTTCGTGTGGTCGCGCGGATACTCAAAGACCACCACATCTCCATGGTGGATCGTCCCCACGCGATACGCGATCTTGTCGATGAAGAGCCGGTCCTGGTCCTCCAGCCTCGGCAGCATGCTGGTGCCTTCCACGCGCACCGGCTGATAAAGAAACAGGATGATGAATGCCGAGACCGCGACCGCAACCAGCAGATCGCGCACCCAGGAGCGAAACAGACCGTGGCCCGATTGGGGTTCAACCGGAGGCTCGCCGGTTGCAACAATCGCCTCAGTTCCCTGCTCTACCGGTATTCCCTCTCCCATTCCGTTCCACCCCTCGACATTCCTTAGACGTACCAGTCAGTACCTTTGGCCTCAGCGATGCGCAAGACCAAGGATCCCCTGCTTTATACCGCAAGCAACCCACTCAACCTCTAATAGAAAAACACAAAGGCGAACTGACAAGGAACCGTTTTCCAAGGATTGATGACAGAATCCAGCAGCGATTCGCCTGTACGGCCCATAGATTTTCCTGAATTTTCAATCCCGACATGGTAAATTTAGTCTTAACTGGCAAAGTTTTGCACCCGCCGGACCTGAGAGACGATCTCTCCCGTTTCTGGCCTGCGCGGGCCCCGTGCAGAAAATGGCGATAACCGCCGTTTTTGTTCCTGTTTGAGTGAGATAGGTTACAAGGGAGCCGCGCGGTACGCTGAGTTGGCCGCGTCAGCTTTCAACAGCATCAAATGAAATCAAACGTCTAAATGATAAGGTCAGGCGCAGAAACTTATGGCCACGCTCACCATGCTTGAACAGCCCGTTGCGTCCAGGCCGCTGTCTCAGGCCCCCGAGGTTAACCTCGACGTCACCACGGAGACCCCAAACACCGCCTCCGCTGGGCTGGATACCAAATCCGCGCTTGAGATCGCGCGCATCATCAACCATGAGGACGCGAAGATTGCCGCCGCCGTCAAAAAGGCGCTGCCGGAGATCGCCGTCGTCATCGACATCGTCGCCCGTGCACTGCGCGACGGCGGCCGACTGATCTACGTCGGCGCCGGATCGTCGGGCCGCATCGCGGCGCTTGACTCCTCCGAGTGCCCGCCCAGCTACTCCACCCTGCCCTCGCAGGTGCAGTACATCATGGCCGGCGGACCCAAGGCCCTTGCATCCGCCTCAGACGTCAACGAAGACTCTCCCGAGATCGGCCAGCGTGACATCGCACGCCGTCGCCCCACGCGCAAGGACATCGTCATCGGCGTCTCCGCCTCCGGCAGCACACCTTATGTCGTCGGCGCGGTGGAGTATGCTCGCGCACGTGGCGCCATCACCGCCGCCATCACCTCCAACTATGGCGCACCGCTCTCCCGCGTAGCCGACACCACCATCGTGGTCGAGGTAGGTCCGGAGGTCGTCTCGGGTTCCACGCGCATGAAAGCCGCCACCGCGCAGAAGATGGTGCTCAACATGATCACCACCGGCGCGATGACCCGCCTGGGCTACGTCTACGACAACCTGATGGTGAACGTTCATATGAAGAATGCCAAGCTCGTCGAGCGCGGCATTCGTGTGCTGATGAAGGTCTGCGGCATCGATCGTGACACCGCCATCCGCACCATCAAGTCCGCCGGCAAGTCCATCCCCATCGCCGTGGTCATGCTGAAGGCCAACGTCGACAAGATGGAGGCAGTTCGCCGCCTCACCAAGTCCGACGGCAACGTGCGCCTGGCCATTGAGGACTCGCGGCTGGAGCTGTAGCGCCTCGTAAATATGCCTGTTGCGCAGGAACGCAGCGCTGTCAATAAAGCAATACTTCATCGTGACGCGCTGATCGGCGCGGCGCTGTTTATCGCAACCATGGGCTTCTGTCTCTGGCAGAACTCCCGCATCGCGGTGTTGTGGGACTTAAGCTATCTCCTGGACAGCTCCTGGCGCATCTCGCTCGGCCAGCTTCCCTACCGTGACTTCCCCTTCGCGCACGCGCCCGGCACGTTCCTGCTGCATGTGCTGCTCATAAAAGTCTTTGGGCGCGTCTACTGGACGCATATCGCCTGCGCGGCGCTTGAATCAGCAGCAGCGACAATCCTGGCGTGGCGAATTCTGCTGCGCATTTTTCTACCATTGCAGGCCGCGACCTCGTGGACTGCTGCTTCGCTCGCGGCAACGCTTATTCCGCTCGGCATCTATAGCATCTACCCGCATGCAATCTATGACGGAGACGCCATCTTTACGGTGCTGCTTGCGCTGTATCTCGTCACGCGCGCAGCAGAACAATGGGACGAAAGTCCGTCTGCCGTACATGCGGGTGCCGCGACGCGCAACATTCTCGCCGGAGCAGCGTGCGTTGTCCCGGTCTTCTTCAAGCAGAACATCGGCCTCGCATTCCTTGCTGCAGTTCTCTTTGCCGTGGTCCTCGTCATCCTCACACGCCGCCTGCACAATCGTCCGATAGCACAGCAGCTATGGTTCCTCATTGGCCTTTTCGCCGCACTGCTGGCCGCTATCTTTACGATCCACGCCACAGTGGGCCTCGCAAACTACCGCTACTGGACTATGACCTTTGCCGCATCGCGCCGCCTGCCCGGGATCGCAACCATCCTCGGTGTCTACCACCAGGCCTCCTTACTATGGACCATTCCGGCAGCACTTGGCGGCTTCGCTCTGCTGCGCACACGCTCGCTGCGCGGCAAACTTTGGTCCCGCATACTCGCCCTCCTGCTACTCACCGCGCCATTTCTCTGGACCATGCTCGCTTGTTTCTTCAACTCTGATCCTGACGACCGCGCCGATCAGTTCCTCTCTCTATGGCTACATCTGCTGGTGCTCGCAACCATCCTTGCCATCGCTCAAGTCACCCGTTTCGCTCGCGCACGGGCATCGGCACTCGCCGCACTACTTCCCATCTTTCTGCTCGCCACGATCCACGGCACCTTTCTCTCGCAGCAGCTCTGGGGTTCCACCTACTCCATCTGGCCACTGCTCATTGTGCTGATCGCGTTGCTGCTGCTTGAGGTCCGTGAGATCGCCGCACCGCTCGCGGCGACGATTGCCGTCACGCTCCTCCTCTGCGGCAGCCTGTATGCCATTAGCCTGGAGCGGCTGGACTATATCCATCTCGACGGCGCAATCAGCCGCTCCTCCCTGCCCGCGTTGCGAGGTATAACCACGCCCGGCCCATGGCTGAGCAACTTCGAGAATCTCGTCCGCTTCGCCGGCAAATCGATCCCTAAAACCGACGGCATCGTTCTCATCCCCGGCGAGGAGCCCTTCTACTTCACCACCGGCCGCACGCCGCAATTCCCTATCCTGCTCACGGACCGCGCGACTGATCCCTACACACCGCAGCAGACTGCCGCCGAGATGCGCGCCCATAACATCCGCTGGCTCATCCTCAAGCGCGATCTTCAACTCACCGCGCCGCCAGAGTACGAGACACCCGAGCTGCTGCAAGCCGTACAGCATGATTTCGTGCTCTACCGCCAACTTCCCGGATACAATGTTTATCGACGCAAATGAGCCTTATGAACCTCGCCGGGCACTCTTCCGCCCATCCGTCCACACCGCCCCGTTCCGTACACTAGCCCCATGGACAAGTTTGTCGTTCGCGGCGGAAACCCGCTGCTGGGCACCATCAAAGTTTCGGGCGCAAAGAACTCCGCCCTGCCGTGCATGGCCGCGGCCATCCTCACCGAGGACGAGGTCGTCCTCGAAAACATCCCGCAGGTTCGCGACATCGAGACCGAGCGCAAGCTGCTCACCTCCATGGGCGCCGAGGTGGAGCTGGGCTACGGCCGTGCGCAGCACCGCACCCGCATCAAGTGCGGCATCCTGTCCGACCCCGTCGCGAAATATGAAATTGTAAAAACCATGCGCGCCAGTTCGCTGGTGTTGGGCCCGCTAGTCGCACGCACCGGCATGGCCCGCGTTGCGATGCCTGGCGGCTGCGCCATCGGCGGCCGGCCCATCGACCTGCACCTCAAGGGCCTTGAGTCCATGGGCGCGACCATCACGCAGGACCACGGCTACCTCGAGGCGCGCGCGCCGGAGAGCGGCCTGAAAGGCGCGCACATCGTCTTTGACAAGATCACCGTCACTGGCACTGAAGACCTGCTGATGGCCGCCGTGCTCGCCGACGGCGAGACCGTCTTCGAGAACTGTGCGCGAGAGCCTGAAGTGAGCGACCTCGCGGCGCTGCTTATCGCCATGGGCGCGAAGATCGAGGGTGCCGGCACCTCCACCATCAAGGTGAAGGGCGTCGCGAAGCTGCATGGCGCGAAACACCGCATCAACCCGGACCGCATCGAGGCGGGCACATTCCTGCTCGCCGGCGCCATCACCGGCGGCGACCTCAACGTCGACTGCTGCGATCCGGCCCATCTTAGCGCGCTGATCTCAAAGCTTGAGGAATGCGGCGTGCGCGTCGAGACCGGCAAAGACAGCGTGCGGGTGCGCTCCGGCGGCAGCCTCAAAGCTGCCGACATCTCCACCGTCGAGTACCCCGGTTTCCCCACCGACATGCAGGCGCAGTACATGGCGCTGGCCACGCAGGCCGAAGGCACAACCGTCGTCACGGAGAACATCTTCGAGAACCGCTTTATGCACGTGCAGGAGCTGAACCGCATGGGCGCGAACATCAGTGTGCAGGGCCGCACGGCAACCGTGCGTGGCAGGACGCCGCTCGAGTCCGCAGCCGTGATGTGCTCCGACCTGCGTGCGTCAGCTTCGCTCGTCCTCGCAGCACTCGTCGCCGAGGGTGAAACGATCCTCGACCGCGTCTACCACCTCGACCGCGGCTACGAACACTTCGAGGAGAAGCTGCGCGGCGTCGGCGCACAGATCCGCAGAATGGGTGATGTGTTCGGTAAGAAGTAGCTACCTCCAGCTCACAGCCAGGTGCCAGCGGTGCCCAGCGCGGTCAGCTTTTTCCAGCACACGCGCATACTCCTGCAATTCGGTCAGCACCTGCGAGCCTTCAGTGCCGAGCTGTTGCGGATCGGCAGCGAGTGAATTGATCAGCGCACGCACCGTCGCCAGGCCATCACCGGGGGAGTACCACTGCGGCGGCGGCAGGCGGCGCACCAGCTCCGGATTGCCCGCGCCCTCTTCAATCAGCAGCGACATGGAGTTCTCGTCGGCGGAGAAGAACTCGATGAGCGGCTTCACGCCGAGGCGCAGCGCCACCTTCTCCAGCGCGTCCTCATACCGGGCCAGCGCGCGGCCGTTGACGAAGATGTCGTAGCCGGGGTCCTCGCCCTCGACCACAATGTACATGGAAGCTGCCATGATTTCTTGGACGAGTATAGCGTCAGGGCGATTCGAGTCCCAGTGCCAAGAGCTGTTCGTCGCCGGGGCGCGCGCG
>Ga0207694_10003332_pt1 | contig 12775 bp, 11 predicted proteins | sample KBSC34metaG_FD_184353 | JGI IMG/M metagenome (GOLD analysis project Ga0207694, IMG submission 184353) | Corn rhizosphere microbial communities from Kellogg Biological Station, Michigan, USA - KBS C3-4 metaG (SPAdes) (version 2) | ecosystem: Host-associated > Plants > Roots > Rhizosphere > Soil...
GCAGCGATTACCTCACGCAGGTTGCGGCGCAGCACCGCGGCGATTGGGACAGCGTGTTGCTCGTCGCGTTGGCGTGCTGCCGCAAACACAGGAGTCTCAGTGATCGTGAGGCGCACATAGAGGCCCAGCAGAACCAGCACCGCGCTGGCGAGAAAGGGCAGTCGCCAGCCGAAGGCAAAGAACTGCTTGTCTGTCAGCAGGCGCGAGAGCACAAGAAAGATTCCGCCGGAGAAGAAGAAGCCGATCGGCGCACCGAGCTGAGGGAACATTCCGTACAACGCCCGCTTGTTCGGCGGAGCATTCTCGACCGCCAGCAGGACGGCGCCGCCCCACTCGCCGCCAAGGCCAAGCCCCTGCCCAAAGCGACATAGGGAGAGCAGAAGCGGCGCGGCGATGCCAATGGTCTTGTATGTGGGCAGCGCGCCGATCAGAAAAGTCGACGCGCCCATGGTGGAGAGCGCCAGCACCAGCGTTGTCTTGCGGCCGATGCGGTCGCCGAAGTGGCCAAAGAGAGCAGAGCCGATAGGACGCGCGAGGAACGCGATACCGAAGGTTGCGAGAGAGGCCAGCCGCGCGGAGTTGGGATCCGACGAAGGAAAGAACAGTGCGGGAAAGACCAGCACAGCTGCCGTGGCGTAGATGTAGAAGTCGAAGAACTCAACCGTTGTGCCGACCAGCGAAGCAAAGAGCACCGCGCGGGGTGAGTTGAGGGCCTTTTGTGTGGCGATCGGAGTAGCTGACATTCAGGGATTCGATTCTCGGGAAAGCGCTCAAGCTCAAGCTTAGTGGGAATCTTATACTTGCGGAGACACTAAGTTCAGGGAGACGGTATGGCGGCACTGATTGAAGCGATCGAAGTAAAGCGCAAGATGGTATTTGAGCTGGAGGGTGTGCCGTATGCGTGCCTGGATGTAGAGGTGAACACGCCGACGGCGCGTGGTGGCCAGACATTGGTGCGCCTGAAGATGCGCAACCTGCTCACCAGCGCCGTCTTTGAGAAGGCCTTCAAGGCGGGTGAGAAATTCAAGGAGCCAGACCTCGAACTGGTTCCGGTGTCGTATCTCTACAGCGACGGCGATGGCTCGCACTTCCTCGATCAGCAGAGCTACGAGACGCTGACCCTGTCTGAAGACCGTGTCGGTAATGCGATGGACTACCTGACCGAGGGCGCGCTGCTGCAGATGCACAAGTTCAACGGCAACCCCATTGGGCTTGAGCTGCCGATCTTCGTCGACCTGACCGTCGCAGAGACGGAGCCGGGCGTGAAGGGCGACTCCTCCTCGGGCAGCGTGACTAAAGTTGCGAAGCTGGAGACTGGCCTTGAGGTGCGCGTGCCGCTCTTCATCAAGCAGGGTGAAAAGGTGAAGATCACCACCGAGACAGGCGAGTTCTCTGGGCGAGCTTAGCTGGCTCTGCTGTTGCGCCATGACCAGATGCGCGTGCGATCCGCTGAGTGAAATAGATATACGCTCAGCACGCAGATAATCGGCTCCAGCGGATGGCGGAAGCGTGCCTGCACGGTGACGAAATAATAGAGAAAAGGGATCACGGCGAAGGCCCATAAGAACAGCCATGCGCCGGGGATGCGGCGGCGCAGCGCGAGAATGAGGCCGAGCCATCCCGTGATGGAGAAGAAGCAGAAGTTGAGCGTGCGCGCAGCTTCGACGAAGATTCCTTTGTCCAGCGGGTGAGGCACGCTGATCCAGAAGAAATACACGCGGCGCAGTGTGGCGCGCAGAAAGCGCGGCGGATTGGCGCGGATGCGAGCTTTCGCGCGTGCACTTTGATCGCGACTGTATTCCACTTCACCGAGATGCTCATAGCGCTGGAACTCGGGGTCCTTCTCCGCCATAGGGAGAGAAGCGCCCCAGGGAAATCCGTCATTCGCATACACGGTGGCCTCGTAGAGCTCAACGCCAAAGTTGGAGCGCATCGGAACGAATGCGTGGAAGACATGCCAGTTGCGTACGGTCCACGGGGTGATGACGGCGACGAAGCAGAGTGCGCCGATGACCGCGCCGCGAAGCGCGGATGCAATGTGAGTGCGTGTGTGCAGCGCGGGCCAGGTGATCCACAGCCCGCAGAAGGGAAGGAACGACAGGAGAGAAGAATTAGAAAGCGCGATGAGGCCCCAGAGTGAGCCGAATACGAGCCAGAGGAGAGTGCGAGGGTCCTCGTTCGTGGTGTGAGGATCTTCTCCAACTCCCCGCAGGCGTAGCGCGAGGACGATAACCCAAGCAAAGAGAAATGCCGTCAGCGCCATGTCCCACACCCACTTCACGGCATACTGCATCGCTGCCGGATACAGCGCCCACAGCCATGCCGACCAGAGCGCGATGCTGATGCCTTTGCGGGCATTAGAACCTCTTCCGCCGAAGCAGCGCCATCCAATCTGGTAGATCGCTGGCGCAGTTGCAGCAGAGAAGATGCTATTGATAGCGAGAACTACCCACGATGCAAGCAAGCTGTACACGCCGAACAGCTTGAACGCCGCGGCGATGAGCAGCGGATAGAGCGGCGGCGTCCATGCGGTAGGCCCGCTGTGCCCGTTGAAGGGGTCAGCAAAGCCGTGGCCCGTGGCCAGTGCGCGGCCAATGCGTCCCATCTCCCAGCCGAACTCGAAATGGTCATCGAAGGTGCGGAAGCGATACGTATGCGCCAGCGTCATATACAAAATGCGCACCGTGAGGCCAACCCAGAAGATGCGCGCAGGCGCATGCAGCGGATTGGATGTGGGCGGGTTGAAGAACGTGCGCAGGCGCGACATGCCGGATTGATTGTAGACGGCGCGATGTACACATCCGCGACACCGGTAGAATTTTCCGCATGGTAAAGATCAAGGTGAAGCGGCTGTCCGAGGCCGCTCAGCTGCCGCGCTATGCGCATGTGGGTGAGTTCGGCGATTTGGCAGCGGATGTCTACGCGAGCGCCGACGTGACGCTGGCGCGCGCGGGTGAGGCCGGGTCAACAGCGGCCGTGCCGACGGGCATTGCCATGGAGTTTCCCTCAACGCACGGCGCGCTGGTGGAAGACCGCTCCGGCCTGGCTGTGCGTGGCGTGACTACGCTGGCCGGCGTGATCGACCCTGGCTATCGCGGCGAGCTGAAAGTCGTCGTCACCAATCTCTCGCCTGCTCCGGTCGAGATCAAAGTTGGCGAGCGCATCGCGCAGTTGAGGATCATCGAGCGCATTGAGGCTGCGTTTGAAGAAGTTGCGGAGCTGGCCGAGGCCGCGCGTGGCGAGCGTGGCTTTGGCAGTACGGGAAAGTAGTAGTCGCGAGCCTCCCCATTTTGCCGATAGAGGAAAGGTGGCCTTTCAGGCGGGAGCGGGAAGACTTTGATCTCGATTAGGAAATTTATGGAAAGCGGCTCCGTCGCAGTGACGGACCAGCCGGATCCAATGCTGGCAGCTGCTCTGGACTGTTACAGCAACATTCTGCGCGTCGTGGGCCGCAGCGCCGCAGAAGCATGCCCGATTACAGGCCGTGAACTGGACGAGACGCTCAACGCAGTGGCAGCCAGGCTTACCGCGGAGACGACACGCACGACCAGCACGGAGGCCGCGCGGCACCTGGCCAGTTGGGGCGCGCAGACCGCCGAGCACCTGAAGGGCAAAGCCGATGAGGTGAAGGAGCTGATGATGATGTTGGCGCGCACGGCGGAGTCCGTGGGTGAACGCGACCAGCGCTATGCCAATCAATTCACGGGGCTGACTGCAGACCTGAAGGCAGTCGCCAACCTCGACGACATCACACAGGTGCGCCAGCGTGTGTTGAAGAAAGCCGCTGAGATGAAAACCTGCGTCGATGCGATGGCCGAAGACGGCCGTCAATCGCTCGATGAGATGCGCGCCAAAATCTCTGACTATGAAGAGCGTCTGCGCAAGGCCGAGGAACTGGCGTCAAAGGACGCACTTACCGGCCTCGCCAACCGGCGTGGCCTCGAAGACCGCATGGCGTGGTGGGCGCGGCAGCAGCGCATCTTCTGCGTGGTGATGCTGGACCTGAACCACTTCAAAGAACTGAACGATCGCCACGGCCACCAGGCAGGGGACGAGCTGCTGAAACATTTTGGATCAGAGTTGCTGACGCGCGCCCGCGCTGAAGACCTCGTCGGGCGCTGGGGCGGGGACGAGTTTGTGATCGTTGTGGGCCGTGAACTGGAGGTCGCCGAACGGCTGGTTGAGCGCATACGCGAATGGGTCTTCGGCGAATACTCCGTGCCTACTGCGCATGGACGCGACGAGTTGAAGGTGATGGTCGAGGCTGCAGTTGGTCTGGCGGAGTGGGTTCCGGGCGAGACCATGGAGGAGCTGCTGAGACGCGCTGATACTGCCATGTACCGCGAAAAAGGCGCTGCCCGCAGAAAGACCGCCTGAATGCCGCAATCTGCGCGGTGTATGCTCGTTCACACCGCGGAGGATTGCGTGCATGTCTGACAATAACGCAAATGCCTGGCCCGAGCTCGCATGGGATGAGTGGAAGGCCACGCAGGCCACCCTGCACATGTTTACGCAGATCGTCGGCAAGACCCGCCTCACGCTGACGCCGCTGCGCAACCATTGGTGGAACGTCCCGCTCTACGTTTCCGCACGCGGGCTGACAACTTCGGCGATTCCGTGGCGCGGCTGCGAACTGGAGATCGAATTCGACTTTCGCCAGCACGTCCTGGAATTTCGCGGAGCCAGGGAATCGAATGTGGTGCTGCCTCTTGAGGGCCTAAGCGTCGCAGATTTCTATGCCGAATATACGGAGATCATCGACGAGCCTAGGCATCCCGGCGAATATCTGGCCTATGCCGGTCGAGGTCGCCGACCCCATCCGCTTCGACCACGACACCCGCGCCACGTATGATCCGGACGCTGTAACCCGATTCCACCAGGTCCTGATGCCTGTCGACGCTGTGCTCAAGCGCTTCTCCACCGGTTTTCAGGGCAAGATCTCGCCGGTGCATTTCTTCTGGGGTAGCTTTGATCTGTGCGTTACGCGCTTCAGCGGTCGCAAGGCCAGCGGCCCGCCGCGCCCCGACAGAATGCAGCAGGAGGCCTACTCGCATGAGGTGGTCAGCGCCGGCTGGTGGCCCGGCAATGGTGGCTACGGCAAGCCCGCCTTCTACTGCTACGCGGCGCCTGTGCCGGATGGCCTCGCCGGAGCCAAAATTGCGCCCGGCGCATGGGACTCCGCGCTCGGCGAGTTTCTCCTCAGCTATGACGATGTACGCACCGCATCCGACCCCGACGCCACGCTACTGGCCTTCCTCAAATCCAGCTACTCCGCTTGCGCCGACGCCGCACACTGGGACCGCGCCGCGCTCGAACGGCCCATCGCTGTCGCGCCGTGCGAGTAGCTGCGTCTCCGGGATTCTAGAATCTGTTTAGGCTTTCCATCATTGGCACATTTTGACGTTATCGTTATTGGCGCAGGCGCCGCGGGGTTGATGTGCGCGATGCGCTCGGGCCAGCGCGGCAGGAAGACCCTGCTGCTGGAGCATGGCGAGCAGGCCGGCGCCAAGATCCTGATCTCCGGCGGTGGGCGCTGCAACTTCACGAATACCGGAGCCACGGCGGAGCGGTATTTTTCAGGCAATCCTCATTTTTGCAAGTCTGCGCTCAAGACCTATACCCAGCACGACTTCATCGCGCTGGTTGAGAAACACAAGATCGCCTGGCACGAGAAAACGCTGGGGCAGTTGTTCTGTGATGTCTCCGCGCGGCAGATCACCAACATGCTGCTGCAGGAATGCGCGGCGGCGCACGTGGACCTGTGCCTGCGGCATTCTGTTTCAGATGTGACGAAGGCGGATGTCTTTACCGTCAGGACCGAGAAAGGCGATTTCACATCGCAGGCCCTGGTACTGGCGACTGGCGGCCTTTCCATCCCGAAGATGGGCGCAACGGATTTCACGCACAGAATCGCAAAACAGTTCGGCCTGCCGCTGACGGAGATTCTGCCCGGCCTGGTGCCGCTGACCTTCAGCGGCGAAACGCTCGCCTTCATGCAATCGCTCAGCGGAGTTTCGCTGGAGGTAGTTGCAAGATGCGGCAGGACATCGTTCCGTGAAGCCATGATCTTCACCCATCGCGGCCTGTCCGGCCCGGCGATATTGCAGATCTCCTCCGTGTGGCGCGCGGGGCAATCGATCACACTCGATCTGCTGCCGGACACGGATGCTACCGCCTTCCTGATCGAACGTAAAAGGGCGCGGCCGAAGGCGGAGCTGAAGACGGTGCTCAGCGAGGTTTTACCGCAGCGACTCGCACAGCAGATCACAGCGCATTTGTTTCCTAGCGACGTCATTGGCAATATTTCGGACAAGAAGTTGCAGGAAGTAGCAGCCTTTCTAAAGGCATGGGTGGTGACGCCGAGCGGCACGGAAGGGTATGCGAAGGCCGAGGTTACTCTGGGCGGCGTCGATACTGCCGCTCTGTCCTCGAAGACGATGGAAAGCACAGCCGTGCCGGGGCTTTATGTCATCGGCGAGGCCGTGGATGTGACCGGCTGGCTGGGCGGATACAACTTCCAATGGGCGTGGTCCAGCGGCTGGGCCGCCGGCGAGGCGGTATGAATAGCACCTCCGAGCTTCGAGCACACAAGGAGGTAGAGTCTAAGAGATGAACGGATACGCCTTGCACTTCAGCAGAAAGTACCTGCTCGTAGCTCTATGCGTAATGCTGACTGCGGCTTCCACACTCTCGCAAACAGACACTGTACAGACGTCGGCGAAGACGGGCACTTTCGAAGCCGTCACCATCAGACCGAGTATCCTCGGCAGTCGAGGCCGCTCGTGGGGGTTCAATGGCGATACCTATACCGCGAAAAATGCGCCGCTTGTCCAAGTCATCTTGCAGGCCTACATTGACGGCCCTTCTTCATCCGACAGGATTAAGTCCGCTCCAGGATGGGTGATGGAGGATCCTTATGACATCACCGCAAAGGTGGACGGCACAACGGCAGACGAATGGACGGGCCTGGACCGCAACCATCTAAGGGCAGCGGTTGCTCCCTTGTTGAGGGCGATGCTCAAAGAACGCTTCCATCTTTCAGTCCACACCGAGTCAACCGAGCTCGCAGGCTACGTACTTGTAGTAAGCAAGCATGGCATTCGTAACATGAGGCTCGTGCCGGACGATGAACCCAATCCAAAGAACGCCATGAAAATGACGGGCGGCGGCTTAATCGTATCCAGCCCGCCCCGTACCGACGGCAAGAGACCCATGAACTTTTTCCATACGACGATGGCGAGTCTCGCCGCATCTATTAACACCGTCGTCGATCGCACAGGACTACCGGGCAAATACGACTTCGAACTGTTTAAAATTCTCCCTGACCCGGCAGACGACTCTTCGTCAGGGCCGCAGCCCGACTTCCCACATACGTTTGACTGGAGCGCCCTGGGCCTCGAGCTAAAGCCGATCAAGATTCCCGTCGAGAATGTAATCATCGACCACATTGAGAAGCCATCGCCGAACTGAGCCGTTATGAAATGGAGTCATCCCGGCAGCCACATCGTTCTTACCTGCATGAAATAAGCTTTATATAGAAGTCAGCGATGTTGGTCAGTACAGAAACTGACTCTCTCCTCCGACCATGCGACAATTTAACTATCGCGCCATGGCCACTCCCCCCGCCGAATCCGTCTTGGACACCCCAAAATCTTCAGCACCGGCGCACACGCCCACCCCCGCCGAGATCACCCCTGCGCTGCTCAAGACGCACTCCATCACCGCGGACGAATACGCGCGCATCGAAAAGCTGATGGGCCGCACGCCGAGTCTGACTGAGCTCGGCATCTTTTCCGTCATGTGGTCCGAGCATTGCAGCTACAAGTCTTCGCGCGTGCACCTGAAGCGCCTGCCCACACGCGGCACCCGCACCACTGGCCCTGGCAGTGTGGTGCAGGGGCCCGGCGAGAACGCCGGCATCATCGATGTGGGCGACGGCTGGGCCTGCGCCTTCAAGATCGAGAGCCACAACCACCCCAGCTACATTGAGCCCTACCAGGGCGCGGCCACCGGCGTCGGCGGCATCCTGCGCGACATCTTCACCATGAACGCGCGCCCGCTCGCCGTGATGGACTCGCTTCGCTTCGGCCCGCTGGACGAGGCCGAGCCCGACGCCGCCCTGCGAAGCAAGAATCATCAAGTGGTCAACGGCGTGGTCGCCGGCATCGCCGGCTACGGCAACTGCTTCGGCGTGCCCAACCTCGGCGGCGAGACGCGCTTCGAGCCCTGCTACTCCGGCAATCCGCTGGTCAACGCCTTCGCCCTCGGCCTCGTCCGCACCGACGAGATCTTCTACGCCAAGGCCACCGGCGTCGGCAACCCCGTCATCTACGTCGGCGCCAAGACTGGCCGCGACGGCATCCACGGGGCAACAATGGCAAGCGAGGAATTTACGGAGGGATCAGAACAGAAGCGCCCCAACGTGCAGATGGGCGACCCCTTCATGGAGAAGCTGCTGCTCGAAGCCTGCCTCGAAGCCATGGCCACCGGCGCGGTGGTCGGCATCCAGGACATGGGCGCCGCCGGCCTCACCTGCTCCACCTGCGAGATGGGCGCGCGCGGCGAGCTTGGCCTGACGATCGAGTTGGATAAAGTTCCGCAGCGCGAGACCGGCATGACCAGCTACGAGATCATGCTCTCCGAATCGCAGGAGCGCATGCTGCTGGTCGCCGACAAGGGCCGCGAGCAGGAAGTCCTGCGCGTCTTCGCGAAGTGGGGCCTCGACGCATCGATCGTCGGCATCGTCACCGCCGACGACACCATGCGCGTCCTCCACCATGGCGAGCTCGTCGCCGAGATCCCCAACAAAGCCCTCACCGACGATGCGCCCGTTTATAAACGGCCAGTCGGCACGTGGAAGGCGCCTGTCCCGCTCGATCCGCCGGCGCACATCCTCGAAGAACTCAAGGAGCCGCGCGACTACACCGCTGATCTCAAAAAGCTGCTCGCCTCCGCCAACATCTGCGACAAGCGCTGGGTCTTTGAGCAGTACGACAGCATGGTGCAGACCAACACCGTGCAGGGCCCCGGCTCCGAAGCGGGCGTGATGCGGATGAAGACCGACGCGGGTGCCCCACGTCTCGCTTCTGGGACGTGGGATAAAGAGAAACCCAAGCCCCAGCGCGGCATCGCGATGGCCCTCGCCGGCAACGGCCGCTGGTGCTGGCTCGATCCCAAACTCGGCGCCATGCACGCCGTCGCTGAGGCTGCGCGCAAGGTGGCCTGCACCGGTGCCACGCCCGTCGCCGCCACCAACTGCCTCAACTTCGGCAATCCGGAGAAGCCCGAGATCATGGCGCAGCTCTCCGCCGCCATCGACGGCATCGCCGAGGCCTGCACCGCGCTCGACGTGCCCATCACCGGCGGCAACGTGAGCCTCTACAACGAGACCAAAGGCGAAGGCATCTACCCCACGCCGGTCGTCGGCGTCGTCGGCCTGCTCGACGATGTCACCAAAGCCGTGCCCAGCGGCTTCCAGAAACAAGACGACGACGTCCTTTGGATATTTGGCAGAGCGTCGGACCGACGTGATCAAGCAAATGGTTCGACTACCTTTGCGAAGGAAATACTCGGTACAACTTGGGGAACGCCGCCACTGTTCGACATGAAGGTGGAGGCCGCGCTACATCGCATGCTGCACGAGCTTGCTGAGCGCCGTCTCCTGCACTCGGCCTGCGATATTTCCGACGGTGGATTTGCCGCAGCAATCTCAAAGGCTGCTATCTCCTCCGATATCGGATTCAAGGGGCGCAAGTTTCCTACCTACGCAGGCGAAGATATGTTCTTTGAAGCTGCGACGGAAGTTGTTGTGACATGCGATCCCTCAAATACCGATGAAGTCGAACGCATTGTCGCTAATCACGGTCTCGATTTCTATGACGTAGGCACAACTGGTGGCGATCGCGTCACAATCAATCTCGCCCAAGGCGAGAAGGATGTCGACGCGAGCATCACCGAGCTCCGCGCCGCCTACTCCGGCGTCCTCGAATCCCAGCTCGCCTCGGAGGTCGTCACCGGATGAGCGACCTCGTACAGTTCAACACTGCAACCGACGAGCACGAAGCGGATGCCCACTTCGACAAGCTCCGCGAAGAGTGCGGCGTCATGGCCATCTACGGACACCCCGACGCCGCGCGCATGACCTACTGGGGCCTCTACTCGCTGCAGCACCGCGGGCAGGAGTCCGGCGGCATCGCTGCCTCGGACGGCAACGATGTCAACGACATCAAGGGTATGGGCCTGGTCAGCGAGATATTCACTGACGATGTCCTCGCGCGCCTGCCCGGTGAGCTCGCCATCGGCCACACCCGCTACTCCACCACCGGCGACTCCGCGCTGCTGAACGCGCAGCCCATTTCGGTCGAAAGCACCAAGGGCCTCATCGCCATCGCGCACAATGGCAATCTCGTGAACCTCGGGACTTCTCGTGAGCGGTTGGCGCGCGACGGCGCCGTCTTCCAGACCACCTCCGACACCGAGATCATCGTCCAGCTCATCGCGCACTCCAAACAGACCACTCTCGTGGACTGCATCGCCGACTCGCTCGCCCAGGTGGAAGGCGCCTTCTCCATCGTGATGATGACGCGCAACCGCATCTTTGCCGCGCGCGATCCCCACGGCTTCCGCCCGCTCTCCATGGGGCGGATTCCTGGAGGGAACGGCAAGCCAGATACATTCGTCTTCGCCTCCGAGACCTGCGCCTTCGATCTACTGCACGCCAAGTACGAGCGGGATGTGGAGCCCGGCGAGCTCGTCATGGTCTCCGAAGACGGCGTCACCAGCCGCAAGTTTGCCCGCGAGAGTGTTCCGCCCGCCAGCTGCATCTTTGAGCACGTCTACTTCGCGCGCCCTGATTCGCGCATCTTCGGCCGCTGGGTGCAGAAGTCGCGCGAGGAGATGGGCCGCCAGCTCGCGCGCGAGTCCGGCGTCGCCGCCGACCTCATCGTCCCCGTCCCCGACTCCGGCGTGACGGCCGCCTTGGGCTACGCCGCCGAATCCAGCATCCCATTCAACTTCGACCTCATCAGGAACCACTACGTCGGCCGAACATTTATTCAACCAGAACAGCGCGTGCGCGACTTCGGCGTACGCATGAAGCTCAACCCGGTGCGCAGCCTGCTGGAAGGCAAGCGCATCGTGCTGATCGACGATTCGATTATTCGCGGGACGACATCACGCAAGATCGTACGCATGGTGCGCGCCGCCGGCGCCAAAGAGGTGCACATGCGCATCTCCTGCCCGCCCACCATCTCGCCCTGCTTCTACGGCGTCGACACGCCCTCGAAGAAAGACCTCATCGCCGCCAACCACTCTATTGAAGAGATCTGCAAGTTCGTTGAGGCGGACTCGCTCGCCTATCTCTCGCTCGTGGGCCTCACCCACTCCTGCACCCTGGGCGAGCCGGCCGACGGCATGAGCCCCGCCAGCTACTGCACCGCCTGCTACACCGGCAGCTACCCCACCCAGTGGGTCGACGTCGAAGACATCCTCCCCGCCACCGTCAGCGCGTAACGCGTGTAATATCTTTGGCTATGCAGCGTGCCGCAGTCTTCATTGCCACAATCTCTCTTGTCCTGAGCGCACAGACACCTCAGCCTAAGACTGGGCAGATCACCGGCCACGTCACCGACGTAAAGGGTGCTGCAATCAGCAACGCCAGCGTCTATGTGAGAGGCAACACACCGCCCGCAGAAAAAGTGGAACTGGTGACCCATACCAACCGCGACGGCGACTTTACGTTATCTCTTCCCGCAGGCGCATACGACGTTCTAATTACAGAGCGCCCGTTTGAATCGAAGGTTCAAACAATTCTCGTAAAACCGGACAAGACTCGTGCCACCCAGTGGAAGCTCGCCTTAGCTGCAGAGATGTGCGATTTCCCGGGAGCAATTTGCGACACATTCCCGACTCACTAGAACAGCGTGTACTTCCGCGGCAGCGGAATGCCCAGGTGTTCATACGCCAGCTTCGTCGCCACGCGGCCGCGCGGCGTGCGGTCCAGGAACCCGATCTGGATCAGGAACGGCTCGTAGACCTCTTCTAAAGCATCTTGTTCTTCGGCCAGCGCCGCGGCCAGCGTGTTCAGCCCCACCGGCCCGCCGTCGTACTTCTCGATAATCGTCTTGAGCAGCCGCCGGTCCAGCTCATCGAAGCCGTGCGCGTCCACCTCCAGCAGCTCCAGCGCGGCCTGCGCCGTCGCGCGGTCGATCGTACCCGCCGCGCGCACCTGCGCGTAGTCGCGCACGCGCCGCAGAAGGCGATTGGCAATGCGTGGCGTTCCCCGCGACCGCATTGCAATCTCCGCCGCGCCGTCCGCATCGATCGGCACATTCAGCACGTCAGCTGACCGCTGCACCACAATGCGCAGCTCGTCATCGGTATAAAACTCGAGCCGCAGCAGAATCCCGAAGCGCGATCGCAACGGAGAAGACAGCAGCCCCGGACGCGTCGTCGCCGCAACAAACGTAAATGGCTTGATCTCCATCACGTGCGTGCGCGCTGCCGGCCCCTGCCCGATGATGATGTCCAGCTTGTAGTCCTCAAGCGCCGTGTACAGCTTCTCTTCCAGCACCGGCTGCAGCCGATGGATCTCATCCAGAAACAGTACCTGCTTCTCGCGCAGGTTCGTCAGGATCGCCGTCAGGTCGCCCTGGATCTGGAGCGCCGGTCCGCTGGTCTGCTGAAAGCCCACGCCCAGCTCATTGGCGATGATCGTCGCCAGCGTCGTCTTGCCCAGCCCCGGCGGGCCGAAGAGCAGCACATGGAGCTGGGCGTG
>Ga0207694_10003336_pt1 | contig 12768 bp, 2 predicted proteins | sample KBSC34metaG_FD_184353 | JGI IMG/M metagenome (GOLD analysis project Ga0207694, IMG submission 184353) | Corn rhizosphere microbial communities from Kellogg Biological Station, Michigan, USA - KBS C3-4 metaG (SPAdes) (version 2) | ecosystem: Host-associated > Plants > Roots > Rhizosphere > Soil...
AGGCTTACGACCACGGCGGCGAAGTGAAGTCCGGAACTCAGGTTGAGGAGTTTCGTCGTGTGACAAGATGGACGATCGGATGGTTCGGCGGCACTGGTTGTGCGAAGACGGCCAACGCAGTGGCACGTCGCGCTGGTGTTCTCGGTTCCGGGTCCAATCACATCCACGTTTCCAACCTGGCTGTTCAATTGGCGAACCTTTCTGCTGAGCGAGTGAGTGCGCACCTTACTCCTCCCTGAAACCGACCTTGCCACGACGACCGGCCTGGCGTGGCCTACCTCGCCTGCGGCGATAATCGCGATTAAAGCTCGATCTGGTTTCGGTGGAACGCCGCAGACAATGACGCGTCGGCGACGCTTTCGCAACCTTCCATCCGTGCAACCAGTTGTCCCTGAAGATCCAGGAAGTCGACATCGCAACGAATCAGTTGGTCAGCCGCCGGTTTCAGTCGAATCGAAATTCGGATTCGATCCTTCGGGAAGACTCGCCGGAACTGTCGATATCGAGCAACCGCACAGGGCAAACAGGGCTTACCAAGCATTTCCTGCGACCACAGAATGATCGCCTGCAATGCGGCATCGATCGCCAGCGGATCAGCCAGCCAGTTCCCTCGAGCGGGACTCGTCATCCACGATTGAGCACCGGGAGCCAATTTCGAAGCGACGACGATCCCTTCACCCGAACAACCTTCGACAGCGAGAATCCCCTGGAACTCCGCTCCGTGGAACAAACGTGTCGCATAGGATGTGGGCACATCGGACGAATAGGGTCGCAAGGCAACTCGGCTTCCCGGTGCCGGCGCCGCGGGATAGTCGTTGCCAAGAATTGCCGTACCGCCAGCGTGGATCATTTGTCGGCCATTCGATTCGCTCACCAAGCGCAACGGAACCTTGAAGCTGCCTTCGTCACGGATCGGTCTGCCGACCTGCACCTGCAACGGCAGTCGCTCGTTCCCGTTTAATCGCACGCCTTGGAAGATCCGCAAGTCGTCCAGACCGCGCAGATCGAGGCCTGGATTTCGATGGATCGCGGCGTGGGCCAACCACTCCACAATTATCGCGACCGGCAATACCGCTTTACCACCAATCACATGTGATGCCAGGAACGAGTGGTCGGCAACGGACAAGACTCGTTCGTACGCGACCTTCAAATCCGATGTTGTTTCGTTCGATGCGCCCGGCGCCACAGCGGGGAACACCAGACTGGCGGCACCATTCAATCCCGATGATGACGCCACTTGACGAACAGCTTGCTGCCCAGCTGCCTGCGATGGCACAGCATGACCTGCCGTGACTTGTTGGATTAATTTCACTGCCGGAGCAGATTGCTGCGCAACCGAGTCCACGTCGGCCAGTACCAGCACTTCCACCGGTCGACTGCGCGATTGGCTGAATTCACGCACCAGCAATTGCGCCCCCGCCTCGAGCGGAATCAGTCCGACGCCCTCCGACGCGAACAATTGCTTCAACCCGCCTTGCACCATCCCTCCGTCCCACGGGCCCCAGTTGAACGAGGCCACTCGGCAATGCGGATATGTTTGAGCGAACTGGCGAGCCTGTTTGTTCAGGACCTCATTGGCAATTGCATAGTCGAGTTGGCCAACTCGACCAAATCGCGCGGTATAGGACGAGAACAATCCGAGCAGTTTCAACTGCCGGGGATCAATCGCCTCCAGCAGCGATTTCAGGCCGATCACTTTGGTCTCATAGACGCGTTCGAACTGCTCGTGAGTTTTGTCTTCGATCCGTTGATCGGCCAGAACACCCGCACCGTGAATGAGGCCACGAACCGGACCATGCTCATGCTGAATTCGCGCCAGCATCGCGGAGACGGAGGTGGGATCTCGAACATCGGCAGACTGATACACAACCGTGACACCCACCGCCCGCAGTCGCGCCAACTGAGATGCGACTTCGCGGTTCGACATGATCTGTTGCAGTTCCGCGGCAATCGCTTTCGGCGTCGTTCCCGGTGCGGATCGCGTAATCAATTCTCGTTTGATCTCGGCTTCCGTCGACAATCGAACCGACCAGTCGGCTTCCGGTGCCGGTTCGGGACTGCGTCCCAGAATGACGAACATCGGACGCCACGCCTTGGCCATCGCCACAGCCGTTTCGGCGGTCACTCCACGCGCCCCACCGCTGACAACAATTACCTCTCCCGGCTGAACGGGTGCGTCATTGTGCCCCGCCAAACGCTCGGCATCTGTCACCAGATGAAATGCGCCGGCAGGAGTGATGCCCGTTTCGACGGGTCCTTCGTGTAACAGCTCATTGACAAACATCGCGGCGGCAACGTGCGCGGCCGACCAATCCTGGCTTAGGTCAAACGCCCGTGAAATGACTTCCGGCCACTCCTGCGCCGCGCATTTGGCAATGCCCGCGAGCCCCCCGGAGATCGGATCATGCGGAGGCCGATCAGATTCAAAACCAAATCGTCCATCAATATGTGAGACGGTCGCCAGTACCGTCGCGGACGTGGCACCGTTGCGACGCAGCGCCGGCCCTGATTTCTGCAGCCATTCCACCGCACTCCACAGCTGGCGGTGCGTCATTCCCGTCTGAGGGGCCACAATGATCAGACCGCTCAGCGTTTCCGATACCACCTGATGAGAAGCCTCATCGAGATTGACGATGCGTGGTTTGAACCCTTTCATTTTCAATTCGTCAGCAATGCGCAGAGACAGTTCCAAACCATCCTCAGTAATCCAGATCTCACTGCCCGGACGCAATTGCAACGCTCGACGAGTCGCGAAAGGCGTCAAGGGAACTGGTTTGACCACGCTGCGCGTGACACCGCTGGCCAGATTTGAATCGCTTGCTGATTCAGACAGCAACATTGATTGAGGTGATACCGAAACCGATGGGGATGCAGCAATCACATTCGTTGTCGTAATCTGAGGAGTCACAGGTGTCTGCTGTGCAGGTGGTGCGGACCCTGTTGGTGGCACCGCCCCGGTGCGTTGATCGGCCAATGTCACGACATCGGAAAGCGTATGCAATGCGCCCAGCTCTTCGGGTTGGAACGCCGGAAGATGAGGGACTCGTTCCTGGAGCGCCGATAGGATCTCGACGCGCTTGATCGAGTCGATGCCCAGATCATGATCCAGACTCATCTCCAGATTGAGCATCTCAATCGGATAACCGGTCTTCTCGGCAACCACTTCCAGGACAAGCGGCCCCAGCGTGGTTCTCGGCGCGTTTACGGGGGACGGCGCAACAACGGCGACCGGCGGAGTTGGCGCCGAACCCGCTGCCACGGCGGTTGGCATTTGGTTGGTGCTTCCCGCCGATCGTTGATCGGCCAGGGTCACCACATCACGCAAGGTATGCAGAGCACCCAATTCTTCCGGTTGGAAGGCGGGAAGTTCGGGAACGCGTTCCTGCAACGCCGACAGGATCTCGACGCGTTTGATCGAATCGATCCCCAGATCATGGTCGAGACTCATATCGAGATTCAGCATCTCGGTCGGGTAGCCCGTTTTCTCCGAGACCACCTCAAGCACGACCGGCCCCAATTGGGCCGATGGCGTCTGAAGAGACGAAATTGTTTCCACCGGACGAATCGGCTCGGGCGCCACTGATGGAATGGGTTGATGACCCGTTCCTGGCACAAGTGCTGGAACAACAGATGCATTCGTAGTCCGTTGGTCAGCCAGCGTGACAACATCGCGCAGCGTGTGCAGCGCCCCAAGTTCCTCAGGCTGGAACGCGGGCAGATTGAGAACTCGCTCCTGCAGCGCCGACAGAATCTCGACGCGTTTGATCGAGTCAATGCCCAGATCGTGATCCAGGCTCATATCGAGATTCAACATCTCCGTCGGATAGCCCGTTTTCTCTGAGACCACCTTCAGGACGATTGGCCCCAGTCCCCTGATCGAAGCGGCGACAGTGGGCGCAGTACTTTGAGCCGTAGCAGGATTGGTCGTGGTCGGGAGGGCGGACGGTGCTACAGCGCGTGAGACAGTCTGCGGCGATCGCTGGTCAGCCAGAGTGACGACGTCACGCAGAGTATGCAGTGCTCCCAATTCTTCAGGCTGGAACGCTGGAAGATGGGGAACTCGTTCCTGTAGCGCCGACAGGATCTCGACGCGTTTGATCGAATCGATGCCCAGATCATGATCCAGACTCATGTCGAGATTCAGCATCTCGGTCGGGTAGCCTGTCTTCTCGGAAACAACCGCCAGGACGACCGGACCAAGCGGGCTGGATGGCGTTTGCGAAAGTGCGACTTCTGACAACCTCTCAAGAGCAACCGGAGACTGAACAGTGGCTGCAGAGCCGGCCGTCATCGCCCCGATGGGGGCAGACGCAGGGCTGTTTGCACTCTGGGGTGCGCGGGCATCGGCCAAAGTGACGACGTCGCGTAGCGTGTGGAGAGATCCTAATTCGTCGGGTTGGAACGCAGGCAGATTTGAAACACGCTCCTGCAACGCCGACAGGATCTCAACACGCTTGATCGAATCGATTCCCAAATCGTGATCGAGACTCATGTCGAGATTCAGCATCTCAGTCGGATATCCCGTCTTTTCCGAGACGACCGACAACACGGCGGTGGCGAGGGTCGAAGATGCCGGCACAGCAACAGGTTTGGCGACGACAGTTGGTTCAACTTTGGGTGGAGCAACTGGCGCCGCAAGCGACGCCGGACGTACTGCTGCCGGGACATGTACGGCCGGTGTCGGTGCAGAGGTCACAGGTGGGGGTGCCGGCATGACCGGTGTTGGTTGGTTGCTCGCAGGTCGACTGATCGGAGCCACGGAGTAGGAGGACTGAGTACGAGCGTGTTGCGCGACAACGGGCGATGCAGGCATCGCGGGCGCAGTCACCATTGGAGCCGTGGCGACAGGCTTCGGACTGACGGAGCTTGCGACCGATGAAACGAGAGTCGTTGAGGTTGGGGCGAGCGACGGACTGTCGAATGAACCTTCAATCGGTGATTCGCCCAAGTGTTCGCGGGCCAGACGTGCAAACGTGCGCAAGGCGGCGTCTTGTCCTTCCAGAAACTGTTGATGCAATCGCGATGTTTCGGCTTGCATCTTTTGCAGGGTCGCCAACGTTTGACGGATCGACTCCAGTTTCTCAACCTTCGAAACGCTCTTTGAGACTTTCGCTGGGACACTGTTTTCGGGTTCTAAGATCGTCGGAGGAGTATCGGCGACGTCAGTGGCACTCGGAATAAAGGCGGACGATGCGATCGCCATGTCGATGGGTTTGGATGGCATAGGAAACGCGTTTTTCATCGACGGAACGGGGCTCGGAGATGATGCTGGCATTGACTGCGCTGCGGCTGGCGTCACGATCTTCGGCCCTGGAGGCGCAACCTGAGGTTGCGCCGGCGCGGTGGCAGATGTCTGAAGCACAGTTGCAGGCCGTACAGGAATACTGGGCGAGTTCGAAGTTGAAACGAGACCATTGGCCTTCTGATCAATGATTGTGCTCGGCATTGCCTCCGACGCTCGTGGCGGAATCGGAGCACGAGGCTTCACATAGTTTGCCCCGCTGATGGGAATTGTCATCCGTTTCGATGCTGCCGCCGGCACTGCGTCCGCGCCGTGGGGATCCCAGCAATTCCAGCGAATCTCATGACCTGACGCGGCAAGTTGAGCCAACGTCGTTGCGAGGTCGAAGAGACCGCCGCGTTTGCCATTCGAGGAATCGACTGCAACCGCGCGGTATTCACGTCCATTCAGAATGGAGTTCACCAGTCCCGTCAGGACACCTCCCGGGCCGACTTCCAGGAAGGTGCGCACGCCGTCGGCATACATTTGCTCGACTTCCTGCACGAAGTGCACAGGTCGTGCGAGTTGGGCGGCCAAGAGATCGCGCGCTGCCGTCGGATCGGACGGATATTCGGCCGCGGTACTGTTCGCATAAACCGGCATCGTCGCGGGACTAAAGTCGACGTCGTCCAAGACGGGACGAAACGCGCGACTGGCGGGAGCCACCAGTGGACTATGAAACGCCGCGGCGACCGACAACTTTTTGCCGCGGATGTTTCGCGAGGCCAGTAGCGACGTCGCGCGGTCAATCTCGGGTATTCGACCTGACAGAACGACCTGCGTGGGGCTGTTATGATTCGCGACGACCAGGTCGACAGACAACTCTTTCAAAGCCGCTTCGATCTGAGTCAGTGGCGCCCCCACGGCAAGCATCCCGCCATCCACTTCTTGAGCCGCCGCCATCAGTTGTCCCCGCAGCATCGACAACCGATACAACATTTGCGGTGAGAATCGGTGCGAGGCGCAGAGTGCTGTCAACTCGCCATAGCTGTGTCCCGCCACCGCTTCGGGCTGGATACCAAACTGGTCGAGTACCGCCATGACCGCCAGGCTGACGGCGCCAATCGCGGGTTGAGCAACCTGGGTCGCTCGCAGTTCCGCATCTTGAGTCGTTTTCGTCTCAGCCGAAAAGGCGGGGTGCGGATAGATGTAATCGCTCAATCGACGCGGCGCATCGATATGGCCATTCACTGCCGGCGCTGACGCGAAGACATCATTCGCATCGGACAGGACATCCTGCATGACCGGGAATCGGCAAGCCAATTCGCGCTGCATGCCGACGTACTGTGATCCCTGTCCAGGGAACAGCACTCCCAGTTGTCCTGACCGAGGTCCTCGGCCGTAGAAGGCTCCGTCAGGCGTCGACCATGAGGCTTTGTCCGCATAGCGCTGCAGCATAGTGGCCGCGCCGTCCACCAGTTTGGCGACGTCCGTCTTGTCGCGTTCGACAACACACAGACACCGATGCCCCTGCGAATTCTGATACGCCGCGCGAGTTCGTGCGGCAGCCGCACGCACATTCGGCCAGTCTGATCGTGCCAACGCCCCAACAGCGGTTCGTAGTTGATTGGCCAAATCATCGGCAGTCGAGGCCGACAGTGCGAAGACCTGGATGTCGCCATCCCATTCCGGCTCGTCAAATCGCTGAGGCGACTCTTCCAGCACGCAATGGAAATTGCTGCCCCCGAACCCGAACGCGCTGACGGCGGCCCGACGAGGATACCCCCTTGGCTTCAACCAGGGTCGCGACTCGGTGTTCACGTAAAACGGCGAGTTGCTGGCCAGGAGCGGTGTGGGTGGTTGATTCACTTTGACCGTCGGCGGCAATACTCGATGCTGCAAAGCCAGAATTGCCTTGATCACACCGGCTGCTCCGGCGGCCGCCTTGGTGTGACCGATCTGAGACTTCACCGAACCTACCGCGCACCAGGGACCCTGACGTCCTGTTGCCTGGTAGACTTGCATCAACCCCTGAACTTCGGTGGCATCACCCACCTTCGTCCCTGTTCCGTGCGCCTCGACGAGTTCAATCGTGTCTGGCGAAACCCCGGAAACTCGATAGGCATCTTGCAGGCAGCGGATCTGTCCTTCGGCCTTCGGCGCGTACACCGCGTTGCCCGCGCCATCGCTGGATGTACCGATCCCCTTCAGCACGGCATAGATCCGATCGCCATCTCGTTCGGCATCCGCCAGTCGCTTCAAAACGACGATTCCCACACCTTCGCCCAGGATTGTTCCGTCAGCTTCGTCCGAGAAGGGCTTGGAATCGCCCGACGGCGAAAGCGCCGGAGTCTTGCTGAAGCACATGAACATGAAGATGTCGTTGAAGGTGTCGATGCCACCCGTCACGATCATGTCGCTGCGGCCGGTCCACAGTTCCAGAGCAGCCAGATGGATGGCCGACAACGAGCTGGCACAGGCAGCGTCGACGACACAGTTCGTCCCGTGCAGATCGAGCCGATTCGCAATTCGCCCGGCAACCACGTTACCCAGCAATCCTGGGAACGAGTTTTCCTGCCAGGGGACGTAGCTTTCCGAGATTCGATTCACGACATCATCGGCAACGTTGTCGGCAACTCCGGCATCCTTGAGTGCCTTGCGCCAGCGAGGGTGACCCAGTCGAGCTCCCAATGGGATGACCATTTCGAGCGTGCCAGTGACGCCAAGAATGCAGCCGACTCGCGAACGATCGAACTGTCGACCTGCCCCGTATCCTGCATGCTCGAGGGCGCGTTTGGCACCAACCAGTCCCAACAGTTGCGAAGTATCAATCGCTTCGAGGTTATTCGGCGAGATGCCGAATTCGAGCGGATCGAAGGGCAACGGCGACAGGAAGCCGCCGCGCCGCGCGTACGTCATATCGGGCGTCTTCTGGTTTTCGTCGAAGTAATCGTTCGGGTCCCAGTGCGTCTCCGGAACTTCGGTAATCGCATCGACGCCGCGTCGAATGTTCGACCAGAATTCGTCCAGGTTCGCCGCCTTGGGAAACAGCGCACTCAGTCCGACCACGGCAAGTGGGGGCTGTGTCGGAAGTGGTTCAGATGTGTTCATAGTCATTCGCGTTGAGAATCGCCGCCACCGGTTTTCGTCTGTCGAACAACGTGGCGGGATTCGTAATGGTTTGTCGTTGTCTGTCGTGATTCGGTGATCTGACGTTCAGCCGTCGTTGAACATCTTCGGTCGCGGTGACAGCGACGCTGACACAGGGAAACCTTGTGTTCTCAGCAGATTCAGTCGCTGCGTGACGGCGGCACCGTGCAGCAGGTTATGAGCCACCACGGCCACGCGACGGTTTTCGGGTTGGGCCAGGAACGATCCGCGCGTCCATTCATTGAACGCTCCCATCGCCGGGCCGCACCAGATCTGATAGTCCAATCGTCGCGAGGGATCACCCGAGTTCGCCCAGCGTGACGACTGCCCCAGGTACCAGCGAAAGATCAGAGCCATCTGGTGTTTCGAGTCGCGTTCGCCCTTTTCGATCTGTGCCGGATCGCGCGTCGTAAAGTAGTCCACGGTCTGTCGCCAGACGTCGTGCAAGGAAACGCGGAACAGGTTCTTCTCTAACCAGTCGCGTTCAGCGGCGGGGATGTCGTCGATCCCTTTGTAGTTGCGATAGGTCTCGTACAATTTGGCCGCGCGCATCGGGAACATCGTGCCGCGTTTCAACACCTGCACTTTGACGCCCATTTCGAACATGTCGGCACAAGGACACATCGTGACGTCGGCTTGTTCCGCTTCGGCCAGCATTTGGCGAACGGCATCGCACGTTCCCGATTCGACACAGGCTTGCTGGACGGATCCAACCAGGATATAGGCCGCCCCCATCGCGAAGGCGGCCGCAGCCGAAGCTGGTGTCGCAATTCCGCCCGCCACACCGACTCGTAACGGTTGCGCGAACCGGTATTGAGCCATCGCGCGATCGCGCAGAGCCAGAATCGTGGGCAACAGTGTTAACGCTGGACGATTGTCGGTGTGTCCACCCGAATCGGCTTCGGCGGTGATGTCTTGAGCGATTGGAATCTGTTCGGCCAGTCGAGCTTGATCAGCCGTCAACGCCCCTTGTTCAATCAGGTGTGACAGGATCTTTGCAGGTGCCGGTGCGAAAAATTTCGAACCGACCTCAATCCGAGACACCTTGGCGATCACGCGATTTGGCGTGACGATCTCACCATTTGGTCCGCGATGAACCCCATGCAACCGGTAACGGACCACGTGGGCCGTCAGATCGAGGAAGGCCGACGCTTCCACGAGTCGGATCTCGCGCCGCAGGTACAAGTCGACGACAGCGCGCTCGAGCGACTGTTCGTTCGGACTATGAATTAAGTTGAATCCAAACGCCTGTCGATTGTGCGTCAACGGTTGCAGGCGATCGATGGCCGCTTCGACGCGCGAAGGACTGAGGCCAGCGGCGCCGAAGATTCCCAGCATGCCCTGCGCCGCCATCTCTTCGACGATCCGCTCCGATCCGATTCCCGCCGCCATCGCTCCCGAGACGTACGCGTATCGAAGTCCGTGGTCGCGGCAGAACGATTCGTCGCCGAGGTTCTGAACCGAAACGGGTGGAACAATCCCGACAATCGGGTACGACTGCTCGTCGGTGGGGTCGCTGCCGAGACAACTGACGCCACCCTGCGCGAGCGCCAATCCTTGTGACGTGTTGACGATCGCCAGGGGCGACGAAACGTGTTGTACGGCTTCTTCAACCGCGTCTGGATTGAGCGCCAGCGTTCCCCCGGTCGGGGACCACCAACCGAGCAGCATCTGCGGGGAAGATGTCATCGTAAAAATCGAAGGCCGTTGTTATTTCAGGACTAATCAGTCAGGTTTCTCGAGAGCGGGTAACCAGTATAGAAGTCATCCACGGCGGATGCACGCGGTTGGCCAGCATCGGAGGCCGGGAAATGAACATATTTCATTGCACACGAACCGGTTACGCAGGCGATTTCTGGCATTCCTGACCCCAAAAAATCTTCCGATTTCGAGATTATTAGAGGCTGCGATTCCCATTCCATCCAAGAGCGGAAGGAAACCCCAAGCTTTACGGCGTCTGCCAGCAACGTAAACCGTTTGCAAACAATCGATTTCGGAAGTCGGGATGATCGCAAACCGACTGACGATGGCAGTTGCGAAACGGATACCTATTTCAGGTGCTCTTTCAATTCAGCAGCGCGCTTGTTGGCTTCGTCTTTCTTCAGGACTTCGTCCACCAGTTTGGTCGCGTCCGCCTTGCGATCGGTCGCCAGATAACATTCCGCCAGACCAAGCTGCGCGTCGGGATCCTTCGGTTTCAATTCGAGCGCGGTTTCATATTCGTCGATCGCACGGCGGAAATCCTTTTTTCCTCGACACGCGTCGGCCATATCGCGATGAATTTCGGCGTCAAGCACGTCGATGTGCAACGCTAGCTTGGCAAACTTGAATGCCGCGTCAAAGTTCCCCTCGGACAATGACATCTCGGCCAGTGCTTTTCGCGGCGCAGGGTCGTCGGCTTCGATTTGAACCAGCGTTTCGAGTGCCGCACGGCGTTTGTCGGCGTCACCGACCATCTTGGCACCGGCAGCAATGCCGCGCCACCAGTCACTCGAATATGGAAAATGTTGTCGACCGATTTCGGCTAATTCGAGTGCCTGTGCCGGTTGCTTCTGTTTCAGGCGGACCTTCATCAGCAGATCAACCACATTCTTGTGCGGATGATCCTTGTCCAGGACCGTTTCCAATAACTGGGCCGCTTCGTCGTTTTTATCCTCGCGCATCAACAGGATGGCCAGCACCATGGCCGCAACGGGCTGCTTCGGATCCTTCTTGAGCGCCTCTTCGGCAACCTTTTTCGCTTCGTCTCGTTTTTTGACCAGCAGCATCAGCTTCGCGTAATTGGCCGCTGCTTTCGGATCGTTCTTGTTCTTTTCGTACGCCTTTTCGATTTGCGAGGGCTTCGGGTCGGCTTCGTCCTCACTCGCGCGCAGGCCTCCGACGACCTTGTTCAGATACTCGCGATATCCTTTCTCGAAATCGGCTTTGTCCACACCGAAGACTTCGGGAACAGCTTGATCCGTCGTCAGGTTGCGGCGATACGCGTCCAGCAAGCGCGCCAGCGATGCTTCGCCAAATCGCTCGACCATATACTCGGCGTACAGCAGACTTTGGCAATACGCGAAGTTCCAGTTCTCCTGATTGCCCGCGCGAATGAACCCCATGCTCAGGTTGTCGAGATTTTTTAGTTCCCCCTTTGGAACCCGTTCGATCAGTAGAGAGTTCCATTCTACCGGACGAGGGTATCCCTCTGATCGGACCGCCAGGGCTTCGGTATACCAGTGTGGAATGTTGAAGTTCGTCTGCTGTAAGGTGAGCACATGCACGAATTCGTGCTTCAGCACGCGAGCCCAGTTCAGGGGCCGTTCCATCGAACCGGGGCTTTGCATGGCGATGATGACACCGGTCGAAGCTCCGATCGTTTGCACCCAGGGTAGTCCGACCATGCGGGCACTGAACCATTGATGGCCCGACAAGCCTTTGGCTGTGTTGTAGATCTCGATCTGTGTGCGTCCCTCCGGTTCGAACCCGAACAGGTTTGTCAGTTCCGGGTAAACTTCTTCCAGGTACTCCGCCATATAGCGTGCGAGCAGTTTGTCGAGTTTCCCGTCGGCGCGAACGACGAAATGATCGGTCATGATCGAATCGTAGTCGTCCAGGACCTTGATCACCTTGCGCATATTGCTGACGCGGACATGATAGGGATCGGCCTTGAATGCCGCGTCGAGTGTCTTCCGGGCGTCATCGATCTGACCCGTCTGCATGTACAATTGGCCCAGCGCATTCTTGGGCTGTGAAAGTTGCGGCATCAGCAGAATGGCCTGCTTCAACAATGGTTCGGCGACGGAATGCTGCCGAAACATGTCAACGACTTCGGCGAGTGCCCCCAGAAAAATTCCCGGGCGCGGGTTGCGTGTCGCCACGTCGATCAGAATCTGTTCGCAGCGCGTGGGCGTTTCGAGTTTCAGATCGGCGATGTGATCGAGATGTTCGACCAGTTGTTTCCAGCGAGCCGGTTCCGGCCAGCCATCCTGCATCATCCGCAGCGCCGCCATCAACGCCAGAGATTTGACCTCGACGGGGTTCACTTCCAGGGCTTCCGTCAGCAACTTTTCCGCAGCGCTCAGGTCGCGGAAATACAGCTTGGACGTCGCTAATGCCTGCAGTGCCCCTGGAGCACGTGGGCAAATCTCCAGCGCGCGTTTTGATTCTTCTTCGACTTCGTCCCAGTCGTAATCACCGATCGCCGATTTGGCGAGTTCGATATGCACGTCGGCGGCATTCGGATTGATCGTCAGTGCCGACTTCAGTTCGGGACGACCTTGCGCTTTGTTGTACTTCTCGAGCAGCAATTGAGCCGACATCAGGTGTGCCTGCCAATACGTCTTGTCTGCTTTTAAGGCATCGACAGCCACGGTATTGACGCAGAAATCGAATATCTGCCCATTGCTGTGCCA
>Ga0207694_10003337_pt1 | contig 12767 bp, 11 predicted proteins | sample KBSC34metaG_FD_184353 | JGI IMG/M metagenome (GOLD analysis project Ga0207694, IMG submission 184353) | Corn rhizosphere microbial communities from Kellogg Biological Station, Michigan, USA - KBS C3-4 metaG (SPAdes) (version 2) | ecosystem: Host-associated > Plants > Roots > Rhizosphere > Soil...
CCCCAACGCGACGCTATGGTAGTCGACATCTGCTGTCGCCGTGCCTGCCTGGTGTCCGAATTGAACCCTAATCAGTTTTTCGCTTGGTCTGTCGAGTGAAAGCGTAAAAGTCGCCGTAGCTTGAGCTTGAGTTCCTTCGGCGAGTGTAATGTCGTTCACTGAGATCACTGCCGGCGCATCGTTATCGAGGATCGTTCCGAGACCTTTTCCGTCACTTATCGCAGCGTTAACGGGTGTGGTGAGCGCAACGAAGAAGGGCTGATCGACCTCATCAATGAGATCGCCCTTTATGGGTATGCTGATAGTCTTCGTAGTCTCGCCCGGAGCAAAAGTCACCGTGCCGGAAACGTCCTCAAAGTCCGCGCCTTTTGTAGCGGCAGTTATCAATAAAGAAACAGGTAACACGAAGTAGTTGACGCTAACAGTTTGCGCGCTTGCGGCCGATAGTGTGACGGTGAAGGTAGCGTCGGTGGTTCCGGTGTCGCCCTCTGTAACAGTGACATCGTTCAGGCTCAAACATGGCACCGAAGCAGTGAAATTATTCAACAACACGACAATGCTTCGATCTGTCGGTTGACTAAACAAGACATCTGCTTTGCCGTCGTTATTGAAATCGCCGACCGCGAGGTCGCCCGACAGCATACCGCCAGCGACCTTCACCGCCGCATTGAACTGTCCGTTGCCTTTGTTTGTTAGTACGGCAATGTCGCCAGACTTACTACCGACAATTGTGGTCCCACTGGTCAATACCAGGTCTGGTTGGTTGTCGCTATTGAAGTCTCCAACAGCAAGCCTACCGGCGCCATCGATCGGGTAGTTCGTGACTGGACTGAATCCCTGGGCTCCGTCGTTGATCATAACAACGACGTAAGCCGGCGATGTAAGGCCTTGACTCGTTGTACTCAAGGCTGCGATATCGGGCTTGCCGTCACCGTTGAAGTCTCTCACGACAACGGAAAAAGCTATTCCCGGTGTGGGGGCAGTTGCATAGTTTGAAAAGTGGCCGGCTCCATCTCCCTTGAAGACAGTGATATTTGCAACGTTTGTGGCGACCGCTATATCAGATTTGCCGTCGCCGTTGAAATCTCCTATGTCCAGGTCGTGAAAGCCCTGGAGCGTTCCACCGGGAATTACAGTGAAGGCGCCGCTTCCGTCTCCCAGGAGCACGGAAAAATTGTCGGAAGTTATGACAATCAGATCTGCTTTATTGTCGTTGTTGAAGTCTCCCGCTTTGATTGTGGAGGCTCCAAATCCGGCGAAGATAGGTAGGGCTGAAGTCTCATCAGCCGGAAACCCTCCTGTACCATCATTCAAAAGGAGATAAACTCTTCCTTCAGAAGGACGCGTGACTGCCAGGTCTAACTTTCCATCGCCGTTGAAATCTGCGGCGGTGATCTCCGAGAGCGGAAGAAATATAAAGAAACTACTAAACGACTTTTTGGTAAAGCCGCCTGTGCCATCGCCTAACGCCACCTCGACGCCTGCGCCGTCCGGGAAGCTGCCGAAGGGTGGACCAACGGCGGCGAAGTCCTGCTTGCCGTCGTTATTGAAATCAGCCACCACAGTACCGCGCGGGCTCGTTAGACTTGTGTGGTAACTGAATGCGTCGTTGAAGGCGCCAGTGCCGTCGCCGTCAAGGATGGCGAGGCCCGAAGGTTGCGATGCGGCCAGATCTATTTTCCCGTCTTCATTGAAATCTCCCAGAGCGGCAGGACCACTGGATGCATAAGATTTCCCCTGGACCAGGTTTCCCGTTCCGTTGCCCAACATGATCGTGAGACCGCTTGTCGCACCCGTCGCTATATTTGCCACGGCAGTCACCAGATCGAGATGGCCATCGTGGTTAACGTCTCCCGCAAGTTTGTATTGAGTGTTCTCCGGAAGCGGCACGATAATGGGCGCCGCAAAACTGCCAGACCCGTTCCCCAACAGCATCCGGTTACTACTCAATAGATCGAGATGTCCGTCGTTGTTGAAGTCTCCCGCAGTCAGGCCAGATAAAGCGGCGCCGGTCGAAGTACTAACTCCAGCAGCAAAACCACCAGTGCCGTCGCCGAACATAATTTGTACTGTTCCCAAGGTTTGGCCTAATAATGCTAAATCGCGTTTGCCGTCTTCGTTGAAATCGCCAATCAGGACGCCGCTGGCGAAACCGCTGACAGTTATCAGCGGCGCATTGGCGGCTGTAGGGAAACCTCCGGCGTCGTTTGCTAAAAAGATTGCAACCTTTGCATCGCTACTACCAGTGAAGAGTCCGGCTACGATATCGAGTTTGCCGTCGTTGTTGAGATCGCCGGCGACGGGATTGATGAGATCACCTTGCGACCTGACAATAATATTGGGAGTCCCGAATTTGCCTGTTCCATCGTTGAGTAAGACTGAGAATCCGCGGGGTTGTCCGAAGGTATTGAGCGGAATTAATAAATCGGGCTTACCGTCGCCATTGAAATCTCCGACCGCCGGTATTAGCGGCTGTCCGCCGACGGGCACGCTGGTCGGCGGGCCAAACTGCTGCGTTCCTCCGCGGCCTAATAAAAGTAACACTTCACTGGCGCCATTATTATTGGGAGCAGCTATCAGGTCGAGGTGTCCGTCGCCATTAAAATCGGCCGCGGTCACTCCGAGTATATTGGTTTCGAGATTTATGTTTGTAGCAACCTTGAAACTGGTCGAGGAACAACCGTCGACGGCATATGTCGCCGGAGTGAGAACAACTGTGAAAGCAAGGATGCAAATGAGAGAGAGTGAGAAGTGTTTAGTAAAGAATAAGAATTTCAACTATTAGTCCCCTTGATGGTGTGAGACAGGTCAAACGCTAAGGGAGCAAATAGAAACCACTCCAGCAAAGTCCGTACCGGAAAAAGAGAGATGGATATAGGTGATTAGTTGAGGCAGAGTGTCGACAGAAGAATACAGATCACGAAAAAGGGTCTACGTTAGCGGACATAGAACCTGACTGCCGATCAACCGGCATGTCGATTTGATCCAGAAGCTTCTGACCGTCAGCGGAGGCTTCTTTGTACTCGCGCAGATAGCTTTTGATCGGGAGTCATGTCCAAAATCTTTTTGAGCTCTCGGCGTGCGTCGTTATTCCGCCCTACCTTCTTGTACGCTTCGGCCAGGTGTAAATGAAGAAATGCGTTGGGTTCTCCAAAAGGCAAACCCTTCTCCATTTCTTCCACCGCCTTTTCGGATCTCCACCAACTATCCCGGGAGCGTTCAGATAGACCAGACCAAGCACCATGTAGGCGCTGCCATTCTGATATCCCTGGTCTAACCTCAACACCGTTTCCATTTCGTTCCGAATCATTACCAGTTGCCAGTCCCTGGATCGTGGAATGCTCGGCCGCGCCTCCGTAGTTCGCGCCCAGCCAGAAATGACCGTCGGGCTTCTCATTTTGCAATTGGACCGCATGGACCACCTGGGTCTCGCAGAGTAAAACACCAAGGCTGGAGGTGCTACCACGGTGGAACATCAGGTCGAGCAGCATCTCGATGTTGACATGGCTTAGGTCACTCTCTGCCTCTGATCTTAGAGTAAAGAGATCGACCAAAGTGGGCGGAGAAAACATCGAAGATAGAGAAGGATCTGGATAGGAGCTTTCAGCGAGGCACTCACTAAAATCTAGTTATTAGCCGAATTCTCAATGAAGCTTATTCTGAGCCGAAAAGGATTTGACTCGTCGTTTGGCGGCTGCGCAAGTCCGATTTTTGAAGACCATACTTTTGTCTCGCTACCCATGCGGAAAACGGGCAGTGGCTAAGTGGAGCGTTTTGGAGCAACGGAAAACGAGGTTGTACGGCGTAACTTGTTGAGAGGATTGGTAGGCGCGTGCGGATTTGAACCGCAGACCCCTACCGTGTCAACGCCGTCCCTGGTCAAATCTCATAGCGCGTAATCATTCTTTTCGCCATAAACATCGCCATGCGGACTAGAGAAGTCATCCTTACGCCGCATAAGCTTGATTGGATTCGAAGCGGAGTCTGCCAAAAGTCTGCCAAGCTTGTCGGGACGGGTTCATTCACGTCTTCTTAATAGTAGTTCTGTCGCTCGTTCTTATAGGATCCGCCTTCTTTCTTAGAGTATCCCTTACAGAAAACTGCCAAGCAGGCATTTCACGATGCGTATATGCTCGGTCCGACGTTCGAGGTGACGGTAAGACATCACAAGCTAAACTCATATATTCCATCTTCCACATTTTTATAGAGCCGTACACCCTTAGCCCAATACCCTCCCTGCCGGTCTACATACTCCCTAAAATAGATCCTGCCGCTACTGGATTCAAAATTAAGCCTGACGAAGTTATAAGAGTTTGGATACTCACGAGTGTCATAACAGGCGCCACCTGGAATAATGGTTACGCTCCCATCGGGGTCGCTCAAGTGAACCATTCCCGGCTCGTGTAAATGACCATGCAATATGAAATCGCAATTGTTGCGCAGTCTTTCGCCGCTATCACTCCGGTCGAACGGCCTTATCCAATCAAGTGGATGATGAAGCAACGCAATGTTTAAAGTAGTAGATGTTTCCTTCGCAGCTTTCAAGGCGGCGCGCGTTTGCCGCTCCCCAATAATGAGTTTTAGGGTTTCATCTTCGTCCGACATCGATAGCCAAGCCGAATTAAGGCCTAATACTGCGATGCGGCGATCTTCTAAATCAAAAGAATGAACATAAAAGTAATGATCGTAATCAAACGTCAAATGCCCCCTAAAGTACTCATTGAAGAATGCCTGATACCCCTTGAACCGCTCGAAAAGAAACCGGCGGTCATCCTCGCTTGATAAAAATGCATTAGTGAATTGACGATCCGTCAGCATTTTGCTGATAGCGATAGCTCCTTGCTTGCTTACGTTTCGATCTATGTCATGATTACCGGGAACGATAAACAGACGCTCGCGCGCGAGGCCCGTGATCCTGAGCAGTTCATTGAAGAATTCGCGGGCCAGATCATATTCCGATGGCTTGCCTGAAAAGGCCAAGTCACCGGTGAAAGCTATGAAATCTGGGTTTAGCTCATCCTTTTTGATTCGAGTATCTATATCTTCTAACAATGATTCAATGACTATGTCCGAATCGTATTGATCAGAATGCGATTCGCGAAAGTGCACGTCGGAAAGGTGCAGCCAGGTCAAAGATCCCGGTTTCAGTTTCTTCAGATACTCTCCGCGTACTGTAGTTTCCTTTGGGATGACAAGCGGGACGTCAGCTACCCCGCTACGCATCAGCAGAACGGGTTTTCCTGAACCTGATTTGTCTAGGAGTTCGAGATTGATCTGTGCCAGTTCAAAAGCCTCTCTCACCGAGCGGCCGTATGCCAGAGCCTGATAGAAAGAGGCCGAGAAAAGGATGGCCGATTTATCCTCTATGACGTTACTTATGCCTATCGTGTAATCAATAATCTCAGTCAGTTCTTCTGCCTGTGGCTGAGAGTAGCAGGCGTTCAGGACGACAATGCGGATACTGTCTTTCAGTATTTTGAATAACTCAGCAAGCGCTACTTTGCTAAGAAGTTTTGAATGGCCGAAACTATCTTCAAGAATAATTCCCTGCTCTTTGCTTCCAAACCCGCTGAAGTGGACGATTTGAGGTTGATATCTGAGCAAAGTCTCTTGCAGATCGGTCGGCCCCACAACTCCCTGCAGAATCAGCTCAAATGAGTCTCGATATTCGCTGCGCGCGATGCTCTCTCGTATTTCGCGCGCCTCTTCATCCAATCGCAGTAGGCCGGTGCTTGCAGGATTCGCGGAGAGGAAAAGAACTTTGATTTTTTCAGACATATCGTTTTGAGTTAACCTGAGCACAAAAATCGAGTTTGAGAATGTGCTCGGTTAATAGTGCTACTGATTCATTTGGAAAAGATAACAGCCTTAGCCTTGTCATCTAAGTAATTAAGAAGCCCGTCTCTGTCTCCCTCTACATGAAAGCTCATAAGATTTGTGATGTCGTCATTATCCAAAACTAGAATAAGCCTATCAGGGTATCGGTCTTGTTGATCCTTTAAGCATTTCTTTTTGTTCTCAATCGATCTACACACTATGATGCCGACTTGTCCGATCTTGTTTTGTAAGCGATCAGCGAGTTGTGCAAATTCACCATTCTTGAGGTCTTCCTTATAGTTCTTGCACTCAAAAAGGATATATGGACATTTGAGATGGTGTCTCTCTGAAAGATGCCAAAAGAAGCCATCTGTTGCGCCATTAGTCATTACGAAATCAACCCGTCTGCGCCCTTCGCTAATCTCTTCTTGAAGTTTTAGGTTTCTCAAATCATTACTAAAGACGCGAGAAAGCAGAATCGCAATCACCGTCTCGTAATCATTAGCATTTGACCCGGCGTTCCCGGTCTTAATCTTCTTCAAGCATTCGTGAAGAAGATACTCGAAGGACAACGAAGGAGGATTTGGAACACACTCCTTATAAACACCGTCGCTGTTCTGAGGGGTAGGCTCGCCTTGGATAACTTGTCTGGGAGTCGTTTCCAACGGGTAGGACATCGAGGTATCTATAATCTGGGCTGCCTCAATTAGTTTTGCGTTTAGTATCCGACCTAGTGGTACATTCTTTCGTTTCGTAAAGAGCTTCGCCTGATTACCAGGTGCTTTTATTGATTTGTAAAACTCGAATCCGCATGAAAGAAACAGATCTTTAATTTCCCACTCATAATATTCTCTATAAAATGTCTTAAACTTCTTGTTCTTCCCAATGTACCAACCGTCAGAGATCCTATTGTTTTCGGTACAACGGGCGCGTTGATCTTTGTCCCCGAATTGTGAGTACCAGAGCACGTAACCACTTGCCTTAAGCCGCTGGTGGCAATGAGTGAGAACGAGCCATCTTTCTGCGGGGACTGGCATGACAGTTAGAACATTTACAAGAATAATCAGATCAAATTCCTCTTTGGACTTAAGGAACCCTTGCGGAAATATATATTCCTTGAAGTTCTTCGAATGGTCATCGGCTTGGGCAAAGAGTTTCTTGGCATGTTTTGACGAATTCTTTAGACCCTCATACTCAACTGCATAGACCATATGACCTTTATCCAAAAAATATATTGAGTTCCTCAGCTTGCCCGCTCCGAAATCGAGAACCCTTATTTTCTTAGACTTTGGAAACTCGCTGAGAACTTCCTCGAATACACTCCTCAATGTGGATTCCGGAGTGTCAAAAGAAGGCGCAGAGCCGGTAACATCAATATAGATTTCTGATAATAAGCGTCTATCATCGTCGTCTAAGCCTGTCGGGACCCTAAAAGGGTATAACGGTTTTTCCCATAGTTTATGCTTGGTCCATCCTTCCGTCGGCATTGTTGTCCTCCTAAGATGTCAAGGTGGAATTGAAACTACTTAGAGATACTTGAGGTCTCTATGTATGCGCGGTTTGTGCGGAACCCGAGATCTTGAACCAATGACTTGAACAGGCTGTGTTGAGTGTTCTGTGCTACAAGGATTGAAACATTCCGTCAGAATTATACCAAGGAACGTTCTCTCGCTGAAAGGATTGATGGTTGAGCCAAAATCGGTCTGATAAACTGATGTCAATATTTTAGTTTTACTTTTTAGTGCTCTTGCGTGACTTGCGCGGACGACCCACCTTTCGATCCTTAACGGCGTCAAGGTCTTTCGGATCGATCAGCCACTCACGCCCGACTTTGCTGGCCTTCAAACGTCCGCTGTCAATCATGGCCCGGACTCTACTCTGAGTCACGTTCAAGCGCCGTGCTGCCTCCGCCGTGCCGATGATCTTCATGGCCCAAGTATAGCATTCTGCAAAATTAGCGCGGTATCGCAATAATTCTGTTGACAACCGAAAATCCTGTCTCTACAGTGTCGGCGCACCAAAAAGGAGCGGGCTGGCCTTCGCTGTAACGAAGACCAGCCCTTACACAGCCGAATCCTAACCCGCTTAAGAGAGAGGAATCGACCATGCCGGATAATACTATCACGCACACTCACGCCAAGGGTGAAAGCCCTTACGCAATAGTAAGACTAACTCCGAGTGACATTGAGCCGAGAGATTGGGCATTCCTGCGGGAGTGGGCCGACAGGCTTGGCGTGTCGATTGAGATCTTGTTAAAGCGCATTCTGATTGCGGCAGTGATAGGCCAGCTTTACGCAGAGAAGATTCCTGAGATTTGAGAAAGCCTCACGCGGAAGCCCAGCAACCGCATGAGCTAGGGGCGTCGGAGCTTGTGGCCTCACCACATAGCGCGCACGACGCTCACAGTAAGCGTTACCGAACCGAGAGGGGCACGGGATCGGTGACGCTTAGAGGGCGCTTACGGTAGGTGGGTACTTGTAGCGCCCTTGCTATAGATCGTGGACGAGATCAGGATCTGATGTGATGAGAAAAACGATTTGAGGCGTGCTAAACGGTTCTGTTTTCGGTAAGTAGCGATCTATATGCCTGTATATTCAAGAGTGGACCGCTTGGTTCAGTAAACGAATTTCGTCTGCGTCTTAATTCGCTCCCACTTGCCATCCTTAGCCTTCGCTCATGCGATTTACCATTGGGCCATCCACGCTTTCCTTCGACCGACATTCCTCAACACAACCAATAAGAAAAAAGGGCGGTTAACGAGTCGGTGATCACTGAAGGATCTCCGAAAGGAACTGCCGTAATGAGATTTTTACTTGGCGTCCTCGTTGGTTACACCCTACGAGGCAAACAGAAACTGCTTATCAGATTTCTTGTGACGCTGGCGCTGGTTGTGTACGTCGTTATACCGGCAATTGCGCTTTTAGGCCTGAGTATTGACGTCCAACGTGAGCGGCGGTCTAGACCAGCTCAAACCAAGGTGCCAGTAATCAAAGGACTGAGTTATGAAGACGCCGAGAAGAAGCTTCATGCCGCTAACTTGAACATTCGTCTGTTGGCGACACGTCACGATTCGGCCCTTCAGCCAGGATTGATTATCGACCAAGTTCCCGCACCTGGGGAGGAAGTAGCTGTCGGCTACTCGGTTGGAGTTACCACCAGCAGGAAGGATTTCGCCGGCCCTGGTCCATAAACTCAAAGCTAATGCATTGGACCAAATAAGCCGCACGCCGCGTTCTTGGCGTATCCAGCCTCCCTGTCTCTCGATAGGCGCGACACTGCAATCGTTTTGTCCAGAGACACGGAGGTTTTCACGTATTTATTCCTCCGAGGTTGCTAACATGAAAAATGTTTTCTCTCTTCGCAAGCGTTCATTCCTCTCGCCTGTCTCAACCGGCTATACGTCGCATATCTTCGCTGAGGTTGAATCCTCCAACGAGGGCGAATACAGGTGGGGACACAACATGCTTACCATTGCCGACTGCCGGCGCAGAGTCCAGATTGAATTCTTTCTAGGCACGAAGCGAGAGCGTCATCGATCTCTGGCCAAAATCAATTTACTTATTGCCATTCTCACGCGCTTTCGTGACGCACTCACTAAAGAGATCAATTTAATCGAGAAGGCCAAAGCCAAATAGGTTCCGGGAAGACAATCGCGGGCCAACTCGCAGCTAAGCTGTCATTCAGGTGACGGCTGGAAGTGAGTTGGACCGCGATTTCTTCTGCGCGACAAGAAAGAGAGGCAATTAATGCCAACGACTAAACATGAACTGCTCGATTGGTTAATGGATGTGCCAGAAGATGCCGAAATAGGAACTGACGGAGCTGGATTAGCTTTGCTTGCAATTCTTGGCACCAACGTTCACTTGTTAGAGATCGGTCACATTCCAAATGCGGACGAACTCTATGCCGAGGCGATTAATCAGGCAATGATGGAACGTTTGCGGCGAATTGATGCAGCAGGCGGCGAAACGGAGACCGGCGTAATAATCGTGACATTTCAAGGTTACATCTCAGGCATTCCGAGTCTGTTCTCCAGTGACTTCGATACGGCGTTTGTATTCAAGAACAAAGAACAGGCGGAAGCCTTTATCACAGAGTTTGCAGACGAGCTACACAATCCGCAGATCCTCAATTGCCCGTAATCCGACCAGCGAGTAATTTGCACTGAATTCGTCTTGGCCTGTCGCTGGTAGACGCTCCAGTCATTTCACAAATCAACCGCATTCACCGAAATCAAAATAACCATGGGACACTCGCGACCCCGTCCGAAACATCTCGCAAAGAAGCTGCTGCTAATACGACGCAGCTTAGGAATGTCTCAAGGAGAACTGGTCAAACGACTCGGTGTTCAAGATCTGATCCACTATACGACCATTTCCAAGTACGAACTCGACAAGAACGAACCGCCACTCGCTATCCTGCTGGCCTACGCCCGCCTCGCCGGAATTCCCGCCGAACAAATCATCGATGACGAAGTCGAACTAACAATTTGATTTCCGCAAAAGTACCGCGATCGTTTCCTCGCTATTAACTTTCCAACCACCAGTCGACGCGGCGCTCACAGAGTCGATGTTCAATTCCCCAATGAATCGCTGCCATCAGCTAATTCAGTAACTTCCGCTCCAAGACCTTTTACCGATCCAAGCAAAGAGCGATACCGGAGCCTTCGCTGCGTAGGCCGGTCAAGGGTCTACGCTGCGCTCCGATGAACTCCGCGAACTCAAACAGTTCGCTCCGCCCTTGACTGCCTTCTCGCTACGGCTTAAGAATCGACAAGAGCTGCTAACGCAGCTCTGAAACCAGCGCTTTCAGGTTTATGATTATTATCAAAAACGGCGTGGACCAAGCGATTTTCGGTGCAGAAAATTGAAACGATGGCTGCGATGTTTACATATAAACAAGTTCCGTCTACGCTGCCCGGACCTACTAAGCCCATTCGAATCCATCATCAAAGGCCTTGTTGAACTGATCGAGAAATGATGTCAGGTTCAAGGACACCCTTGTCTTACGGCTTTCCTTTGCCTTTGCTTTTTGCCTTTGCCTTTTCCGACTGATTCGGGGCCTGCCCGCCTGCCGGAGGGGATTGCTTGCGTTCCTGTTTTGATGCCCCTTTAGACTGCTGTTTTGCCGGGCTGCCTACTTGTTCTCCGTGCGGTTCCTGTTGGGCTTTGCGCTCGTCGTTCTTTTGATTGCGACCCTGAGCATCGCTCTCTTTCTTCTGTTGCTGTTCAAGCTGACGCACTTGCTGTTGAGCCTTCTTATCGCCACGCTTGGCTTCGATGTTAAGCCGTTCTATTTCTTGTTTGCGTGCATGGTCCACCTGCGGCGAATCCTGGCGCTCATCTTTAACCTTGAACTTTTGATTCCTGGCATTGTCGGAAACACGCTCCACACGCATCGACTTCGCCCGATCCTTCCTTGAGGGTGACTCCCTGATATCGCCGCTGACATAAACCGGCGTGTCCCTGAGTTTCTTCGCTATGCCAGGCGGTAGATCGATCTTACCGCGTCCCCATGCCGAGTGGATCACCGCGTTTCGCAGTGGAGTCAGTGTCAAAGGATCGAGCGTTGGCTTCAGTGAGGCCAGCACTCTGCTGTCAATCCTTCTGATGCTGCGCGGATCTATCGGGCGACCCCACGCGTCCACCGGCACCACAGTCACGGCGCCCGGTATGCCATAGTTGATAAGTTGTCTCGGCAATATATTCGCACTCGTCAGATAACGCGGCTGCCAGTTGTAGTCGTAATAACGGGGTGCATAAATGTCGCCTGGACCAAGCGGAACCCAGCCGACTTGGTTGCCGTCGTTTAGGTTAACGAAACCAACGAGAGCCGGGGCATACGCCGGCGTCGTGTTCACACCATCGGGAATCCAGTACCACTGGTTATTAACGTTGGCCCAGCGTCCATAATGATAGGGCGCATAGCCCCAGGGCTCACTTGAAACCCAGGTTGGTCCATACGGATAATCGTTGGTCCACTGACCCTGCTGATAGGGAACCCAGCCTGAATCGACTCGCGGTCTCCAGGCATTGCCATAACCGGCAACATTCTGCCAGTCGCCGTAGTAATCCAAATCGTTGATTCCCGGCATGGTTGAACTCGCATACTGATAACTCGCGTTGCGCCGGTAAGGATCGTAATAATAAGGATCACTAAGATAAGCGTTGTAGTCGTTGTAACGACCGTCGTAGGAATTTGGATATTGATACTGGTAATAATCGTCCACTTGATTTCCGGCGTTCTGATTATTCAACCGCGACAACGCAAGCTCGGTCGCCGCCTGGCCCACGAGCGTAAGCATTTCGCCTTTACTAATTTCCCCAGAGCCTGATTGTCCAACAACCCGCGCGAGTCCGCTCAGCACTGAGACGAGCACACCGCCATTGTTGTCAAAACCGAGGTTGTAAAGCCCCGGCTGATCGAAGTTAACCGCACCGTAGGGTGTGGCTACTTCAAACAATTCATTACGCTCTAAATGGCCGACTTCAAACATTGCCGAGCCGTCGCGGAGCGCGAGCTGAGTCTGGCGGTCTCCCAGCGATACAACATCGAGTGATGTGTTTGGATCGAGCCGCGCGAAATTGCGTCCGCTAAAGGCGAGCGAGGCGTGGGAGTTATCACGTGTGTAAATCTGATCCCCCTCTGAGAAGGGTTGATTCGGGGTAGCGGCTATCCACTCCGCATTCGGATCAGCGGCATTATTGTTAGGGAGGCTATCGCTGAAAGCGACCTCGCCATCCACTCGTTGTATCCGAGCCGCGTAGGGCAGTTCCTCGGCGGATGCAGTCTGTTCCTGCTTCATCCAAAAGCCCACGCTTACGGCGGCAATGAGCGCAACCGCCACTGCAATCAGCGTAATATGGGGCCATACCTTGATCCTGTTCATAGATCTCCTTCTCAAACTTCTCCACTCTAAACTTAACCGAAGAATAGTCCGACCATAGTTA